>Ga0209710_1000567_pt1 | contig 33482 bp, 26 predicted proteins | sample ArcticOcean_MG_C_5_FD_187436 | JGI IMG/M metagenome (GOLD analysis project Ga0209710, IMG submission 187436) | Marine microbial communities from western Arctic Ocean - ArcticOcean_MG_CB4_138 (SPAdes) (version 2) | ecosystem: Environmental > Aquatic > Marine > Oceanic | place: Arctic Ocean...
CCACGGTTTACTTGCCTGTGCTTCTACGGTCGCCGAAGCATTTTATCAAATGTATATTTTGGAAAACGCCTGCAAGGTGCAGGTGGATGCTATGGCGAGCGGAGCAGATTTGCATCACACCAAAGAAAGCGCGGCAAAGATGCTTAGGGATTATGGGCGGGTGAAGCCAAATAAGCCTAGCCGCTCGTCACGGTTGGCTTGGCCGGCTTTGATTAGAATGTTAGACAAGCAGGACAATTCTTATCGCAGTTGACAAGACGGGTGAAGTGTCGGTGGATGCTTGCTAATAAACTGGTCCGGCATTGCAAAAGCGCCGGTCAAAAAAATGCCCTGTATACAGGGCATTTTTGTTTGTCACTCTTATCAGCGTGAGTCGGCTGCCTAGGTTAGTAAATTCGTCACCAGAAATAAGGTCAACCGTTGCCACTCATTGACCCACTCACCTTGGCGTACTTCTTGTGCCGATGGTGTCTACTTTTTCGATCAGTTCAGGATCTACCTGCTATAAGGCAAATGCGGGTTGTGCGGATAAACTAAGGAAAGACACGGCTGTGAGAAAAATGTTTACCAGTGTCGTACGCCATAGGCGCGTGTTGAATAGAATTTCTTTTAATAGTTTTGACCTTAAAGTCGCTCTTCATGGGCTGTTTAGCGCCAAGTTAAGTTTTCTCGGTGTCCATAAGGCAGTTCATGAAAACGCTATGCAGAAGCCGGCAGGCAGAATCCAAACTTCGCTCAGTAAATGGCCTATTGTTTAAGGCACACGGAGGTGGTCGAGGTTTGTGGTAAAACCGGTAATTTGCTGAATCTCGAGTTCCTCGAAAAGTGACTCCGAGGACTAAGCGTCGCTGCGCACTTTGTTTCGCATCTTTTGGCGCTCGTAAACGATATAAAGTGTGGGAGTGCGATGCTCTGCTGACTTTATTAGTGCGCTCGGTGATCAGGTAACAGCAGTTCTTACTTTTCTGTAAACAGTTGCGATTGACTTTTCTATAGGCAAAAAAAACCCTCACATGGATAGCCAAGCGAGGGAATTATTGCTCTTTTAGACCCTAAGCAAGAACAAAATTCTTGCCTAGGGAACTAGACGAACGTCTTAGTCAAAAGAGTACCGAGCTTTGACGTAGTACTGCCCGCCGCTCATACCAAAAGGACCAGACTCTGAGTACAGCTGACCACTGCCACGCTGGCCTGGATTCTCATTATTGTAAGTATCAAACAAGTTGCTGACGCCGCCGATAAGCTCTAGACCACTATCGAACGTATAAGTTCCCTCAACGTCAACTAGTACTTCATCATTAACGTGGAAGTCGTTGCCGGTGTCTTGCCAGCTGCCATAGTAATTTATGCGGACTAAGCCACGCATTTTACCTTGGGTATGACTCCACGACATGTTGCCTTTAACTCTTGGCAACAACTCTTCTAGGGACTGCTGTCGACCAGCGCTGATTGGGTTAGTGACACCTCTGCTAGTAACCTTAGTTTTGTTGAAGTTCATCGCTAAAACTAGGTTCGAATAACCTTCCCCAAAATCAAAGCCCATTCGTCCAACAACATCAACGCCTCGCGTGCGCGTGTCGAAACTGTTTGCGAAAAAGCGGAATTGAGCTAAGTCGTCCAATCCAAGGAATTGCGTACGATCTAAAGTGCCGTTCGCATTTAGGCCGGTAAGAGCTTCAGATACTGTTGTAAATGTAGTGCCTCCGCCTGCAAAGTTTAAAGCATCTAGGAAGTCAATGTTTGCACCAAGTGCAACACGGTCTTCCACTTCAATCTCGTAGAAGTCGATAGTCCACTCAGAATCCGCTACGTCGAACGCAACACCGATAGAGAGGTTTTGAGCGTCTTCAGGTCCAAGGGTAGGGGTTCCGTTACCTTGGTTACCTATGAATGCAGAAGCAAGTTTGCCCGCTGCAGAATTCAAAGGCAATGTGCCTTGGTCAACAAGAACGCCAAGAAGGTTTTGAGTTGTTACGTTCGTGATGTTCGCTTGGCCAGCGGTGGGAGCGTGGAAGCCAGTAGATAGTGCCGCGCGAATTTTGAAGCTGTCAGTAACTCGATAGATACCCGCAAGTTTGTAGTCCGTAGTGTCACCGAATTCATCGTAGTCTTCGTAGCGAAGAGCGGTTTGAACAGTTAATGCTTCGTTAATATCAGCTTCTATTTCACCATAGACCGCATAGCTGTCTTGCGAATTTGTTTGGCTATTAGGGAATCCGCCAAAGCCGTTAGAGCTGGACGAGAAGCCTTGGCTTGCCAATGGACCAAGAGCATAAGACGCCGCATCACCAGCATAGAGGCTGAATTCTTCTTCGCGATATTCAGCTCCGAAAGCCACGCTCACCTCAGATGCGAGAGATTGATCCCCTGAGAAGAGACTGAAATCTGTCATAACAGGTAAGACAAAATCAGCGTTGTAAACAGTTTCTTCTTGCTTCTGACCACCAGGGACAAAGTCACGTGGCGTATTTGGTCCCAAAGAAGCGTTCACAGTATTGCGGATGAAGAAGTTGGTTTCATTACTTCCGTTGTAAACACTTAGATCGTAGCTCATCCCACTGTTTAGTTCGCCGCGTACGCCTAGCGCTATGCTTGCGTCTTCATTTGTTCCGCCAAAGCGTGGAACGAAGCCACCAGGTATGGTCTCTACAAATGAGAAACAGTTCGCATCAGCAACTACTTGAGCCAGAATCGTTGCATCTGGTATCAGGTTGTCGGTTCCAGTTAATGGAATGCCTGCAGGGCATGAAGTGCCAGCGTTAAGGCCGTCTAGATCGCCTACTCTGACAGACGAGACTGCTGTGGCTGATGATCCTAGCGCCGCAGCACCAGTTAGTGGCTCTACCATGGGACCTTTGTAAACGCCGCCTCGGTTTGTTGGGTTTCGGTAAAAGAATCCGCCGGTGACGTCGCGCTCTGCCATGTTGCCAAATGCATAGATTTCAATATTGTCATTGACTTCAAAACCAGCGTTGACGAAGACTTTCAGATCATCTTCGACGTCAGGGTTGCCCCAGTACTGAGCGACGTCGCCAGTGTAGGAGTTGATTGTTTGGTAATCAGCCGCTGCGGCGTTCCCAGCTGCAATTAGCGCTAATGAATCGCTGCGAGGGACGCTACGAACAGTACCATCAGTTTCGCCATATTCAGCTGTAATATTGACAAATCCATTTTCGGTAAGAGGCAAGCCAATGTTGCCAGCCAATCGATAGTTGTCTCCGTCTCCATCGAAAGTAGATCCAGAGGTAACCTCTAGAAAGCCACCTTCAGCATCATCACGAAGAACGAAATTAATCACGCCAGCGATAGCGTCCGAGCCATATTGTGAGGATGCTCCATCACGCAATACTTCAACGCGTTGTAGTGCCAGAGCTGGAATAGCCGCTATGTCAACGCCTTGTGCGCCATCTGCAATGCCGCCGCCCAAAAAGCTGATGACAGAGCCACGGTGACGACGTTTGCCGTTCACTAACACGAGCGTGTTGTCTGGTGACAATCCGCGTAGGTTGGCAGGTCGTGAAACAGTTGCCGCATCGCTGATAGGCTGCGTGTTGACGTTGTACGAAGGTACAGCTGCTCTAAGCAGATCTTGAACGTCTGAGGCTGCATTTCGTGTAAAGTCTTCGCCTGAAATGACGTCAACCGGCGCTGTCGTATCGGAAGAGGACCGGGCCGCACGGCGTGAACCGATGACCATGACTTCTTCTATGACTTCCTCTGTAATTTCATTTGTGTTGACGTCCTCAGCGTAGGCTGCGGTGGTCATTGACGCAGCAAACGCCGTGGCTATTGCTGCGATGGTGTAAGCTATAAACCGCCTACTTTGGTCGTTATTCATGTGATGTAGTCCTACAGTGTGATTTTTAGAGAATTATTGGTCTGGCAAGGATTGTGCCGGTTGCACCTGGGACGCAGTTAATCAGGGCCACATCTCATTTGCAATAGCTTATTTTCACTTATTCTTCCCTTTTCCTTCCTTTTTTTTCCAGATTATTGCGAGGATTTAACTTGGTGTTCAGCATTAAGGAAGATTTTGTAAAAATCCTTCCCGTGAAAGAACTGGAGAATCCTATTTGGCGCTTCTCAGTTTAATTAAGTGGCTGATCTGAAGTGCCTTTTATTGCCTCAGAGACGAATCGTTAAATAGCGAAGGGCCATGCGCAGGCGCAGGTCAAGAGATGCATTTGGACTTCGTCAATCACACTCTTAGCTACCGCTAAAAAAAGATCCGGCTTATTGGCAGGCAGCTTTCCTTATCTATCACACCGATGTGGCCGCTCATGAACCGCCTACGGCGGTTTGTTCTTGCCAACATTATGAAGGTGAAATTCTTTGGCCCGCTTTCCATAAGAAAAAGGATCGTCCAGGGTTATACGAAAACAAGGTGAAAACTACTATGCCTGCGGGTTCAGTTTTGGCTGATAGCATGCGCACTTTTCATCGAGGGACTGCGTTTCTGCATGAAGGCGCTCGTGTTGCTCATTTCATTTCTTACGCGACTGCCAAGCCGCGTTGCATGGAAATTACTGGCTGGCCGGAGCAGGGTATCTTTTCTAGCTTTGCTGCGTGGTTAAAAAATGCTGCACCAGAAGAGAGCGAACTTATTGGTTTTCCGTCTTAAAGTGATCCATATTGGTCAGATGGAACCGTAGCTGGAGTTTCAGTCCGCTATCCAAATATGGATATCACCCCTTATATGAAGTAGGGCAGTCATTGTATATTGCCCCCCATTAACCGAGTAAGGGGCTCCAATTTGCTCAAACCAGAGAACATCGCTGTTTTCGCTTAGGAGAGGAAGTAAAAGTGGGAGATTTGAAAGCGACGCAAAAGCGTCCCAATGTTGTTGTGCTTTTTCCGGATCAGCTGCGGGCTCAGTCGCTGCCGCTTTACAGTCAGAAATATGGCGCGCAGCAAATTAGCACACCCCACATAGACCGTCTTGCTAGCCAGGGTGTGACACTAGACAACGCAATATCCAATTGCCCGGTATGTACGCCTGCTAGAGCGATGCTTGTCACAGGTCGTTACCCTCAGACCACGGGCCACTTGATTAATACCACACGTACTCGTCACTCAGAAATATCTATTGCTGATGCGTTTGCTAACGCCGGCTATAAAACCGCGTGGATCGGTAAGTGGCATTTACATACCGGTTTGTGGCCGGCCCTAGACCGCATGCCTCAACACCCGGATTGGGTGCCTGAGGGTCGCGATCGTCTTGGTTTCGAATACTGGCGAGCCTACAACCAGCATATGGTTTATTTCAATGGATTTGTCCACAAAGACGATTGGAATTATGAGCGCTGGGAGGGGTATGAGACCGATGGGTTAACCAATTACGCGCGCGAGTTTATGGAGGAAAGTGGAGATGATCCGTTTTTAATGTTTGTTTCGCCCCACCAACCGCATTACACACCCTTCGAGTTTGCCCCGCAAAAGTTCTACGATGCGCTGCCTGAAAAGCTTGCACTGCCTCCCAATGTGCCGACTGAGCAAACAGAAAATGCTTTGGAAATGATGCGCCATTATCTGGCGATGATCTTGGCCGTCGATGAAATGCTAGGTAATTTACTCGATGAACTAGAACGCCGTGGATTGGCAAACAACACGATTGTAGTATTGGCCTCAGACCATGGTACTCAAGGTGGTTCGCAAGGTGTTAACCCCTGGTCCAAAAAGAACCCATACGATGCGTCGATACATGTGCCGGGAGTTATTCGATTTCCCGGCCAAATTGAACCGGGCAGCCGTATAGATACCGTTACGAGTATGGTGGACTGGTTTCCAAGTATTTGTGGTTTAGCCGGTATTTCTGTGCCGCGCTCTATAGAAGGCAAAGATTTGTCAGCGCATTGGCGGGGCGATGAATCTAATTTAAAAGTTGAGCCGGAACCAGAAAGCGCCTTTATCATGAATTTTTCTAAGTACTTTGACTGGTTCAAAAATGGCGCTGAATGGCGTGGCGTGCGGAGCAAGACGCATACCTACGCAATTTGGCTAGATGGCAGGGAAGAGCTATACGACCTCCAAGCCGATCCTCTACAGATGAATGATTTGAGTCCTTTGGCCTCCGCGCAAGATGTGCTGGAGCGAATGCGCATTCAGTTAGCGGAACATCAGCGTCGTCGTCAGGACCAGCTTCAACCCTGTGAGGAAGCAAAGTGCTGGCTAGATAATCAGCGTCGGGTGGTTCAAAACGCCTTCGGTGAGTTAAGCCACCCAGAGTCAATGCCAGACTGGTCTTTGCTCAATGGGTAGGTATTGGCGAGGTGACGGCCACTGCCCGGGCGAAATTTTACGCGGGGAAATTACATGAATAAGCAAACGGAAGGGTACCCCTATTCGGTAGACGCTGGGGTGGTAGAAGAGTTTCAGCGCAAGGGTTTTGTCGTCACTAAAGATGTTTTTACGCCCTCGAGGCTCGAGTGTTATGCCAGCGCCGTAGATGCCGAGGTGGCCCTGCGTACAGCTGACGACCTTCGCGGAGTTGATGAGAAAACCACTTACGAGCAGTCCTTCGTGCAGTGCATGCGCTTGTGGGAAACCAATGAAGTTGTCAGAGGTCTGTCATGTGATGCAGGTTTGGCCGGTATTGGAGCGCAGCTGCTCGGCGTTGATGGGCTGCATTTATGGCAGGATCAAGCCCTGTATAAAGAGTCTGGCGGGCGAGAAACTGACCCTCATCAGGATCAAACTTTTTGGCCAATAGGGGATGCTAGTTTGATCAGCGCTTGGATTCCATTTGATGCTGTGTCATTTAAGAACGGGGCTATGGCCTATGTACCAGGCTCACATAAAGCTGGCGGGTTGAGACCCGTAGACATAACTCACAGCACTGAACCCTATGACATCCTTGCAGATCCTGCTCTAGGAGGTGCCGCCCCTGAATGGGTGTCTGTGAATCCGGGAAATGTTGTTTGGCATCACGGCTTCACTGTCCATCAAGCTGCTGCTAATACGAGCCCCAATCTTCGCCGAGTTTTTACGGTGGTATTTGTCGCTGCTGGTAGTAGGCGTACTAAGCCCTGGCCGGCGTTTCCCTTAGATCGCGCCAAGGTGCCAGTTGGCGGTTTGATTGAAGGGGATGGTTTGCCGGTTGTATGGCCGAACCCCCAGCAACAACCATCAGCACCAAAATTTGTCGGCGCGTCAGTTGGGCCGCAATTTAGAGTGGACAGTTAGTTAATGAGTTTTCAATAACTAATGATAAGGTAGTTTTTGTCCAGCTTACCCTGGGTATCTCACGGATTCGGTCAATTTGTGTCTGTTGTACGTTAACTTGCAAGCGCATCATCTTTATTTTTTTGTTTCTTTGTTTTTCGGTTTGTAAGAAAACCCCTTAAAGGAATTGACATTTAGCTGATTGAAAAATCGGCTTTGATCGAAGCTGATGTCTATTTCAACTTGGGTGCTGGCGGTGACCGAAAGGTTTTCGGTCAAGTTCAATGTTGGGTATGCTCCGCAGGCCTCACCTGCGTCACAAATGAATCCATCGTTGTCCATATCTGAGCCGATAAACAATTGGTACTCCCCTGTAGGCACCGAACTGAACGTAAGGGTATAGCTGCCGTTAGTTGGCGTTACTAGTCGTTCTTGCAAAATAGTGCTGCCGTCATCTGGGTCACCAAGTAGTGCAAAAAGAGTTCCAGAGTTAGCTGTAAAAATAGTCGTACTTACTCGAATATTCACCGCAACTATGCTCTGCCCGAGGCTCGACTGAATGATTAGGTTGGTGCTGTGATTTCCCGGGGTGAGAAGGGTTCTATCTGCACTAGCGGTGTACGATCCCAAATTGTTCGTATTGTTTGAGTTGTTAGTAATAGACAACCAGTTGACACTGTCGGTGACGCTATTGACGTTTAAGGTGCCGCCACCTGAGTTACTGAGGTTAAAGACTTGTTGCGACTGGGTTAGTCCAAAATCAATAGTCGAAGGCGATATTTGCAGTTGGGTAGGTAGCGGTGCCAGGGTCCCGGTAGCCAGCTCTTGGGCAGTGCTGACAGCTTTCATTGCATTGATCAGGCCGTAGCCAAAGTCATCATCTCGCCCTTCTGTGCCGAGGTCATCGCTAATTCTTCCTTCAGTAAGCACTCGATCAAAGTCTGCAGGTGTTAGGTTTGGCGCTACCGATTTCATTAAGGCGGCGACTCCTGCTACATGGGGCGATGACATGGAAGTGCCCTGATAATACCGATACCCGTATGTGATTGAGCTTCCTCTGTCGTTACCAATAGTGCTGAGCACCCCGTCTGGTGTGCCGTCTTGGTCGGCATCCTCGTCTAGATCGCCGCCAGGTGCAGTGACGTCGATGCTCGCTCCAAAATTTGAATAGTTGGTACGAGTATTAGATTGATTTACTGCCGCTACTGATACCACACCGTCGTAAGATGCAGGGTATTCTTGGTTAGACGTGCCGCTATTGCCAGCTGCTGCGACAATAATGACACCTGCATTACGCGCCGCCGTAATAGCGCTTGCCTCACTAGAAGAAAATCCACCGCCACCAAGGCTCATGTTGATCACGTCGGCCCGTCGCGTAGGCACTTGTCCGCTAGCATTTTCAAGGCCGGCTGCGTAAAGAATGGCTTGTATCAAGTCGAAACTAGTGCCTCCTTCTCGGCCCAAAACGCGAATTGGCATAATGCTGCTTTGCCATGCAACGCCTGCAACTCCAGAGTTGTTGTTAGTAGCGGCCGCAACTGTGCCTGCTACGTGAGTACCATGGAATGAACTACTGCCGTCGCCAAGGCTGCGATCACCTTGGTCTTCGGGGTTGCTGTCAACGCCGTTACCGTCACCTGCATTGGTAGCATTACTAATCATGTCATAACCTTGAACTAACTTGCCTTGGAAGTCTGGGTGGTTGGCTAGGATACCGCTATCAATGACGGCGACTATGACATTGGGGTCGCCGGTAGTTATATCCCACGCTTCAGGTAGGCGGATATGTGGATAATGCCATTGTTCGTTGTACAACGTGTCGTCGGGTATTGCGCGGCTGTAGCGCATGAAGTTGGGTTGTGCGTTACCAATATCCGTTCTTTGTCTTAACGCTTTTATCGCCCAAATAGTTTCTTGTTTATCTTTTTGCGTGTTACCACTTGTTGCAAGTCGCTTGGAACTCAGTTTCTGATTTACAGAGTTGATCGTGCGGTCGCGTTGTTCAGTGCTGCCAAAGCTCATCAACTGCGGCTTATCTGCGGCGACATTGGCCATGACTGATCCCAGGGATTGTAAGTTGTTCAGATTTGCCTGCATCTGCGCAATTGGCTGTTTGCCGTCTAACTGAAAAACTGCCTGGTTTGGAACAAAGTCATCGAAGCTCGACATAATGTCGGGCCTGCCTCTAGAGTGGCCAGCGTCACTAGACGAGACGCTCAATGCTGCTCTTTGGCCGACGCTCAAGACATAGTTAGATGCTCCAGAAAAAGCAAAAACTTTAATGAAGTAGTTGCCCGGCGCCGTAACATCAATAATCTCGGTGTTACCCACGCCCAAAGAATCGTCAACTAATGCGCGTGCACTGTCATACAATTCAATGTCTAAGTCCGCGCTGTCGTCGCCGATGGTCAGGATGATTTGATCGTTGTTGGCTAGTTCAAGAAAAAAGAAATCTTCGTCACCCGAAATATCTAAATGACCGCTTTCGCCGGAATTGGGCAGATTTACGTATCCACCAAGTATGCCTGGTGAAAAGATCTGTTGGGCGTCTGTGAATGAGTTATTGGCAATCACTGTGGTGGTGACATCATTAACGTCGGAGTCAATTTGGGTGCCGGGGGAAATGCGTACTGAGCCATTTACTCTGAATGGCCCGAGGCTGCCGGTTTTGGTGAGTGTTAAAAAGAACGCCGGAGAACTGTTGCCAACTGCATCGGTGAGAACCAACGATGCGCTGATTTGTCCGTTGGCGAAGTTTGAAAGGTCCACTTGGATCGATGTTGATGAGACGTTGACGATTCGCCCAGTTCTAACTATTTCTTGTGTATTTGCATCGGTATCGTCAATGGTAATTCTATAGTTTGCGCCCACTTCACCATTCTCAATGTTGAGAGGAAAGCTCGCTTGATTCGCAGCGCTAATAACCGTAGTAGCACTGTCCAGGGCGTGGTTCATAGGTGCGGTGGTATCAATTAGATATGTTTCTCTATTTACACGGCTATTTAGTCCCGAACTGCCAATGGCAAGAAAGCTCAACACAGTGTCTGTAGAAATTGTTATAGCGCCCGTATAACGCGTGGATGTGTTGTCTGGGGTGCTTGAATTTGTGGTGAAAAATATACTCGCGCCAGTGGTCGCTGTTAGTGCTACCGATTGGGCGGTGTTGAAGGTTCCACCAGCGGTGTCGGCACTCACCGTGGGCGCAACCACAGGCGTGGACGCGGGTGCTGGGGAAGGTGTGTTTGAGCCACCACCACCACCACCGCACCCGAGGATGAAGAGAGCAGCAGTTGCTAGCCCTGTCAGTTTCAACAATATCATGATGGGTACCTTTACCACGCGGCCTACAAACAATGCCTTGCTACTATATGGTTCGTATTAAAATCTTCGCAAAATAAAGAATTCTAGAAGGCCGTATAATGCCCGGAAATGTCAAGGGGCTGCCATCTAAGCGGACAAATCTCTAGACTAGGCGTTTGCTTGGGTGAGGAAATCTCTCTACCAAAGGTATAACTTTGGGTATATAAACTTCCACAAATTGCTTTGCAGCTTTGTGTCTATCGAGGTCTTCTTGGGTTGCCCACCATTCGACAAGAATGAAGGTTTGGGCATCATTTTCAGATTGATAAACTTCGAAGCGCTCACAGCCCTCCTCGGTAAGAGAAACTTTGGCTTGGACTGTGAGTAAGTTAGTGATTTCCCCTATGTCCTCTGAGCGTTTGGCACGCAAGATTACGTTGTTGTGAATCATTTTTTTCCTTGGCCGATTTTTCGTTGTCGATGCAGGTAAAGAATAGCGCTGTTTAAATTTTTTACTTGCAGGGGGTTGCGACAGGTATAGCTAATTAGTCTGCCACAAAAAATCAGCTTTAGTATTGGTGATTTCTGGAGGCTTTAGCCCATAGAATGGCAAGCGCATAGGTATGCGTTTGCATTGGTTTTATGGAGAGGGCTTTGAAAGATATAAAGACACCTTTGGAGGCATTAGGCTTAGCCCTAGTGATTGACGACACCTTGTCGTCGACTAATATTCGTTTATGGGCAGGTGCTGCGCCGCAGAGCCGTGGCGTGGAGATCACAGATCAACCTATGCTTAGTGTGCACTTGGCCGAAGCGGGTAATGGCTGCGGTGTAATCGTCTGCCCGGGCGGCGGCTATCGTAGTTTGGCATCAGACCATGAAGGGTTGCAGGTGGCGCATTGGCTGAATGCTCAGGGCATTCACGCCTTTGTGCTGCGTTACCGCTTGGGGACAAAGTATCATTCGAGTATTTCTCTCTTGGACGGCCTGCGCGCTATGCGCTTAATTCGCTACCATGCTAATGAGTTGCAAATAGATCCTGCTAGACTAGGCATGCTCGGATTTTCAGCGGGTGGTCACTTGGCCCTGGCGGTAGCTACCCATGCCTCGCCAGTCGGAAAAAAAGCGCTCTCCACTGATCCAATTGATGACGTAAGTAGCCGGCCAGATTTTGTTGTGCCGGTTTATGCGGTTACCAACGGTGCGGTGCGAGGGCGTAAGGCGGATGAATATTTGCCCACAGACACTGCGGTTACAGCCAGTTCACCCCCTGCTTTTATTGTCCATACTCATCAAGACAGTGTTGTACCCGCTAGTCAATCAACATTGTTTTACGATGCGTTATTAAAAGCCGGCGTCGCCGCTGAACTGCATATTTTCAATCAGGGTGATCATGGCCTTGGTTTAGCTGTGGGCGATCCGGACACGGGGCTATGGCCCAAGTTGTTAATGGGGTGGCTTCGCAGGCACTGTTTTTTGACTGATCAAAAAAGATTAGCGATTAGCGGGCAGTTGCTGGTTGAAGGTGGGCCTCTAGGCATAGCCTCGATAACACTGGTGCCAAAAAATGAAGGTCAGCCTTATGCGTATACTCGGCTCACCAGTGCGGGAAGGGGCGCTTTTGCAATACCCGCCAGTCGTGGACCGGTTCGCGGACGCTATGAGGTTAAGGTGCATTTGTTGTCTAACCAATATCCTCCAGCGACCACCGGTCGATATACTTTGGCTCAACCATTGGTTTATCAGTGCTCGGTTGATCTGGATGAAGGGGTGGAAAAGAAAATGATATTGAGTATTGAGGCGAGTAAACTATTGGTTAGCTGGTCGGTTGTCTAATTACGTTTCTAGTCTTGCGAGCCCCAGGCCTTTAGCAAATATAGGTCTGTGCGTGACACAGACCTTGCCTTGCAGCCAATCCTGGCTGACCACAACCTTATGGTTTTTGATTAACTTAGGTTTAACCCCTGCATATCTCCTTGGGTCCGCCAATCTTCCAAAAGTTTAAAAAATTTCACCGGTCCCGCCCCGTGCATATTCGAGAAAAAACCGGCGGTATTGCCGCTCTGACCTTCGCTGTTGTAGTAGCCTGGTGTACATTCTGCATAGAACCGAGAGCCAGAGCTTGCGGTTTTGTGGATTTCTGCAACGTATTCATCTTCTGCTATGGCTGATGCTTCAATGGTGTGCAGCCCCTGCTTTTTTGCGTTACCTATGATGTGTGCCAGATGCTTTGCTTGCTCATTGAGGGCGTGAGGTACATTCACTGTAATAGCCGTTTGGGTGAACCCCAAAAAGAAACAGTTTGGAAAGCCATGACTGGTTAAGCCTTGGAATGTGCGCAGTCCTTCTGACCAATGCTCGCTTAAATTTTGTCCGCCGCGACCTACAATGTCGTATCCAGCGCGGCGTGTATACGAGGTGCCTACTTCAAAACCGGTGGCGAAAATTAGGCAGTCAAGCTCAAACTCTTTGCCATTGGCAATTAGGCCTTTGCTGGTGATTTCGTCCACACCTTTGCCTTGGGTATCTACCAACGTGACATTGTCTCGGTTGTATGCGTCTAAATACTCGTCATGAAAGCAAGGGCGCTTGCAGAACTGTCGGTACCAGGGTTTGAGTTTTTCAGCGATACTGGGGTCGTTAACGATTTCTTCGGCGCGCTTGCGCACGAAATTCATTTTCTTATAATCGGACAATTCCATTAACTCAGCACGTTCGCCTTTGGTCAGTTTTCGGCCCAATTTGCGACTGGCGATTTTTGCAGCGATCCCTGTAAGGTTGCGCATAATGTCGGTCCAACCGTCTGCAACCAAATCCACTTCTTGGTCTCCGCCGCTGACTAACGTATTGAAGTTGTCCATCCGTTCTTTTTGCCAGCCCGGCTTTAGTGTGGTGGCCCAGTTTGGATCTGTTTCGCCGTTGTTACGCACATCAACGGAGGAGGGGGTACGTTGGAAAACATAAAGTTCTTTAGCCCATTCGCCTAGGTGTGGAATGCACTGAACGCCAGTTGCGCCAGTGCCAATGATGCCCACTCGCTTATCTTTAAGGTTGATTAAGTTGCCGTAAGAGTTGCCGCCGGTATAGTTGTAGTCCCAGCGGCTAGTGTGAAATGTATGGCCCTTATAGTCGTTGATACCCTTTATACCTGGAAGCTTGGGTCTGCTTAGTGGGCCGTTGGCCATTGCCACGTAGCGTGCACGCATTTTGTCGCCACGGTCAGTTTCAATAATCCATTTTTGACTGGATTGTTCCCAAGTCATATTTGTGATGCTTGTTTGTAGGCAGGCATTTTCGTAAAGACAATAATGCCGAGCAATGTTTTTGCTGTGCTCTAGAATCTCTGGTGCAAAAGAATATTTGTTCTTTGGCATGTAGTTGAGTTCCTCCAAAAGAGGAAGGTAGCAATAGGATTCAACATCGCACATCGCTCCAGGGTAGCGGTTCCAATACCAAGTGCCGCCGAAGTCGCCTGCTTTCTCAATCATGCGCACATCATCAAAACCGGCCTCTTTCATTCTGGCCGCCATTAACAGCCCGCCAAAACCCCCACCGATAATGGCTACCTGTACTTCGTCGAATAGGGGGTCTCGGGTAAAGCCAGGGTCTACGTAGGGGTCGTCGATGTAACGAGAAAAATCTGCTGTTACTTCGACGTACTGTTGATTGCCGTCACCGCGAATGCGTTTGTCTCGTTCACTGAGATATTTTTCCTTCAGTGCTACCGGATCAAAATCTAAATCGCCGAGCAATTCGGCCATATTTGCTGCTTGCATGTTGGAATCCTCTAATTTTCCCCTTTCCGTGCACTTGTTATACAAAGGTTTTATTGAAATTAAAAGTAGACGCTTTACGGTTTTATTCGCATGCTTTTTGTGGTCGGTTTTGTAAGTGGTTTTGCTCGGCACTTTTGCTTAGGCTATTTTGCTGCAAAATGTTGCTCGATCTGAATACAGGCGTGGTTAAACCTAAGGATGAAAAATGACAAAAGAACTTAATGCTCAGTGGCGGCTAGCGGCCACACCCAAGGGTGGTCTGCCTTTAGGAGGAGACTTTTTATGGGTAACGGAAGATCTCCCCAAGCCCGCGCAAAACCAAATGCTCACTGAGACCGTTTATTTGTCATTAGATCCTTATCAGTGGGGCCGGCGACGTTCAGGGGTAGAATTGCCGGGTGAGGTCTGTCATGGGAGAACGGTGTCTCGAGTGGTTAAAAGTCGCATTTCAGGTTTTGCCGAGGGCGACTATGTATTCAACACCAATGGCTGGCAGCAATATGGTCTGAGTGGCGAGGGCATAGGAATTTTCGGTTATATGCACCCGCGCAAACTCGATCCTATAGCTGCGCCCATTTCTACGGCTATCGGGGTACTTGGCATGTTAGGGCTTACAGCCTATTCCGGTCTAATGGTGCAATGTCAGCCCAAGGCTGGCGAAACGGTGGTTGTGTCCGCGGCCTCAGGTGGTGTGGGGCAAGTCGCAGTGCAGCTGGCGCGGTTGGCCGGATGTCGCGTGGTAGGCATCGCAGGCGCTCAACATAAAGTCGAGTATTTAGAAGCCTTGGGCGTTGATAGCGTGGTTTCGCACTCAGACCCCCAGTTCCCAGACAAACTACAAGCAGCTTGCCCAGATGGCTGTGATATCTACTTTGAAAACGTTGGCGGTAAGGTCTTCGACGCGGTGCTACCGCTGTTGAATAAAAAAGCCCGAATCACCCTTTGTGGGGTGGTTTCGCAATACGGTAATACTGATGGCCAAGACCCTCGCGCAGTTTGGCAAGCTATAGGCCAGCCTTTTTTCGAGCGCCAGCAGGTAACTGTTTATGATTTGTTTGTTGGCAACTTTGTTGATCAGTACCAAGAGGTGTTTTTGCGGGAAATGGCCGGCTATTTGCGTAACGGTGAGGTCAAATATAAAGAAGATTTACGCCAAGGGTTGGCCAGCGCCCCTCAAGCTTTTTACGACATGTTGACAGGTGATAATTTCGGTAAAACCCTCTTGGCGATAGGCGACGATCCAACGCGTTAAACAATGCGTTTTATTTTGCGATGGGGTAACTTAGTTAGAGTCGAGTTGAACTAAATCAGCTCGCTGGTGTTAAGCGCAACATATAGGCAAGTCTGCAATAGATGAAAGATAGCAGGTACTTCGTGCTTGGCTTAAAAGATTGGATTGCACCCTGGGGAGGGATGAGTGTCAGAAGTTGCACAGCATAATGAAGGCTTTTGGAAAAGTCGCTATTCCGTCATTACCATGTGTTTTTTCGCCACTTTTGTCTGTTATATAGACAGGGTCAATATTTCCGTAGCAATTATCCCCATGGCCAAAGACTTCGGTTGGGATGTGGAAACTCAAGGCTATATTTTGTCTTCCTTTTATCTAGGCTACCTATGTATGCAAGTAAGTGGTGGCCGCCTTGCCGATAAGTTTGGTGGCAAATTGATCCTTGGCGTAGGTGTACTTATTTGGTCGTTGTTTACCATTATCACCCCGTGGGCTGCATTGGGCGGTTTGTTCGTTTTGTACCTGGCGCGCATTGGTATGGGGCTTGGTGAGGCTGTAACCTTTCCCTCTGTTTATAGTCTAATTACGCGCTGGTTCCCAAATGATGAGAAAGCCAGAACCGTGGCGCTTAATGCCAGCGGTATTCCGTTGGGTACAGTTTTTGCGCTGATCGTGACGCCAATTATTGTCTCTACGCTGAGTTGGCAGTGGGCCTTTTATCTTTTTGGCTTGGTCGGCGTAATTTGGTTCATAGCTTGGCAAATCTTAGTCACTAACAACCCAATCGAACACCCGAATATCAGCAAGGCGGAGCTAGAATACATAAGCTCTAATGCGCCAGCTTCTGGTGCGGTTGAAGATGCGCCGCCACTGAAACATTTCCTCAAGAACAAAGCCGTGTGGGCCATTATTGTGGCGCACTTTTGTAATAACTGGACCTTGTATGTCATTCTTTCATGGTTGCCCAAATACGTAAATGACGGCTTAGGTGTGCCATTTGCATCAGTGGGATTGATCGCTATGTTGCCGCATATAACCCATTTCTTTTGCTTGAACATTGCGGGCAACATTGCTGACCGTATGATTAAAAGCGGTATGGACGTGACCTTTGTGCGCAAGCTGATGCAAACGATTGGTTTTGGCGGCCTAGCAATGTGCTTATTGCTCATCGCCGGTGTTGAAGACGTTTGGACGGCCATTGCTCTGTTATGTTTGGGTAAGATTTTCGGCTCAGCAGGAATTGGTGGCCACAGTGTTAATCACATGGATATTGGTCCACGACATGCCGGCACCCTTATGGGGATAACCAATACTGCTGCGACAATTCCTGGGATTGTTGGTGTATCTGTAACGGGTTTGATTCTGCAATACACCGGTTCATGGGCGTTGGTATTTCAGGTCACCGCCGGCGTTACGTTATTTGGCATGATTTTTTACCTAATCTTTGCCAGTGGCGAAGAGCAGTTCGACTAATAGTTAGATGAGTAGTAGGTGGAAAACGAGTAAGTTAAATCACCGCGTACAGCGTGTGGGGTGCACGCAAGATCGAGCACGCAATTAGGTTGTAAAAACGAGAGGGACTAATGAGCGAAAATAGTAATAAGCCAAAATTAGGTGGGGCGTACGCACACTACGTGCTCTTTGTATTATTGATCGTCTATGTATTCAATTTTATTGACCGAAATATACTATCCATTCTGTCGCAAGAGATCCAAGCAGACCTCGGCGTTTCTGATGCAGACATGGGGTTTCTTTACGGCACGGTATTCGCCGTTTTTTATGCAGTATTTGGTATTCCGTTGGCTCGCTTTGCTGATGTCTGGGTGCGCCGTAGCCTGATTTCAATTGGCTTGGTGTTTTGGAGCGTCATGACCGCTTTGTCTGGCTTTGCCCGGTCGTTTCCAGTGCTCGCTGCCCTTCGTGTCGGCGTGGGTATTGGTGAAGCCAGTGCTAGCCCCGCTGCGTATTCCATGCTTTCTGATTACTACTCGCCGAAGTTACGCGCCACAGTATTAGCCATCTACTCTTCTGGTGTTTATATCGGTGGCGGCATCGGCCTCTTTCTTGGCGGTTTCATTATGGAGACTTGGAATACTAGTTATCCAGATCCCTTAGCTGCGCCGCTCGGCTTAAAAGGCTGGCACGCGGCATTTCTTGCGGTAGGTATTCCCGGCGTGTTGATGGCTATATGGGTGCGCACGTTGCGCGAACCCACGCGCGGTATGTCTGAGGGCATAGTGACCGAAAAACACCCTGCGCCTTACAGCGTGTTAATGACCGAACTTATGGCCATGGTGCCTATTTTTAATCTCATCGCGCTAAAGCGTGAGGGCGCGTCACTGAAAGCCAACTTATACGCAGCCATCGCCATTACCGTTGTTGCTCTGTTTTTGATGAAGTTGACTGACAATATCCCTCAATGGTTGGCGCTAGGTATAGGTATTTATGTAGTGTTCTCTTGGGTGCAATCTCTCAAAGCCAGAGACCCAGTGACCTACCATATGATCTTCGAATCTAAAGCTATGATTTACACCATGTTGGCGTTCCCAACTATTTCTTTTGTCACCTACGGTATTGGTTACTGGACTGCGCCATTGCTTATTCGTATGCACGATGTGTCTGCTACAGAAGTGGGTATGTATATTGGTTTAGGCAATGCATTAGGCGGTCTGATCGGTGTCACCATGGGTGGCGTTTTGGGGGATAAATTCCGCCAGTGGCATCCTGCTGGTCGATTGATCATTGGCTATATTGCGGTCTTTGGTACGGCGCCACTGGTGCTGTGGATGGTTTATACCGAAAGTCTCTATATGGCTTTTTTTCTTAATTTTGCTCATCATTTGTTCAGTGCCTGCTGGCCTGGTATTCCGCCCACTACAGCGGCAGACCTGGTATTACCGCGTATGCGTGCGGTAGCAGGCGCTTACTATATTTTGATTAATACTATGCTGGGTTTGGCCATGGGGCCGTACATGATGGGTCAGTTGTCAGATACTTTTGCAGCTACAGGCATGGATGGTGCTGAATCGCTGCGTACCGCTATTGCCTGTACAATGTTGATATTCATTTTTACCTTTATTTTCTTAACCTTGGCGTGGAAGCATTTGCCCAAGGATGAAGCCAGTCGTTTAGACCGTGCCAGAGCCTTAGGTGAAGAAGTAAAAGAAGTGGCTTAATCTCGGTTTTCGATCAGACGGATAAAATATGCTCAGCTTGCTAAAGGGTCTACGTGTAGTAGACCTATCGACTATTGTGTTGGGCCCGTATGCGACCCAATTTTTGGGTGACTTCGGCGCCGATGTAATCAAAGTAGAGGCCCAAGGTGGTGACGTTTTTCGTGCGGTGAGGCCCGGACGTACCAACGACCTAGGGGTTGGGTTTTTGAACTTTAATCGCAACAAGCGCTCCATTGCCGTTGACCTCAAACAGAAAGCGGGTAAAGAAATTTTACACAAGCTGGTGGCACAGGCAGACGTTTTCGTGCACAACATGCGCGGCAAGTCTGCCCAAGACTTGGGCGCAGACTTCGCGACGCTTAAGGCTGTAAATCCTCAGCTCGTTTATTGTGCCGCGCCGGGTTTTGCGAGCACTGGCCCCGATGCACAGTCGCCTGCGTACGATGACATTATTCAAGCAAGATCAGGGCTGGCAGCACTCAATGCTGATACTGACGGCGCGCCCCAATTTGTCCGCACCATAGCCTGTGACAAAGTGGTTGGACTGCATTTAGCTTTGGCCGTTGTCTCCGGTGTAGTTCAGCAACAACGTACTGGCGAAGGCTGCAACATTGAGGTGCCCATGTTGGAAAGCATGACGGCCTTTGTCATGGCCGAGCATTTGGCAGGCCATACCTTGCAACCGGCTGAAGGCGAACTGGGCTACGACCGGTTGATGTCGAAAAGTAGAAAACCGTATAAGACGCTGAATGGCTATGTCGCCATCATGCCGTACAACACCAAACACTGGCAGCGCTTCTTTGGCTTAGTCGGTCGTGAAGATTTGGTCGAGGCTGAGTGGGTGACAGACTCCGCTCAGCGCTCCCAACATATAGATGATTTGTATAAGTTGGTGGCAGATATTGCGCCTAGTCGTTCGTCTGAGGAATGGTTGGTGCGTTTAGCGGAGTTGGATATTCCTTGCTCACCGATAAATAGCCTGGCGGATTTGGCGCACGACCCGCAGTTGCAAGCGTCAAATTGGCTGCAGACCCACAAGGACGAAGTGCGTGGTGAATACCAATCGTTGAGGTCTCCGTTTATTGTGCATGGTGACTCAGCGGTCAGTATTGACCTGCCAGCGCCGCAACTGGGCGAACAGGGTGCGGCCATTCTGGCTCAGTTGGGTTATGGTCCTGAGCAAATAGAGACGTTGGTCAAGGCCAAGGTCGTTACTGTAGCTTGAAATGGAAGGCGTCCTGCCTTCCATTTGTTCGGAACTACTCACCTAGGGTTGGGCCGGGGTAGACTGGATAATCGGCATGCCTGCGGGCATTATGTCTTTCTTGCAAAAAGTGTTAACGCCTAAAAGTAACGGTATCTCCTAGCGCTGCGCGCTCTGTGTGGGCTGTATTGACTTGCATTGAAGTATCTTCGTAACCAAAGCTTAGGCCAAACAACACCTTTACTTCAGGGCCAAGGCCAAAGGCCTCTCGGACTAGTTCAGGGTGATGCCCCATAGTGCCTTGGGCGCAGGAGGCCAAACCATTGGCGGTCATGGCTAACATAAGAGTTTGCGCATACATACCCACATCCCAAGCGCTGCCTAAACCGAAGGCTTCGTCCATGCATAAAAATGCTACATGAGGCGCATCGAACAGTTCAAAGTTTCTAAAAGATGCAGCGCCGCGAGCTTCTTTGTCATCCCAAGATATGTCCATGGCGCGATAAAGTACTGCTGCACATTCGCGGCGGCGATCTTTCCAAACTTGGCCAAGCGGCTTTCTAGGTTCTTTATGATCTTGGTTGGGTTTCGTGCCTGCTTTCACTGCGGCCATCATTTGTTCGCGCAAGGTGTCGCGCACAACGCCAGAGGCCACATAGGTTTGCCAAGGTTGGATGTTGGTGCCGGAAGGTGACCAGCGGGCTATATCGAATACTTTGTTGAGTACATCTTGAGGCACTTCTTTGTCCTGGAATCCACGCACTGAACGGCGCGACATAACAGCTGTTTCAAAGGACATTTCTGACATTTTGTACCTACATATAACGAGTGAGTTGAAGAAAACTTGTGATCTTTTTTTGGTTTTACGGGAGCGGAGAGTGCTCTATCAGTCTTTTAGGTAAAAGCGCGTGCCGCAAATGTCCACGCGCCCATCACTGACATAACAGTTACGCTTGTGTGCCTGCTGTAAAATCGCTTCGCGGTTGCTAACTTTAATGTCCAGGCCACCAAGCCCAGGTCCGCGACCATCCGTGACCGGTACAAAACGCAATGTAACGTTATTAAAGTTGATGCATGGGTGGCCAGCTTGCTCGGCAATAGGGCAATCGGTTACTGAGGCCCAGTGAGCTGCCAATTCCAGCGGGTTGTCCCCTTGTAGTTCAACGCCTAGGAAATCCTCGGTGACATCTTGTTTAACCCTATCTTCCCAGCCATCGCCGCCCACAGGATTCCAGTGTCCGTTAAAGTCCTCGATAGAGTCGTACTCTAGTTCTAGGAACGCTGCTCGCATATCCGCCGGGTGTAGTTGGCAGAGGTTCCAGCCTTCGCGCTGTGATTCGTGCGCAATACGCACACCGTTGTCTAGGGCACGCTGGCGCAATATTTGTTGATTTTCAAACGTGTCTATTTGCGTGATGACCATATAGCCGCCATCACCACCACGACGCTCTAAGTAACGCCCACCTGCGGTATTCGGCTGGGTGGGGGCAACTACTTCGAGAAAGTTTCGACCCACGGCCATTAAATTATTTTCTAGGCCAAATACGCCAACTCCCGGATCAACGTAACAGCTGTTGATACCAAGAATTGAAGTTAAGTCATCGATAACAGGCGCTAGGTTTTCCGCCACTAGACAAATTTGTCGGAGTTGAATGGTCATTTTTGCTCTCCCAGTTGGATGAATGCTTTATCGCTACTCGGTTTGCGTAATGCAATGACGGAAGTTTTTCCCTCATGGCGGCGAAGCATCTATTAAAGTAGCCGCTAAATAGTTTTACTAGCGCTTAACGGAAACTGAAGTTTGGCGCTCGCTTAGGCAACTCTACGAAGTCACCAGGGCGTTTTTCTATATTAGATTGCATGGCTTCCTGCATTTCTTGTGCTTGCATCATTGAAGCATTCCAAATGGCTATGTAGTCCAGTGTATCTGCTGTGGTGTGGTCTTTTGAGTAGTTTATCATGCGTTTGCAGCCATAAACGGCCAACGGTGCTTTTGAAGCAATCTCGTGTGCAATGGCAAAAACGCCCTCGAGCATTTCTTCTTGGTTGTCAAATACTTGATTTACCAGGCCTGCTGATTTGGCCTCAGCTGCGCCCATGCGACGCCCTGTGTAAGCTAATTCTCGAACCAAGCCTTCAGGAATTTGCTGTACTAGGCGTGGGAATGTGCCCACATCCGCAGTCATACCAATGACAGTTTCAAAGATAGTGAAGAATGCATCAGCGGTTGCGTAACGCATGTCGCACGCGGTGGCCATGTCAACGCCGCCGCCAACACAGCCGCCTTGAATCGCCACTAATATGGGCAGCCTGCACGCCTCTAATGCGTTGAATGCAGCTTGAGTTTTAAGCGCTGTGTCGTAGAAGGCTGCGCCATGGCGAATTTTGTTGCGGCGCGCTTCATCAGGGTCTGAACTGCCTTTGGATGCAAAGGCGTTTAAGTCCATACCCGCAGAGAATACCGGCCCAGTAGATGAAATGACTATGACACGAGCTTTAGCTTCTGCATCTATTTCTTCGATGACTTGTGGCAGCTGGGCCCAAAATGAAGGGATCATGCTGTTGCGCTTTTTAGGTCTGTTCAGCTGAATGTGTGCGACATTATTTTCAATTGTCAGGTCAAAGCACTCGTAAGTCACAGGTCTCTCCAATAGATATTCTTAGATTTTGTCCGTACATAAGTATAGCGACAGCGGGCTAAAAGTGGGTGGTTATCTGCGGGAAATCATTAATCTTTCCGGCGCGGCAGTTTAACTGGTGGTCAGCGCTTTAAGAGCAATCAAAGCAGAAACCATGAATGCATTAGGCGTCCCGGCGCAAAAGTGAAGGCGCCGGCTAAGAGCACTGCGCCCAGATATACGCCCAGCATTTTGGATTTATGGCGTTTTATGTTGTGGGCTCTGGCGGCAAAATAGGCCGCAGGCACGCTATAGATGACCAATATGCTGAACAGGTGAATAAAACCAAAGTGATCAAAAAGGGTAGGGCCTACTTCAGCTGTGATAAACAACGTGATGATTGCAGTTGACATCATCAGCATCATGTAGATTTTGCCAAGACATCGATGTCCCGGTGTGCCTTTTTGCCGTAACAACAGGTAAGCGCCGATGAAAGCCGCCGGCACGATGGTTGCGAGGTGGGCATAGATTAGCGTGAGGTTGGGCATTGACCTTTCCTTTGCGCCAGTTGGCGTGTTTCTGTGTTCTAGCGTTGCAAGAATATCCTCTACCACACACTCTGGACGTCTGGCTATTTCCCGCATGGGCTGTGCACTGCCCTGCGGCTCCTTTGGCTAAAGAACAAGTCACGAAGTGCTGGACAAAATGAAAGGCCTAATGAAAGACTAGAGTCTGTGGGCCGAGCGTCCTATTGCGGTAGAAGAATGCAGAAGTGTACGCAGAAAATATCCAATTAACTTAGTCTAAAGCGAAAAAATACTAGGAGAGGGAAATGTCGAGTAAAGTAAAAACAGGTACAGATGATCTTTTAGCCGACCTAACGGACGGTGTGCTGACACTGACTATGAATCGGCCAGAAGCGCGCAACGCTATGTCCGATGCTATGACTGGCGCGTTAGCCCAGCAGCTAGCAGACGCTGAACTCAACAGCGCTGTGAAGGTTATTGTTTTAACCGGTGCTGGGAAAGGTTTTTGCGCAGGTGGGGATGTTAAAGGCATGGCTGCAAGCGGTGACGGCACAGTGGGCGATAACACTATTGATGGGGCCATTCATAGGCAGCGCCTCAACCAGCGCGGTACAGCCGGCGCCTTGTACTCAATACCGAAGCCAACTATCGCTGCACTACCCGGGGCAGCGGCGGGTGCGGGCCTCTCTTTAGCATTGGCCTGCGACATGCGCATTATGGCCAGCAGCGCTATGATGACCACAGCGTTTGCCAAGGTGGGTTTCTCTGGCGACTACGGCGGCACTTTTTTTATGTCCCAGCTCATTGGCACCGCTAAGGCGCGAGAACTTTACTTCCTCTCAGATCGTGTGAATGCACAACAAGCACTGGACTTAGGCTTAACTAATTGGGTTTGTGAAGCCGATGAGTTAGCTGCCAAGGCCAATGAAATTGCACTGCGCTTAGCCAGTGGTCCTACCGTGGCCTATCGTTACATGAAAGAAAACTTTGCCCGAGCATTGTCCTCAGGTGATGTAAACGACTGTCTAGATTTGGAAGCCACCCACCACGTACATTGTGGCCAAACCGAAGACCATAAAAATGCCACTAAGGCATTTGTTGAGAAACGCGATCCAGTATTTGTGGGTCGCTAGAGCGCAGTCCTGCCGCATGGAATTTAGGGCTGAGAGAGCTTGCTCTTAAGGTCTTAGATCAGTGTTCAGATTAGCGCTCAGGTCAGCCTCTGCAGCCAAAAACCCCGCCGTCTGGATAATTTTTTGTGCTCTAAAGCTTGCCAGATATTGCATAAAACGCGCCGCTGCATGGTTGTTGGCGCCGTACTTAAGCTGTACGGCATCCTGCAGAATGGGCGAATGCAGTTCACTGGGTATGTTCAGGTAGGTAGCAAACGGCTGGTTTTGTTCAAGCATTTGCGCCGCCGCCACGAAACCCAGCGTAGCGTTACCTGTGGCCACCAGAGAAAAAGTTTGCCCAATATTTTCTCCATTAATTTGCCGTTGTGAGGGCGTAAAGGTTATTTTCAGGTTGTGCAAAACCTCTTGAGCTGCAAGACCATAGGGTGCCAGGCGAGGGTTGGCTAGAGCAATGCTCGAAGCACCTGCCAGCCACTGCTTAATTTGTGTGCTTTGTGCAAGTGGTTTTTCATCGCCGTTAGCTGCTCCGGGCATCGCCCTGTTTGGTCGCCACAGCACCAGTGCGCCACTGGCATAAGTGAAACGGCTGTTGAGTACGATGAGTCCGTAATGCTCTAATAATTGCGGCCGCTGTTGATCAGCCCCAAGAAAAATATCGTATGGGGCGCCTTGGCGAATTTGCGCGTAGAGCTTGCCTGTAGAACCTGCGCTGATGAGTATTTTGCCGTTATCAAAAGACTCAAAGTCCTTGCGCAGGGCTTTTAGCGTTGTCACGAAGTTTGTCGCTACCGCAACTCTTACGGTATTTATTGCTGCTTCCGCTTGGACTACGTTAGGTGCGGCGAGCAAAATCAAAGCAACGTTCAGATACCATGTCTTCAACGATTTATTGGTGGTGGGGGTGCTCATGTCGAACTCGGCTGATGGCGATTAGCTTGGCGAGTTTTATAGGCTATGATGGTCTCGATTGAGGCAGCAGGCATTGAAACTCAGGTGGCTATTTTGGATCACCATGATGTTAATTTTTTGTTGCATAAACAAGGGTTGTGGCAACAACGAAATAATTGTGCCGTTGGACAAGGGTATTGTTCAGTATGGCCTGCCAAGGACCTGTTTTTAACCACTATCTAAATTTCAAATTACAGCAAGTACGAGGGGTACTAATGGCAGCTTCTGAAAAATCTATGCGCCGAGTCGCACTAACTTCACTGGGTGGCACCAGTATCGAGTGGTACGACTTCTTTATTTACGGCACAGCTGCTGCCCTGATTTTCCCAACCTTGTTCTTTCCACCTGATATTCCCGTCTACGTTGGTCTTATTGCCTCTTTTGGTACGTTTGCTGTTGGCTTTATTGCTCGACCAGTGGGCGGCATGTTATTTGGTCACTTTGGTGACCGCCTCGGTCGCAAGGCAGCCTTGGTTACCGCCATGGTGATGATGGGGGTTGCCACAACACTTATTGGCCTTTTGCCAGGCTATGAAACAATTGGGCCTTTTGCGCCAATCTTCCTTATTTTATTGCGTTTTGTGCAAGGCCTTGCTGTCGGCGGGCAATGGGGGGGCGCTATGCTTCTAGTGACAGAGAGTGCGCCTCCAGAGAAGCGTGGGTTTTATGGCGCCTTCGCACAAGCAGGCGCGCCGGTGGGTGTGATTTTGGCGAACATAGCTTTTCTAATTGTCACTGCATCGGTTTCCACCGAGGCACTTTTAGATTGGGGTTGGAGAATCCCATTTTTAGCCAGCATCATTTTGATCGGTCTAAGCTTGTATGTGCAGTTGACCCTAGAAGATACCCCAGCCTTTAAGGAACTAATTGAAAGTTCTGAGCCGAGTGAGGCCAAACCACGCTCTCCTGTAGTTCAGGCAATAAAAACCTACCCGAAGGAAATCACTCTGGCAGCAGGCGCATTCTTAGGTGTTCAGGTGACTTTTTACATCCTCATAGTATTTTCTATTTCTTATGGTACTGATCCATTAGGACTTGCTTTAAGCAAGTCAGACATGTTGTTTGCGGTATTGATCAGCACCATTTTCCAAGTGCCCGCGCTGTTTTTCTTCGCCGCTTGGTCGGATCGTCACGGACGACGCGGGGTTTACAAGTGGGGGGCAATTGTCACCGGACTGTGGGCCTTTGCGATGTTCCCGTTGATTAATACCGGTTCGCTACCCTTAATCATTCTCGCGTTATCGGGAGGGCAGATTGCAATCGCTATGATGTATGGCCCGCAGGCTGCGTTGCTGACTGAGTTGTTCAGTACCGAAGTGCGCTACTCAGGCGCGTCCCTTGGTTATCAGTTGGGTGCCATTGTCGGCGGCGGCTTTGCACCGATTATTGCAACCTCATTAGTCGCCTTCGGCAGCTCCGTTTGGGTGTCTGGATATATTGCGCTGGCTTGTGTGCTTACCTATGTGTCTCTCGTTTTACTCAAAGAAACGCCGGTGACGGATTTAGATAAGGTGGCGTAAGCTAACTCGATTGGCTAATTGTTTGCTCGGGCCGCTATGCTTGGGTAAAAAATGCCCGGGCAGACAAAACCGTCGACTTCTGACTCTATTTCTCTTCGGGCTTTGCCGATTAAGGCCTTTTCAATTAAATCTCTATAAGCAAACTTCGCTGTTCAAAATGTCAATGGTGTGAATAAACCTGCGGCTTCTATTTGTCCGGCCAACTGTAACAACTTTCCTTCCTCTCCAGTCTTAGCAACCAATTGACTGCCCACGGGTAAGCCGTTTTTTGACATACCCATAGGTACGCTGATTGCTGGGTGGCCGGTGTCGTTGAACAGAGCGGTGAAGCCCAGTGTTTGGAAGAGCAATGACGAGTAGGTCGATGGATCTTCGGCCATCATGTCTATGCGGCCATGTGCCAGCGGTAGGCAGGCCATGGTTGGGGTGAGTAGGTAGTCAAACCTTGCCAACAATGTATCTATAACGCGTCCGTGTTGGTGGATCATTGTCACTGCGGCGGCGTAGTCTGTGCCGCTGATTTCTTTTGCGTATTGGTAGTTTTGCCAACTGCCTAGTTCAATATCCTCCTGCGTAATTGGCCTGCCAATCTCCGCGTGTTTGGCGTTGAGCATTGCACCCATGTGACTGATGGCAACGAGTCCATGAGCTTCTCGAACATTATCGGTGTTGAGATCAACTTTAAATAGCTCAACGAAGTGGCCCAAGTTTTCCAGTTGTCGCGCGTTGGCCTTTGTTATCTCGGCTACTTCTTGATCAATATCCGCGCCGTTAAATGTGGTTAAACACAGACCAATTTTTTGTGGGGCCAGAGGTTTGCTTACACAGTCAAGAAACGCCTCGGTTTGTGCGGGTACATGATACGGACTGCCCAATTCTGGTCCGGCACTGATATCCAATAGAGCAGCGCTATCGCGCACAGTTTTGGTTATTGCGTGAGTGGTGGACAATCCCCCCCAACCTTCTAATTGCTTTGGCCCCAAGGGTATTCGGCCCCTTGTTGGTTTTAGGCCTACAAGGCCACAACAGCTGGCTGGGATGCGAATAGAGCCACCGCCGTCGGAGGCGTGGGCCATGGGCAGAATGCCGGCGGCGACCAGTGCCGATGCGCCGCCACTGGACCCTCCGCTGGAATAACCATGCTTCCAAGGATTATGTGTCGGTCCAAAGAGGACGGGTTCGGTTGTGGTGGCAAGACCAAATTCGGGCGTATTGGATTTACCACAAATGACTAAGCCTGCAGCTTTGTAACGTTGCACCAGCGTTGAGTCGTGGGTTGCCACAGTGTCGCGAAACAGTCGCGAGCCATTGCTGGTAACCACACCTTTGTATTGCATGCCCAGATCTTTAAGGGCGAAGGGCACTCCAGTAAATGGACCTTCGGGTACGCCTGCGTTAATAGACTTTTTTGCTTGGCTATCCATGGATAACACCATGGCGTTGAGGGACGGATTTTTTTCCTTCAACAAACTTTGCGTGGTCGCTAAGGCCTCTTGCGCTGAGACCTCGCCCTGCCGAATAAGTTGCGCTAAGCCCAGTCCATCTAATTTGCAGTATTCGTCTTTGTTCATAATGTTCTCTAGGTTTTTTTGAGAGGTTTTGGAAAAGGTTTCTGTAAACAGCTTTTAGTCGAAACAGATAAAGCCTTTGCTGATGGCGGTCTCGCCCTGCTCGTTAAGCACTTGAAAGCTCAGGTGGTTATCGCCACTCGCACTGAGTTGTAATTGGATGGTTGAAGGCATTAGCACCATTGCCGAAAATCTTCCGCCAATGCGTCTTATGCGAGTTGGGTCACCGCCCAGTCGTTCGTTTACTACACGTGTTACCGCCAAGGCCAGTGTTGCGGTGCCGTGCAATATTATGTCTGGTAGTCCTGCTGCTAAGGCGACTTTGCGATCCGTGTGAATGGGGTTCCAGATGCGTGCACACTCTGTATAGGTGTGAGCCAGACTGCCTGAAACATAAATCTCAAAACTGTGTTCTTGAGCAATTCTTAATGCGGTTGGCGGGGCAGGGGCGGGCTCGACATTGTCGTTGCCCTCTAAGCTACCTACTCGCCCATCAATGACCTCTACGCTGCGGTAGATACTCAATTGATAGGTAGTACATACCAGTTGCTGCTGCGCATCAAATGTATCTAAGCGCATGGTGTAGGCGCCGCCGGGCTTGATTGCATCAATGCCGATCATGGTAGCCTGGGTCGTCAACATTTCTCCAGCCACTATGGGCCGGAAGATATGCAGGTCATGGGCCGCGTGGACGCCTCGTCCAGACTCTTCATCGGTGAGTGTGTCCGCTGTTGCCAGTTTGCGAGTATCTAAAATAGGCGGCCACTCTAGGCAAACAGGAAAAATAGGGTGGGCGATGACTGTGCCCAAGTCGGTATCCATATAAACAGGGTTTAAGTCACTCAGGCTGGCGGCGTAAGCCATGAGCCAACGCTCGTCTACCCAGTGCTCTACGCGCTTCGTTTGGCAGCCGATCATCCTTTTATCTAGGGGCATATGCCCTCCTATCGTTATTTTTAGTCCGTCAGGTGTCTAAGGGTTTCAGTCGAGCTTTAGACAATGCGAAGTTAGCACCTTGTGAACTCAGCCCAAATCTTACTCGAATTTTGTGCGTCGTTAACTCAGTTTCAGACATTTTAGTCGGGCACTAAATTGGGTTGGAGAAAACGCAAAAATGCGCCGACAGGCAACTCGGATAATTAGGGTAGATGTCTAGAACGAAAACTCTTTGACTAAAAAGAAGTGTGTCAATGAACCTTGAAGTACTAAATAAATTTATCCGCGTTGGTGAGGTCACTGTGATTGATCATCAGGGAGAGGCTCATATTTTTGGTAGTGGTTTGCCAAAAAGCAGTATTCGCTTTAATAGCGCTAATACGCTTTCTTATGTTTTGCGTAACCCGGCCTTGAATATTGGTGAGGCCTATATCCAAGGTTTGTGGAGCAGCTGCGTGTAGCCCAGAAAACGGCCAAAGAGCGAGGCTTGGAAAACAAGGCACGCTTTGTTTTACAGGACTACCGCAAGCATCAAGATACCTATGACCGAGTGGTTTCAGTGGGCATGTTGGAGCACTTAGGCCGCAGGAGCCTGCCCAAGTTCTTCGCCTGTGTCAGAGATTTTTTGTCCCCCACCGGGGTGGCGTTAGTCCACACAATTGGCAATGGTTATAAGCCGGTGATGGTTAATCCTTGGATTCGTCGCCATGTATTTCCCGGCGGCTATATCCCGGGTTTAGCAGATTTTGCAAAAGCCATTGAATCGGCAGATCTGCCAGCCACAGATGTTGAGGTGCTGCGCGAGCACTATGCGCTGACCTTAACACAATGGCTAAAGTGATTTAGCGCCCAGTGCAATGCCTTTGTCAGCGCCAAGGGCTAAGAGTTTTGCCGTATGTGGGAGTTCTACTTAATCTTATGCCAAACGGGTTTCGAGATGGGTGGATTGGTGGTTCATCAATGGCAACTAGCCAAGAATAATCGAGCCCTACCTCTTGCGCGGGATTACCTGTACGGGCAGGTTCATTCAGATCAAGCAGGTTCTAAAGTCATCAGCGGTTAGTCGGCCATATAGCCTTCCCTCTGGCTTTATGGTCTTTATGTGTCTTATGACGATTGCCAGTCCTTGCGCCCGTGCCCTCTGCCGCTTCATTCATTTAAACTTCTAACGTAGAGCGCTAGTTACTAAAATCTCCCAGCCACGCTACCAGTGGCATACGAACTAAGATCCAGCTTAAGATGGGGTCGAGAAGGGAGGAAAAGATGCAAGTAGTACCCATGTCTGCGCCGCTAGGTGCCATTGTTAAAGACCTTGATGTGCGCAGTGTCGACGCCAAGTTGTGGCCAACGCTGAACGACCTATTTAATAAACATCATGTGCTGGTGTTTCCAAATCAGGATTTAACGCCATCGGACCATATGGCTTTTGCTCAGCACTGGGGCGAGTTAGTGCCATTTCCTTATGGTGGTATTGACGGTTATCCAAATATTATTGAGCTGCGCAATAACGGTAAAAAACGCGATGTGAATCAGCATTGGCATTCGGATATGACTTACCACCCAACGCCGCCAAAGCTCACCATGCTCTACGCCCTTGAAGCGCCGTCCTTGGGTGGGGAGACTGCTTTTTCCAATCAAATTTTGGCCTACCAAGAGTTGTCAGAAGGGTTGCGTGAAGTGGTAGATGGCCTTGTTGCCTTGCATTCCGCAGAGGGTTTGGCGCGGCTTTATGGTGCGGATCCAGCAGAGGCGTCTCGGGCCGAGCATCCGGTGGTGCGCACTCATGACGAGAATTGCCAGCGCGGGCTTTACGTTTGTCGTGCATTCACTCAGAAGTTTCGTAACTGGTCTCGAGAAGAGAGTAAGGCACTGCTGGAGTATCTTTATCAGCACAGTATTCGGGCAGAGTTTCAAGCGCGACATCAATGGCGCGTAGGGGACTTGGTGATGTGGGACAATCGTTGCCTGCTGCATTATGCGGTGCACGACCATGCGGATGAGCCACGGATTATTCATCGTTTACAAATACAGGGGAACTCGCCTACATGAGTCTAATTGTTAATGATTGGAGCGATGTTGTCGCTCTTGCAGAAAATTTAGCTATCCCAATGCCGGCAAATGCCTGTGTTAGTGAGGCCGAATATCTTGCCTTGTGGAAAAAATATTTCACCGTGCAAGAGCCGTTAGATTTATTAGCTATGGCGGTGACCGGTGGTCTATTGGCCGACCGCATGGCCTGGGTATTTGTGGGCGGTTATCAAAGCGCTATTCGACGCACCTTCATGCGCGAGACTTTTTCTGGCTGGGGTGCGTTTGCGGTATCTGAAGATCGTAAGGGGCAGCCGCCATTGCCGGGTGTTTCACTACGTACGTCAGCGCAAGATGTTGCGGCATCGGGTTACAAAACGTGGGTAGCTTGTAGCGACAGCATTGAACACGTGGTGGTTAAGGTGGGATCTGGCGCGGACGCTAGATATTTTAATATTCACCGCTCAACACCTGGATTAACTGTGGCGAGCAAACACGCGGTGACTAAACCAGGTAGCTTTCTGGCAGAAATGAGCCAGGGCATTGCGCATTTGCAAGATGTTGCTGTAGGCCAAGCGTTAGATGATGCGGAAGTTGTGCGCTTTGGTATTCGTGAAACCCTTTATATTTATTCTGCTTTTTGTGCCCATGCGGGCCAGTTTTACGCTAATCAAGTAGACCCTGAGGCTTGCGCTGGGTTGATTCACCGTTTGGCTGAATTGTTAGAATTTCTACCCACAGATCAGGTTGGCCTTGATGAGTTAAAAGCCGTAGATGCCGCTGTACAAAATTTGCTCGGGCAAATCAGCCCTGATGCAGATGATTCAAAATGGTCCAAAGATCGTCAGTTGATCGCGATGTATTCACCTGGCATCCAAAAGCGCGAAATGACCTAGTAAAATCAGGACAACCTTGGCGCGTTTATCAATTCGCTAAGGTTGCTCGCTTCCAATTAGATTGCCGCCTTATGAAACGACAGATCCGCCGTCACAAGTGATGACGTCACCAACGGTGAAACCAGAGGCGCGTGAGCTTAAAAATATAGCTAAGCCTGCTATGTCTTCCGCTGTACCAACCCGGCCTCGTGGGTTGCTTTCACTTACGCTGGTCCAGTCAGTGTTTTCTGCATCGCCACCACCGCCGACGCCGGCGCTGAGCATAGATGTTGGGAATGGTCCTGGTGCAATGCCGTTAACAATGATGTTGCGCTTAATTAAATGCGCCGCTAAAACTCGAGTCAGGTGATGTACTGCAGCTTTCGATGGTCCGTAAGAGAAATTGTCAAAGACGGGTGTTTTAATCCCATCTACAGAACCAATGTTCACCACATGGGATGGCGTTTCGGTGTGGGCATTTTTTTCTAATAACGGCAGCAGTTTCTGAGTTAGAAAAAATACGCCCTTAACGTTCGTGTCCATAACTTTATCCCAACCCACTTCTGGAAATTCTTCCAGCGGCGCGCCCCAAGCTACGCCAGCGTTGTTGACTAGTATGTCGAGGTGGTCCTCACGTTCTTTAAAAGCCGCTGTAAAGCCCTCAATGCCTGCCAAATTAGACATGTCCGCAGGCAATGAAATACATTCTCCGCCGTAGGTTTTGCTCAACCTTGCTGCGGTTGCGTCGCAAACGGCGGCTTTACGCGAGCTGATATAAACTTTCGCGCCGTTGGCCAAATAACCAGCTGCGATCATTTCGCCAATGCCTCGCGAGCCGCCAGTAACGATGGCAACTTTGCCTTCAACAGAAAATAAATTTTTCAATGTGATCTCTCCATAAGTGAAATAACTGCCTGTGCTGTAATTAGGCACAAGATTGGGTCAAGGATAAACTAATTGGCTGTGGCTTTCGGCAGATTAGTTAGGTGAATCTGGTGGTCTGGCTTATGGGGGCTTTTTACTTGCTTGTGCGAAAAAAGAACACCCGTTGGAAAAAACAAATGAAAACGTCTAAGCGATGGTTTATGCGCCGCAGACTCCCCGGTGATTTTCGGTTTAAGATGTAGGCGAATTTGTGCTTTAGGAGAGTTAGGTGAGCGATATACAACAGGGCGACACGCCGCAAACGCTGGTTGGTGAGTTTAGACATCCGCGACAAATGCTTGGTCATCAGGAATATGACGGTCATTTGTCTATTCACGACGATAAGATGGCAGCTGATTTAGGCTTTGCGGGTGCACCTATCGAAGGCCCGACACATTTCAGTCAATTTGTGCCTTTGTTGCACGAGGTGTTTGGCGACGCATGGTTCGAGCGTGGCTGCATCAGTGCGCATTACCAAACCATGGTGGTGGAAGGCGAAGAAGTTCGGGTTACGGTCGAACATGTATCTGATGTCAATCAGGTGGCGAGAATTTCTGCTG
>Ga0209710_1000578_pt1 | contig 32785 bp, 16 predicted proteins | sample ArcticOcean_MG_C_5_FD_187436 | JGI IMG/M metagenome (GOLD analysis project Ga0209710, IMG submission 187436) | Marine microbial communities from western Arctic Ocean - ArcticOcean_MG_CB4_138 (SPAdes) (version 2) | ecosystem: Environmental > Aquatic > Marine > Oceanic | place: Arctic Ocean...
CTCTTCATTGTTTTTATAGCTCAAAAGACCATTGTAGCATACAAAAACTAAATTATCAAATTCTTTAATTTGCCCGTCGGTGTAGGTTATTTTGTTTAATTTATTTCCATTAATGTAAACACCTCCATATGTACCAACTGCGTTTTGACTTATTGACCTAACACTTCCAATAGGATTAAATGAGTATAAGAGGTTATTATAAATCAATAACTTTCCTCTAGCTATTATTAATAGATTGTCTTCTATGTATGCGAAATCAGTTACCGAATTGGAATAAATCTCTGGATATAATTCTGGAGTTTTTAAAAATTTTATCTTAAAATTGTTGTTTTTCTGGACAATTGAATTTATTGGACCTACGATTGACTTATTAAAAAGTGCTAGATCTCCAACAGAGTTAATTTTAAAAATACCCTTGTTAGAACTTACGTATAATTCATTTTCATATGTTACAAAGTTGTAAAATACTCTATCATCGTGAATTTTTTTAATTACAAAATTGTTATTTGACGTGGTAATTACACTTAGGAAGTACAAAAAATATAACATAAAAATGAGGTATTAATAATGCAATAGTAGTTTTAATTTTTTGTAAAGACAATAATTAACTTTTTAAAAAATTATCTTTTTTTTAAAATTTTCATCAATTTCACTTCACTTCTCTTTTTTAGGCACTAAATTTTTTGTAATTCTCCTATAAAGTAATAGTAATAAAATAAAGGTAAAGCAACAGCGTTCAACATAAAAAGTTTGATTGAAATTTATAAAAATAGAGATCGATTCTGTGTTAGATTTTTGTGCTAGAGAATCTTATGAATTACCATTAAATGCAGGTTTTGTGTTTGAACTTAAAATACCGTCCTCTTTTTAAATTATATTAAAATAAACCTTGTAGAACTTAAAAACTATCGTATATTTCCACTCGAAATCGTGGGATAGAGTAGTAGGTAGCTCGTCGGTCTCAGAACATTCCTCACTACCTAATTTAATTTTTTCGATTCATTTTCAGATAGTTACAAGTATGTAATCATTTTTGATTTATTAGAATTAGATTGCTTTAGCTATTTTTTTATTTTTTTACATACGGTTAATTGAGTAATTGAATATCCATTTGGTATAAGAAATTTTGTGTCATATATTTGGATAGCAATTTATATAAATAGGTTATGGTATTTGAATAGGCTAAAAACATCTAAAACTAATTTCATTAAAAATAACAACAATAAATCCCGTCTTAATGGCTAAGATTAACAAAAAAATAACAAGTAAAGATATTGCTGAAGAACTAGGTATATCAAGATCTGTAGTGTCTTTCGTTTTAAATGGTAAGAATAAGGAAATGAGAATTAGTGATGAACTTACTAAAAAAGTCCTTAATCTTGTTGAAACTAGAAACTATCAAACAAATCATATAGCCAAAAGTCTTAAAACCGGTAAAACAGAAACAATTGGATTAATTGTGGCAGACATTGCAAATCCTTTTTTTTCAAAAATTGCTAGTGAGATCGAAAAGGAAGTCAGAAAAAAGGGCTACAGCGTATTTTTTTGTAGTTCTAATGAGAATAAAAAGAATTTTAATTTTCAATTAGAAAATTTTAAAAACCGACAAGTTGATGGATTGATATTAATACCACCTATAAAAAGTGATAAAATTTTGACTCTTTTAGGTTCTCAAAATATTCCTTTTGTTATCATGGATAGAGTTTTTGAAAATTTGGGTGCAAACTCTGTTAATATTAATAATCATAAGGCGGCTTATGATGCAACAACCCGGTTAATAAATAACGGTAGAAAAAAAGTAGCCTTAATTAATGTAAATAACGAACTGATTACTATGAGTCATCGGACTAATGGTTATATAGATGCTATAGCTGATAATGGAATGGAAGCTAACCCAGATTTATTACAGCAATTAAAATATAGTAATGTGGCAGAGCATGTAAATGAAGCCGTTAATAAGGTCATCTTGAATAATGCGGATGCTATTATTTTTACTACCAATAAGCTTGGAGTGCAGGGGGTACAGGCAATTAGTAATAAAGGAAAAAGGATTCCTGAAGATATTGCAGTAATTAGTTTTGATGATACAGCCGCTTATGCTGTAGCAAAGACATCTATCACGGCAATTAAACAACCTGTGGCACAAATGTGCAAAGAAGCTGTGAGGATTTTAATGAAATCGATTGATAAAAGTGAGAGCAATATAGATACTGAGGAGGTAATTTTAGATGTAAGCTTTATTATTAGAGAATCATGTCCTTAACGCAAACAGCTATTCTTAATCCACTAAAAAAGCGAAGTTGAATACAATCTCTAATTGACAAAATTTATCAAAAAAGAACAACTGGTTTTTAATTTACATGTAGTTTAACCTTTTCTATAGATAGTAATTACACCATAAAGAATCATCAAAAAAATACATTTTTAATAATGAGAATGTTAAACTTTTAAAGTTTGCATAAACAAATAATTTTATGTAAATTTGCTAAACCGAGTAAGCAATTTTTTATCTTTAGCTTATCATGTTAATCTCAATAGAAAAAATAAAATGAAAAAGGTAAAAAAAATAAGTATAAAGGAAAAGATATCATACGGCTTCGGCGATTTTGCTTCTTCTACTTTTTGGACCTTGTTTTCCATGTTCCTTTTATATTTCTATACAGATGTTTATGGAATATCAGCAGCTGCTGCTGGTACAATGTTTCTTGTCGCTAGATTATGGGATACGACAAATGATCCAATAATGGGAATGATTTGTGATCGCACAAAATCACGTTGGGGGAAATTCAGACCTTTCCTATTATTTGGTGCTCTTCCTTTTACTATCATTGGGATTTTGACTTTTACAACACCAGATTTAGGACCATCAGGAAAATTGATTTATGCATATATTACCTATACACTAATGATGATGGTCTACACGGCGGTGAATGTACCATATGCTTCCTTACTTGGTGTAATGACTAAAGATACAGATGAAAGAACTTCATTAGCTTCCTTTCGATTTATTGGAGGATTTAGTGCAGGTTTAATGGTAACTGCTACTGCTAATTATTTAGTGGAATATTTCAAAACGACAGGAGATTTAGCCTCAGCATATCAAAAGACTGTTGCAATATATGCAATAATAGCAGGTGTGTTTTTCGTACTTACTTTTATAGGAACTAAAGAAAGACTAGATCCTGAAGAGGTGGAGTCTTCCACTTTGAAGGAAGATCTAAATGATTTATTAAAAAATAAACCATGGTTTATAATGCTTGGGGCTTGTATTGCTGTTCTTATATTCAACTCGTTAAGAGGAGGAGCCATACTTTATTACTTTAAGTATTTTATTGGTGATCAAACTATTTATTTTTTTGGTGAAGTGTCTCAAGGAGCCTTATCTGCAGCTTTCATGAGTAGCGGTTATGCAACTAGTTTGCTGGGTGTCATTATGGCAATTCCCATAGCCACTAGAATTGGCAAAAAGAATACATTTATGCTTTCAGGAATTGTATGCGCAATACTTTCCATTCTGTTTTTCTTTCTTCCTGCAGAGCAGATAGAATTGATATTCATTATCAATATTTTGATAGGTATTTTTTCAGCTATGGCTTTCCCATTAATTTGGGCCATGTACGGAGATGTTTCTGATTATTCTGAATTGAAAACGCGTCGTCGAGCTACGGGTCTTATTTTTTCGTCCTCATCAATGTCCCAAAAACTAGGCTGGACGATAGGTGGAGCTATAAGTGGTTGGATACTTGCTGCTTTTGGTTTTATAGCAAATGAAGTGCAAAGCGATGAATCGGTTCTGGGTATTCGATTAATGATTAGCATTTTTGCGGCAGTAGGTGTTCTAATTTCAATAGCCATTATGTATTTCTATCCGTTAACAGAAAAATTCATGAAAGAGAAAGTGGAAGGACCATTAGAAGAGGCAAGGGCTAAATACAATGAAACAAAGATATAAGTTTAAATAAGTTTATTTTTCAAAAAATCACTAGTGATTAAAAACCTAAAAAATAAAATTGAATATATTTTCAATAATAAGATTATTTTAATCATTTTTTTTGTATTACAAATAATTTTATCTATATTTACTAAACCGAGTTAGCTTTTTTTTATAAATTTGCTAACATGTGTTAGCAAACAATTTAACCTATAAGAATGAATCATAAAAAGATATTTAGTTTTATGTTAGTTATACTATATTTTGTTACTACACATTATAGTTTTGCACAACAAGAATTAGGGACAATTAAAGGTGTTGTTAGGGATTCTTCAACAAAAGATTTACTACCCGGCGCTTCAGTAGTAATTAAAGGTACCACTAAAGGTGCTTATACTGATTTTGATGGAAATTATGAACTTAAAGTTTCCCCGGGGACGTACTTGCTAGTGGTTTCTTTTATGGGATATAAAGGGTCTGAAAAGCTTGTAACTGTAAAAGTTAATCAAACATCCACAGTTAATGTTGTGATGACCCCTGGAAATCAATTAGACGAAATAGTGGTCTCTGTTCAGGTTAGGGGGCAATTGGCTGCCATACGAGAACAAGTTTCTTCAAATAAAATTGTCAACATTGTGTCTGCTGAAAAAATGCAGGAACTTCCCGATGCTAATACAGCCGAGGCCCTTGGTCGTTTGCCTGGAATATCTCTTCAGCGTTCATCTGGTGAAGCCCAAAAAATAATCATTCGTGGTGTGGCTCCTGAAAATAATAACATCACTATTGCTGGTGTTAAGTTGGCCTCAAATAATGCGTCAGATAGAAGTGTAGATTTAAGTATGCTGCAAAATGAGATGTTCTCTGGTGCTGAAGTTTCAAAGACATTGCGACCTGACATGGAGGCTAGTGCCATTGGCGGTACAGTTAATTTAAGGTTAGCAAAAGCTAATAACAGGCCTTCATTTAATGCAATGTATGAGGGTGGTTATAATAATCTATTCTCTAAAATTGGTGATACCAAATTTTCCGCTGGAGGTTCTGCTCGATTCTTTAACAATAAATTTGGTGTGAAGTTTCAGGGCTCCTACGAAGATAAACTTGTTTCTTCTCACAATTTTAATGGTCAATATAGCGATCCCATCCTAGTTTTAGGCACTAATCCTGATGGCGGTTTAAGTGGTGAGGATAGTTTTATTTCAAGAACTACTGGAGCTCACATGAGTTTAAACAATTCTGTTAGAACACGTATTGCTGGAAACCTTACTCTTGACTATAAAAGCCCTTTGGTTGATATATCACTCTTTAATTTAATAAATTTTAACCCAAACAAAAGTACTATAATAGAAGAAATTTTTAATTTCGAAAATGCTCGAAATCCTTTTTCTCTTAAGGCTTCTGAAAATAATAATGATAAATATGTCTCGACACACTTGCTTGAAACTAATTTTCGTTTTTTAAATACAGAGTTAAGTTTTAAATTATCGTATTCTAATACAAAATCTGATAGAACAAGGAAATTGTTTCCTTTTAAAGAAGTTAATTTATCAGGTGAAACGATTGATCCAAATTGGTTAGTCTTTAAAGACCCAAAAGAAGTTCTCGAAATATACGGTCAAACAGAGATTTTAAATAACAGGCTCATAACAAATGATTTAGCAAATGACTATGTAAATGATGATACATATAATTTGGATTTAAAATGGAAAATTCCATTTAAAATTGAGTCCTTAAATTTAGATGGTAAACTTACTGTTGGTGGATTACTTAGAAGAAAAGAAAGGTCTAGTGACACTAATTATCAATATGTACAATATCAAGCGGGTAGTGGACGCGGGCCAAGAAACGTCTCATTAGAATTATTTCCTTGGATGGATTGGCCTGCTGGAGATCTCCAAGGCATCCCATCATCAAATTTCATAGATCAAAATTACAATCCTGGTGAATTTTTAAATGGAGAATATGAGCTCAGTTGGTCTCCTGATATGAATAAATTGATAGAAATGCAATCGGAATTATATGAAAAATATCCCTTATTATTCAATTTCCAGGGCCTTCAAAGTTACAAAAATGACTATATAAACAAAGAGGAATTATTTGCTGCATTTATCATGTTTGAGTTAAAAATTGGATCCCTATTAGTCTTACCTGGAATAAGAATGGAGGCTGCAAACACATCATTTTCTTCCTACTCAATTATAGCAAATGGCATTAACACCTCAGGTGTCACTGGAACCCCAACTCCAGTCTCTTCTAAAAGAGAAAATAAATATTTCTTTCCCTCACTTAACATGAAGTTAAAACTTAACAATACATTATCGCTTCGAGGCGCTATTTTTAAGAGTATATCAAGACCCAATTTTAATAATTTGTCACCAAGAACGATTGTTGATTCAAATGAGTCTAACAGAGAGATTGATTCAAAGAACCCTTTACTACGACCATCAATAGCTTGGAATTATGATTTTTCCATAGAAGCATATAATTCAAAATTAGGTTTGATTACGATCAACCCTTTTTACAAGCGTATTGAAGAAATTCAAGTATCTGTGTATGATTATTTTCCATTACGTAATGAAAGAATTGTAAATGCTCCTTCAGGATTTTTTAACAGTATTCCTGCTGTTGATTCTTACCCAACAGGTTTTTTAACAAATTCATCCTACTTTGCTCTACCAATAAACAATCCAGACAAAGCAGAGTTTTATGGAGTTGAACTTTCTGTTCAAACGAATCTAAGGTATTTGAAAAACAAACTACTTAAAGGATTTGTTTTTGATATAAACTTGTCTTTCATAAACTCTAAAACCAAGTACCCTTATTTTAAAGAGGTTGTCATAGGGGTTGATAATTCTGGTTTTTTTCCACAAGATATTATAGGATATGAGTATTCAACAAGAGAGGGTAAAATGTCATCTCAACCAGATTTTATCGGAAATGTGATTATTGGTTGGGATTATAAAGGCTTTAGTTCTAGAATTTCTTATCGTCGTCAAGGAGTTACTGTTTCGGATGGTGGTGATAGACTTGCATTTAAACAGAATTTTAAAGATGACCTAGAATTAGTAGATATCAGCTTAAGACAAAGATTTTACAAAAATTTTGAACTATTCCTTAATGCAAATAACATTACAAATTATGTTGATGAACGTTTTGTTGTATATAACAATGAACACCGCTTACCACTTAATTTAAATTATTTCGGAAACAGAATCAAGTTTGGATTAAGATATAGATTTTAATGTATTATAAATAATGGTAGAAAGAAGAGCTTCCAAATAATTCTCTTCACAATATAATTATAAAACTAAAACAATGAATTTAAAATTTTTACTTAATTTTTTTAGTGTAATCATTGCAACATCAGTTGCTTTTGCACAAGTTCCAGCTACCCAGGATGTTATTAGCATTGCCAGTGGTCAAGCTAATGCGGGTTTACTGGAGACCACTATTAACAATGACAAAGATGCCGATGGTAATCGTCTTAATCCAAACAGGACTTATTTATTGGAACCTGGACTTCATTTTATGTATTCAGAAATTAATACAGCTGCCTTTACTGGCACCATAAAAATTCATGGTTCAACAGATGGTAAAAAGCCAGTTATTGTTCCTATTGTGAATAATGGTGTTGCGCCAGGAAAATCTAAAATTAGATCAAGTTTAGAACTCAAAAACCTTCATATCCAAGGTCGTGATAATGAGGGAGGCGATACTGGTGGGTACTTTTTTCAAGTGTTTGGAAACGGTAGTACAATTCACGTTGAAGATTGTCTAGTCGAATTTCCAGGTAGGTTCATAAAGGCACAAAATGTTACTGCGGGTCTTGAAATGACGTTTAAGAATAATTATTTCCGCGATATGTTTGTTTCAGGTCAGCAATGGGCAGGAAACATAGTTGATGCTAAAGGTGTTCCAGTAGAGTCGTTTATTTTTGAGAACAATACGGTGTCTAATTCTGGATGTCCAGTTCTTTTACAAAATCAAGTTGTTAAATATGCTTTGATTAATCATAATACGTTTATTAACACAAGTACTTTCTGGAATCTTAATCCATATTTTTATGAGGCATATATTACAAACAACTTGTTTTATAATGTCAACATGATGGGCGAAGATTATAATTATCTAATGTCGAATCCTGGAGAGGTTTCATTTCCGATTATGGCTTTTGCACCGATTTCTTTGGATGGCGCTGCTTCCACAGCAGCGATTCCTGCAGACATGTTGAATGCAGCTGGTGATGCTTTAGTTGCGCCGTACGATAATGTAGCAAACTATAAGATTTATGTTGCAGATAATATTTATCACAATAATTCAAGTTTGGATAGCTACTACAATGGAGATTATAACACAATTGCCAGCAATCCTGTTTCTTACATTAGTTGGTTTGGCGTAGCAGGTCCTCACGACGTGAATGTTCCTGCAAATTGGATGGCAGACAGAGAGACTGCTTTATTTGCCAATAATGCTAGTTGGGTTGAGGAGAATAATATTCTAGATCAAGACCCACAGTTGGCGACAGTAGCTCTATCTGCAGCTGAGTCAGCAGAGCTTGCCATTAAATTACGTAAGTGGTATGAAGTTCCAGATGAAACAGGAACTGAAGACATGTCAAGTATTATGTTTGGTGATTTTAACCCAAATACTATTCCTGGTGTTGGAACTGAGGATGGAGATGGTATCACTAAATATTCTGACTTAATAGAGGATTTCTCAATTGCAAGTAGTTTTACTTCTAACATTGATGGTCATGCTATTGGCGCACTGCACTGGACAAATCAAATTGATAGCTATGATTCTGCTCAAGCCTTGGCTGATATACAACAGGCCTATGGCTTAAATACTGGTGATGTTATCAGCATTCCAAGTGGTCAAGCTAATGCGGGTTTACTGGAGACCACTATTAACAATGACAAAGATGCCGATGGTAATCGTCTTAATCCAAACAGGACTTATTTATTGGAACCTGGACTTCATTTTATGTATTCAGAAATTAATACAGCTGCCTTTACTGGCACCATAAAAATTCATGGTTCAACAGATGGTAAAAAGCCAGTTATTGTTCCTATTGTGAATAATGGTGTTGCGCCAGGAAAATCTAAAATTAGATCAAGTTTAGAACTCAAAAACCTTCATATCCAAGGTCGTGATAATGAGGGAGGCGATACTGGTGGGTACTTTTTTCAAGTGTTTGGAAACGGTAGTACAATTCACGTTGAAGATTGTCTAGTCGAATTTCCAGGTAGGTTCATAAAGGCACAAAATGTTACTGCGGGTCTTGAAATGACGTTTAAGAATAATTATTTCCGCGATATGTTTGTTTCAGGTCAGCAATGGGCAGGAAACATAGTTGATGCTAAAGGTGTTCCAGTAGAGTCGTTTATTTTTGAGAACAATACGGTGTCTAATTCTGGATGTCCAGTTCTTTTACAAAATCAAGTTGTTAAATATGCTTTGATTAATCATAATACGTTTATTAACACAAGTACTTTCTGGAATCTTAATCCATATTTTTATGAGGCATATATTACAAACAACTTGTTTTATAATGTCAACATGATGGGCGAAGATTATAATTATCTAATGTCGAATCCTGGAGAGGTTTCATTTCCGATTATGGCTTTTGCACCGATTTCTTTGGATGGCGCTGCTTCCACAGCAGCGATTCCTGCAGACATGTTGAATGCAGCTGGTGATGCTTTAGTTGCGCCGTACGATAATGTAGCAAACTATAAGATTTATGTTGCAGATAATATTTATCACAATAATTCAAGTTTGGATAGCTACTACAATGGAGATTATAACACAATTGCCAGCAATCCTGTTTCTTACATTAGTTGGTTTGGCGTAGCAGGTCCTCACGACGTGAATGTTCCTGCAAATTGGATGGCAGACAGAGAGACTGCTTTATTTGCCAATAATGCTAGTTGGGTTGAGGAGAATAATATTCTAGATCAAGACCCACAGTTGGCGACAGTAGCTCTATCTGCAGCTGAGTCAGCAGAGCTTGCCATTAAATTACGTAAGTGGTATGAAGTTCCAGATGAAACAGGAACTGAAGACATGTCAAGTATTATGTTTGGTGATTTTAACCCAAATACTATTCCTGGTGTTGGAACTGAGGATGGAGATGGTATCACTAAATATTCTGACTTAATAGAGGATTTCTCAATTGCAAGTAGTTTTACTTCTAACATTGATGGTCATGCTATTGGCGCACTGCACTGGACAAATCAAATTGATAGCTATGATTCTGCTCAAGCCTTGGCTGATATACAGAGTTCATACAGTTCAACTCTTTCAGTTGTAGATGTGACAAACTCTGATAATATCACAAGTTTGGTAACATTTCCAAATCCATTTGAGAATAACTTTAACATAATGTTGAATATAACTTCAAAAGCTGATGTTAAAGCGTCTCTTTATACTATAACTGGAGTTAAAGTAGCTACATTGGTTAATGAAACATTAAATTCTGGTTCTCATCAGTTAAACTTTGATACGACAAGTTTAAGTGAAGGTCTGTATCTATGTAAAATAGAAGCAGGTCAATACACCAAGACTTTTAAAGTTATTAAATCAAAATAATTTACTAATTTTTTTAAGGGAGTTGCTGAGTTTTCAGCAACTCCTTTTTATTAAAACTTACAAATAAAGATTATATGTCTCTAAATAAATATTTTATTGGTATCGATATAGGGGGTTCAAAATGCACCCTAACTGTCAGTAACAAGGAATTAAAGATTTTACATCGTATCCAATTTGCTACTCATACAGAGAGGGGACCTAATTATGCCATAAACCAAATTTTAAAAATTATTGATGAATTTAAAATTAAAATAGACTTTGAAAAAGTAAAAAGTATAGGAATTAGCTGCGGTGGGCCATTAAATAGTAAAAGAGGTTTGGTACTGTCACCTCCAAATTTACCCGGTTGGGATAATATCCCTATTGTTGAAATTATTAATAACAAAACAGATAAACCAACTTTTATTCAGAATGATGCCAATGCATGTGCTCTAGCTGAGTGGAGATATGGTGCAGGTATAGGTACACAAAATATGATTTTTTTAACTTTTGGCACTGGTCTTGGAGCTGGATTAATTCTTAACGGTCAATTGTATACTGGATCGAACGATAATGCCGGTGAAGTTGGACATATTAGACTTGATTATGAAGGGCCTGTTGGATTTAATAAAACTGGTTCATTTGAGGGATTTTGTAGTGGTTCAGGGATTGCTAAGTTAGCTCAAATAAAAGCTGAAGAAAAATTAAACAAAGGAGAAAAGATTTCCTACTGTTCCTCCTTTGAAGAACTGCATGCAATTTCAGCTTTACAACTATCTAAATTGGCCAATATGGGAGATAAAGATGCATTAGAGGTTTTTAATTTATCTGCCAAAAAATTGGGTTATGGATTATCCATTCTTATAGATATTTTAAATCCTGAGCTTATTGTTATTGGAAGTGTTTATGCTAGAAACCCACATTTATTTGATGTATTGTCAAATGAAATAATTAGTAAAGAAGCTATTCCAGCATCTAGATCAATTTGTAGTGTTGTCCCAGCTCAATTAGGTGATAATGTTGGAGATATTGCCAGTATTTGCGTTGCAATTGATGGTTATCTAACTCATAAAAAACTTTAAAATGTCCAAATATAAATTAATACAGGATTTAATTCGCAGATATTCAGGTCTAGGAATAGTAAGTAAAGACATTGAAGCTGCATACGAATTATTAAAAAATTCATTTGAAAATAGCGGTAAGTTGTTAATATGTGGTAATGGTGGTAGCGCCTCAGATGGAGATCATATTGTTGGAGAGTTGTTAAAAAATTTTTCAATTAAAAGACCTATATCAATAGATTTTAAACGTAAATTAGAAAATGACTTTGGTGTTAGTGGTATTAACTTAGCAAACAAACTAGAGGGAGCTTTGCCAGCAATATCTTTAAATGCACATAGTGCTTTTATTTCAGCTTTTTCAAATGATGCAGATCCTGAATTTGTTTTTGCACAACAAGTATTTGGTTACGGAAATAAGCACGATGTTTTATTAGGTATTTCAACTTCTGGAAATTCGAAAAATGTTATTGCAGCTATGAAAGTTGCAAAGGCTATGGATCTAAAGGTAGTAGGATTAGTTGGGAGAGATGGAGGTGAATTTATTAAATATTGTGATGTGTTGATCAATGTTGGAGGTCAATCTACTCCTCAAATTCAAGAATTACACCTGCCTGTATATCACGTTTTATGTCAGCTATTAGAAATTCACTTTTTTGGAGGAACCAATAATTAATTTTTATGATGCGTTATAAATATCTTATTTTTTTACTAGCTGGGAATATGTTTTCATTTGCTCAAAATTCTGAGTTGATTATAGCACCACTATTTAAAGACAATATGGTACTTCAACAACAAAATTCTGTACCTATTTGGGGGTGGTCGAAACCCAATAATTCAATTAAAATTTATACTTCTTGGAATGATAAGACAAAAATAATTAAGTCAAATTCTTCGGGAAAGTTCTTTACCAAATTAGAAACCATTTCACACGGAGGCCCATTTGAAGTTAAAATATTTACCGATTCAGAAAGTGTTGATTTTAAAAACGTGATGCTCGGTGAAGTTTGGCTTGCTTCGGGGCAATCAAATATGGAATGGTCTTTAAGCGATCCAATTCTTAAATCATTTGAGTTAGATTCCATGGCTAATATGTCAGATGTTCGTTTTTTTAAAGTGCCAAAAATTATTTCTTTGAACCCAATTGAACAAAGTAAAGGAAAATGGAGTATTTCTAATTCAACGAATGCTGCTAAATTTTCTGCAGTAGCATACTTTTTTGCAAAAAAGCTAAATCAAGAACTAGATATTCCAATTGGAATAATTCAATCTGTTTGGGGTGGGACTCCTGTTGAAAGTTGGATGCCTTTGGATCATGTTGAAAAAGTTAAAAGATTTGCCAATATACGTGAGGAAATAAAAGAGGATATTTTAAATAAATCCAAATATCAAAAGTGGTTAGAGGGAATGCAAATAGTAGATATTTCAAAAAAGGAAATAAAAGAAATAGATCAAATATTACACTCATTTTCACCTATTTACAGTGGGGTGAGTGTAAATGATACTCACTGGAACAAGCATGAATTACCAGTGAAATTCGAGATGGAATTTGGTGAAATTGATCCTTTGGTTTGGTATAGAAAAGAATTTTATTTTGACGGTAATATTAATAATAAGGACTATGAATTATTTTTAGGACCAATCGATGATCTAGATAATACTTATATAAATGGTGTTAAGATTGGTGGTGAATTGGGTTGGCAAAAGGATAGAGTATATAAGATCCCAGAGGGTTTGTTAAAAAAAGGCAAGAATATCATTGCTATTAGTGTACTAGATAATGGTGGTGGTGGTGGCATTTATAAAAACACACCCCAGATTAGAAACCAAAATAAAATTATAGTTTCTTTAGATGGGAACTGGAAATATAAAATGTTAGGATGTTTTGAAAATAAATTTACATTTAGACTTTTCAATGAAAATTTTAACCTAGAGAACAAACCTATATTATTATTTAGTCAAGAAAGCCCAACTACTCTTTTCAATACTATGATTGCTCCACTAATACCTTATAGTATCAAAGGTGCTATATGGTATCAAGGTGAAAATAATGTGGGTGATCCTGTGGAATATGCGAAATCATTTCCACTTATGATTGAAGCATGGCGTAAATATTGGAATCAAGGAGATTTTCCGTTTTATTATGTGCAAATAGCTCCTTATAATTACGGCTCAAAAAAAATTGCAAAAGCAGCCATGTTAAGGGAAGCTCAACGTCTTACAATGAGACTTTCTAACACGGGAATGGTAGTAACTTCTGATATTGGTGATATTAATGACATACACCCAGCTAATAAATATGATGTAGGCAAACGATTGGCATTATGGGCATTAAACAATAATTATGAAAAAAAAGATATTGTCTATTCCGGTCCTCAATATAAAAGTATTGTAACAGAAGGAAATAGTATAAGAGTTAATTTTGATAATGCAGGCAGTGGCTTATTTTGTCCAGATACCGCTTTAACATTCTTTGAAATAGCAGGAGAAGACGGTAAATATTATCCAGCGGTAGCCAAAATAGATAAAGAACAAGTTGTAGTGAAAAGTTCAAAGGTAAAACAACCAGTTCATCTACGTTTTGGATGGACAGATACCGCCACTCCAAATTTGTTTAATAAAGAAGGGCTTCCGGCTTCCTCTTTTTCATCAGATCCATTTTTTTTAATAAATTATGACAAAAATTAATAAATATGACATATTGATTTTTTTTAATTAGTATTAATTCTAATAAAATAAGCCACAACGAGCAAAAAAATTATGATAACAAACAGAAATGATTACTCACGCTTTCTACTAAATTTTAATTGATAAGTACTATGAATAATTTTAATTTTCATCCACTTTATATTTTTCTATTTTCATTAGTATTTGCTAGTGCCTTTTCTCAAAATCATAATTTTGGTTTAAACGAGGTGCAAGAAAACCTGCCAATAGGTAATGCCCCTCTTGCTATTACTAATGTTAAGGAAAGAATTGTAAAAGAGGGAGCGCTAACATTGGTTCAGGACAATGAGTATGTCATTTCTAAAGGATGGGATATGATAGAAGCCTGGAAAGCAGTTTCAAAACCCATTTTAGAGCCATCTTACAATGTCCAAAAGTGGTATAACGCAACCGTACCAGGTACTGTCTTAACTACTCTCGTCGATCAAGGAGTCTATCCAGACCCCTATATTGGTTTAAATAATATGCAAATTCCTGATTCACTTTGTCGTATGAATTGGTGGTATCGAGTAAAATTTGACTTACCACAAGGAATTGATAAAAAAGAACATGCCAAACTAATTTTTAATGGCATTAATTACAGAGCAAAAATTTGGTTAAACGGACAGTTGTTGGGAGACATTAATGGCGCTTTTATTCGAGGGAATTTTGATGTTACACGTCTATTAAAAAATAAGGATAATGTATTGGCAGTTTTAATTTTTCCACCAAATAATCCTGGTATTCCGCATGAAGCTAATATGGAACATTTTGGGCCTAATGGAGGCGCACTCTGTCTTGATGGTCCTACTTTTGTCGCAACAGAGGGCTGGGATTGGATGCCCGCAATGAGAGATCGTTCTATTGGTATTTGGCAGGATGTAAGATTATCTTTTGGTGGAGCTGTATCAATTGAAGACACACAGGTCATTACTAATTTGCCTCTTCCTGATACATCTCAAGCTAGAATTACTATTAAAGCCACACTTTTAAATAATAGCGATAAATCTCAGAAAGTTAGGTTACGTGGAGAAATAGGTGCTATTAAAGTGAATCGTGATTTTAGCCTTGCAGCTAGAGAACGAAAAAGTATTATACTCTCACCTGAATCATTCCCTCAGTTGGTAATGGAAAATCCAAAGCTTTGGTGGCCAAATGGATACGGAGATCAACCACTATATCATTTAAAACTAACAACCGATAGTGGTAGTGAAAAGACAATCCGTTTTGGGATTAGGGAGATGTCTTATGAACTAATGGTAGACACACCTCAAAAACAAGACGTAAGAATTGATTATTCACCAACGGATATTAAAATTAAAAAACCCCTATTTGTTTTTGATAAACAAATTTTGAAAAATATTTCTAACAATTCATCAGTAGTGCTTCCTCAGCTTCGCAATGGTGTAAGTATTAGTGATTTTAACCAGCTGAGTAGTTTAAATCCATATTTATATATTAAAGTCAATGGGGTACCAATCTTTATTAAAGGAGGTAACTGGGGTATGGATGATGCAATGAAAAGAGTTTCGCGTGAACGTTTGGAACCTTACTTTAGATTAAATACAGAACAAAACTTCAACATGGCTCGCAACTGGTTAGGGCAAAATACTGAAGAAGTTTTCTATAACCTATGTGATGAATATGGCATATTGGTTTGGAATGATTTTACGATTTCTACTGAAGACTCTAATCTAAGACCCTTAGACCATAAATTATTTCTAAAAAATGCTGAGGATATTGTTAAAAGGTATGTTAATCATCCATCAATTGCTATATGGGGATGTGGTAATGAAACTTATGCACCTCGAAATCTTGAGGAGGGTTTTCAGAACATTGTAGCAAAAAACGATGGTACTAGACATTATCACGGTCAATCACGATATGTAAACTTGGGTAGTAGTGGTCCATGGAAATATATAAGAGATTATAAGCAGTACTATCAAAATATAGCTGCGGGATTTAATACGGAGCTAGGAGCTCCTTCTGTTCCTACATACGGAACTTTAAAAAAGTTTATTCCTAAAGAAGATATGTGGCCTCGTGGTGAAGTTTGGTCCTATCATGATGCCATTGTAAATGGTTGGGTGGGTTGGAACGAATACTGTGAAGATATTGATGCTTTTGGTTTAGAACCCTGCAAAAATGCTGAGGAGTTTACACAAAGGGCTCAAGTATTAAATTATAATTTACACCGAATAATGTTTGAGTCATGGAATGACAAAATGTGGGATGAAGATGTTAATGGAACTTCGGGCCTTCTGTATTGGATGACACACCCATCGTGGTATAGTCTTTTACAACAAACCTATTCATGGGATTATAAAACTTTTGGCACCTTCTACGGGATAAAAAAAGCGTGTGAACCTTTGCATATTCAATGGAATTTGTATAATCAAAAAGTGCAGGTAATCAACGCCTCAAACCAGTCATATGTGAAATTAAATGCACAGTTTGAAGTCTATAGCGTGAGTGGTAAAAAGCTTGTTAGTAAGAGCAAGACTGTGGATGTGAAAAAAAGTAATAAAGTAGATGCTTTTACAATGGATTTACCAAAGTCAGATGAAAATTTGATGTTGGTAAGATTGAAGCTAACAGATAAGAGAGGTAATCTCATTTCTGTAAATGACTATTGGAGTAACGATACTTATACAAACATACCGGTAGGTCTTAATAGTCTAGCACAGACTAAGTTGGCAGTTAAAGTAGCTTCTGGTGGAGGGAATACTTTGAAAATCTTTGTTCGCAATAAAGGTAAAATCACAGCTCCATTCGTAGAGTTAGATTTAGTAAGTAATGGCGAGTCTGTACTCCCAGTTTATTTTTCTGATTCCTATTTTAACCTTTTACCAGGTGAATTCAGGACCATATCCATTGAAGTTCCCGATAAGATCGAAATTGAAGGCATCAAAACAGTTGTAGCCAAGGCATTAAATGCAAAAGAAATTGTTGTTGTTAATTAATATGAAGAACCTTGTAATCGAATACAATACAAATCAATGAAATCAGAAAAGTACAATAAATAGTTACCTGTACTTTCAACTAAATTTAATTAAAATATGAAAATTAGAGTTACATTATTATTACTGGTTTTTTGTATTGAACTTTTTGCATTATTCGAAAAAAAATCTGACATTACTTTAGCACCCTTGTTTCAGAATAACATGGTGCTTCAGCAGCAAAGCAATGTTCCTATATGGGGATGGGCAGAGCCTCATTCAGAAATAAATATTTATTCGTCTTGGAATGATAAAACCGTATTTGCAAAATCAGACTCGTCAGGTAAGTTTACTACTAACCTAGAAACTTCAGTAGCTGGAGGACCATTTCAAATCGAAATTTCATCTGCTAATAAAATAGTGCTTAAAAATGTGATGTTAGGTGAGGTGTGGCTATGTTCAGGTCAATCAAATATGGCTATGCGCCTTCGAGGAAATATGCCAAGAGATTCCATACTAAACTCTTCATCTGAAATTGAAAAAGCTAATTTCCCCAATATTAGACTTTTTAATGTTACCAAAAATTATGCTTCATCACCTTTAAGCAACTTTGAAGGGCAGTGGAAAGTTTGTAATTCAGAGAATGCAGCACAATTTTCGGCAGTTGCATATTTCTTTGCACAAAATCTGAATAAATCTATTGATGTTCCAATAGGATTAATACAGTCCACTTATGGAGGTACTCCTGTAGAGAGTTGGATGCCTGTTGAATACGCTTCTAAAATTGAACGTTTTAAGAATACTCAAAAAACTCTAGATAACGAAAAACAAAACAAAATACAATATGCGCAGTGGCTTGCAAGTATGAAAATGCTGGACTTTACAAATTACTCCTATGAGAATATGAGTGCTAAACTAGATTCGGTATTGCCATCTTATCATGAAGAAAATTTCAATGATTCGGATTGGAAGCAACATAAATTGCCAAAAAAGTTTGAAAAACAGTTTGGAGAAATAGACGCCTTAGTTTGGTACAGGAAAGAGTTTATCATACAGAAGAACAAAACGGATATTGCATATAAGCTATTACTCGGTGCTATCGATGATTACGATGAAACCTATATTAATGGTGTCATGGTAGGAAAAACCAAAGGCTGGTTGTTAAATCGTGAATATATTATCCCTAAAGGATTACTTAAAGAAGGAAAAAATACAATAGCTGTCAGGGTTTTAGATAGGTCTGGCGGTGGTGGTGTTTATAAAGGTAATCTTTGCATCAAGGATGAAAACAATGTGGTTGTTTCGTTAAAAGGCAAATGGAAATATAAAATGTTAGGATGTTTTGAAAACCCATCAGCATTTAGACTTTTTAATGATAATTTTAATTTAGAAAACAGACCAAAATTAGCCTTAAGTCAAAAAAGCCCTACGACGCTTTATAATGCAATGATTGCGCCATTGGTTCCTTTTAAAATAAAGGGAGCTATTTGGTATCAAGGCGAAAATAATGTACCGCATGCAGAAGAGTATGCCAAATCTTTTCCATTACTAATAAAAGCTTGGCGTGATATATGGAATCATGAAGACCTTCCATTTTATTATGTGCAAATAGCGCCTCATGACTATGGATCGAATAATGCACCAATATTACGGGAAGCACAACGATTAGCAATGAAGTTACCCAATACTGGTATGGTAGTGACTTCTGATATTGGAAGTTTGGAAACAATTCATCCAGCAAATAAGCAAGATGTAGGTAAGCGATTGGCGTTATGGGCATTGAATAAAACTTATGGAAAAAAAGATGTTGTCTATTCTGGTCCTTTATATAAGAGCATTATAACAGAAGGTAATAGGATAAGAGTTAATTTTGATAATGTAGGCAGTGGCTTATTTTGTCCAGATACCGCTTTAACATTCTTTGAAATAGCAGGAAAAGACGGTAAATATTATCCAGCGGTAGCCAAAATAAATAGAGAACAAGTTGTGGTAAGAAGTTCAAAGGTAAAGCAACCAGTTCATGTGCGTTTTGGGTGGACAGATACCGCGATCCCTAATTTGTTTAATAAAGAAAGGCTTCCTGCGGCTTCGTTCTCTTCAGAAATGATGGGTATAGAAGGAAATCAAGAATCTAGAAGGCAAACCCGTAACAATGAATAGTCTAATTGATAACGAATGAAAATTTATTATTTAAGAATGAATATGAAGCTTACAAATATAATGAGTCTAAAATGGTTAACATTTTTAATAATTGCGACTTCTCTTCTTTCGTGTACAAAAGAGAAGCAAAGATCTTCTGATTTACCTAATATTATTTTTATTATTACCGATGATCAACAAATTGGATTAACTAGTATTGAAGGAAATCTAGTTTCAAAAACTCCAAATATTGACAGAATTGCAAAAGAGGGGGCGACATTTGAAAAATTCTTTGTAGCTACACCTTTATGTTCACCAAGTAGAGCCAGTTTTCTTACAGGACAGTATGCGCAAAAACATGCCGTTATAAACAACGATCGTATAGGATTAGATGTTATCAGTCATACGCTAATGACATGGCCACGACAATTACGCGAGAATGGCTATAAGACAGCATATATTGGGAAATGGCATATGGGACTTGATGATTCTCGTCGTCCGGGATTTGACCGATGGCTCAGCTTTAAAGGACAGGGAATTTTTGTTAACGGCGTAGTTAATGATGAAGGGACTATTAAACAAATTGATGGTAATATGACCGATTATTTGAATGAACAAGCTGTGAATTTTTTAAAAAAGAATGGCAAAAATAAACCCTTTGCAATGATTCTCTCACACAAAGCGGTTCACGCTCCCATAATACCAGCAGAGAGACATAGCGCATATTATGCAGATTATGAGTATGAGGCACCGCTTGTTAGTAAGGGCAATATTAAGAGCAAACCTGTATTACAAAGGAATGTGCCATGGAGACCGCCTTATGAATATGAAAACATTGTTCCAGAGCCGGGAGAACCAAGACGAGGAAGGGGCAACGATAGAACGAGCATAGTAGCCGACCAAATGCGTTGTTTGTTGAGCGTTGATGAAGGTGTTGGGGAAATATTTAAAGTACTTGAAGAAAATGGGCAGTTAGACAATACAATTATTGTTTATACCAGCGATAATGGGATGCTTATGGGCGAGCATAATAGATTCCATACCAAGCGTTGGGCATACGATAAAGTGTTGCGCATACCATTTTTTATCCGATATCCAAAAATGATTGAAGCAGGAAGTAAAATAGATAAAATGGTATCAAATATTGATTGGGCACCAACGGTATATGATGTTGTAGGTGTTGAGCCAATGATTCCAGTACATGGAAAATCATTTTTGCCCCTGTTTAAGTCTGAAGATGCAGAATGGAGAACATCTTTTTACGCTGAGTATTTTCACGAAAAAGTAGCACGAAATACACCATCATGGCAAGCAGTGAGAACAAAGGATTGGAAATATGTCAATTATGTTGGATTGGAAACCGATGAAATGAATGAATTGTATGACCTTAAAAATGATCCGGGTGAAGAGTTTAACTTATATGAAAATCCGGCTTATAAGCAACAGCTTGAGACAATTAAAATAGAGTTTCAAAACAAACTTACAGAAATTAATAATAACTAAAACTTCATGAAAATGAATCTTATGAAAACTAAAATATTTTTACTTTTTATAGCTTTTACAACACTCTCCAGTGCACAAGAGAAGCCCAATGTATTGCTCATAATCGCAGATGATATGCGTACAGAACTCAATTGTTATGGTGCTGATTATATTCATTCTCCCAATATTGATAAGTTAGCAAAGAATGGGGTGCTATTTAATAATGCTTATGTACAACAGGCTGTTTGTTCTGCTTCTAGAGCCAGTTTCCTGAGTGGAGTTCGCCCTAATACTACAGGTGTAGATTATCCGTATAGTAATTATTTTATGAATGAATTTTGGCCTAATCACCCGATGTTAGCAGAACATTTTGAACAAAATGGTTACTACGCCCACACCTTTGGGAAAATACACCATGGTGGCAAATCTGACAAGCTAAAAATAGACCATTATAATCCTAAAAAAGGCTTGAAGACCGGAAAGTTTTATGCGCTTCCTGAAAATATAGAGAAAGGAGGCGCGAGAGGTCGAAGTATAGAAACACCACCTTACGAAGGTGCCGATGTGCCGGATGAAGCATATATTGACGGATTGATTGCTCAAGAAGCGGTAAAGGTTATATCACAACAAAAAGAGACTAAAGAACCTTTCTTCATAGCGGTTGGATTTAATAAACCACACCTCCCTTTTAATGCACCTAAGAAATACTGGGATTTGTATGAGGAGAGTGAAATGCCATTAGCACCCAACCAAAATCATCCTAAGGATTCTCCTTCTTATTCGGTTACTCACAACTCTCTTGCGAGGTATGCTGGTTTAAATTATTATAATACTCCTAATCATGTAACACCAGACGATTACCAGCGCAAATTAATTCATGCTTATGCCGCCTGTATTTCTTTTGTAGATGCACAGGTAGGTAAGTTAATTGAAAGCCTTAAAGAGACAGGCAAATATGATAATACCATTATCGTATTTATTTCCGATCATGGTTGGCATCTGGGACATCAGAATAAGTGGGGGAAAACGACAAATTTTGAGAATGCAACACTTGCTCCTCTTATTGTTTCATCTCCAAATCATAAGAAAGGGAAGCGTTCAACTCAATTAGTAGAATATGTAGATCTATATGCAACGCTTTGCGACCTTACAGAAATAGACATACCTGAATACACAGAAGGCACCAGTATGAAACCTTTGTTAGAGAATCCGGATAGAAAATGGAAAACTGCCGCGTTTAGCCAATTTCCAAGAGGAAGAAATCTGGAAGGCTATAGTATGCGAACTGCAGATTATCGTTATACAGAGTGGAGACTTTCAGAAGGGAAGATCGATTCTGTCGAACTATACGATCACAAGAATGATGCCATTGAGAGTATAAATATTGGGTACAAAAAGGAGAATGAATCCCTTGTTAATGAATTATCCCAAAAATTAAATGCTGGCTGGAAAGCAGCATTACCTGAAGGTGTAGAAAATAATTCAAATAATCCTATTGCACCACCACATATCAATTGGTCAGGTAAAAAAATCAAGGTTAATAGAAAAAAATCAATGACGTTTAAAAGTGGTGACGAGCTAGAGTCATGGAGACTTGTTGATGGCTATCGAATAGCTGTGAAAAACCAACTATTGCATATTGATGTGGAGCATGACGCTAATTACTTTAAAAAGGTTGAGGTCAGTGATCTAAATGTAAAAGCAACTAAAAATTCAGTCTTAAAACTAAAATACAAGACGATAGACAATCAGCCATTAACATTAGGATATCAAATTAGTAGTGCCAATAATTGGGGTGAATTTTCGAGCATCTTACTTCCATCTATAAATGGAGAAATTCAAGAGATAACAATACCACTAGCGTCTGATGTATCGATGTGGGAAGATAAATATGAAAAGATGAAAGCAATAACGGAATTCATTTTTTGTATCAATCCACAAGAGAAATTTAAAGGGACGCTAGTTTTGGAATCATTAACCATTGAGTAAATAAGTTAGGTAACAACCAGAAATTATGAATAACACTTTTAACAAAATTATAACCTTAATACTACTTATGAATACTGTAAATAGCTACACGCAAAATCAAAACACTTTATTACAGGAAGTAAATAATAAACCTTCCACTAAAGCGATAATATCATTAAATTCTACAAAGTCATCCGATTGGTCACTTTATTATGGTGTACAGGATAAAAATGCACCCCAATCACCTGATGAATTAGAAAACTCAGATTTTAAAAATATTGTAGGAACGGTTCCTGGTAATGTTGAGATAGACCTAGAAAGAGAAGGTGTTATAGAAGATCCTATGATAGGAACAAATGTTTATGATTTACGAAAATATGAAGCCTACACTTGGTGGTATCTTCGTGAATTTGAAACACCAAAAATTAAATCTGGTGAACGCGTAGAATTAGCTTTTGATGGGATTGATTGTATCGCGGATATTTGGCTTAATGGTCAAAAAATTGCTTCCGTAGAAAATATGTTTGTTGAGCATCATTATGATATTACAGATATATTACAAAAGGTTAACAAACTGTATGTTCATATAAAATCTACAGAACTAGAGGCTCGTAATCAATTGCGAAATAATTTCGGGGTTAGGTATGATCAGTTAGGTGAGGCCTCAGCCATACGTAAAGCACCTCACATGTTTGGTTGGGATATCATGCCTCGTTTGATGAGTGCGGGAATATGGAAAGATGTAAAGTTGGAAATTATTCCGGCATCTTATTTTACTTCTGTTTACTGGGTTACAAAAGAGGTTTATCCTGATGCTAAAAAAGCCAATATGTATGTCGATTGGCAATTTCAAACCGATAGGCTTTATGTTGATGATCTTACGATTTCTTTTGAACTGGAACGTAATGGTAAATATATTGTAAAAAAGGAAATACCAATAACTACAACCATTGCTCGTGAGCGCATGTGGGGCATAGAAGACGTCGATTTATGGTGGCCGCGAGGTTTTGGTGATCAGGCACTGTACAATGCAAGCCTAAAAATTATGGATTCCGATGGCAATATCTTGTGTGAGAACAAACAGAAAATAGGAATTAGAAACGCTAAGCTAATTGTTACGCCGATAAATACAGCAGAAGAACCAGGAAAGTTTGAATTCGAAATTAATGGTGAATATATATTTATTAAAGGAACCAATTGGGTGCCACTCGATGCTCTGCATAGTCGCGATATTCAACATGTTGATGAAGCTTTTGACATGCTGACTGATTTAAATTGTAACATGGTTCGTATGTGGGGTGGTAACGTGTATGAAAGTAATCGTTTTTATGAACTTTGTGATGAAAATGGTATTATGGTTTGGCATGATTTTACTTTCGGTTGCACCACTTATCCTCAAGATTTCGTATTTAAAAACAAAGTAAAGGAAGAGGCTGATAAAGTATTAAGAAGATTAAGAAACCATGCTTCCATTGTTTTATGGGCGGGTAATAATGAAAATGATGTCTCACTCCGATGGGGTAATGACCAATCGCATATTAATCCCAACACTGATGTAATAAGTCGTCAGGTTTTGCCACTTGCCGTTCGCGAATGGGATCCAAAAACTCCATACCTACCAAGCTCTCCTTTTATTAGTGAAGAAGTATTTAAAGTAAATAATAAAGTTAGTCCCGAATTATCTCCTGAAATGCATCTTTGGGGACCACGGGGTTTTTATAAAGCACCATTTTATACAGAAAATAATGCGCGCTTTGTAAGCGAAATTGGTTATCACGGAGCACCAAATGTGGAAAGCCTCAAAAAGATGATGACTCCAGACAATGTATATCCATGGGTAAATGGAGCAAAGGCTGAAACAGAGGATGTTGTTACGGTTGATGGTGAAGTGAAAAAGGCAGAAAAGTTAGTCTGGAATGACGAGTGGCAAGCAAAGGCTACTAGGTCAAACGCTAATTCACAAACGAACAAGGAGCGTAACTTTTTAATGGTTAATCAGATACGTGAAGTTTTTGGCGAGTGCCCTATGGAATTAGAAGATTTTGTTACCGCTTCTCAAATTGTACAGGCCGAAGCTAAAAAATATTTTATTGAATTTTGGCGTATGAACAAAGGTCAGCGTAATGGTATTCTTTGGTGGAACCTGCGAGATGGATGGCCGATCGTATCCGATGCTATTGTAGATTACTATGGAGGCAAAAAATTGGCATATGACTATATTAAGAATGTACAGACCGATGTTTGTGTTATGGTTGGTGATATTCGTCAAGGAAACACTGGACATCCTGTGGTAGTGGTTAACGATACAAGAAACAAACAGAAAGTAGAAATCACCATTATAGATAAAGATTCAAGCAGAAAACTCTTGTCAAAAACTGTAGAGGTAGAGCCTAACGGAAAATTGAATGTAGATGAATTACCTAAAGTAAATGCTAATGAACTTTGGCTAATTGAATACAAGGTTGACGGAAAAACATATAATAATCATTACGTGTCTTATAATCCTCCAATGAAATTTAAAATTTACAAAGAGTGGTTGAGTAAATTAAGAAGATAAAACAGAAATTAAGAACTATTTAATTAAGAGAACATGAAAAAGCGAATTACTTTTTTATTGGTTTTAACAAGTCTAATTAGTTTTGTTTGTAATAGCCAAAACTCACAAAGCCCTAACATTATCATCATGATGGCAGATGATTTAGGCTATGGAGATATTGGCTGTTTTGGTAATCAAATAATCAAGACTCCAAATATTGACCAATTAGCTAGAGATGGAGCTAAATTTACTCAATTTTATTCGGGACACTATACTTGTTCGCCAAGTAGAGCAGGCATGATGTCTGGTCGTACCCCTTATAGAAATGGAATTTATACATTTATTACTGATAACTCTGTGGTACATCTAAAAGACAAAGAGGTGACGCTCGCTGAAATTTGTAAGAAACAGGGATATGATACCGGTTTCTTTGGCAAGTGGGGGTTGAATGGAAATATGGATGATAAAACTCAGCCCACTCCTAGTCAGCAGGGTTTTGATTCTTGGTTGGCAACAAACAATAATGCAAAACCTTCTCATAAAAATCCAACAAACTTCTATTTCAATGGAAAAGCTATGGGTGAAATGAAAGGGTATAGTTCACAAATAGTAGTTGATAAAGCAATGCAATGGTTGGATTCTCGTAAAGATAAAACTAAACCATTTTTATTAGTATTGTGGTTTCACGAACCTCACACAAAATTAGCACAACCTGATAAGTTTACGCAAAAGTACGCCAAGTACGGTAAAATTGCAGGTGAGTACTATGCAAATATCGACCATATGGACCACCAGATAGGACGTTTTCTAGACTACGTTAAAAAGGAAAACCTGAAGGATAATTCGTGGATTACCTTTACATCAGACAATGGCCCGTTAAATAGAGAAGGACGCTCTACAAATGGATTAAGAGGGTATAAAGCAAGATTATATGAAGGTGGTCTGAGGGAGCCAACAGTTATGTATTGGAAAGGTAAAATTGAAGGCGCAAAAGTGATAGATGAGCAACTGACATTCTTCGATTTTGTGCCTACATTCTATGATTTATTTGGAATGGAGCCAATGAATAATGAACCTTTGGATGGAGCAAGTATGTTACCCGCCCTTGAGGGGAAAAAGGTAGAACGTAAAACACTTCCTATTTGGGTGGGAAGATGGAAGACGATGCTTATAAATAATGAATGGAAAATTATTGGAAAATTTGAAGACTTTGTACCGGGCACTTCATACAATCATTATTTGACAAATAGAAAAATAGTAAGGTATGAATTGTTTAACCTCAAAAAAGATCCTTATGAGACGCAAGATCTTTCTAAAGCAGATATCGATAAATTGAAAGAAATGAAGCTTCTTATTGAAGAGAGGGTTAGAAGTGTACAAAAAGAAATTGTTCCTTGGAATGGACAATGGGTCTTGCCATATGCCGTAGTTAAGTATTACAATCCGAATGTACCGCCATATAGTGAATTTTCTAAATTGAGTCCCGAAGAACAAGATTTAATGAAAAGCAAACAGTGATTCAGATCTATTGGCTTTTAAAATTTCTTAATAAAGTTAAAGTTTTAATTGTTACAGAATAACAACATAAAAATATGAAAACAAAATTTAAAATCAGCAAACTCCTTTTTATAATAAGTATATGTACTGTCTGTCTTGGTTGTAATAAAATCAAAGGTCAGGAGAAACCTAATATCATTATTATGATGGCAGATGATTTAGGCTATGGAGACGTAGGCTATATGGGACACCAATTTATTGAAACTCCTAACATTGACGAATTAGCAAATAAAGGTGTACAATTCACACAGTTTTATGCAGGACATCCCACATGCTCACCAAGCAGAGCAGGGATGATGTCAGGACGTACTCCTTATCGTAATGGTGTTTATACATTTATCCCTAATAATTCATCTGTTCACTTGAGAGATGAACAGGTAACACTGGCAGAAATTAGCAAAAAACAAGGATATGAAACTGCTTTTTTTGGTAAATGGGGGTTAATAGGTGATATGGAGGATAAATCGCAACCCTCCCCAAACGATCAAGGCTTTGATTATTGGTTAGCTACACATAATAATGCAAAACCTTCCCATAAAAATCCGATAAATTTTTATAGAAATGGTAAAGCAGAAGGAGAGATAAAAGGGTACAGTTCGCAGATTGTAGTGGATAATGCCATGGAATGGTTAAATAGTAGAAAGGATAAATCAAAACCTTTTTTATTAGTATTATGGTTTCATGAACCACATCGTAAGCTGGCTCAACCTGAATCTTTTACAAATAAATATAAAAAATATGGAGAAATAGCAGGTGAGTACTATGCCAACATTAATCATATGGATTTTCAGATTGGTAGAATGATGAATTATTTAAATGATAATAAGCTTACGGATAAATCATGGATAACATTTACATCTGATAATGGGCCTAAAAATTTAGTAGGTCGTTCTACTAACGGACTTAAAGGAAGGAAAGGCCAACTCTATGAAGGAGGCTACAAGGTACCCACTGCTATGTATTGGAAAGGAAAACTTGAAGGAGGTAAAACCATAAATGAACCATTAGTCTTTTTTGATTTTGTACCTACTTTTTACGACCTTTTTGGGATGGAGCCTATGAGCCAAGACCCACTTGATGGTGTAAGTATGCTTCCTACAATTGAAGGAGAAAAGCTAAATCGTGAAGAACCTCCTGTTTGGATGGGTGTAAAACATATGGCAATTCGTCATGGAGACTGGAAAGTGTATGCTCATTTTGAAGATTATACGCCCGGAACATCATTTCAAAGCTACCTAAAGACACGTAAAATAGCGAGTTATGAACTTTATAATCTTATTGATGACCCTAATGAAATAAAAAATTTGGTCAAGCAAAATACAGAAACCTTTGAGATGATGAAGCAGTTAGTTAACAAACGTAGGATGAATGTTCAAGAAGATATGAAACGCTGGGAGGGCTCAGGGATATTGCCTTACAATGTAGCCACATGGTTTAATAAAAACATTCCGCCTGGCAGGGTCTTTAAAAAATTGTCAGCTGAAGAACAAGATTTATTAAAGAGTGTCGAGTGATTATATAAACCATAATATTGCTTATCAAGCTAGAATTGATTGTTCAAAATATAAAAGTTGGTTAAAAGATTTGAGATAGTTACTCTGTTGTGAAGCAATTATGGAGTGAAGAAAGTGATAGAATGATTTCTGAAAAATTGAGTTAAATAAGTTAAAATGAGAAAACTGACAAACAATATTATTGTTAAGAACATAAGCATAGTAGTATTATTTTCAATACTAACTATTAGCCTAAATGCACAGGTAAATCAGCCAAATATTGTATTCATATTAGCTGACGATTTGGGCTATGGAGATTTATCTGTTAATGGTGGTACAGACGTAAAAACCCCAAATATTGACAAGCTTTTTAAATCTGGAGTAACATTTAATAACTTCTATTCCAATAGCACAGTTTGTTCCCCTACCAGAGCATCACTAATCACAGGAAGGTATCCTGATATGGTTGGTGTGCCGGGAGTTATTCGAGGAGTTAAGGATCAAAGTTGGGGGTATTTATGTGAAGATGCCTTAACATTGCCATATATCCTGAACAAAGCAGGCTATGAAACTGCCCTTATAGGGAAATGGCATCTTGGGCTTGAAAGTCCCAATACACCTAATGAAAGGGGTTTTAAATTCTTTCACGGTTTTTTGGGAGGTATGATGCATGATTATTATACTCACCTGCAGCATGGGAACAACTATATGAGGAAGAACGACAGCGTAGTTACTGCCAAAGGACACGCAACTGATGTGTTTTCCGATTGGGCTATTGATTATATAAATATTCAAAAAAACAGAGACTCTCCTTTCTTTATGCTTCTGGCATATAATGCACCGCATTACCCCATTCAGCCTCCAAAAGAGTGGTACGAAAAAGTAAAAAACAGAGAGAAAGATATAAGTGATAAGCGTGCTAAAAATGTAGCTTTAGTGGAGCATCTCGATGATGGAATTGGGAAAGTAATAAAAGCACTAAAAGCATCGGGACAATATGAGAATACCATTATTGTTTTTTCATCTGATAATGGAGGGCATTTGCCAAGTAGTGCATCTAACGGAAATTTGCGAGGTGGTAAAATAGACATGTACGAAGGAGGAATAAAAGTCCCTACTTGTATGGTATGGAACAATAAAATAGAATCAAACTCTGCACTCAATGTGACTGGAGTAACGATGGATTTTTATGCAACATTAACATATTTAGCAGGGATAGAAATCAATCACGAAGTTGATGCTATTAATCTAATGCCAGACATAGGCGATAAGACAATTAAAAAAGATGATCGAACCATTTATTTTGTCAGAAGAGCCGGTTATAAATATAGCGGATTGTGTTATTATGCTGTAAGAAAAGGGGATTATAAATTGGTTCAGAATAGTCCTTTTGAAGAATTCCAACTCTTCAATATACTAGAGGATCCACTTGAAACAATTCCGCTTGATGATAATCCTAAAGAGTTTCACAATCTCCGCTATCAATTATCACAACACATTAGGAAAGCAGGTGCAATTCCATGGCAGAAAAAAGAAAAATAGGCTGTTTATATTTTTATAGTATTAAAATAGGATTCAATATATTATAATACCAGTAACGAATTAAAATGAGAAAAACGAGAAACAATAATATTGGTAAGCACATAAGTGGTATGGCATTAGTTTTAATGCTGACTATTAGCCTAAATGCGCAGATAAATCAGCCAAATATAGTACTCATATTAGCTGATGATTTGGGATTCGAGTGTGTTACTGCAAATGGGGGTACATCATATCATACACCAAATATAGATATGCTTGCTAATAAAGGTGCTCGGTTTAAGAATTGTCATTCGCAACCAGTATGTACGCCATCAAGAGTACAGCTTATGACAGGCCAGTATAATGTTAGAAATTATTCTGTTTTTGGTGAACTTGATAGAAGTCAGATAAGTTTTGGAAATCTTTTTAAAAATGCAGGTTACAAAACGGCTATAGCGGGTAAATGGCAGTTAGGCGAAGAAAAGGATTCACCACAACATTTTGGTTTTGAGGAGTCTTGTCTTTGGCAGCAATCATATCCAAGAAAGGATACTGCTGGTCATGACACCCGATTCTCAAACCCAATTTTGGAATTTAATGGTGAAGTAAAACACTTTAATAATGGTAAATATGGACCAGATATAGTAAGTGATTTTATTTGCGACTTTATTGAACAAAACAAAGACCAACCATTTTTTGCATACTATCCAATGATTCTTACGCATTGTCCATTTGTTCCAACTCCTGATTCTAAAGACTGGGACTCACAAAATCTAGGGTCGTTAACCTACAAAGGCGAACCCAAATATTTTCCTGATATGGTATCGTATATGGATAAATTAGTTGGTAAAATCGTCTCAAAAATTGAAGCATTAGGTATCAGTGAAAATACACTAATCATTTTTGCTGGGGATAATGGAACTGACAAACCCATTATTTCAATGTTTAAAGGAACAGATTATCCAGGAGGAAAAGGGAAAACAACAGATAATGGAACGCATGTGCCCTTAATTGCGCGTTGGGATGGGAAAATTGAAAAGAATAGAACATGTTCAGACTTGATTGATTTTAGTGATTTTTTACCAACAATGTGCGATGCTGCCAATATTGATATTTCCTCTCAAACTACGATTGACGGTGTTAGCTTCCTGCCTCAGCTTCTTGGTAAAAAAGGGAAACCTAGAAAATGGATATACAGTTGGTACGATCCACGTGGAAAAGAATTGAAAGAGTTTGCCAGAAACACTAAATACAAGTTATATAGTACAGGTGAGTTTTATAATATCAAAGAGGATTTCTTTGAGAAGACTCCGCTCGCTTTGGTAAATATGAATAGAGATGCTAAACAATCCTATAATAAATTAATTAAGGCGCTAGATAAGTATAAAAATATTAGAGAAGAAAAAGCTAATATAAAAAGAGGTAAAAATTAAATACAGAAAAGAAACTATATTAATTCGTTTTAAAACATGAAAAATACAATATTAAATCTCTTGTTAGTGAGTATAGTCCTATCAAGTTACAGCCAAACCCAAGTCATCGCACAAAATGAGTCTAAACCCAATATTATTTTCATAGTAACTGATGATTTAGGTTGGTCAGATTTAGGATGCTATGGCGCAGATCTGCACGAAACGCCTAATATTGACAAGCTTGCAGAGAAGAGTATGGTTTTTACTAATAGTTACGCAGCAGGTTCTGTATGCTCGCCAACACGAGCATCAATAATGACTGGTAAAACGCCGGCAAAGTTAAACTATACTGTATGGAGCGAAGCGGCAACAGGAAACGCTGAAGAAAAGAGATTGAGAGGTTCTAAATACTTAGAACCGCTAACTCTAGAAAACCTTCCACTTGAAGAAATATCAATCGCAGAGAAACTAAAAAGTAAAGACTACCTGACAGCACATGTTGGTAAATGGCATATCGGAAATTATATGCATTTTCCTAATACACAGGGTTTTGATGTAAGTGTAGCCTCTAGCCAACGAGGTGCTCCACCCTCTTTCTTCTATCCTTATACGGGAATTGTTTATGACGAATTTCGCTTTGTGGGCGATTTAGGAATGGATGCAGATGGGAAATATTTCACAAATAGAGAAGGTGAATACCTGACCGACAGGTTAACGGATGAAGCGATGAAAATGATTGAAGATGCTGGTTCTCGGCCGTTTTTTCTGAATTTATCTTATTATAATGTACATGTTCCAATCGAGGCCAAAGCCGAAGACATTACTTACTTTAAAAATAAACTATCACCAGAGTACCATCATCAGAATGAAACCTATGCAGCTATGGTAAAAAATGTGGACGACAATGTTGGTCGCTTGCTCCATAAGTTGGATGAACTAGGTATTTCAGAAAATACTATAGTAGTGTTTACATCAGACAATGGAGGAGTCATTCAGAAGTATAAAGATAAGGTTGTTACCGATAACTTTCCACTAAGGGAAGGAAAAGGCTCTTTATATGAGGGAGGAATTCGTATTCCAACTATAATTTTTTATCCCAAGAATCCAGGTAAGGGACAACAAATTGATGTGCCTATTAGTACAATCGATTATTTACCCACGGTGATGGAAATTGCTGGCATACCTAACAATTTACATAATATTGAGGGGGAAAGCTTCTTTCCTTTACTAAAAGGTGAAGAGGCTAAATCTCTTGAGAACAGAGCTTTGTACTGGCATTTTCCACATTATTATTACGCAGTAAAGCCAGTTAGTTCGATTCGTGATGGTAACTGGAAATTATTAGAATATCTTGAGGATGGACACATCGAACTTTATAATCTAGCGGACGATTTAGAAGAGAAACATAATCTTGCTGATACCGAACCACTAAAAACTAATGAACTTTTAAGCAAACTCCGCAAATGGAAAACTAAT
>Ga0209710_1000579_pt1 | contig 32770 bp, 29 predicted proteins | sample ArcticOcean_MG_C_5_FD_187436 | JGI IMG/M metagenome (GOLD analysis project Ga0209710, IMG submission 187436) | Marine microbial communities from western Arctic Ocean - ArcticOcean_MG_CB4_138 (SPAdes) (version 2) | ecosystem: Environmental > Aquatic > Marine > Oceanic | place: Arctic Ocean...
CCAAGGTAAAAGGTTTTGTAATTGGTGTTTCTGGAGGAATAGATTCAGCCCTTACATCGACACTTTGCGCGAAAACAGGTTTCCCTACCTTATGTGTAGAAATGCCAATACACCAAGCACAAAGTCACGTTACCAGAGCAGAAGAACACATCGCGCAATTAAAAGAGCGATTTAATAATGTTTCGGAAGTTCGCGTAAACCTAACGGCAACCTATGAAGGCTTAAAAAAGGTTGTTCCTCAAAGAACCTCAACACCAAAAGAAGAGTTGTCCTTAGCAAATACCAGAGCAAGGTTGCGCATGACTACTTTGTATTATTTTGCTGGATTACATAGTTATGTAGTTGCAGGAACCGGAAATAAAGTAGAAGATTTTGGTGTTGGTTTTTACACAAAATATGGTGATGGCGGCGTAGATTTGAGTCCTATTGCCGATTTAATGAAGTCTGAAGTCTATGAATTAGCAGCCTACTTAAAAGTACCAAATGCAATACAAACAGCGCAACCTACCGATGGTTTATTTGGAGATGACAGGACCGATGAAGATCAAATTGGCGCCTCTTATGATGAATTAGAATGGGCAATGAAAATGCAAGATGCTGGAAAAACTGAAAATGAGTTTTCTGGAAGAGACCAAGAGGTCTTTACAATCTATGAAAAAATGCACCAATCAAACCAGCACAAAATGTTGCCGATCCCTGTTTGTGAAATACCAAAAGAACTGAAATAATGTTTATCTAAAAAATCACCAGCCCAAGCTGCTGCAATTTTCTTTTAAAATAATTGGCAAACCTTAAAGAAGATTGGCAATAGCCATTCTTTTTTTAATTTTTACATATGCGCTTTTCTTACTACCCTTAGATATTTCGAATGGTAGTATAGCCAATAGCATCACAATTTTTAATAGGTGTTGGATTCTTTTCATAGCGGGAATTTTTCTTAGCACCTTTAAGGTACAAAAAAAATAATTGCAAACGAAAACACTCCAAAAACCATTTCGACTTAAACCACTCTGTTCAATTTTTCAAAAAGACTAATTTTCAATCCTGTATACCCTTTTATGGATTCCAAATCAATTGCTACCTCCTCTGTAGCTTGCTTTACAAGCTCATCAATTTTCTTTCCTATTAAGACTCTTCTCAAATTAAAAACGGCATCATTTACTAATTTTGGTAAAATTTCTAAGGCTGTTTTTACTTCAATATTTTTACTCCCCCAATTGCTTAATTGATGTTTTTCTTCATCCATTAAAATAGAAGTAACCGCTGCTGAGATGTCGGTGTTTTTATGGTTCACAAGCGCATCGATGTCTAATTTTTCAAACTGATTTAACTGATGAATAATCTCGCTGTAAATTTCTTGAAATATCGTGTTTGTAAACTCTGTTTCATCGTCTTGAAGATGCACGTAAATTTCTGCGGAAACATTGTTGTTATATTTTCTTGAAGTTATGATAAGTTTTCCAGTATCGTCTGCTGTTTCTACTTCTTCAATAAATTCAGTTTCTTCGTTTCCAAACAACAACAAAATTCGAATGATTTCTTTTTCTAAAATAGAAATTTGATCTACTGCTGCAGAAGAAACCCCGCCTTTCACCAAACCCATATGAGCATTCTCTTGCGCTAAAAAATATTCTGGAGGCGGCTCATTTGGGTCTTGTTGCGAACTCTTTTGTTGTCGGTTCGCTTTACTTTTTTCAAAATTTCCTTTCGTTATAATCTGTGCCAATTCACTAAACAAAACGCGTTCAGAGATTTCCATAATTCTGGCACACTCTTGCACATAAACTTCCCGCTGTATACCATCTGGAATTTTAGAGATACTCGTAACTATCTCTCTAATTACACCCGCTTTTTTAACAGGATCATTGTTAGATTCTTTTAATAAAAGAGATACTTTAAAGTTAATAAAATCTTGTGAAGCATCTTCTAAATATTTTTTTAACGCTTCGGTAGAATGCGATTTTGCAAAACTATCAGGATCTTCTCCGTCAGGAAACTGGACGACTCTTACATTCATTCCCTGTTCTAGAATTAAATCAATTCCCCGAATAGCGGCTCTTATTCCAGCTGCATCTCCGTCAAAAAGTACCGTAATGTTTTTTGTAAGCCTGTTGACTAAACTTATTTGATCCGCCGACAAGGCAGTTCCAGAGGAAGCTACTACATTTTCAATACCCGATTGGTGGAAAGATATAACATCCGTATATCCCTCTACCAAATAGCAATTGTCTTGCTTTGCTATCCCTTTTTTTGCTTGAAAAAGACCATATAAGATTTTACTCTTATGATAGATATCACTTTCTGGAGAGTTTAAATACTTCGCTGCTTTTTTATCAGCGGTTAAGATTCTTCCACCAAATCCTAAAATCCTGCCAGACATAGAGTGTATTGGAAATAGTACCCGTCCTTTAAAACGATCGAATTGTCGGTTCTCCTTTACAATGGTGAGTCCTGTTGAAGCTAAGTATTTTAAATCGTACCCTTTTGCCAATGCAGCTTTCGTAAAGCCGTCCCATTCATCCAAACAATAACCTAATTCAAATGTTTTTATCGTCTCATCCTTAAAACCACGTTCTTTGAAATAAGAAAGGCCAATTGCCTTTCCTTTGTTTGAGTTCAACATTACATCGTGAAAGTAATCCTTGGCAAATGTAGAGACCAAAAACATACTTTCCCTCTCATTCATCTGGGCCTTCTCTTCACTAGACTGCTCTGTTTCCTCAATTTCTATATTGTACTTTTTTGCCAACCACTTGATGGCTTCAGGATAGGTATAATGCTCATGCTCCATCAAAAAAGAAATCGCATTCCCTCCTTTACCTGTTGAAAAGTCTTTCCAGATTTGTTTTACTGGAGACACCATAAATGAAGGTGACTTTTCGTCTACAAACGGACTTAACCCTTTAAAATTACTTCCTGCTTTTTTCAGTTGCACAAATTCACCAATAACCTCCTCTACTCTCGCAGATTCAAAAACTCGGTCTATGGTACTTCTAGAAATCATTTCTTTTTTAATTAAAAGGGAAAACAAATATCGTACAAACTTCTTTTTAAAAACAACGCACTCACAAGTTTTAAAAACTTGCAAATTCTGTTGCTGTTACTTTCTATTTTAGGAGGCTGCTCTTAATTTTTTTAAAGTAGTATTTGTCAGTTTTGCCTCTGCATAGCCTCTGGTTACATTCAATACTTTTTCGTCTGAACTTGGCAATTCGTACATGGCATCTGTAAAAATAGCTTCACACAAAGAACGCAACCCTCTTGCACCTAATTTGTACTCTACTGCTTTTCCTACAATATAATTTAAAGCGCCTTCCTCAATTGTGAACTCCACATCATCCATTCGAAACAACTTCGTATATTGCTTAATTATTGCATTTTTAGGCTCTGTTAAAATAGCTCTTAAAACAACGGCATCTAAAGGATTCATGTAACTTAAAACAGGCAACCTTCCAATAATTTCTGGAATTAAACCAAATGCTTTTAAATCTGATGGAATCACATATTGCAACAGGTTTTCTTCATCTACTTTATCATCATCTAAAGAAGCACTAAAACCTACTGCCTGCATGTTTAGTCGCTTGCTAATAATTCTTTCAATACCTGAAAAGGCTCCACCAGCAATAAATAAAATCTCTTTGGTATTTACTTCTACAAATTTTTGCTCCGGGTGTTTTCTTCCTCCTTTCGGTGCTACATTTACAACCGTTCCTTCTAATAATTTTAACAATGCTTGCTGCACACCCTCACCTGAAACGTCTCGCGTAATAGACGGATTATCTCCCTTTCTAGCAATTTTGTCAATTTCATCAATAAAGACAATCCCACGCTGTGCCTTTTCTACATCATAATCTGCCGTCTGCAACAATTTACTTAAAATACTTTCCACATCCTCACCAACATAACCCGCCTGTGTTAAAACAGTGGCATCTACAATAGCGAAGGGTACATTTAACATTCTTGCAATGGTCTTTGCAACCAACGTTTTCCCTGTTCCTGTCTCACCAACTAAAACTATGTTAGACTTTTCGATCTCAACATCGTCGTCGTCGTTTGTCTGCAATAAACGCTTATAATGATTATAAACGGCAACTGCCATAGAGCGTTTTGTCTCATCTTGTCCAATGATATACTGATCTAGAAACGTTTTTATTTCTAATGGTTTTTTTAGCGTTAAATCTTTTGACAGATCACTTGTTTTTATATCAGAGACTTCTTCTTCCACAATACCGTGCGCTTGCTCGATACATTTATCACAAATATGTGCATCCATCCCCGCAATTAGCAAATCTGTTTCTGCTTTTTTTCGTCCGCAGAACGAACATTCTAAGTTTTCTTCTTTCGACATTATCTTTAGCTTTTAGCGATTCGCTGTTGTGCTGTTATGCGCACCATAAAAGATCTCTATTAAAAAGACTTTTGTGCTGCGCGCGATGAAAAATTATTTTATTTTTTTCTTTCTAAAACTTCATCAATCATTCCGTACACTTTCGCCTCATCTGCTTTCATCCAGTAATCTCTGTCAGAATCATTGTGTACTTTTTCTATTGACTGTCCAGAATGACTTGCAATAATTGCATACAACTCGTCCTTCAACTTCATGATTTCCCTTGCTGTAATTTCAATATCAGAAGCTTGTCCCTGAGCACCTCCTAGAGGTTGGTGAATCATAATTCTAGAGTGTGGCAGCGCAGAACGCTTTCCTTTTTCTCCTGCACACATTAAAACAGCGCCCATTGATGCTGCCATTCCTGTACAAATAGTGGCAACGTCTGGCTTTATAAATTGCATCGTATCATAAATACCTAAACCGGCATACACTCCTCCACCTGGAGAGTTAATGTAAATTGAAATGTCTTTATTAGCGTCTACACTTTCTAAAAATAATAGTTGTGCTTGAATAATATTAGCAACTTGATCATTAATACCCGTTCCTAAAAAAATAATTCTATCCATCATAAGACGGGAAAAAACGTCCATTTGGGTAATGTTCATTTGACGCTCTTCCATAATATATGGAGTCAAACTACTCGTTATTTTCGTATAGTTGGTACTGCTAATTCCGTGGTGTTTTGTTGCGTATTTTTCGAACTCTTTTCCGTAATCCATTTTCGTGCTTCTTTTAGTGTTTGTTTTGTAAATATAAGGACTATTTCTTACTCTTTTGTTACTGGTTGTGGCTAAAAAAACCTGAATCTTGCAACTCAGGTTTTTATGTTAAGATGCTACAACAGTTTAAAATTACCTGTACACTTCTTTTGTGAACGCTTCGTAAGAAAGTTCTTTTGACTTAAAACTCATGTTCTCTTTATAAAAAGCCAATAATTTCTGGCTGATCAATTGTGATTGTAATTTTTGAGCTTCTTCTTGATTTTGCAAAATTCTACCCGCAATATCATCCAGTTCTTTTTCTTCTGGATTCATATTACCAAATTGTGCCATTTGCGTTCGGATAAACCCTTTTGCATACGCTACTAATTCTGTGTAGTCTATTTTAATATCGTTGTCCTTCATAATCTTTCCTTCGATTAGTTGGTACCGCAATCCATTTTCAGACTTTGCAAATTCTGCGTCCGCTTCGGCTGGAGTTAATGGTTTCTCACCAGCTGTTCCTAGCCATTTTTTCAAAAATACTGCGGGCAAGTCAAATTTTGTATTTTCCACTAAATGCCCTGTAATCGCATTTAATAACTGTTGATCTCCTTGCTGCTTGAATTGAATTTCTGCATCTTCCTTGATTTTTGCTTTTAACTCTGATGCCGTCGTCACACTTCCATCTGTAAATAATTTATCAAACAACTCCTTATCTAAATCTGCGGGTGCTGTTGTTGTGATGTCTGTTACCGTTAATGTTACTGAAACAGGCAATTCCTGAACTTCTTGCCCAGCACTGCCTAAAATAGTTCCTAATGTATTGGCATTCTCAAATAAATCTTTCGTTGCGAACTCGATGCTGTCCCCTAACTTCGCACCTACTACTTTCTTTTCGTTTTTCTTTCCTTTCAAGTCCTTCACGAGAAAGGTTCCTTTTGAGTTGATGTCTTTCTCTTCGTTTATAAAAGTACCTGTAATACTCGCTTCAAGCACTGCTTCCTCCACCGATGATACTTTTCCGTAACGTGTTTGAATATTTTTTAACTCTTCCTCCAGCAACTCTTCAGTCGCGATAATTTTATATTCAGTTACCTTCTTTTTCGACTTCAAGTCTACTTCAAATTCTGGAGTTAAACCCAATTCAAATTCAAAAGAAAGCGTTGCTGCATCCCAATTAAAATCCTCTTTTACTCTGGGTAGTGGATTCCCTAAAAGAGCCAACTTTTCTGCTGCTAAATATTTATTTAAAGATTCCTGTAAAAGCTTGTTCACCTCTTCCATTAGGGTAGACTTTCCGAATTGCTTCTTAATCATACCCATAGGTACTTGTCCTTTTCTAAAACCAGGAATGTCCGCTTTTTTACGGCGATCTGCTAATAATTTTTCTACTTTTGCTTGATAGTCGTCTGCAACAATATCAACTTTTACAACTGCATTTAATGCATCTATGTTCTCTCTTGTAATATTCATTTTTTTGCTCTTTTAACTTGAAAAAATCGACTGCAAAATTAGCCAAAAATATTCTATTTAACAAGCATTTAAGCTGTTCAATTTATGTCTAATATATTTCTACTAGGAGGCTAAATCCACTAATTTTTAGGAACAAATACTTTTTACACCTTCCTACTTTACTCCTGCAATGCTCATAAAAAAAACAATCGTATTTACGAGAACAGCGGGTTTGTGTCTAAGCTCAAAAAAAACTAATTTTGTTACTTATTAAAATAAATCAGCAGCAGGACGTTGTTTCTAGGTTGTTTGTAAAAACGAAAACCTGGTCCTACGCAGTAGCATTCTCTTTTTAGCAATATGGCGCATATCCTTAAAAATAAAAACATAGAAATCAAGTTAGATCTTCCTATAGAAAATTACAATTTTTCAAGATTCGACTGGACCGGAAAAATTATAGCCTTGAGTTTCCAAGGAGTTCAATTGGCAAGCAGAGAAAATCTTGACATAGAACAAGCTCATTCTTCTGGAAAAGGGTTTTATAATGAATTTGGAATTGATACCGCCCTTGGCTTTGAAGCCACTGCAATTGGCGGCTGGTTTCATAAAATTGGTATAGGCTTATTAAAAAAAGAAGACGCCAAATACCACTGTGCTAAAAATTATAAAATTAAACCCGCTAATTTCCAAGTTACAGCAACACCAAATATGCTTTCAATAAACTGCATATCTGCAATAGTAAACGGGTATTCTTACCTTTTGAAAAAAGAAATTGAATTGCAAGGAAATGGATTTGTACTGAGATATCATTTAAAAAACACAGGTGAAAAAGAAATTATCACCGATGAATATGTTCATAATTTTATGACAATTGGTACTGATTCCATTGGAGCAGATTACACCTTGAAATTCCCATTTCCACTGAAACCTGTACTTTTTGAAGAGACAGTAAATCCTGAGCAGAAAGTTATGCTTGGCGACCGAACGATTAAATTTACAGGAACACCCCACAAACCTTTTTTTTTCAGCAACCTTTCGGGTGCCGAAAGGGTTGCATCACAATGGGAATTGACCCATTTTAAAAGTAAAATTGGAATCCGTGAAACCGGAAATTTTCAGACAGACAAGGTGAATGTTTGGGGAACGAAACATGTAATTAGTCCTGAATTATTTATTAAAATACAACTCAAACCGGGTCAATCAGCGAGCTGGACTCGCACATACGACCTCTTTAAAACGCCCTAAGTGCTACTTTGCATTCCGCAACAACGTAACCTTACGTTCCAACTCTGCTTGAAATTCTTCCATCACCGGCCGTACAGTGCTTTCTGGAATTTCTGCAACCTTAATATACAATAAGCCATCAATAGCGTTATTAAACTTAGGATCTACATTAAAAGCTACCAAGCGCGCATTTTGTTTGACATATTTTTTAATTAAAACAGGAATCCTTAAGATTCCGGGCTCAATTTCATCGATAATTTTATCAAACTTTTGCATGTCTGCCTTGGTTGCATCAAATACAAAATCCTTATCTCCATCTTTCAGCTTTACTTTATATTCTTTTTTGGGACGAATGTATTGGGCAATATAAGGATCGTAATAATGAGATTTCATGAATTCAATCATCAACGATTTGGAAAAATCAGAAAATTGATTGCTAATAGAAACACCTCCCATTAGATATTTATATTCAGGATGCCGCAATGTGACATGCACAATTCCTTTCCACAACAAAAATAGTGGCATTGGTTTCTGCTGGTATTCACCAATAATAAAAGCCCTCCCCATTTCTATGGTATCCTCCATCATTTGATGCAATTCGGGTTCAATCCTAAACAAGGTATTGATATAAAAACCTTTGATTCCGAATGTTTTAAAAATCTCTTTTCCAAGCCCCATTCTATACGCCCCCACCAAACAGTTTGCTTCACAGTCCCATAAAAACAAGTGACTGTAATACGCGTCGTACTTATCGATATCAATCTCTTTATTGGTCCCTTCGCCTACCGCTCTAAACGTACGTTCACGCAGCCTACCAATTTCCTGGATTAAATTTGGAATGTCCTTCGCATTTGCAAAAAATACTTCATAATTTTTACTCTCTAACAAACGCCCGTCATTTGCTCTTAATACAGCGACTTCTTTAATAAAGGCCTCTTTATCGCCTTGTGGTATTATCTTTTTTATTGTTTTTTTAATTTTAATATTTTTCCCTGAAATTAATTTTTTAGATTTTTCATAAGGGTTTGCTAACATATAGGTTTTCCTCCTAAGAAACTCAGAAAAAGCAGGAATATCCTGAAAGGCCTCCTGATCCTTCAAGGAAATTGGTTTTCCTATTCTTACTTTGATGACTCTTCCTCCTTGAGAAATGACTTCTGAAGGTAGTTTTGCAGTTCTTAAAGTACCAGATATTTTAGACAACACATAAAATAACCTACTATTTTTTGCATGAAAATAAATAGGTATCACAGGTACTTTTGCTTTTTTAATCAATCTAACCGCACCCTCTTCCCAAGGTTTATCCACATTTAATTTTCCATCTTTATAAGTAGAAACTTCCCCCGCAGGAAAAATACCCAAAGGCTTCCCTTCTCTTAAATGTAGCAAAGCACTCTTAATTCCTGCAAGACTGGATTTTGCATCCTTTCTAGTTTCAAAAGGATTTACTGGCATTACATAGGGTTTTAAAGGAACTACTCTGTGCAACAAGAAATTGGCAATTATTTTATAATCTGCTCTTTTCTCAATCAATAATTTTAATAATAGCACACCGTCGATACCACCTAATGGGTGATTTGAAACGGTCACAAAGGGCCCTTCTTTTGGAATTCTTTTTAAATCTTCCTCGTGGATTTCAAATTTAATTTTGCAGTCGTTTAAAATTCCATTTAAAAAAGCCAAATCTGACTTATTTTTATTCTTATCGTAAATTTTATTAATCTTAGAAATACGGAGTATTCTTAGTAAAATCCACCCTATAAAAATTCCAAAAAAAGCAAACTTTTGTAATCCAAGAACTTGCGCAATTTCTTTAGACGTTACCAGTCCCATAAATTATCATTAGAAGTAAAGACAAAAATAGTAAAAAACATATGTGCAAATATTAATTTGGCACTAAAACAATTTGAATTGTTTCCTTATTCACCTGTGTTAGCAATGAAGTTCCTTTTGCTTCAATAAACGCAATGGCGTTTTCATCAAAATGACGGACAGTATAAAGGTCCACACTTTTTTGCACTTCAATTTTAAACTCCTTTTCCAAAGCATTATAGAAGGATTCAAAGTTTTTAAATTTATTATCGATGCACACAGAAAAACTAATCGCAGAATTTTGAATAACATTTACCTTTAGCTGATACTCATGTAATTTCTGAAAAATATAACTGATATTATTCTCTACCATAAAAGAGAAGTCTAATGCAGAGATTGATACTAATATCTGGTCTTTTTTAACAATAAAACAAGGAATATAGGGTACTAACTTTGCTCCCTGACTCACGTTGGTTCCAGCTTCCTTGGGATTGAGAAAAGAACGTACTAGTAACGGAATTTCATTGCGCTCTAGCGGCTGCAATGTTTTTGGATGAATTACAGAAGCACCATAAAAAGCCATTTCAATTGCTTCTTCGTATGAAATTTGCGTTAACAAAGTAGTGTCCTCAAAAACACGTGGATCTGCATTCAAAACACCGGACACATCTTTCCAGATGGTAACGCTTTCTGCATTCAGGCAATAGGCAAAAATACCTGCGGTATAGTCAGAACCCTCTCTTCCTAAAGTTGTAGTGTTTTCTGTATCATTTGCAGCAATAAATCCTTGTGTAATATTTAGTTTAGAAGCATCTAACTTATTACTAATAGTTTCTTTAGTTAAGACCCAGTCTACTTTAGCATCTCTATAGTTACTGTCTGTTTTTATATAATTTCGAACATCAAACCATTTGTTTTCAATTCCAATTTTTGTGAGGTATGCACTCACTATTTTCGTAGACAACAGCTCTCCAAAACAGATAATTTGATCGTATACGTAGTTATATCTTTGAGATGTGTTTCTTGCTAAAAACCAACTTAATTCGCCTAACAAGATGTCAATTTCTTTATAAATTTGATCGTTTTCGTCAAACAAATCATTGATAATGGTTTTGTGAAAATCCTCAATAAAACCAAGTTTTTCCGAAAGCGTATCTGTCTTGTCGTAGTACGCATCAATTACAGCCTCAAATGCATTCGTAATTTTCCCCATTGCAGAGATTACCACCAAGGTATTTTCCGTGCCTTCACTTTGTAAAATATTAATTATATTTTTTACACCTGCTGCATCCTTTATAGACGCTCCACCAAATTTAAAAATTTTCATTTTTAATTATCTTGAATAAATTTTACTAAATTTTCTTTGTTCATTTGTACCACAGACCAATCATTTAAATAGGTTGCTCCTGTACTTTTATAAAAATCAATTGCATTGGTATTCCAATCAATTACCTCCCAAGCAACTCTATTAAAATTATGATCATATGCATATTTTAAAACGGCAGTATACAACGCTTTTCCAGCACCAATTTTCTGTTTGTGCTGCGTTACAATTAAATCCTCTAAATGAATCGTGCGTCCCTTCCAAGTAGAAAAGCGCTCATAAAACAGGGCAATCCCTATAATCTTATGTTCTTGTTCTGCAACAAATACCTTAAATTTTGGATTTTCAGAAAAACCATCTTGCACTAGATCTGCGACCGTAATTGCTACCGCATCTGGCTCCTTTTCAAAAATTGCCAATTCTGTAATTAAATCAAATACAGCCTGCATATCTTCTACTTCCCCTAATCGTATGATATAACTCATGTTCTAATAATTTCGCCAAAGATAGTTTTTTTGAAATCGCTTTAAAATATTTACCTTTATTACACACTTATTTTTAATTTGTTTAAAATTTCAAACTGTAAAATAATTTGTACTGTAATATTGCATACGAAATCGTTGTAGTTATTTAAAAAAAGGGCATCTTTGTAGTCCCCATTTTAAATAAAAAACATGTCGCATAAAATTCAAACTCTAGGAGAATTTATTATTGAAAATCAAGATTCTTTTAAATACTCTTCTGGAGAACTTTCCAGACTCATCAACTCTATTAGACTGGCAGCGAAGGTTGTAAATCACGAAGTAAACAAGGCAGGTTTAGTAGATGTTATTGGTGCTTACGGAGAAACAAATATCCAAGGTGAAGATCAGCAGAAACTAGATGTCTATGCCAATGAAAAATTCATTCAAACACTCACAAAAAGAAACATTGTCTGTGGTATTGCCAGTGAAGAGGAAGACAGTTTTATATCCATCAATAGTCAAGATGAAAAGCATCAAAATAAATATGTAGTGCTTATCGATCCTTTGGATGGTTCTTCTAATATCGACGTCAACGTATCTGTAGGAACTATTTTCTCTATTTATAGAAGAGTAACTCCTGTAGGAACCCCTGTACAATTAAAAGATTTTTTACAAAAAGGAAGTGAGCAAGTTGCTGCGGGTTATGTCGTTTACGGAACATCTACCATGTTAGTTTATACAACTGGTCATGGTGTAAACGGCTTTACTTTAAACCCTGCCATTGGAACCTTTTACTTGTCACACCCGAACATGCAGTTTCCAGAGGAAGGTACTATTTATTCCGTAAATGAAGGCAATTATTTTGATTTCCCTGAAGGGATTAAAAAATATATAAAATACTGTCAAGAAGAGGAAGGTGAAAGACCTTATACCAGCAGATATATTGGTTCTTTAGTTTCCGATTTTCATAGAAACATGATCAAAGGTGGTATTTATTTGTATCCAAAAGGCTCCCGAAACCCCAGCGGAAAACTACGCTTGTTATATGAATGTAACCCGATTGCTTTCATTGCAGAGCAGGCCAACGGAAAATCTTCTGATGGATACACGAGAACCTTAGATGTAGTGCCTACGGAACTGCACCAAAGAGTCCCCTTTATTTGCGGAAGTAAAAATATGGTCACTAAAGTAGAAGCTTTTATGAAAAAATTTGGTGAATAAATCTTATTGATACTATTATAAGGGAACAAAAGCTTAATATTTTGTAAACTGCTGCATATTAAGTAAATTTGTAGGAAGAAATAGAATACGAACTTTAAAACAGAAAAAAAAATGGCTTTTCAATTACCAGAATTAGACTATGCTTACGATGCATTAGAACCTAATATAGATGCAAAAACTATGGAAATTCACCATAGCAAACATCACAACGGATATACAACGAAATTAAACGGCGCAATTGCAGGAACCGATTTAGAAGGAAAATCTATTGAAGCTATTTTAGCTAATTTGGATATGAGTAATGGTGGTGTAAGAAATAATGGTGGTGGTTTTTACAATCACTCTTTATTTTGGAAAGTAATGAATCCACAAGACAAAGGAACGCTTTCAGGAGAACTAAAAGATGCTATTGAAGCTGCTTTTGGATCTAAAGAAGCTTTCATGGAAGCCTTTTCTAATGCTGCTGCAACACAATTTGGTTCTGGTTGGGCATGGTTGTGCGTGCATGAAGGAGGGAAAGTGGAAGTATGCTCTACACCAAATCAAGACAACCCTTTAATGCCCGGTGTTACTTGCGGAGGAACTCCAATTTTAGGATTAGACGTATGGGAACATGCGTACTACTTGAACTACCAAAACAGAAGACCTGATTATATTAATGCTTTCTTTAATGTAATTAACTGGAATGAAGTTGAACGTAGGTTTAATGAAGCAAAATAAGCAGCTTAGCTGCCTGTAGTTCTGCACAATTAGGTAAAGATTAGAACTGCTTACAGGAAATAAAAAAGCATCCAAAAATTTGGATGCTTTTTTTATGGCTGAAAATCAGAGGATTTAATAAGCTCTTTTATCGTTTCCTTCGTAAAAATTTATGAAGGCTTCGTTTACAACTCTATTTCCTCCTGGAGTTGGATAATTTCCTGTGAAATACCAATCTCCTAAATTATCTGGACATGCAATGTGCAAGTTCTCTACAGTTTGGTAAATAACATCAACATCTGCTTTAATGTCTTTTGTTTTTAACATTTCAGCAATTTTAGCAGAAACTTCTTCAATCGTAAAAGGTGCATAAATTCCTTTTACAAAATTCACTATTTCTTCATCTTTCTTGCCTTGCTGTGCTTTTGACTTCTTGTAAACTGTGTCTACAATGTTTTCTTGCTTTGTGTCTTTTAACAATTCAATTGCTGCTTTAAAAGCAATAAAAGCCTCAATTCTAGCCATGTCTATTCCATAACAATCTGGATATCTAATTTGTGGCGCAGAAGAAACTACTACTATCTTTTTAGGCGCTAATCTGTCTAAAATTTTAATAATACTTTTCTTTAAAGTGGTTCCTCTCACAATACTATCGTCTATAATAACAAGGTTGTCTGTCGGTTTTACAACACCATACGTAATGTCATAAACGTGCTCTACCAAGTCATCTCTACTACTATCATCTGCAATAAATGTTCTTAATTTTGCATCTTTAATTGCTATTTTTTCAAAACGCGCTCTTTCAGATAAAATTTCTGTAACTCTCTTCGCAGATAATTTTGTACCACCTGCTAATATTTTCGCTGTTTTTTGCTCATTTAATAAATCTTCTGCAGCTTCTGTCATTCCGTAAAAAGAAGTTTCTGCCGTATTTGGAATGTAAGAAAACACAGTATTAGAGATGTCCGAATTAATTGATTTTAAAATTTTTGGAAATACTAATTTTCCTAAATTCTTTCTTTCTTCGTAGATAGAAGCATCACTTCCTCTAGAAAAATAAATACGCTCAAAAGAACATGATTTCTTTTCTCTAGGCGCTAAAACCTCTTCTATAAAAGTCTTCCCATTCTTTTTTATAATCAATGCATGTCCTCTTTCTAATTCTTGGACATCTTCAATCTTTACATTAAAAACGGTTTGAATAACTGGTCTTTCCGAAGCAACCACTACAACCTCGTCATCTTCATAGAAATAAGTAGGTCTAATTCCGTTTGGGTCTCTCAAAACAAAAGCATCACCATGCCCTACTAAACCTGCCAAAGCATAACCACCATCCCAATTTTTTGCAGACCTACTTAATACGTTTTGTAAGTCTAAATGCTCTTCAATAAATGGTGAAGCGTCTTTTTTATTAAATCCTTTTATTTTTGCTTGTTGGTACAAACTAGCCACCTCTTCTTCCAAAAAGTGTCCAATTTTTTCCATGACCGTTACCGTATCTGTAAACTCTTTTGGGTGCTGCCCTAACTCTACCAATTCTTCTAACAAATGTTTAGAGTTGGTCATATTAAAGTTACCAGCTACAATTAAATTTTGATGACGCCAATTACTTTGCCGTAAAAATGGATGTACACTTTCAATACTATTTTTACCGAAAGTACCATAACGGACATGTCCTAAAAACAAATTCCCTATATATGGCATGTGCTCTTCTTGCCAAGCAACATCGTCCTTTTTTTCAGGGTTTTCTTCTAAAACACCATTTAAACGATCGTTTATTTGAGCAAAAATATCTTGTATGGGTTGCGATTGGTTAGAACGTACTCTACTTACATACCTAGTTCCTGGTGCTACGTTAAATTTTACACTGGCAAAACCAGCACCATCTTGACCGCGATTGTGTTGTTTCTCCATTAATAAATACATCTTATTAATGCCGTAGAAAGCAGATCCGTATTTGTCCTTGTAAAACTGCAAGGGTTTCTTTAATCGGACAAGTGCGATTCCACATTCATGCTTGATAGCGTCACTCATTTAGTCTTGTTTTTAGTTGTTTTGTGTTGTGTTGTTACCCTACTTTTTTATAAAAAAAAATCCGCAGTGTTCACCGCGGATTCTTATTAAGCTATGTTCATGTCAAATTGTGTCAAGTCTATAAAAGCTTGCAAACGATCTGTAACTTCATCTGCCGTTAGCGTCTGCATGCGTTCCGTACCAAACTTCTCTACACAGAAAGAAGCTAAGTTGGAGCCATAAATTATGGCATTTTTCATGTTCTCAAAAGAGAAATTTTCTGTTTTTGCTAAATAACCACAAAAACCACCAGCGAACGTATCTCCAGCTCCTGTTGGGTCAAAAACGTCTGCTAATGGCAAAGCGGGTGCAGCAAACATTCTGCCCTCGCTAAACAACAATGCTCCGTGTTCTCCTTTTTTAATCACTACAAATTTTGGTCCCATTGCATGAATCTTCTTTGCTGCATTTACCAACGAATACTCTCCAGACAATTGTCTTGCTTCTTCATCATTAATAGTAATTACATCTACTCTTTTTAAAACGGAATGCAAATCTTTTAAAGCAATGTCCATCCAAAAATTCATCGTGTCTAAAACGATTAAATTTGGTGTTTCCTTCATTTGATCTAACACAGAACCCTGTGTTAAAGGGTGTAAATTTCCTAACATTACAATACCTGCATCTTTAAAATGATCCGGTACCACAGGAGCAAACGTTTCTAAAACATTTAACTCTGTAACTAAGGTGTCTCTAGAGTTCATATCATTGTGATATTTCCCGCTCCAGAAAAAAGTTTTCCCAGCTGCATCCACCTCAATCCCATCGGTATTGATTCCTCTCGAATTCATCATTTCGATATAAGAGGCTGGAAAATCTCCTCCAACAACCGAAACAACACCCGTTTCAACACCAAATTGAGAAGCCGCCAAACCAACAAAAGTTCCCGATCCTCCTAAAATTTTATCTGTTTTACCAAAAGGTGTTTCAATCGCATCAAAAGCTACAGTACCCACTGCTAATAATTTACTCATTTCTTAGTTTTTATGCGTAATTTTGCATTGTACAAAATCGCTTTTTAAAAGCACAAAAATAAGTTTAAAAAATGACTATCAAAGAAATACAAGAAGAAATTATTGAGGAGTTCTCTATGTTTGATGATTGGATGGACCGCTATGAATATATTATAGACCTGGGGAAGTCATTACCCATCATAGACAGTCAATATAAACTAGAAGAAAACTTAATAAAAGGTTGTCAATCTAAAGTTTGGTTATACTCTGAATTAGATAGTGATAGAGTCAAATTTACTGCAGATAGTGATGCTATTTTAACCAAAGGAATTGTGGCATTGTTATTGCGCGTTTTTTCAGAACAAAAACCAGCAGATATTTTAACCGCTGAAACAACGTTTATAGATAAAATTGGCTTGAAAGAACATTTGAGCCCAACCAGAGCAAACGGTTTGGTCTCGATGGTAAAACAAATAAAAATGTATGCCATTGCGCAACAAACTAGATTAACAAATTAAGAATTTACACGATGACAGATAAAGAATTAGAAGAAATTGGAGATAAAATTGTAGGAGTTTTAAAAACTATTTACGATCCAGAAATACCCGTAGATATTTACGAACTAGGATTGATTTATGATGTTTTTGTCTCAGAAGAAAACAATGCAAAAATATTAATGACGCTAACCTCTCCAAATTGTCCTGTAGCCGAAAGTCTACCCTTAGACATTGAAGAAAAAGTAAAGTCTTTAAAAGAAGTAAATGCATGTGAAGTAGAGATTACTTTTGATCCTACTTGGACCTCAGAAATGATGAGCGAAGAAGCGAAGTTAGAGTTAGGAATGCTTTAAATACTATTTAGTTTAAAAACTAAATAGCATGAAAATAAAATAAAAAATGGCTGCAGAAATTATAAATAGAGTCGCAAATAGCAAGTTAAAAACATTTGATCTTGAAGAAATTTATCCGGAAGGAAAAAGAGTGTTGTTTGATATTAAAGACTGGCTATTTGAGGAAATAATTTTAAAAGAACAAGATTTTAGAGCATTTGTTAAAGACCATGATTGGTCTAAATATAAAAATTCTTTTGTTGCAGTAACTTGTTCTGCAGATGCCATAGTTCCCTCTTGGGCCTTTATGCTCATTGCGGCAGAAATCACCCCTTTTGCCAGTAAAGTAGTGATTGGAGATTTAGAATTACTAGAAACAGTCATCTTTCAAGAGCTATTAAATTTTGTAGACTTGCGAGATTTCACGGGGTGTGCCGTAATTATCAAAGGCTGTGCCGAAAAACCAATTCCGAATTCTGCGTATGCTTTTTTAATTGCAAAACTACAACCTCTTGCAAAGTCTATATTTTTTGGAGAAGCCTGCTCTACAGTCCCTTTATACAAAACAAAAAAATAAGACTCCTTTTAAGCGTAATGATAGTAAAAAAAATAGTACTTGGCTTTTTAATACTACTCGCTTCCTTGGCCTATTCCCAAGAGAAACAGCAAGATACAATTCCTGTGCCTAAATGGAAAATTCGCGGTAGCGTTGCATTTATTTTCAACCAATCTTCTTTTTCAAACTGGTCTTCAGGGGGTGAAAATACCGTTGCTGGAAATATCAATATAAATTACGATTTTAATTATAAGCAGGACAATATAAACTGGGATAGCAAAATTATTTCGGGATACGGTTTGAGTTATTTAGGAGGGCGCGGTTATAGAAAAACAAATGATCGACTTGAAGTAAACTCCCTACTTGGAATAAAAACTACGAACTATTGGTTTTTATCATTTATTGGAAACTTTCGAACCCAATACACCAATGGATTTGATTATAGCAAAGAACCCAAAGCCGTAGTCTCTGGATTTTTCTCTCCTGCATATTTAACTTTTGGACCTGGTATGTTATGGAAAAAGTCAGATGATTTAAATATTAATATTGCTCCAGCTACTGCAAGATATACTTTTGTAAGTAATTCTTTCTCTGGACAGTTTGGGGTAGAGGAAGGAAAAAATGCGGCATTTAGTTTGGGTTTTAACCTTTCTAGCTACTACAAATTGCAGCTGATGGAAAACATTGAAATGGAAAATATTATTACACTGTATTCAGATTATCTAGCAAACGTGCGGAATGTTGATCTAGATTATCAAACAAACATTCGTTTTAAAGTGAATGAAAATATCAAAATGCACATGACCTTTCACACCATTATAGACGACAATGCTTCTAGCAGAGTCCAATTCAGGCAGTTATTTGGTTTGGGAGTTAACTACAGTTTCCATGAAAGAATAAGCTACTAAATAGGCTTGTTTCTATTTTTAAAAAGAAATAATGTTAGGCTTAAAATAGATTATTCCTCCTTATATTCATGATAAAGAAAATCATTGTATGGAAAACGTTCAATATGAATTTTCTTCACTTCTTCATAAACTGTTTCCTTAAAGTCTTCTAAATTTTCTTTATTTAAGGCAGAAATAAAGATAGAAATTTCTTCTTTGTCATTCATCCACGTTTTTTTCCAATCTTGTAACGTATAATGTTGTTTCGTTCTTTCTGTAACAATGTCATCTTCTTCGATTGTGTCATAAGAATACGCATCAATCTTATTAAAAACCATTAACGTTGGTTTATCTGCACATTTAATATCATCTAATACACCATTAACAGAGGCAATATGATCTTCAAAATTTGGGTGGGAAATATCTACAACATGCAACAATAAATCTGCTTCTCTAACCTCATCTAAGGTAGATTTAAAAGATTCTACCAATTGTGTTGGCAACTTTCTAATAAAACCAACGGTGTCTGTCATTAAAAAAGGGATGTTCTTAATGACTACTTTTCTAACTGTGGTGTCTAAGGTTGCAAATAATTTATTTTCTGCAAAAACATCACTTTTACTAATTACATTCATTAAGGTAGATTTCCCCACATTGGTGTATCCCACCAAAGCAACCCGTACCATTTTTCCGCGATTTTTTCTTTGAACGGCCATCTGCTTGTCTATCGTCAATAACTTCTTCTTTAGGACATCTATTTTATCACGAATAATTCGTCTGTCTGTTTCAATTTCAGTTTCTCCAGGACCCCGCATTCCAATACCCCCCTTTTGTTTGTCAAGGTGCGTCCAAAGCCTCGTTAAACGAGGCAATAAGTATTGACATTGTGCTAATTCTACCTGCGTTTTTGCAGAGCTTGACTGTGCTCTTTGTGCAAAAATATCTAGAATAAGATTCGTTCTGTCTAAGATCTTACAATCTAAAACTTTTTCTATATTTCGTATTTGTGCTGGGGATAACTCATCATCAAAAATTGCGGTTCCAATATTGTTAGACTCTATATACCCTCTTACTTCATCTAATTTACCAACTCCTAAAAAAGTTTTAGGATTTGGACGCTCCATCTTTTGGACAAAGCGTTTTACGGCAACACCACCCGCTGTAGAAGTCAAAAATTCTAACTCATCTAAATACTCATCAGACTGCGTTTCGTCTTGTTGTTGCGTAATTACCCCAATTAAAACTGCTTTTTCTGAAATTGCTTCTCTTGCGTCTATCATAAGTTACAAAAGTACGAACTATTCTTCTCTTGAGAACATAAAAAAACCTAACAAGCGCTATCGTTAACTTCATGAAATGAAAATAAACTTCAGAGAATTCAGATCACTTTCTGGAGTTTAAGGTCACTTTTTGCCTTGCTGACTAAAAGCCTCTTTTAATTTCTGATCGTTCAGAATATATTTCTTGTACTTTCCGTCTCTGTAACGATAATAAATAAAGCAAGGCATAAAGATAAGCGACATATATAAAACGCCCAAACCCATTACAACCTCTGCTTGCTCATGCGCGGTGTTTATGAGATACGCCCCCACAAGCATCCAAACGATAAAGACAATAAACATTATTTTTATTATGAATTTCATCTTGCAAAACTACAAAAGTTATATCTTTAATTTTTAAAAAATAAAAATGGAGCGAAAAGCATACAAAATTGACCATTCCAACAATAACTTTAAAATTTATGATCCTGAAAATAAATTAAAATTTACAGCAAGTTGGTTTTTAGGTTTTGGAAAAAGCACTTCAGAAGTATATGATTTAGAAAATAAAATCCTGTTTACTATTGTCAAAAAATTCAACTTTTGGAAAGGGCAGATTTCATATATTATTCTAAATAAAAACAAAGAAACACTCGTTTTACAGGCGAATAAAAAAGAAAATAATATCTTCGAACTTGAACTGAAAGACGATTTATATGAAGTTCAAGTGCATTATTCTCAAAAAAAATCGATCTGTAAAAATGGTCTTAAAATAGCGGAAATCAATGATGGTTTTTTAAGTTCCAAAGAAGAAAGCACCAGCAATATTTTACTTTCAAGTATTGCCGACTTAGAACTTGTTTTTCTCCTTTTTACCTGCTTAAAAACAGGTGAAACACATCAGAAATCGCTTATAAAATCTCAAAAAAAATTAATTCCATTGCAAGAAAATTGGAACTCCTAAGATGCCTTGCTCCCTCCCTAAAGTAAACCTAACGATATCTCTTTTAATTTAAAAACAATCCACAACACTATAGCTGCAGAACACCCGATGAGAATTGAAGGTATATGATGAAAGCAACAATGGAGAGAGAGATAATTAACGGTTTTGTAATTTGCTCCTTCTGATATTCTACGTTTTTTCCTAAGCTTTTATTCCAAAAGTATTCCGTTAAAACCACATATCCAATACCATTAAAAAGTAGCGTTATAAAAAGTGTAGCAGGAAGGTAACTTAAAAGTATCATCGTGAAAAAAGTATAGAAAATTCCAAAAAAAAGCACCTCCATTCTTGCCTTTCGCTTGTTCATTTTCTTTAAATTATGCATTAATAGTACGACTCCAAAAAGCGTACTAAAAAAAATAGTGAATCCTCTTATGGTTCTTTTAGAGAATAAGACAGGGAGCGCTACTTCTTCCTCTGAAGATTGGTTCTTAAGCCGATCGTCTTGCGCCACTTCTTTAAAAAGAGCAACGGATGCAAGTACACTTGGATGTTGTATAATTGAATCTTTTTCAATCATATTCCTATTCTCGAGCTCCCAAATTACCGCTTGTATTGCTTCCTCTGTGTATTTATGTTTCTCTTCTAAAACGAGTGCTAAAGCTGCATCAGATTTCTTTGCCATCGTTTGGGAATAACTATTTATTCTCATCTCAATTTATTTTTTTTAACTGGTAACTTCAATTAGTTTATTCCTATATGCTGTTAATAGTTTTGATTTAGAAATAAAACCTGAATAAATACCATCTTTTACAACCGGTAAATTCCATGCGCTACTTTCTTTAAATTTTTCCATCACTACCTCTACAGAATCATCTTCAAAGATAATTGCAGGCGCACTTTTCATAAAATCAGAAACGTAGGTTTCATCGTACTGAGTTTGATCAAACATCATTGGTCTAATATCATCTAACAATACAATTCCTAAAAACTGTTTTTTATCGTCTAATACCGGAAAAATATTTCTTTTTGACTTTGCCACTGATTTTTTTAACATTTCTCCAAAAGTCATTTCTGGTGTAATTGAGTTAAAATTCCGTTCAATAAGCTTATCAATTTGCAATAACATAAGCACGTTCTTGTCTTTATTGTGGGTGATTAACTGTCCCTTTTTTGCTAACTCCACGGTATAAATAGAGTTCGAAACAAAGTATTTTGTGAAAGCATAAGATATTGCGGACACAAGCATTAGCGGAACAAACAATTCATAACCTCCCGTAATTTCGGCAATTAAAAAAATAGCTGTTAAAGGAGCGTGCAAAACGCCTGCCATTAATCCTGTCATTCCAATTAAGGTGAAATTAGATTCAGAAACGTCAAATCCCAATTGATTGATAACTTTAGCTATTGCATTTCCAAGTGCACTTCCCATAAAAATAGTTGGAATAAAAATTCCACCAACACCACCTGCAGCAAAAGTTGTAGTCATTGCAATTGCTTTAAAAATCGCAATCAGTAATAACATAAACACCACCACATATACATTTTGCAAATCAATATTGTAAGGAATATCTTTTAAGGCTGCAGCCGTATTTCCATTTAATAAATTTGTAATTAAACCATACCCTTCGCCATACAAGGGTGGAATTAAATAAAGCATAATCCCAATTGCAATTCCGCCAATAACCAATTTTTTAAACGGACTTTCGAAGCCATCAAAAAACCGTGTAATTTTAAAATACATCTTAGAAAAATAAACAGAAGCGACACCTGTTAAAAATGCCAATATGATATAAAAAGGAATGTCTTTTACTTCAAAAACATCCACCAACTTAAAACCAAATAAAACGTCTGTTCCAGTAAAAAAATAAGAGGAGATTACTGCCGAAACTGATGCCAGTAAAAGTGGAACCAAGGAGGCAAAAGCCAGATCTAAACTAAAAATTTCTACGGCAAAAATAATAGCAGCTATGGGTGCCTGAAACATAGAGGACATGGCACCAGCAGTTGCGCAACCTATCAGCAACATTCTTGTTTTAGAGTTCATGTGGAATAGTTGCGCAATATTGGAGCCCAAGGCGGCCCCAGTACTAACAGCGGGGCCTTGCAGTCCGGCAGAACCTCCAAAACCTACGGTAATAGGGGCCGTAATCAATGAAGCAAAAATCTTGTATCTTTCTATGATACCATTTCTCCTAGAAATGGCATGTAAAGTGGTAGAAATACCGTGGCCAATCTCTTTTTTAATGACAAATTTTTTGATATAATAAACTAAAAATAAACCAATAATTGGAAAAATAAAATAGAGCGTATACCGATATTCTTTAATAAAACTGCCTTGGAGTAATTCTTGTATTAAAAAGGTTAAATCTTTTAAAATAAAAGTTCCTAATCCTGCAATAAAACCGACGAATACACTAAGAACATATACAAATTGTCTCTCAGAAATATGTTTATATCTCCAAATTAATATTTTTCTGTATATTTTTTTTGCTGTTGGCATATCAGATTCTTTTCTCATTTCAAAGGTTTGGGAAATCTCCTTTCTTTTTTAACTTTTAAAGATCGCATTTGTTTCAAAAAAGTTCAAAATGACATGGATATATCCTTCGCCACACCAAAAGTATTCTTAAAATTATCGCAACCTAAAAATAACTAAATTACCGCTGCACTCCTGACTTAAAAAGGCAAGTTTCTGGTAATTTCATTTTATTCTTGAATGTCTAATTTCAAACTCAATTCTTTCAATTGTGTATCAGCTATAAACGCAGGCGCATCAATCATCACATCACGACCAGAATTATTCTTCGGAAATGCAATAAAATCTCTGATGGTTTCTTGACCACCTAAAATAGCAACCAATCTGTCCAAACCAAAAGCCAAACCTCCGTGCGGTGGCGCACCATATTCAAAAGCATCCATTAAAAAACCGAATTGCGCTTTGGCATCGGCATCAGAAAAACCTAAATGACGCAACATGGTTGCTTGCATTTGTTTGTCATGAATACGAATAGAACCTCCACCAATTTCATTTCCGTTTAAAACCAAATCGTATGCATTTGCTTTTACAGCTCCTGGATCTGTATCTAACAGTTTCATTTGTCCTGGTTTCGGAGAAGTAAAAGGGTGATGCATTGCATGATAATGACCAGTTTCTTCATCTAATTCTAATAAAGGGAAATCAATTACCCAAAGTGGTGCAAATACTTTTGGATCGCGCAAACCTAAACGCGTTGCCAATTCCATCCTTAAAGCAGACAATTGTGCTCTTACTTTATTGGTATCTCCAGACAACATACAAATTAAATCACCTGTTTTTGCGCCGGTAACCTCTGCCCATTTGGCAAAATCTTCCGCATCGTAAAACTTATCTACAGAAGATTTGAAAGATCCATCTTCATTAACACGACAATAAACCATTCCTAAAGCACCCACTTGCGGGCGCTTTACCCATTTTATAAGTGCATCTATTTCTTTTCTTGTGTATGCATTTCCTCCAGGAACCGCAATACCAACCACCAATTCTGCGCTATTAAAAACACCAAAATCTTTGTGTTGTGTTACTGCATTTAACTCACCAAATTCCATTCCAAAACGGATGTCTGGTTTGTCATTTCCGTACAAACGCATCGCATCATCATAGTACATTCTTGGGAATTCTGCCACTTCAACATTATTCACTTCTTTTAATAGATGACGTGTTAATCCTTCAAAAATATTTAAGATATCTTCTTGCTCAACAAATGCCATTTCACAATCAATTTGTGTAAATTCTGGCTGTCTGTCTGCACGTAAATCTTCGTCTCTAAAACATTTTACAATCTGAAAATATTTATCCATTCCGCCAACCATCAATAATTGTTTGAAGGTTTGTGGCGATTGTGGTAAGGCATAAAATTGTCCTTCATTCATTCTTGAAGGAACCACAAAATCTCGAGCACCTTCCGGAGTAGACTTTATTAAATACGGCGTTTCAACTTCTATAAATTCTTGATCAGACAAGTATTTACGAACTTCCATCGATACTTTGTGACGGAAAATTAAACTCTCTTTTACAGGGTTTCTTCTAATGTCAAGATATCTGTATTTCATTCTAATATCTTCACCACCGTCTGTTTTATCTTCAATCGTAAAAGGCGGGGTAATCGATGCATTTAAAATTTCTAATTTAGAAACCAACACCTCAACATCTCCAGTTTGCATTTTAGAATTCTTAGATTCTCTCTCGATCACCGTTCCTGTAATTTGTATCACAAATTCTCTTCCTAAAGATTTTGCTTTTTCCATCATTTCTTTTGGCGTGCGGGCTTCGTCAAAAATTAACTGCGTAATTCCGTATCTGTCTCGTAAATCGACCCAAACCATAAACCCTTTATCACGGGACTTTTGAACCCAACCTGCTAAGGTTACCTCTGTATTTATGTGCGATGCTCTTAACTCGCCACAAGAATGACTTCTGTACATTTTGTTTCTTTTAATGAATTGCAAAATTAATCAATTTCATTAGAAAAAACCTTTTTTAGCCGTTCATTTCTAAACAGAAATACCCTGCTTTTCACAATCGCATTTTTTGAACAAAAATGACGAGCACCTAATTGCTGCAATCGGTAACGCAGAATCCGTCCAATTCTTTGTAAATTTGCGATATGAGTGCAATTAATATACAGGAGAAATTCAAGCTTTTTTCAGATCTTTGGTCTCCAAAAAAAATTGGAGCGTTAAATGGTCAACAAATCTTATTAGCAAAACTAAAAGGTGAATTTCTATTTCACAAACACGACCATGAAGATGAATTATTCATGGTGATGAAAGGCAGCCTAGATATTGAGCTAAGAGACAAAACAATCACTTTAAATGAAGGAGAATTCTATATTGTTCCGAAAGGCATTGAGCACAAACCAAATGCAAAAGAAGAAGTTCATCTTTTATTATTTGAGCCGCTGTCCATAAAACACACCGGAAATATTGTTACAGATATTACTGTTGAAACTTACGAAAGTATCTAAGAAATTATGAGCAAACTATATTTAGTTCCTACACCTATTGGTAATTTAGAAGACATGACTTTTAGAGCCATTCGAATTCTAAAAGAAGTAGATTTTATTTTGGCAGAAGACACACGCACTAGCGGAAAGCTTTTAAAGCATTATGAGATTGCTACGCAAATGCACAGTCATCACATGCACAACGAGCACAAGTCCATTCAAGGAGTTTTAAATAGGATAAAAAGTGGAGAAACCTGCGCATTAATTTCTGATGCTGGAACACCTGCGATTTCTGACCCTGGTTTTTTATTGACACGCGCCTGTGTAGAAAACAATATTGAAGTAGATTGTTTGCCTGGAGCCACTGCCTTTGTGCCTGCTCTAGTGAATTCAGGATTGCCGAATGATAAATTTATTTTTGAAGGTTTTTTGCCTGTAAAAAAAGGAAGACAGACACGTTTTCTATTATTAGCCGAAGAAAACAGAACCATGATTTTTTATGAATCTCCGCACAAGTTGATAAAAACCTTAGGGCATTTTGTCGAATATTTTGGAGCAGACAGGCAGGTTTCTGTTTCTAGAGAGTTGACAAAAATGTTTGAAGAAACAATTAGAGGAACCGCAACAGAAGTTTTAGCACATTATACCAACAAACCTCCAAAAGGAGAAATTGTTATTATTGTAGCAGGAAAAAAATAAATTAGATGAGCATACAAGCGTTTAAAACGAAGCTAAATAAAAATCCAACAGCCTTTAAATTTGTAGAAACCATGCAAATAATAGAAGATCATTACAGCTTTACACCTACTCCTTTTAGCAATGGAAACCTCAAAAACAAGGTGGATGAAAATCTGGGATCTTGCAAGTTGTTTGCTTTTTCCATAATACAAAAACTCACAAAATCAGCAACCTTAGCTTGTTTTGGAGAACATTATAAAAGTGTTTTAGAAGATATACATGGCACTTCGCATCAAAATATTAGAAACTTTATGAAAACAGGTTTTAAAGGTTTGTCTTTTGAAAACGAAGCTTTAACATTAAAGAAATAACTTTAATATTCAGAACCGTTATGTTTACCAACTTCAAAACCATGTTTTCCTAAAAACTTATTTCCACTATCAATAGCGTCTTCTTCTAAGCTTGTTCCCATAGAGTCATTCCACCTGTTTAAATATCCAAAAAGGGAAATAACGCCTAACATTTCTACAATTTCTCCTTCGTCCCAGTAGTTATATAATTCTTTTTTAATACTCAGGTCCACTGCATTTGGCACCATAGAAGCTGCCAACGAAAAATCTAAAGCCGCTCTTTCTGCTTCTGAGAAGGCAGCGTGTGTTTTATATTCCCAAATATTATCTAATTGCTCTTGTGCTGCACCATAACGTTCTGCAGCTCTAATTGCATGTGCCTGGCAATACCTGCAACCAGTTGCATTGCTAGAAACCCAAGCAATCATTCTTTTTAAAGAAGAAGTAACACGCCCTTCGTTTGCCATGACGGCTTTATTTAAATTTATAAAAGCTTTAGAAATCGCTGGTCTGCGCTGCATTGTTAGCACCGAGTTTGGACAGAACCCAAGGGTTTCGTTGAAAAACTCTGCCAATTCTTTTGTTTCTAAATCCTGTTCTGAAGATAAGGGTGTTACTAAAGGCATATTTTAATTTTTTATAAAGATAAACCCAAATACGTTAAACACGGTATCCGCATATACATTTAAATTGAGCAACAAAAACCATATCCTCTTTGACTTTTATAATACTCTTCTTATTTTCTAAGCAAACTGAAAAAACCTACTTTTTCGATTTCTAAGCCATTTGCATCCATGAAGATTGCTCTGTACCAATAACTATTAGACGGTGATTTTTTGCCTTGATAAATACCGTTCCAACCCTCGTAATTTGCAATTGTTTTATTTCTTTCTTGATATAATAGTAAACCAAACCTGTTGTAAACGGAAACATGAACAACCTTCTTAAATCCATTAATCTTCCATAGTTCATTTGTAGCATCATCATTGGGGGTGAAAAAATTTGGAAATTCCAAGACAGAAAATTGGTACACTATAGTTCCACAGCCCCACTTATCTCTAATATATAAAAGGTGTATTCCCGGAAGAATTCCATCAAAAACTACAGTTCCACCCCCTTCATCCTTATAGGTTCCAAATTCGTCATCTAAAGAAAATTCATAATCCCCTATTCCAAGACTTGAGGTAAGTATTTGAATACTATTATTTATAGGGTCATCAGAATCTTCAATAATTAAAATACCTTCTCTAGATATGGAAGCAATCTCTGAGTCTATAACAACAATACTTTTTTCTGCAGACTCACATCCATATGCTGAAATCGCCAGCACTGTATAGTTTCCAGATTCAGTTACTGTTAAATTTTTTGAATTTTCTAAAGGCAACAGAACACTATCTCTGTACCAAACATAGTTAGTAATATCTTGCGGATTTTTTGTTTCTAAAGTTACCGAGCCGATATCACTGCAAAGTGTATAGCTATTTTGGACTACATCAAAATCTGGAATTGTACTATTAAAACTAACTTTCACCTCACTTCTTGGAGAAAAAACACATCCATTAAACCGAACCTCAGCATAATATGTTTTTATACCACTAGGAGTGGGGTTGTTCGTAGTATATTCATTCCCAATGCCTAATAAGCTTCCATTTGTGGCTGCGTCATACCAGTAGATCTCCCCTGTAGAAACACCCCCTACGGAAGCCTCTGCTCGTAAGATTTCACTCCCTGAACAACTCAAAATATCATTTCCTAAAGGAAAAGTAACGCTTGGTTCTGGGGAAACTATTACCACAGCTACAAAACTTGTTACATCAGTTGAACAACCATTCAATGGTTCTTTAATCTCAAGCAATTCGATCGTTGTATCTGCCGTGACATCCGGAATAGATAAAGACCCATCTCCCGCAGTATCTAAATTTTTTGCTTGCACTGAGCCACCATTAATCTTATAAGTCACGGTAGCCTCCGGAGTCCCATTAATTGTAAAAATCGCGGTAGCACCTGAACAAATTATACTGTTGGTTGTTACTGTGTTTACTATTGGATTTGGGTTAACAGCAACTGTATGCGTGTCTGTTAGGTTTGTTGAACAACCATTTAAGTCCATTTTACTTAGTGTAATTGTAGTAGCCGTTGTGATTCCCGCAACAGTAACCTCTGCCTCTCCTGATACATCTAACACCATCGTTGTGTCTGCTCCACTGTCAATAGTATAGGTTACCATAGCATTTGGTGTCCCTTCAATGGCAAAGACTGCAGCTTCCCCAGAACAAACTGCCGCTCCCATAAGCTTTGTTATTTGAAGATTTGTTGTTACGGTAACGTTTACAAGTGTTCGATCTCGTGGGATACACGTATCTTCCTGTGCAGCAACATAGTACGTAGTTGTTGCCGTTAAGCCTGAAACCGTATATATAGCTCCTGTATTTAACACAGTAGTACTGCCTGAGGTTGCAAACCAATCTATAGCACCAAAAGTTGAGGTTGCACTTACAATTGCGGTTTCCCCTTCACAAATAGCCGCATCTTCAACACTTAAAATTTTAGGGATGTAAATACTAGTAGTGGCCACAATACTTAATGGAGGATCTGAAGGAGTGCCATATTCTACGATATATCCTTTTGGCTGATAGTTTCCTGAAGGGTTTCCTGCATTAGACAAATCGTTCCAAGAGCCAGCAACCCCAACCCCGGGTGCAGTAATATGCGCATAATGTTCATTTCCCTGATTATTAGGCTCCCCTGAATTCCAAAAAGCAAAATTTGGAGAACTTCCACCAACACCTCCATTCCAGAAAGTAGTTCCTGCTTCTGGTCCTGTAACCCATTTCCAGGTGCCTTCGGCTGCTGCATCAGAACCACCAATCCAGCCAGCGCCAGACGCTTGCTTTCCTGCAAAATCTGCCTCTTCCTGACTTGTAAATGTTGCTAAATAGCCGGGTCTACCATAATAGGTTCTCCCCGCTGCTGCTGCTTTGGCAGCATTCCAAGTAATTCCTACATCTGAAACAAACTCATAGAAATTATTTGTTGACAATAAATAATTAGCATCGCCAATAGTTAAAGAAAATACCTTCTCGTTTTCCACAGTAGCCACTGTTGTTGTAAAAACAATTGCACGCACAGCATCTTGTAATTCTGTGTACAACATCTCTGCACCCCCAACTCCTGTTAGGATTAACTTGCCTTCTGAGAGGCTCCAAGAAGCACTTCCGATGCTAGGATAGAGAGACGTGTCTAAGTCTAATTTATCTAAATTTACTTCATACCCTGATGAAATTTGTGCTGAAAAAGAAACAACACCGGTATCATCTGGATCACTTATGGTAAAACCAGGTGCAATAACTATTGAGTTTCCAGGACAAAAGGCCTGGCTATCATCCGCAAATAATGAGGGAGGTGCATTTTGACCAAAAATAAAAGATATAAAAAAGAGACTACAGAAAACAAGTTCCTTATATTTAGTATTTATAGACATTCTAGGCATTCATTAGGTAGTTTTTTTTACTTTTGTAGCAAGGCCCAATTTAACACTTCGAAATTAAAAAATGAAGAAATTATGACTGAAAATATAATTACCACGGTTTGGAAAGAAAAATCTCAATTTGAAAGTGACAATCCCAGTGGGCATACCTTTACAATGTTTGATAAATCGAAAGACAACGGAACTGTTGTTGGTTTTGCACCAAAAGCATTAATGCTTTCTTCTTTGGCTGGTTGTTCTGGTTTAGATGTGGTTTCTTTATTAAAAAAAATGCGCGCAGAAGTCGCTGATTTCAAAATAGAAGTAACAGCAGAGCTCACGGATGAAGACCCTACCTTTTATAAAAAGGTGAAAGTAGATTATCATTTTACAGACCGCGAATTACAGCCAGAAAAAATACAAAAAGCCGTGAATTTATCCGTAACTAAATATTGTGGTGTCATGGAAATGTTTCGCCAATTTGCCGATGTAAAAACTGAAATTTTCTTACACAAAATATAATTTGTGTACCTTATGTTCAAAAAATAAATTGCTATGCGTTGGACATTAAAGCCCCTACCTGAAAAAGAAAAAATACATAAATTAGCAAAAGAATTACAAGTTGATGCAACGATTGCAAAAATATTGTGTCAACGAAATATTACAACTTTTGAAGCCGCTAAAAAATATTTTAGACCGAGCTTAGCCGAGATTCACGATCCTTTTTTAATGAAAGATATGGACCTTGCTGTTGGCCGAATTGAAACTGCCATTGCAAACAACGAAAATATTTTAATTTATGGAGATTATGATGTGGATGGTACCGCCTCTGTTGCCTTAGTTTCATCGTATTTAAAAACCATTACTCCAAATATTGCCACCTATATTCCAGATAGATATGCAGAGGGATATGGCATCTCTTATATGGGGATTGATTTTGCGAAAGACAATGATTTTTCCTTAATTATTGCCTTAGATTGCGGCATTAAAGCACTTGATAAGGTAGCCTATGCCACCGCAAAAAATATCGATTTTATTATTTGTGACCACCACAAACCTGGGGAAGAAATTCCAAAAGCAATTGCTGTTTTAAATCCAAAAAGAGCCGACTGTAGTTATCCTTTTGACGAACTTTGTGGCTGCGGAGTTGGCTTTAAACTCATTCAAGCATTAGGGGTTTCCCGAGCGCAAAGTATTACAGATTTTGTTCCTTATTTAGATTTAGTAGCTACTGCAATTGCTGCAGATATTGTACCCATGATTGGAGAAAACCGAGTTTTAACCTATTATGGTTTGCAGGTAATTAATCAAAACCCGAGAAACGGAATTAAAGCCATTATTCAACAAACAAACAAAACTGTGCTTACCATCACAGATGTTGTTTTTACCATTGCACCAAGAATTAATGCAGCAGGCCGGATGAAACACGGAAATTATGCGGTTGAACTCTTGACAGAGATGGAGTTTGACGCTGCCGTTACATTTGCTGCTGCGATAGAGATCTTTAATGCAGATAGAAAAGACTTAGATAAAAAAATTACCAACCAAGCACTCATCCAGATCATTGATCAGGAAGAAGAAAACCAATTTACTACGGTTGTTTTTCAAGAAGACTGGCACAAAGGAGTCATTGGTATTGTAGCTTCTCGATTGATAGAGAAATACTACAGACCCACCTTAGTATTCACAAAAAGTGGTGACAAATTAGCTGCATCCGCACGCTCTATAAAAGGATTTGATGTGTATAATGCATTGGAAGCATGTAGTGAATTTATAGAACAGTTTGGGGGGCATAAATATGCTGCTGGTTTAACACTGTTGCCAGAAAACTATCAACATTTTAAAAATAAGTTTGAGCAAGTTGTTGAAAACACCATTGATAAAAATTTATTAACTCCAGAAATTGCTATAGATGCAGCCATCGATTTGTCTGAAATTACTCCTAAATTTTTTAGAATTATTCAGAAAATGGGACCTTTTGGACCCCTGAATATGAAACCTACTTTCACTTCTACCTGTATTCGAGACAATGGGTATGGCAAAAGGGTTGGGGCAGATAAAACTCATTTAAAACTAACTGTTTTTCAGGGGGACAATCAACATACATACAGTGCAATCGGTTTTAATTTAGGGGCTAAAATTGCGCTTGTAAAAAACGACTTTGATATTGTATATGCTTTGGAGGAAAATGAATGGAATGGTATAACGTCTGTGCAGTTACTTTTGAAGGATTTGAAATAATACTGTTTTTCTAGATGGTTCCAACAGTGAGAAAGAGGAACAAAGCCTAAGCTTCCTTAAAAATTATAATTTTAATTCCAGAGCCCGCAATGGCAAAAAAAGATCAATTTGGAATACAAAGAAACTAAGCTTCCATAGACATTAAAACCATTTTTAATTCCATATATGTAATACTACCATTTACTTTCTCTTTTAAGGCTGTCAATCCTTTTACAGTGCCTGCAACCTCTATTTCATCCCGAACTTTCTTATACCTTTTTAAC
>Ga0209710_1000582_pt1 | contig 32631 bp, 28 predicted proteins | sample ArcticOcean_MG_C_5_FD_187436 | JGI IMG/M metagenome (GOLD analysis project Ga0209710, IMG submission 187436) | Marine microbial communities from western Arctic Ocean - ArcticOcean_MG_CB4_138 (SPAdes) (version 2) | ecosystem: Environmental > Aquatic > Marine > Oceanic | place: Arctic Ocean...
TAGTTATTGATAACCTCTTAAATGGAAATTATATTATTTTAGATATAGTTAAAACTATAATTAATGTTAAACCTAAATTCTATAAGGGCGATATAAGAGATAGAGATCTACTAAGGAAAATATTCAAAGAAAATATTATTGAATCAGTTATTCATTTTGCAGGCTTAAAGTCAGTCGAGGAGTCAGTTACTAACCCAGAAAGATATTACGATAATAATGTTAATGGAACATTAATTCTTCTAGACGCGATGGATGAAGGGGGCGTAACAAAATTTATCTTTTCATCATCCGCCACAGTTTATGGCGAACCAAACTATTTACCTATAGACGAGAATCATTTGAGAGTGGCAACAAATCCATACGGTGAAACAAAATTAAAAGTTGAGGACATCCTAATCTCTTTGGCTAAAAATAAACCAAAATGGAGCATTACTATATTAAGGTACTTTAACCCTATTGGAGCACATGATTCTGGCTTAATCGGTGAGGATACTACGAGTAAACCCCAAAATCTAATGCCATTCTTAACTAACGTTGCACTTGGTAATATTGATGAATTAAAGATTTATGGAAATGATTATCCAACTCATGATGGAACAGGAATAAGAGATTATATTCATGTAGTTGATTTAGCAGATGGGCATCACGCAGCACTGAAACATAATAATAAAAATAAAGGGATCAATTTTTTTAATTTAGGGACTGGTAAAGGGACATCAGTTTTAGAATTATTAAAAATATTTGAAGAAGTAAATAAAGTTAAAATTCCATATTCTTTTGTAGAGCGAAGGTCTGGCGACGTGTTTTCCTCTTTTGCAGATGTTAGTAAAGCAAAAAATATACTAAATTGGGAGTCAAAAAAAAGTATTAAGCAAATGTGTGAAGATAGTTGGAGATGGCAAACTATAAATCCTAATGGATATGTATAGCTTTAAAACGAATAGGATAATTAAAAATGACATGCGAAAATTAATAAAAAAATTACTATTAGCGCCATTATTCCTTTTAAACATTATAGGGATAATTTATAGCTATGCACTAGGAATAATCAACAAAAATTTAAAATATAGTTGGAATGAAAAACAATTATTTATAAATAATAAAAGGTATCAAAATGTAATTCATTCTGTAAGTGGTGATTATAATCTATCACTTAATTTTTTTATTCCCAATTGGATTTGTAAATATAGAGCTGATAATTTCTCCTCAAAAGAACCAGAGACTTTAAAGTGGATTGATGACAATGGTGATGATGGCGTATTTTTTGATATTGGGGCAAATGTTGGAACTTATTCAATCTATTTTGCTAAAACAAAACCTAATAGCGTTTATGCTTTTGAGCCGTCATTTTTTAATCTTTCACTTTTAGCTAGAAATATCAATATAAACATGGTTCAAGACAAAGTAAATATTGTTACCAATCCATTGTCAAATAATAAAAAATTTGCAGATTTTAATTTGACTAATATTAATGAAGGTGGAGCCCTTTCAGCTTTTGATGTTAATTTCGATCAAGATGGAAACCCATTAAAAAAGATATTATCTTATAAAACATTGGGACTCCCATTGGACTTATTATTATCTGAAAAAATTATCCAAGAAGTTCCAAAGATGATCAAAATTGATGTTGATGGAATTGAGCATCTAATTTTATTTGGCGCTAAAGAAACTTTAAAAAACCCAATATGCAAGACTGTTTTGATAGAAGTTAATGAGAAATTTCAGGAACAAGCTAATGAAACTAAAAAAATCTTAAGTGAATGTGGTTTTTCTTTAAAAGACAAATACCATGCCACTGGGCAAACGTTTAATCAAATCTGGTTTAAAGATTAGGATTTTAATATTAATTGATGAAAAAAAATAAAACTTTTAGAGATGTATTTATGAGACTTTGGCCTCATTTGAGCCCCCATCACAAAAAAAAATTTACTTTTATATTATTTTTAATGGTGATTACTTCCATTGCTGAAATGTTTAGTATTGCAAGTGTAATTCCATTTCTTGGCGTAATTGCAGCCCCAGATACTGTGTTCAATTTAGAAATTTTTCAAGGATTAATTCAATTTTTTAGCATAACTTCACCACAACAAATGGTTTTACCAATAACTATACTTTTTTCGACTGCTGCAATTTTTGCTGGCTTGATGAGGATGCTCTTATTATGGTCAAACATTCAATTTTCCTTTTCATGTGGGTCAGATTTAAGTGTCAAAATGTATGAAAGAACAATTCACCAGCCATATTCTGTTCACCTAGAAAGAAATAGTAGTGAAGTTATCAGTGGTGTAACCGCAAAGACGAACATACTTATTGATATTGTTGGTAAATTTCTAGTTTTATTAAGTAGTATTTTTATCGTGAATTCAGTATTTTTAATACTATTATATTTCAACCCCATTTCTGCACTTACAGTTTTTGCTTTTTTTGGTTTTTTTTATTTTTTGGTTTTTAAGTTTACACGCAAAAGGCTTAAGGTTAATGGTGACCTAATCTCTTCAAAATTAACATTAATAATAAAAAATTTAAATGAGGGTTTGGGGGGTATAAAAGATATTTTACTCAGTGGAACCCAATCATATTACGTTGATCTACATAAAAAATCTGATTTTGACTTAAGAAAGGCACAAGGTGCTAATTTATTTTCTGCCTTAAGTCCAAGGTACCTTATGGAAGCCATTGGGATAGTTGTGATTGCAACTGTTGCATACTTTCTGACCTTACAGAACTCTGGAATCCTTGAAGCTATTCCTTTTTTGGGTGCACTATGTCTTGGCGCACAAAAAATTCTTCCTTTAGTTCAAACATCTTGGGCTGCTGTGTCAGATATTAGGGGAAATATTCGTCCTTTAGAAGATACAATTAACCTGTTAAATCAACCAATATCAAGTAAAGGCAATAATATATATATATCCCCTTTAACCTTCAAAAATGAAATTTCACTAAAAAACATTTCATTTAGGTACACTGAAAAAACTTCCTTAGTGATCAATAATTTTAATTTATCCATAAAAAAAGGAAGTCGAGTTGGTTTTATTGGAAAAACTGGAAGTGGGAAAAGTACTATTATGGATATCATAATGGGCTTGCTTGAGCCCTCAAAAGGTTCTTTTTTAATTGATGGTAAGAAGATTTCAAAATCATCAATTCAAAATTGGCAAAGAAATGTTGCACATGTGCCTCAACAAATTTTCTTATCCGATGGGTCAATTGAGGAAAATATTGCATTTGGGACGCCTCTTAATGAAATAGACCATGATCGTGTGGAAAGTGCTGCAAAGATGGCTCAAATTGATAAAGCAATTCAAAAGCTGCGTAATAAATATAAATCATCAATTGGTGAAGGCGGAATTCGCTTGTCTGGAGGGCAAAGACAAAGGATTGGAATTGCTAGAGCTTTATATAATAATGCTGAAGTTATTATTTTTGATGAGGCAACTAGCTCACTTGATAGTGAAACAGAGAAAGTTGTTATGGAGTCAATTGATTCCTTAAGTGAAAGTCTTACTATACTTATTATTGCCCATCGAATTTCTACATTAAAAAATTGCGACATCATAATAAGTTTAGAGAATGGTAATATTGTAAACACAGGGAGCTACAATGAAATTAAATAATTGCAGAAAAAATTATGCTTAAAAATTCTTCTATTCTAATAACTGGGGGTACAGGTTCATTCGGAAGTCTTTTCATCCCTTTGACCTTGAAAAAATTTAAACCAAAAAGATTGATTATTTATTCTAGAGATGAAATGAAGCAATGGAACCTATCTCAACAATATGTTGAGGACCCTAGAGTCCAGTTTATTATCGGAGACGTAAGAGATAAAGATAGATTATCACGTGCTTTAGACGGTGTTGATTATGTAGTTCATGCAGCAGCAACTAAGATTGTTCCTACCGCTGAATATAACCCTTTTGAATGCGTTAAGACTAATATTATTGGAGCTATGAATCTGATTGATGCATGTATTGATAGTAATGTGAAAAGGGTAGTGGCCTTATCTACCGATAAAGCTAGTAATCCAATAAATCTTTATGGAGCTACAAAACTAGCATCTGATAAATTATTTATTGCAGCTAATTCAAATAGTAATAAGGCTAACAAGACACATAATACGACATTCTCAGTTGTAAGATATGGAAATGTAATTGGATCTCGTGGATCAGTTATACCATTTTTTATGTCTCTAGCTAGCTCGGGAATATTACCAATTACTGATATAAATATGACTCGCTTTATGATAACCCTAGAGCAGGGTATAGAGTTGGTATGGCTTGCCTTTGAGGATATGTTGGGTGGAGAAATATATGTAAAAAAAATTCCCTCAATGAAGATTGTTGATATTGCAAAAGCAATTGCACCAAAAGCCAAACAAAAAATTATTGGGATAAGGCCGGGAGAAAAAATTCATGAGCAAATGATTGGCTTAGAAGATGCTCCATACACATACGAATATAAAGATTATTTTAAAATACTTCCAATGATACATAACTGGTCAAATGATAAGAAAAGAATAAAAAAAGGAAGAAAAGTGAATAAAGATTTTATTTACTCATCAGAAGTTAATGGCGAATGGATGACGGAAAAAAGTTTAAGTAATTGGTTAAAAAATAACCATATGAATTTTAAGTCTATTTAGATGAAGAAAAGGCTACTTATTTTAGGTGCAAGTGGTTACTTAGGCTCATTTTTAAAGCTTTACTTTATGAATTCTGAATATGATGTTGTGTCACATAGCTACTCTTCAAATAAGGATATCGTTTTTGATGCTTCAAATTATCACGAGATTAATGCAGCGTTAATCAAGTACTCACCACAAATTTTAATTAATACTGCTGGATATACTGATGTTGACGGATGTGAATCTAACCCAAACCAAGCTTATCTGGTAAATGCTAAGATAACTGATAACATTGTTAAATCAATCGAAGCAAACAGACTTGATACACATTTTATTCATATATCTACAGACCATGTTTACGACAAGAAAGAGGGTAGCTTTGAAGATGAGATAGTGTTAAAAAATTATTATGCTTATTCTAAGTTTTTAGGTGATATTTTTGCAAGTAGAATAGATTCCACGGTCTTGAGAACTAATTTTTTTGGGAATAACCCTAAATTCAAGGAAAAAGGCTTTACAGGCTGGATTTTCAAGTCGCTTGCTAGTCAAAAAAAAATCAATGGATTTGATGATATATATTTCAACCCACTTTCTTTAAATACGTTGGCTGATCTAATAAACCAAGTTATAAAAGTTAAGCCTTTTGGTATTTTTAATTTGGGATCGCTGGAGGGAATGACTAAATTAGAGTTTATTCTTACATTTGCAACAAAATTAGGATATTCAAAAGATTTAATTAATGCAATTCCTTTCAATAAGGGAGATAAAGTTCAGGCAAATCGTCCTATGTCTATGATAATGAATTGCAAAAAAATTCAAAATAAACTAAATATAAATCTACCAACTTTATCTGAAGAAATAGATAAAGTTATTAAGTCATACCTTTGAGGTTAAAGTAATTATGGAAATTAACGGAAAAGAAATAAATAAAAGTAGCCCTACTTACTTTATAGCTGACATTGCAGCCAATCATGATGGCGATATCCAAAGAGCTAAAGACCTTATATATTTAGCAGCTGAAGCAGGAGCAGATGCTGCAAAATTTCAGCATTTTGAGGCTAAAACAATTGTTTCTGATTTCGGTTTTAATTCACTTGGTTCAGAAAATTCTCATCAATCTAAGTGGAAAAAAAGCGTATATGATGTTTATAGCGATGCAAGCGTTAATCTTGAATGGACTGAGATGCTTGTTCAAACATGCTCCGATGCAAAGATATCATTTTTTACCACCCCTTATTCATTAGAAATAGTTGATTTTTTAGACCCACATGTCCCAGCTTATAAGATTGGCTCCGGTGACATTAATTGGCCAGAAATGATCAAGAGAGTCGCTAATAAAAACAAACCCTACTTTATGGCCACAGGAGCATCGTCATTGATTGAAGTTCAAAATGCGATTAATTTAGCTGTAAGCATAAATAAAAATTTATGTGTAATGCAATGCAATACTAATTATACCGCTAGCCTTGAAAACTTTAAATATATCAATCTAAACGTACTAAAGGTTTATGCTAAGATTTTCCCTGACCTATGTTTGGGTTTAAGTGATCATACGCCTGGACATTCAACGGTTCTTGGCGCTGTAACATTAGGTGCCCGCGCAATCGAAAAACATTTTACTGATAGTAATGACAGAAATGGGCCAGATCATAAATTCTCCATGGATCCATCTGCATGGAAAGAAATGGTTGAAAGAACAAGAGAGCTTGAGCTTGCATTAGGGGGTACTGAAAAAATAGTTGAGTTAAATGAGGTTGAGACTGTTGTTGTTCAAAGACGAGCAATGAGAGCATTACGAGCAGTTTCTAAGGGAAATAAAGTATTGCCAGGTGATTTTTATCCGCTAAGGCCCTGTCCCGAAGATGCCATGGAATTAATAGACCTAGACTCGATGAAAGGTATGAGAATGTCTAGATCTATTAACAAAGGCGATTACCTCAAAGCTGGCGATCTATATAAAGATAATGACTGATCTATTGTTTTTTCATAAATTTAATATTTGAGATTTTAAAATGAGAATAGCTATCGGTACTGCACAAGTAGGCTCTCAATATGGTGTTGCTAATTCATCAGGTATTTTGGTAGAAAATCAAATTAAGAAGGTCTTACTTATGGCTCAAAATGAGGGAGTTGATACTATAGATACTGCCAGTAATTATGGTAAAAGTGAGGCTATTCTTGGCAATTTAAATATCAATAATTTTAAAGTTATCACTAAATTACCAGCTGTTCCTAAAGATTGTTCAAATATAAGAAAATGGGTAGATGGGGTTGTTGAAAGCTCATTAGAATCTTTAAATATAAACAAAATTTACGGTATTTTATTTCATAATCCAAATCAATTACTGACTAGTTATGGAGCAGAATTGTATACAGCTTTAGATAAATATAAGCAAAAAGATATAATATCAAAAATAGGTATATCAATATATTCACCTTCTCAATTAGACTTGCTTCTTCCTAAATTTTCGATTGATATAGTTCAGACACCATTCAATTTAATTGATAGACGAATTTTAAATTCTGGCTGGCTAGAAAAGCTATCAAATAAAAATATTGAGATTCATGTTAGATCAGTTTTTTTACAAGGGTTACTTTTAATGCCACACAGTAATATTCCAAATAAATTTTCAAATTGGGATAGCGTCTGGATGAAATGGAATAACTGGCTTTCGGATAACAAAGTTTCTGCAGTCCATGCCTGTCTCTCTTTTGTAGAGTCATTCAAAGAAGTTGATAAGATAATAGTTGGTGTAGATAGCTTAAATCACTTTGAGCAAATTATTCAAGCCATGCAAAAATTACCCATTACAAATATAATTAATATTGAATCACAAGATGAGTTATTAATTAATCCTTCTAATTGGAATGTAAAATGAAAATAGTTGCGATAGTTCAAGCTAGACTTGGATCAAAGCGTTTGCCTAATAAGGTCATAAAAGTAATTGATGGTTCCTCAATGATTGAGATTCTTTTAAAACGTCTTTCACGATCAAAATTAATAGCTAAGATCGTTGTTGCAACTTCTATAGATAGTAAAGATAATAAATTAAAACTATTGATTAATAAACTAGGATATGACTGCGAACAAGGCAGTATAGACAATGTTTTGAATAGATATATTTGCGTAGCAGAAAAATATGAAGCCGATATTGTTGTTAGGATTACAGGTGATTGTCCTTTAGTTGATCCTGAAATAGTTGATCAAGTTATTAATAAATTTAAAGAAGATAGTGTTGATTATTGTTCAAATACTAACCCACCAACATTCCCAGATGGTTTAGATGTTGAAGTTTTTACTTTGGATGCTTTAAAAAAATCATCTTCTATGACTACAAATAAATCTGATTTAGAACACGTAACCCCCTACTTAAGAGAGTCTGGAAATTTTAAAACTTCATGTTTAGAAAATGAAGTTGATTTATCAGAAATGCGCTGGACTGTAGATGAAAGTGTAGATTTTGAAGTAATTAGTGCAATTTTTAATAATTTTAGTCCTGACGTAAATTTTTCCTGGTTAAAAATTCTGGAGCTGAAAAAAAGTAGCCCTGATATTTTCAAAAATTCATCCTTAATTAGAAATGAAGGCTTTTCTATGGGTAACGGCCAAAAGCTTTGGAAAAGAGCAAAGCAAATTATCCCTGGGGGTAATATGCTTTTATCAAAAAGACCAGAAATGTTTCTTCCTAATTTATGGCCTTCCTATTTCAGTAAAAGTAAAGGTTGTACTGTCTGGGATCTAGATGGAAAAAAATATATTGATATGTCCATTATGGGAATAGGAACTAATATTTTAGGTTATGGTCATCCAGAAGTTGATGAAGCAGTTCATAAAACTATTGATTCAGGAAATATGTCGACTTTGAATTGCCCCGAAGAAGTTCATCTTGCAGAAAAGCTAATCGAAATAAATCCATGGGCAGATATGGTTCGTTTTGCTCGCTCTGGAGGTGAAGCAAACGCTATTGCAATTCGCATAGCGCGGGCAGCAACAAATAAAGATAAGGTTGCAATTTGTGGCTATCATGGTTGGCACGATTGGTATTTATCAGTTAACTTGGGCGATAATCAGAACCTTACCAATCATCTTTTACCAGGACTTGATCCGAAGGGTGTTCCAGACAATCTTAAGGATACTGTATTTTCATTTAATTATAATGATTTTGAGGCATTAGTTAATTTAGTTAAGAAAGAAGATATTGGCATAATTAAAATGGAAGTTGAGAGAACTGTAGGCCCTAAGGATAATTTTTTAATAAAGGTAAGGGAGTTCGCTACAGCTCACAATATAGTTTTAATTTTTGATGAATGCACTTCAGGGTTTAGAGAAACCTTCGGGGGATTATATAAAAAATACAATGTTGAGCCTGATATGGCAATGTATGGGAAAGCCCTAGGAAATGGGTATGCAATAACTGCTGTTGTTGGCAAGAAAGAAATTATGGAGGCTGCTCAAACTACATTTATAAGCAGTACATTCTGGACAGAGAGAATTGGACCCACTGCTGCTATAAAGACATTAGAAATTATGGAGCGAGATGAAACATGGAAGACTATAACTAAGTTAGGCTTGTATGCAAGAAGCCAGATACAAAATTTAGCAAATAAGCATCAGATAAACATAACACAATGGGGTATTTCGGCTCTAACAGGATATACTTTTTTAGGAAGACACCCACTTCATTACAAAACCTTAATAACTCAGGAAATGTTAAAAAAAGGTTATTTGGCAGGGAATAGTCTTTATGTTTGTATTCACCATACAGAATCTGTTATCGATGAATTTATTTATAATCTAAATCCAATTTTCTCACTAATAAAAGAGTGTGAAGATGGGAGAGATATTAATTCACTTTTATCAGGACCTATATGTCACAGTGGTTTTGAGCGTTTAAATTAATATGATAATTAGAAAAAAAAATAAAATTCCACTTTGTTGGAATATTTAAAAGATGAACGAACATTCAATACTATATAAATTTAAAATCATTCAAAATCTTATTGATGTAACATCAACTAATAATTCGAAGATTAATGGCTCAAAGTCTGATTCCATTTATATTAAACATTTAATTCAAAAAATTATTCATTTAGGTATGAGTGAATTTCTAACTGACAAAAATTTTAATAGATTAATACAAAAAAATAAAGTTAAAACCAACAATTTTAAAATCTCAAGAAAAAGTGGTTTTGAATCAGTATCATGTTTACTAATCATTAAATCACTAATACAATTTATTGTATTATGGTTCTCAGTGTTTCTTTACTACTTTGTGGCTTTCATATTCTTCAAAAATACAAAATCAAGAGAAAAAATAATTATATTTGGAGTTGAGCATTTAGATTTTAATAATAATGAAGTAATTAGTAATTTTATATATTTTACAAAAAAACATATCAAGGTGAAAGATAATTATGATGTTTTAATTTCTTCTAATAATTATAAAACTTTAAGGTTTCAAAATTTTATTGTTAGGAAGAACCCCCATAGTTACATCATCAATTCCGGATTAAAAGTTAACGATTTTTTAAATATTCAATTACTGCATTTAAGTTATTTTTTTATTTTTATAAAAAATTTTTTTAGTGATAGAAGATCTGCTATTCTCGCAAAAGATTTTGCACTGATTTCATTGTTTGATTTTGCAAACCAAAGGAAATTGATTAAATCAATTATTTTTACTAACTCTAATATGAATTATCAGCCTATATGGAGTTCAAATTATATTGATAAAAAATTTTCTACATCAATGTTTTGGTATTCAGAGAATAGCTGCCCAGTAGTATGTGATGTTAGTAATAATAAAAAATATTTTAATCAATACCATCCATATTTAAGCCTACTAAGTATAGATAATCATTTTGTATGGACTAAGTTCTTTAAGAAGACATTAAGTAAATTTACTTCATTTGAAAACTGTTACGTTATTGGCCCAATTTTATGGAAAGAGATAAATAATAATAATCTATGTGCTAAAAATAATGAGAAAAAAATTATAGTTTTTGATGTCACACCAGTATCAAATAAATGGCAAAAAGACAATGGATATAGTGACGTGTTTTATACATATAAAAATATGAAGGAATTTATTTTAGATATCGTTGAATGTAGAAATACTATCAAATCTCTTTCAGGTACTAAGATAATTGTGAAACCTAAAAGACTTGCTGGAGATATTCATGATATGGATTATGGTATTTTATTAAAAAGACTTGAATTTGAAAAGCAAATTGAGATTCTTCATACCTCTGACATTGACATAGTAGTTAAAAATTCTTCTTTAGTTATATGCGTTCCTTTTACATCACCTTTGATTCTTGCAAAATATCTAAATAAGAAGTGTTTTTATTATGACTCTACAGCATCTTTAATTCCCTATGAAGGGCATGATCAATTTTTAATTAAGGGTAAAAAATCTCTTTATAAGGAATTATCTAAAATTAACAATAAGGTGCTTAATTAAATGTTTAATTTTTATCCAATTTTAAGAGCTCCTAATTGTAATGGATTTACGGTAGTTCATAATTACCCACCTAATAATTGGGAAATTAAAAAAAATTTTGATAAATATATTAATATTACATGGTCAGATGGATTTAAATGGAACACAAAGATTATCGGTACTTTAGGTAAAAATAAGTCTTACAAGATTAACGAAAATGACTTAAATTTTTTACCTAATCACTCACTTGTTCTATCCAGTCTTTCAATTAATAAACTCCCAACTATTTCTGATATTTTGCCAGAAGATATTGATATGAAAACAAATATGCCTGAATGGAGAGCTACATTGGGGCTTGAAAGTAAATTGGGAGGAACCACAAGCTTTCAGGGCGAAGCCCATGCATTTCCTGCTAATGGCTCTATATTATCGTTTGCACCATTCTTTCAACAAGGAAAAGATTTAAGTTCCTATCTTTTATTTATTAGCATTGAAAAATCACCATTATTTAGAAATACATCATTATTTTTTTTAGATGCTTATGGAGATAAGATAATGAAAAAAAAACCATTAATTACCAATCATTTAAATGTTATTAAACTTGATGAGCTTGGCTATAAACCAAGTGAACTTATTGTTCTTAAAACTGAAAATATTGTTGGGATACCTCTATTTATGACGGCTTACAAAAAAGGCAAGGAATTAAGCCTTGAGCATACACATCCACCAGCATCATTTGCACTTCATGGGAACAGGTGGGGTCTTCACAAAGAGCTTAAAGAAATATGGTCTACAAAACTTATTAACATTAAAAAAACCTAATGCTTAAAACTCTAATTAAAAAAATTAAGAGGGGTTTGTGGACCTTTAAACAACCACTATCAGCTAAGCCAACTAATTTAAATGATCCTGTTAGCGATCTATTTGTATGGCGACATTTAGGAGATTGGAAAACATACTTTGATTTGTATGATATTGGGAGTTTTTATTCCCAGACAGGTGCTAAGGATAAAATGAATGTAAAGATTATCTTTTACAACCCGTTAGGTCAAAAAATTAAAGAATGTGAAATAAGTTTAAAACATAATCAAAATAAATGTATTGAAATTTCTTCATTTCTTATAGACGAAAAGCACCTATTTGGAACTTTTGCTGTATTTCATTCTAATATCCCAGAAAGCTTTAGTAAATATAATAGCTATATAACTGAAAGAGGTTATACAAGCTACAAATATCAAAATAACCAATTGAGACATTATGTGCACGGTAATTCTGATGCTGTTTCAATCTCAAATAATTTAAGTTATTTGTTGGGAGCTAGCTCGTTCCTAAAACGTGAGTATAGATTACAGTTTAATTTAACAAGTGCTGAAAAATATGAATTTTTAATTGTAAACTATACAACCAAAAAACAAAAAGTTACGTTTGCATTCATTGATATAACAACTAACAATAAAATCACTGTAAAAGACTATTCTATTAATCCAAATGGGTGCTGCCTGTGTGATAGCCTAATCAAATACGATGGTAATTTTAGGTTAGTTATATCAAGTACATTAATAATGGCTCGACCGATTGTATTTAGATACGGACAGAAGCGAAGTTTTTTTGATGTTTTTCATGGTTAATCGATGAATAAAAATAATTACACTAGATTTTTTCAAGCGATATCTGATAATGATAAGGGAAGAAGGTTTAATTTTACCGCTGGTCATATAGGTGCTTTTTCAAATATTTTTAAACTTGATAAGAATATCAAAGAACTCGATAGAAAGAATATTGGAAACCTTGTTTTTTTATGCACTGTAACTAAATTAATATTTCTGTTAACTTTATCCATCATCCCATTTAAGAATGTAATTTTTTTTATTAGGGGCCTTTTAAGGAAAGTTATAAATAAGAACATAAATCTTTCAAAAGAATTTGCAGTAATCTCTGTAGGCTATGGAAATTCTGCCAGTGATCCATACCTCTCAAAAATATTACTTATGCTAAATTCAAAGTTTGACTACTTTAAAATTGTTGGTGGAAAAAAAATTAAAACTAAGGAATTCATTTTTTTTGAACAAGCATTAGGAATTTTTGATTTTTTAAAGTGCTTTATTTCTATTTTTTTAGTTCAATATTTAGCTATTTTTTCTTTAATTTCATTCCTATTTAGTAAGAATAGGATGGGAACTAAGTTTTTCTTTTTAAATTACTGCCTAGAAGAAATAACGTCAGGAGCTTTATATAATAATTATTTATTAGATATTTTTGGAAAAAAAATAAATAAATATGGAAGTTATAAAAAAGTAATATTTCCTATGGAGGGGCGGAATTGGGAAAAGAAAATAGTTTCAAATCTTAACAAATTTAATTGTAAAGTTATTGGATACATTCATTGTGCTATAACACCATTTCATTTAAGTTTAACTTCTAAGAATTTTTATGATTTACATGAAACACCATCTATAATAATCACACCAAGCTCTATGGCATTCAATCTAGTATCTAAAATATTTATTAATAGTAAGACTATTGATGGGTCATTTATTCGTGATAATCATGTCCCTAATAATTTACCTGTCGATAAAAAATATATTGTATTCGTATTAACTTCATACATTCCAGAGTGTGAGATCATAATCAATTCAATTGTAAGTTCAGGACTACATAATCATTACAAGGTTGAAATTAAGCTTCATCCAGATTCTTCAACACATAATAAGGTAAAGAAAATGATTATTGATAATAATTTGAGTTTATTCACTGGTTTTTCTAATACAATACCACTAGCTTGTTTATTTAGGTCATCCTCAACAGCGATTGAATATCTTCGTGTGGGAATAAATCCAGTTTATATTAATCTAAAATCTTGTTTTAGTAATAATATTTTTGACTTAGATAACCTATATAATTTCACAAAATTAGATATCCATAAATTTGACTCATTTGTGCCAAATAAAGTTTTATTTACTAAGAAAAAATGTATTAGAATTTCAAATTACTATTTAAGAATATCTAACCCAATAAATTTTATGGACTGTATAAAGGACTAATTAATAATGAGTATTAAGCTTAAAGAGATGAAAAGTTTTTCAATTTCGGTTGTGTTACCAACTAAAAATAGACATTCTGATTTACCGATTTTTTTTGATTCATTGATAAAGCAATCAACATTTCCGAATCAAGTCATTGTAATTGACCAATCAACTGAAAATTTATCTGAAGAATTGATTACAAAGAAGGTAAATACAATTAAATCATCCAAATTAACATACATCTACAATACAAGTATTAAAGGACTTGTTGAGGCTAAGCACCACTCACTTCAATATAATAAATCTGATTTAATATGTTTTTTAGAAGACGATGTAGTTCTTGAGGATGATTTTATTGAAAAGATTATTTCTGGATTTAAACTTAATCCCAAAATGAATGGCTGTTGTGGAGTTATTACTAACCCACCAGTTTTAAATAAGATTTATGAATTCTTTTTTCATTTATTCCATATTGGTATTTATAAGGATACAAGAGTCGGTATATTTGGATACCCTAGTTTATCCCAAAAATTTTTGCTAAGTGATAAATTATCTGGTGGATTATCTACATGGCGCAAAGAAGTTTTCTCCTATGTTTTTTTTGATCTCAAAAATAAATTACATTACACTGAGGATATTGATATTTCAACAAGGGTTGCTTATTTTTTCCCAAACTCATTATTCATTAATACTCATGCTCGTTTAGCGCACTATTTTGCTAAAAGTAATAGATCTAACCTTTTGATTATTCACTCAACAAAAATTATTGAGCTTATTATTTTTTACAAAAAAAGAAAAAATATTCATTTTTCTTTTTTCCATTTAATATGGCTTCTTGTGGGAATGTTTTTTAATTTATTTTTAAAATCAATTTATGTGCTCTCATTTGAACCAATTCGTGCTTTTTTTTATGGCCTTTATAAAGGAATTTTCTTTAAAGTGGTAAATTAATTAAATTTTTAATGACCATTAAGTATGCTCTTTATTTTTTTATCGTAATCAACTAAAAATTTTTCTCTGTTAAATTTTTTAACTGCATTTAATCCATTATCCGTTAATTTTTTTATTGTTTTAGTATTTTTTTTATTTCTAATAAAATTAATTTTGTTAAAATAAGCATTATGATTGTGCCCATCGATTAGATAGCCACTTTTGTTATTTTCAACTTGGGATGAAATACTTGGGATATTATTAGCTATTATTGGACATTCCATCGCCATAGCTTCTATTATTGAGTATGGCAAACCTTCATGAAGGCTTGGGAGGAGTAAGCAATTTGATATAGATAATATTTCAGGGATATTCTTTGTATTTCCCATGTTAACGATATTTTTTGCGGGATTTTTTAAGTACTTGTTAATATCTACATCAGTTCCACATAAAATTAATTTCATATTTTCTTCGTTAATAAAATATTTTTCCCATAATTCTATTATGAATATAAAGCCCTTCCTTCTCTCTGGACGACCAATAAAAGTTACTAAAAAACATTTTTTATTCTTTAATAATTTCATTTCATCTGAAAGTCTAATATTTTTTTTTGAAAATAATTTTAGATCAATCCCGCACGCTGATCCATTTGAAATTAAGGAGATAGGCGTATTGGTTAATTTTAATAATTCGTGTTTTGCATGTTTTGAAACAGTAATAATATGATTGGCTAAGCTACAGTTAATATATTCTATTATTAAGAGTAAATATCGGACTGGACCTTTATAGCCCAAATAAGACACACCATGATTAAAATATATCAGTTTAGTTTTTCCATACATTCTACCTGCAAGCAATGGCATTATGGATGACCTAATATTGTGTGAAATGATATAGATTGGTTTAGTTTTTAATAAGAGGAGTAATATTTGAAAAAAAGAAAATGGTATTAGTAATAAATTTTTTATCGTTAAATCGTAACGAATATATTTTCTAAAAAATGATTCTGATTTACTATCAATATTTTTTGTCTTGATTGAGTTAACCAGCGTTACTTTGTTACCCATTTTTCCCTCAAATTTTATTAATGGCTTAACAAAGTATTCTGAATAGATGCTGTTTGGATGAAAGTGAATGATTTTTTTCATTATAAATTTTATTACGTTATTAATTTGTTGATTATAGATGATTAATAATTATATTTATCCTAATATTGTTTTTTTAAGGTGAATGTCACACACTTCCTTTTTGTATTTGATATTACTCTGATAAAATAAATATATGATAGTTAATAATTTTAATTTTTTTTTAATACTGTTTTATACTTTTGCTGTAACAGTCACTTCAATATGGTTTGCTCTTCGCTTTAATTTGTCTTTCAATATACAAGATAAACCAAATAAAAGATCATTACATAATAAATCTCTACCTAGAACTGGTGGAATAATTTTTATCCCAATTATTTTGTTGGTATGGTTTCTTGCAGGTATTGATTCACCTTTATATCTTTCATTTACTATTATTAGCTTAATGGCTATCTCTTTTTTAGATGACATACATAGTATATCTGCAGCAGTACGATTTATTTTCCATATAATTTCTATATTAATCTTTGTACTGTATCTTGACATCACTCTTAATTTTTTTAATTTAGGGATCATTGTTTTATTTCTTGTTTGGATGTCTAATCTCTTTAATTTTATGGATGGATCTGATGGTATGGCAGCCGGTATGGCTGTAATTGGCTTCTTTTCATATGCAATTGCTTCTTATATGGTGGGCGATTTTAGTTTTGCACTAGAAAATGGAATTATTATGATGTGTTCTTTAGGATTTTTATTTTTTAATTTCTCACCTGCAAAAATATTTATGGGTGATGTAGGGTCTATATCGTTGGGTTTTCTTGCAGGGGCAATGGGGATTATTGGATGGCAAAAAGAAATATGGGCACTCTGGTTTCCTTTATTGATTTTTTCACCTTTTATCATAGATGCAACTACAACACTTTTAAAACGGATACTGAAAAGAGAAAAATTTTGGCAAGCTCATAGAGAGCATTACTATCAAAGGCTTGTGTTGCTAGGATGGAGCCATAAAAAAACTGCGCTTGTTTTTTATATTGTTATGATATGTTTGGCATTAATCAGTTTTTATATTAATAACTATAACAATAAATTTATATTAGTAATAATTTTGTTTTTTTATTGTTTACCAATGATTTATATAGATAGAATATGGAAAGAATATTTACTTAACAACAGAAGTTCCGATAACAAATGAGCCAGTTTAAAATAAACATTAGAAATTCTATCGTTTTATCTCATGATGTTTCCGCGATAATTTTTTCTTGGTTTTTTTCATATTTACTAAGATTTAATTTTATTATTCCGACAGAGCACTTTGACTTTATGTTGAGTAATTTATTGCTTGTAGTTTTGATTCATGTAACTTTTTTTATAATTCTTAGAGTTTTTTTAGCATCATGGAGATTTTCAAGTCTTAATGACTTAATTAAAATTTCATTCTCAATTTTACTTTCAAGCATAACTTTAGCTGTTTTTTTCTTAGTCTCTTATGATCTTATTGGTATTCCACGTTCGATACTGATTTTGAATCCAATTTTGCTTGTTTTATTTATGGGTGGTAGTCGCCTTCTATATAGAGCGTTAAATGAAAATATTTTTTTCGGTTTTAAAAATAGTAATAGTGCTAAAAATGTTGTGGTCCTTGGTTCAGGTAATGAAGCTATAAGCTTTATTAAAAATTTAAAGGTAAATTCAGATTGGAACGTTATCGGCTTATTTGGGAGCGATGAAACACTTCGTGGGAGAGAAGTTGTAGGAATTAAAATGTTAGGTAGTGTTAATAATTTATCCAATATCCACAAGAGAAAAAATATTGATGCCGCAATCATTGTAATGCCCAAAGCAGAATATAAAGATAGAAGAGCTGCATTAAAGCTTGCAAACTCATTAGGTATTGAAGTTCTAACAATTCCGGGTATTGATGACTTAATGTCAGGTCGCATAAATGTCTCACAAGTTAGAAAGGTTGATGTTGAAGATCTTCTAGGAAGACAAAAGATTAAACTTAATAATTCTGGTTTAAATGGCTTACTAAATAAAAAAGTTGTTTTAGTTTCTGGGGCAGGGGGTTCTATTGGAGCTGAACTTTGCAGACAGCTTATTAAATTTAAGCCTAAAACTATAGTTTGCTTGGATATATCTGAGTACGCTCTTTATTCACTGGAGCAGTCATTTATTAACGAAAAAATTAAAACAAAATTAATATACGTGGTTGCGGATATAAAAAATGAAGAGAGGGTCAGTAAAATAATTAAAAGATTTTCCCCTGCAAGTGTTTTTCATGCGGCCGCATACAAACACGTTCCTTTAATGGAAAAAGAAAATGTTTCAGAAGCATTACTTAATAATGCATTAGGTACTTATATTTTGGCAGATGCATGTCAGAAGTTAAGAGTTAAAAAGTTTGTCTTAATTTCAACAGATAAAGCTATAAATCCAACAAATGTTATGGGTGCAAGTAAGCGTCTAGCTGAAATTTTGTGCAATCAATTACAAAATAAAAATGGAACTCAATTTGTTACGGTTAGATTCGGAAATGTGCTCGGCAGCAGTGGGAGCGTAATACCTTTATTCAAAGAGCAAATTGAAAAAGGGGGCCCTATAACAGTTACAGATCCTGAAATAACTCGTTACTTTATGGCAATTCCAGAAGCTGCTCAATTAGTGTTGCAAGCTAGTTTGATTGGAGAAGGTGCTGACATCTTTGTTCTTGAGATGGGACAGCCTATTAAAATTCTTGATTTAGCTAAGGATATGATTAATTTATCTGGCCTACAGGAGGGTGAAATTGATATCAAGTTTACTGGCCTAAGGCCTGGTGAGAAGCTATATGAAGAGTTACTTGCTGACGATGAAAAAACTAAGCCAACTTCGCATACTAAAATAAGGATTGCTAATACAACTAATCAAGACGAAAAAATATCTATAGTTAATTTAATTGAGTGGATAAAGTCAACGAAGGACTTAAACGAAAAATTAATTAAAAAGGATTTAACTGGATGGGTAAAAGAATATAAGCCAGATAATAGATAACAGACAAATTTTAGATTTCTAGTATATTAATTGGATTTGATATCTCTTTATATATTATAAAATTATCCCATCCTTTTTTTTCAGAGTAACCATAAGACGCCTTTATAAATTTCAGTTTGTTATCTTTTGCACATTGAGCATCGTTTAATGTGTCCCCAACAAAAAATGACTTTTGGAAGTCAATTTCATTAGTAAGGATAGATTTAACCAATTCTGATTTATTTTTTATTTTATTATTTTCTGGGTTTACGCATGCTACCCAACTAAAATAATCACCCCATTTAAGATGTTTAATAATTTTTAGTGTTGGATCTTTTCTTTTGTTCGTTGCTATTGCAATTTTGTCACCTCTAAATTTTAATTCTTTAAGCACTTCATTTATACTTTTATAAGAATTTGTCTGTGATAATAGGATTTGATCATATTCGTACTTAAACTGCGATACAAAATCTGCATGCTTATGCAAAAATTCTTGACCTAAAATTTCTTTCGCAGTCTCGGCCAGTGTCGGCCCAATTTGGAGCTTCTTTACAATTTCGATTCTTTGAGGAGCAATATTCTTAGTAACTTTTTCGTAACATATTTTTACTGACGGAGCTGAATCTACTAAGGTCCCGTCAAAATCAAAAATCCAATTTTTAGTCTTACTCATTATAGGGAGATCCATTTTTCAGTCAGAATACTTTCTTGTATCGCTTCAAGTGTTTTTGAATTCCATATTGCATCTTCACTGCTCAATTTGGGATTAAGGTGCTTTATTATTACATCGTTAAAATGCTTGATTTCTAAATCAAAGTGGTTGGCTGTTGGCACAACTTCCTCTTTGAGTCCTGATTTTTCAGTCGAATAAATTATTTTTGCGGGAAGGTTGTCAGGCTGCCAGACTTGTGGACATTTAAGTCTCCCATTTTTTCCAAATATTTCAAATTCAGACCTTCGAATACATTCGAAGCTGATATCCAATGTCGCTTTTTTGTCAGAGCCAAAATCAATCATTACTGTAGTTGATATATCTGCACCATGCTCGTTAAGCTTAGCTTCTGCAGAAACTCTTATCGGATTCTCCTTGAAGCAGCTCCTAATTGTATGAACTGCATAAGGCCCTATATCCCATAGAGCACCCCCCCCATTAACCATGGACCTATTAATTCGATAAAATCTAGCAGCTTGAATAGGAAATGAAAACATTGAATGCGCATAGCGAATATCTCCTAAAATACCAGAATTAATGATATTTTGTGCGCGATCAAACTGAGGGTGGAATACATACATAAACCCCTCCATAATCTTTACATTATTTTTTTTTGCTGCGTCAGTAAGTAATCGTACCTCATTAGATTTTATTGCCATTGGTTTTTCAATGAGAACATGTTTTTTATTATTAATTGCTTTTAGTGCTGCTTCAGTATGTTCTTCATTTGATAGAGGGATATAAATTGCATCAATTTCTTTACTCTTTAAAATTGCATCAAAACCTTTATAACATTTTATATTTTCACTTTGCTCAGGCGCATATTTTTTAACACATTCTTTAGCAGAGTTTTCACGACGACTTCCGACGGCAACTAATTCACCTTGCTCGCTTCCAGTTATAGCTGGAATAATTTTTTCATTAACTCTTGCAGCCCCTAAAATAGCCCATCTAACTTTATTCATTTTTTTTCTTCCGTTACGTTATTTTTTATCTGCTTCCCAATATGTTCTTCCCCTCGAGCTTTAGCAAGGTAAATTTGTTTTTGCCTTTCTTGTAGGTTGTTTTTTTTTACTTCAGAAGTTTTTTTAATACAGTAAGAACATGAAATTCCTTCGCTATAATGACTAGACTTCATTTCTTCTGGTAACAGGGGGTGTCGACAAGCATAACATTGGCCATATTGCCCCTCTTTTAATTCGTTAGTCACAGCTACCCTTTGATCAAAGACAAAACATTCTCCTTGCCACAGACTTTTATCTTTTGGAACTTCTTCAAGGTATTTTAAAATACCACCTTGTAGATGATAAACTTCCTTAAATCCATTTTCTATCATATATGAACTTGCTTTTTCGCAACGAATACCACCAGTACAAAACATGGCAATTTTCTTATTCTCTTTCGATTGCAGATTGTTTTTAACATACTGAGGAAATTCTCTAAAGGAAGTTGTTTTTGGATTTATGGCATTACTAAAAGTACCGATATCTACTTCATAATTATTTCTTGTATCAATAAGAATTACTTCAGGATCATTGATTAAGCTATTCCAATCCTCGGGCTTAACATACTTACCAACCTTAATAGTAGGACTAACTTCTGGTATACCCAAAGCTACTATTTCTTTTTTTAACTTTACTTTCATTCTGTAAAAAGGGTTTTCATTTGACCAAGAGGATTTATATTCTAGGTCCTTGAACGCATCGTAAAATTTTTGATCTTTTTTGATAAATTTATGGAATCCTAGGATGTCATCTTCTTTGCCAGAGATTGTGCCATTAATTCCTTCCTGAGCTAATAGTATTGTTCCTTTGAGTGATCTATTATCACAATAATCTTGAATGATAGCTTTAAAAATCTTTATATTATCAAGGCTAATGAAATGATAAAAAGTTGTGGTTAGGAATGAGGCCATAGTTACATTTTTTTATATAATTATAATATTGTATTCTATGTTTAAATATAAATGGAGAGGTTAATAGAGTCTAAGCCATTTATTTTATTAGTAAAAAATGTTATTTTAACGCTCTTTACATAATGCAATCATATTAAATTGGAGAATAGTGCATGACAATAGAGAAAACCTTATCAATTATCAAACCAGATGCAGTCAAAAAGAATGTTATTGGAGAAATTTATAGTCGTTTTGAAAAAGCCGGTTTAAAAATTATTGATGCTCAAATGATTTCAATATCCAAAGAAGAAGCGGAGGGCTTTTATGAGGTTCATAAGGACAGACCTTTCTTTTCAGACCTTGTTACATTTATGATATCAGGTCCAGTTATGATTCAAGTTCTTGAGGGAGAAGAGGCTGTTAAGTTAAATCGAGATTTAATGGGTGCAACAAATCCAAAAGAAGCAGAAGTAGGAACAATTAGGGCTGATTTTGCAGATAGTATAGATGCAAATGCTGTTCACGGTTCTGATTCTGTAGAAAATGCTGCTATCGAGATTGATTATTTTTTTGGTTAAAATAATTTTTGGATAATTTACTTGAATTTAATCGTGAACAATTAACCAAATATATCGAGCAGTTTGGCCACAAACCTTATCGCGCAAAACAACTTTTACGTTGGATATATTATTTTAATGAGAATAATTTTGGGGCTATGACAGATGTAGCTAAGTCTTTTCAAACAACTCTTACAGAAAATGCAGAAATTCAAATACCCCAAATTACCTTTGATAAGTTATCTTCAGATGGTACAAGAAAGTGGCTGTTAAATGTTGGAGCAAGTAATGGAATAGAAACTGTTTTTATTCCAGAAGTGGACCGAGGTACTTTGTGTATTTCATCTCAAGTAGGTTGCGCTTTGGAATGTACTTTTTGCTCCACTGGAAGGCAAGGCTTTAACAGAAACCTTACTTCTGGAGAGATTATTGGTCAATTGTGGTTAGCTAATAAATTATTAAGAAAGCAGGAAAACTATAGCGATTTAAATAATGAGAAACGTATTATTTCAAATGTAGTTATGATGGGGATGGGTGAGCCCTTAACTAATTATAAAAATGTCGTTCACTCACTTGAAATGATGCTTGATGATCAAGTTTATGGGCTTAGCCGAAGAAAAGTAACTCTTTCAACAAGTGGACTTATTCCTGCGATAGATAAACTTAGAATAGATTGTCCAGTAGCCCTCGCAATATCACTTCATGCACCAAATAACAACTTACGTGATGAATTAGTTCCAATAAATAAGAAATACCCATTAAAAGATCTAATGTCTGCCTGTATTCGATACATTGATTATGCCCCTCGAGATTTTGTAACCTTTGAATATGTCATGCTTAAAGGTGTAAATGACTCCATTGCTCAAGCAAAAGAATTAATTAATTTAGTAAAAGATGTCCCATGTAAATTTAATCTTATACCTTTCAATTCTTTCGCGAATAGTGGGTATGAATGTTCTGATAAAAATACTATGACAAGATTTAAGGAAGTTTTAGCTGGTGAGGGTATTATAACTACTATAAGAAAGACAAGGGGCGATGATATTGATGCTGCTTGTGGCCAATTAGCTGGACAGGTTCAAGATAAAACTAAAAGAACTGAAAAAATATCTTTCGTGCATAAATAATTAAACTAGATGAAAATACATAAAAATAGATTGCAAGTGTTTGTTGGGGGAGTAGCAATTGGGGGAGGAGCTCCAGCTGTAGTTCAATCAATGACAAACACTGATACAGCCAATCGAAAGGCTACTGTTAGCCAAATAAATGAATTATGGAAAGCGGGGTCTGAGCTGGTTAGAATTACAGTGAATAATGAAGATGCAGCAAAAGAGGTTTATGGAGTAAAGCAAGACCTCTTGGATATGGGTTGCAACGTTCCATTAATAGGAGACTTCCACTATAACGGACATAAGTTATTACAAAAATTTTCAAATTGCGCAACTACGCTAGATAAATACAGAATTAATCCTGGAAATGTTGGTAAAGGAAGTAAAAGAGATGATCAGTTTGCGACAATGATTAAAATAGCAATTGATCACGACAAGCCTGTAAGGATTGGTGTAAATTGGGGTAGTTTAGATCAAGAAATGCTTAAGATGTTGATGGATAAAAATGCATTGTTAAAACAACCCTTTCCAGCAAAATCTGTTATGAAAGAGGCACTTATTAGATCAGTTCTCGATAGCGCTTCCCAAGCAGAAAAATTAGGTCTGCCTCAAAATAAAATAATTGTCTCTTGCAAGGTTAGTGATGTTCAAGATCTGATTGAAGTCTATTCAAACCTATCAAAACGATGTAACTACCCACTCCATCTTGGCTTAACAGAGGCGGGAATAGGCTCAAAAGGTATTGTTGCTTCAGCTGCATCAATGGGATATCTTTTGCAAAATAAAATTGGAGATACAATACGAGTATCATTAACTCCAGAACCTGGTGAATCCCGAGTAAAAGAAGTCATCGTAGCACAAGAATTACTTCAAACTATGGGGATCCGTGCTTTCACACCTATTGTTATAGCTTGCCCTGGATGCGGCAGAACAACTTCAACTTTTTTCCAAAAACTAGCTGGAGACATACAATTATATTTAAGGGAAAGTATGCCCAACTGGAAAACTAGATACCAAGGAGTTGAGGATATGACAGTTGCTGTTATGGGTTGTGTTGTAAACGGTCCTGGCGAGTCTAAAATGGCAAATTTGGGTATAAGCCTTCCCGGCACAGGTGAAACCCCAGTAGCACCAGTTTTTGTAAATGGGAAAAAAACAGTTACTTTAAAAGGTGATAACATCGGAATTGAGTTTATAGACATAATTAATGATTATGTTGAGAAAACATACAAGGTAACTACTGAAAAAAATTAAAATGGCTAAAAAATTTCAAACATTAAAAGGCTTCTATGATGTTTTGCCAGATAAGCAAAGATTGTGGCGTTTTTTTGAAGATAAAACCTTAGCTATTCTAGATCAATACTATTACCAGGAAATAGGTCTCCCCTTAGTTGAACCAACGAGCTTGTTTGTTGAGAGTGTCGGCTTAAATACCGATATTGTAGAAAAGGAAATGTATAGCTGGGAAGATAGTCTTAATAAAGATAAGTTAACTTTAAGACCAGAAGGAACGGCAGGGTGCGTAAGGGCAATTATTGAAAATAACCTAACCTACAATGGCCCAGTAAAAATTTTTTATCGTGGAGCTATGTTTAGGCATGAGAACGTTCAAAAAGGAAGACAAAGACAATTTCATCAGATTGGTGTTGAAGCTTTTGGTTTTGAGCAAGCAGAATCTGAGGCAGAGCAGATTTTATTATTAGCAAGATTATGGAATTCATTGGGCTTAAAGGATGTAAGTTTAGAAATTAATTCGATTGGTGATCCTAGCGATAGAAAAGTTTATAGAGAAAAACTAATTGCATATTTTGAAGATAATAAAGAAATTTTAGACGATGACGCTTTAAGGAGGTTATATGAGAACCCACTCCGGATACTTGATAGTAAGAATAGACAAATGCAATCTATGCTAAATGCAGCCCCTAAACTTTTAGATTACCTATCTGATTCAGCAAAAAAACATTTTGAAGGTCTTTGCAACATACTTATAGATCATAATTTAAAATTTAAAATAAATACAAGGCTTGTAAGGGGTTTGGATTATTATAATCGTACTGTATTTGAATGGGTATCAAATGACTTAGGAAGTCAGGGCACTATTGCAGGTGGTGGTAGGTATGATTACCTTGTTGAAAAGATTGGTGGTAACAAAACACCAGCTTGTGGATTTGCAATTGGGATCGAAAGAGTAATTCTATTGCTTGAAAATTTGAATAAAGATAATGAAAAAATATTACCTGATATTTATGTTGTTAACCTTGGAGATTCAGCAAGAATAATCTCCTTTAAAATTTCTGAAAAATTAAGAGATGAGGGTTTGAAGGTAGGTTTGAATATGGAAGGATCTAGCTTTAAATCTCAAATGAAAAAAGCTGATAAAAGCGGAGCAAGAGTTGCCTTGATAATTGGAGAAAATGAAGTCGAAAATAAAATAATCCAAGTAAAACTAATTCGCAATGAGGGACTCCAAGAAGCTGTGAATATAGATGATTTAATTCCATACATTAAAGAAAAAATAAATTTTGAAAAATAATATTTTAGAAATCAATAATTTAAAAGTTTTCCCTAATCTTAAATCTAGATTAAAATTAGTAAAAAATATCTCTTTAAGATTAAAAAAAGGTAAGACGACATGTATCGTTGGTGAGTCAGGAAGTGGTAAAAGTCTAACAGCTTTATCAGTCATGCAACTTCTTTCATCGCAGCTATCAATGTCAGGAAGTATAGTTTTTGAAGGCATTAATCTACTTACTCTTTCTAAAGAAGAAATTAGAAAAAGAAGGGGTAAGGATATTGCTATGATATTTCAAGAGCCAATGACTTCGCTTAATCCAGTTCTTACAATTGGCTATCAAATCCAAGAAGCAATATCTGTTCATGAGAGTCTGAATAAAGTTAAGTTAAATAATCGCGTTTTAAAACTCCTTAAAACTGTTGGTATACCAGTAGATAGAATTAATAGTTATCCAGACGAGCTTTCGGGCGGCCAAAGACAAAGAGTTATGATTGCAATGGCCATCTCATGCTCTCCAAAACTATTAATCGCAGATGAGCCAACCACAGCTCTTGATGTAACTGTCCAAGCTCAAATTTTAGATCTGTTGAACGATTTAAAATTAAAGTTTGAAATGACTATGTTATTTATTACTCATGATTTCGGTGTGGTTGAGGATATTGCAGATGATGTCGCAGTAATGTTTCAAGGAGAGATAGTTGAGCAGGGAAGTGTCGCTAATGTTTTAAAAAAACCTCAACATCCTTATACTCGCGCTTTATTAGATTGTGTGCCTGATGCTTATGGTAAAAAAGATTTGAAACCAATAGATTATGCAGTTTTAAAAGAGTTAATGGGCTAATAAAAATGGAAATCTTATTAGAAGCTAAAAATTTATCAAAAAAATATGTTAAGACAACAGGTTTTTTTACTAGAACAAAGACTGTCATTAAGGCATTAGATAATGTATCTGTTAGTATTAAAAAGGGAATAACTCTGGCGGTTGTTGGTGAATCTGGAAGTGGAAAATCCACCTTAGCAAAAAGCTTAATTCGCTTAATTGATATTGACAAAGGGTCGATAATTTTTAGAAATAAGAATATGCGAACAATTAATGGGGATACCTTAAAAAGTATCAGAAAAAATATTCAAATGATTTTTCAAGACCCATATGCTTCATTAAATCCTAGAATGAAAATACTAAAAATTATGGAAGAACCACTTAAAGTTCATAAGCTGGGCGATAGTAAATACCAATACTCCAAGATATTAAGTATGATTAAAAGAGTTGGCCTTGTTGAAGCTGATTTGTTAAAATATCCTCATCAATTTTCAGGTGGGCAAAGACAAAGAATCGGTATAGCGCGAGCACTTATATTAGAACCTGAATTGGTGATATGTGATGAACCAGTTTCCGCACTTGATGTCTCTGTTCAAGCTCAAATTATTAAACTCCTTAAATCATTACAAAAAGAGTTCGGATTAACTTTTCTTTTTATTACTCATGATTTAAGAATAGTTCGTCATATTGCTAATGAGGTTATTGTGATGAAAGATGGAAAACTTATCGAGCAAGGAAAAACTGATATAATTTTTAACAATCCAAAAACTAACTACACAAAAGAATTGTTAGCTTCAATTCCAGGAAATTTATCAAAGAGGAAATAAAATGGCTTTAGACACTGAAGAAGAGCAGGTTGAAAAGATACAAAAGATTTGGGATACATACAAACGGTCAATTATTGTAGCAGTTGTAATTTTTTTAGGTTTGTATTTTGCATACAATTTTTACGCGAATCAAACTATAAAAAATCTCGAAAAAGCCTCCCAACTTTATCAAGAGATATTAGTTACTAAAACAACATCATTAGATATAATTCGTGAGAAAGTTATTTTGTTAAAAAATACTTCGAGCGATACGCCATATGCTTCAAGGGCAGCTATATATCTTTCTAAATTATATTCGCAAGGTAATAAAAATGAAGCTGCTATTAAAGAATTAATTTGGGCTCATAGCAATGCTACTGAAGAGTCAATTGAATCGCTAGCAAGCTATCTTCTAGCCAATTTATACTTTGTGAGTGGTGAGTTAGATGAAGCATTAGCTGCAGCTAATAAAATTAACTCAATCGGCTTTCAGGCGCTTGCAAAAGATATTATAGGGGACATTTATTTAGAGTTGGGTGATGTAAAGGAGGCAAGAAAATCGTTCATCGAAAGTTTAAGTCTTAATAAGGGGCAAGGCGATATACGTAAAATATTGCAAAATAAAATAGACTCTATTGGGAAATGAAAATTGTTTTTTTAAGCACTTTATTGCTAAGTGGATGTTTTTTTGGTCCTGTTCAGGAACTTCATGATCAAATTGAAGATACATATTTTGGCAATGACTTCGTAAATACGCCTTCACCATTAAATGATTTGGAAAATAATATTGATCTTGAGGTTGTCTGGCAAGATAAAATTGGTGAGCATAATGGTAAAAGTTTAGATATATTTTATTTGGAAAATTTTTTGTTTGTTGCGACATCCGATGGGACAATTAAGAAATTAGACAGCGAGTCCGGCGATCAAATTTGGCAGAAAGACCTTGAAATTACTTTAACTTCGGGCATTGCTGGAAGTGATGAAAATATATATTTTTCTTCATCGGATGGTTTTTTATGGTGCATGGATTTAAAGGGCGACTTAATTTGGAAGACTCTATTGTCTGCAGAAATTAACTCATTGCCAATAATTTATGATTCAAAAGTGGTAGTTAAGCTTAATAACTACAAGATAGTGCAGCTTAACGCTCATGACGGTTCTGTTATATGGAAATATCAGGCAGCAATTCCCCCACTAACATTTTGGTCAGAAGGTAAACTTATTCAGTCAAACAAAGTTGTTTACCTCGGATTACCAGGAGGAAAAATGATTGCGATTGATAGTCCTACAGGCGGGTTAGTATGGGAATCAAATATCTCACGCGCCAAAGGTGTAACTGATATTGAAAGAGCAAATGATATAACCAGTCAACCAATTATTGACGGCTCTTTAATATATGGAATAACAACAAATGGTGATATTTCTGCTCTTAACCGAAGAAATGGTAAAACTGTTTGGACTCAACCTATATCAAGCTTCCATGGTATGGTTTTTGATGGATTTAATTTGTTTATTACCCATGATACTGGTTCTATTTACTCTGTTAATAAAGATGACGGTGAAATTAAATGGCGCCAATCTGCTTTAAAATATCGAAAGCCTCAAACAGGCACAATAATTAATGATTATATTGTGCTCGGTGATTATGAGGGATATGTCCATTTCTTGAGTATTGATGACGGATCTATTGCTGGAAGAGTAAAGGTAGGAGATTTTTCAATACTAAATAATATAATTAAAATTGATGATAGCAAGCTTGCTTTAATGACTGGTGACGGTGAAATTTTCTCCTTGAAAGTAGGTGATGTAATTAAAAATGAAGCTCCTACAAAAAATGATCCTGACAATAGTAATAATAAGCATAGAATTTTTAACAAGGAATATACTAAGGAAGATGAGGTTTTTGATGGTAATGATGAAGACTTAGTTGTCGAAGAAGATGCGGATCAAAAAGGAAAGAAGCCAAGTAACAATAAAAAACACCGAGTTTTCGATAAAAAGAAAAAAAAGGAAGGTGTTTTTGATTGGCTTTTCTAAAATGGAAATAGGTAAGAAATGAAAACTATTGTGCTTGTAGGGCGACCAAATGTTGGTAAATCAAGTTTGTATAATCGATTAACTAAAACACGTGATGCAATTGTTGCAGATATGCCTGGATTAACCAGGGATAGACATTATGGTAAATTAACTATCGGTGATGATGATTATATTCTTGTTGATACAGGTGGTTTTGAACCGGACAAGAGAATTGGCATCCAGAAAGAGATGGCAACGCAAACCAAACTAGCAATAGACGAAAGTGATATTGTTTTATTAATTGTCGATGCAAGATCAGGGCTTCATTCTGTAGACCAGCATATTGCTGAAATCATTAGAAAAAATGATAAGCAGAAGATGTTATTAGTAAATAAAGCTGAAGGTATGGTTGATGACAGTGCTTTAGCAGAGTTCTATAAGCTTGGATTTAAGCATATACATAAAATTTCATCAGCTCATGGTGATGGAATATCGGGACTTAGAGATTTCTTATCACAACAAAAAAGCGAAACAGATACTTATAATGTAGCAGATAACAAGTACCCAAAAATTGCTATTGTAGGCAGACCAAATGTTGGAAAATCTACCTTAATTAATTCTTTATTAGGTGAGGATCGCTTTATTGCATTTGATAAGCCAGGAACAACTCGGGATGCAGTTTCAGTCGACTTTAATTGGGGTAAAGAAAAATTTATTTTAACCGATACAGCGGGTATAAGAAAAAAAGGAAAGGTTTTCGAATCTGTAGAAAAATTTTCAGTTATTAAGACCTTAAATGCTATTAACTTTGCAAATGTAGCAGTCCTTGTAGTTGATGCCAAAGATGGGATATCAGCTCAAGATATGCATATCCTTGGCTTTATTCTGGAGAGTGGTAAATCGTTAGTTATTGCTCTAAATAAGTGGGATTCTGTCTCGGAATACGAGCGAGAAAAATTGAAAAGTGATATTGATAAAAAATTACCATTTGTTAAATTCGCAGAAAAAGTTTTTATCTCAGCATTAAATCAAGATGGTTTTCCTCTCCTAATGAGGTCAATTATAAAAGCACACAAAGCTGGCCAAACTAAATTTACGACACCCCAACTTAATTCTGTTTTATCAAATGCATTAATAAGCCATACTCCTAGCATAGTAAAAGGAATTCGACCTAAATTAAAATACGCACATCAGGGTGGAATGAACCCACCAACCGTTATTATTCATGGCAATCATTTAGATGGGGTAAAACAAGATTATATTAGATTCCTTGAATCATTTTATCGTAAAGCTTTTGATTTAACCGGAACACCGCTAAGAATTCAACTAAAGAATTCATCCAACCCTTTTGATGAGAAAGCTCAAGCAACAAATAAAAAAACTGGACTTGTTACAAGAAGAAGGGCTGAAACAGCTTTTCGTGAAAAGATGAAAAAGAAAAAGAAAGTAATCTAATTAAACATACTATCCCAGAATTTCCACCATTCTTTTTTCTTAGATAACATTTTTTGAGTATTAAATTTTGTGTTGGGATAATTCGTATCTAGAACTCTTTCTGTATCCCTTCTTAAATCTTCAATACCTAGGTGCTCGTAACAGCTGACCATAATAACGAGAGCTTCTTCTTGATGGACTGATTGATTGTAGTTTTCAACTACATATTTAGCTCTATTTAATGCTGCCACATAAGCCATTCTTTTCATATAGAACCGAGCAACATGTAATTCGTATTCAGAAATCTTATTCATTAGATATGTCATTCGATCAATTGAATCAGCATAGTATTTACTATTTGGAAATTTTCTACTCAACTCCTTAAATGCATTAAAGCTTTGTGTTAATTGATTAATATCTCTATCACTAATATCTTGCATAGAAAGCTTATTGAAAAAACCTTTTTCTTTGAATAAAATAATTCCTCTAAAATAATAAGCATAATCCATTACTGGGTGGTTAGGATGCGCACGTATAAATTTATTGATCATAGCTAATGCTTCATCAGTTTTGTAAAACTCTTTATATGCAAATGCTAGGTTAAGTTTAAATTGGGGTGCTAATTTTGAATTGGGAAATCTTTTTTCACCCGCCTCTAAGAAGGCAATTACTTTTGTCCAGTCCTTACTATCTGCAAAAAACTCAGCTTCATTAATAATCCAAGCATCAGACTGACCAGCTGTTTCGTCAAATTCTTCAGGATCACCAAAAATGAAACATCCGCTAAGTATTACTGATAAGATAAAAGGAAATAATAATTTCATTTGATGTAAAATTTTTTAATAACGGATAAATTATACATTATGGTAGTAAACAAAAAAAAATTTATAGTGCCTAATAGTTATGTCGGTAAAAGAGCCGATTTAGTAATTCATGAGTTAATGCCTGAATATTCAAGAGTAAGAATTCAATCTTGGATTAAAAAAAGTTTTATTACGATTGATTCAGATAGCTTTTCACCAAAAAGAAAAGTTATTGGAGGTGAGCGGATAGATATTGATATTCAACCTGAAGAACAAGATAATCAATTCGAGCCTGAAGATTTGAGCTTAGATATTATCTATGAGGATGACGATATTTTTGTAATAAATAAGCCAGCTAATCTGGTTGTTCACCCAGCAGTTGGTAATTGGTCGGGGACTCTTTTAAATGGAATTCTTTACCATTTCCCAAAAAACTCTGCACTCCCAAGGGCTGGAATTGTTCATAGACTAGATAAAAATACAACAGGCTTAATGGTTGTTGCTAAGAATGAAATAGCCCAATTAGATTTAGTAAAGCAACTTCAAAGTAAGTCAGTTTATAGAGAATACCGAGCAATAGTTTGGGGGCAAGTAATGACCAAAAGTGGAGTGATTAATAAACCAATTGGAAGACATCCAACCGTTAGAGTGAAGATGGCTATAAATAAAATCAACGGAAAGGATGCAATTACAAATTATGAGGTCTTAGAAAGATTTAGTATCCACACTTATTTAAAATGCATTCTTAAAACAGGTAGAACACATCAAATTAGAGTTCATATGCAAGATAATAAGTCGCCTATTGTTGGAGATCAAACTTATGGACTTAAGAAAATTATTCCCACAAAGTC
>Ga0209710_1000584_pt1 | contig 32609 bp, 27 predicted proteins | sample ArcticOcean_MG_C_5_FD_187436 | JGI IMG/M metagenome (GOLD analysis project Ga0209710, IMG submission 187436) | Marine microbial communities from western Arctic Ocean - ArcticOcean_MG_CB4_138 (SPAdes) (version 2) | ecosystem: Environmental > Aquatic > Marine > Oceanic | place: Arctic Ocean...
TGGCACTGAGCTTTTTATTCTGCCAGTGGACCAGGTGAACGTTGTACCGCTGCTCATCAATCTCCCATGACTTCTTGTGGGGTTTTGCATACTCAACCATGAACCGCTCGAATACTTCACCGAGAGTCACCTCCTGGCTGAGGTGGCGCCTGTCTTCCGCTGGGTTTGAACCTATGGCTATAGCACCATTGTGTTGGGCAACCATTCTTCGTGCTTGATCTATAGTCATGGACGGATACCGACCCAAGGTAATACGCTCTGGGCTGCCGTTGATCTTTCGATACAAGACGAAGCTTTTGCTGCCCGTATGAGTAACGCGAAGCGTTAAATGGGGAGTAGACGTGTCGTGGTATTTGACCCTCTTACCTATAGCTGGGATAGGCAAGCTATCGAGGGATTTCTTGGTGAAGTTGAGTTCATTGGCCATTGTCGGAATCCTCGTATCAATCCTTTAATCAGACGGGGCTACCATGGGGCTACCTCGCAATCCGATTTATTCAATAATTATCAATGACCAACTTACTTGCTATTGCTAGTTATTACAAGACTCTTAAAGGATATCACAGCTACTCAATACCATCGAATGCAGGACTCATAATCCTTTGGTCGTCAGTTCAAATCTGACCAGGCCCACCACACATAAACCCATTACATTCAATGTATTGGGGATCAAAAAAGCCCAGTTAAATGCTGGGCTTTTTTGTACAAAATCGCTTCTGGGGAACACTGGGGGAACTTCAAACCCTAATCCAGCACAGTCGTCGTTAGATAAATCAAGAACCTGTGTATGCCACTAGCTGTATTTTCGTAGGCATTAAAGGCGCGTTAACTTCTAGCGATGTGGTTTTCGTTGGCCTGCCATACCCCCGATCAAGTATCGCAGTAGCCGCAGCAATTCTAGCTGAATCACTCTGGCTTGATTGCATGACTTCTACCAGCGTATCTAAGGCATCTTTGGTGTATTCGCGAGCCAACTCTGACAAGTTCAACTTAAGCTTTAATGTTGCCTTATTACCAGCTCCTGCTGGCCTACCTGAACCTTCTCTCATGCCGCCATGTGATGCCATGTTGATATACCTTTGATAAATCTTTCAGGTGTATTTTATCACATTAGGTTAATCGCATGCATGACCAGCCTAGCATCTACCTCGAGCTTTAGATGCCACCCTTACCTACTTCACACACGCTCTAACATCGATTAAGCACCTTACAGCTATACTTTAAACTACGTTCGCTCATCTAGCACTGCAATGCTACCAATGTTCATTAGCTCTTCTTAGAAAATGCTATAAGGCTTAGGTCAGAAGTCTTCCTATATCAATGACAACCTCATATTAGTAGCATTTTCATTAAGCCAAAGTCTTTAATAAGCCTCCTGCAATGGGGCAATAGGCATCGAACAAATGATGGATACATTTTATGCAAAGAAGTTTGGAGCTACTGACCTAACTGGGGTTTTAAAACAGCTCAGCAGTAATCGCCATGCGTGTGCAAGGTTGCTAGCAAATTTAGGAAAAAATCCTAGAGGATAGGTGATATGCTGTTAATTCAAGTCTGAGGAGCATGCGGCTGGTTTGAACGTAAAGTTGGTCGTCTAAGGACTGGGTTAACCGGACTATAGCTTATAAGGAGAGTACCATGGGGTTAGCAACTGATTCGTTAGACAATTTTAAAAAAGCAATTGATGAAGGCAATACAGCACCATTAGCAGACATGCTGGCAGATAATGTTATCTTTGAAAACACGGAGTGTGAACAAGAAGATAAAGCAACTGTTTTGGCTTGGGCTGGAGCAGGTGGTTTCACAGTCGGCGACTGGGTCGTTTATCACGAAGATGAAAGTACTATTTGCGGGACCCATAGCATGACTCCAAAGGAGGGGCCAGCGTTGTCCATAATGTATTTTGCAAAGTTTGAGGCTAAGAAATGTGTGTTTTGGAAAGTCCATTCACACCTGCCTTAATGAGCAGGCGCATAACTGCATACACACCGAATTATATTTTATATGCGCCCTACTTTAGATCGGCTAATGCTTGCCGTAGATAGGCTGCTTGCAATATTGCGTCACCTAGAACAGCGTCTCTTCAATTCAGGCAGATACATTGACAGGTGCATAGGCCTGTGCAAAGGGTGAATAGCCTTGAAGTGCCCAACGGCCAGGAAAACGAAAATAAGCCAACATAAAGCGCGTGCTCAATGCTGGCAATAAAGCAATCAATAAAGCGCTGGCCGAAACACTTAAAGACACTCCAACGATCCCCCACAGTTGAGGATCTCCACTCAAGAGTTGGGCGATAGCATTACTACATCTAGTCCAAAAATCATTCATTTTGTTAGTTATTTAGCCGAAGGCACAAATAATACCTCACCATTAATACGGAAATTTCCAATCGCCTCTTGGCCTGCTGAACTCACCAGCCATTGGACAAACTCACGAGCCGAATTGATATTGGCGTGACTATGACGTTTAGGGTTAACCAACATCACCTGATATGGATTAAGTAAACGTGGGTCACCTTCAAGTACCAAGGTTAATTCAAGCTTATCTTTTAGAGCCAACCAGGTACCTCTGTCGGTCATGGCGTAGGCACCCATTTCAGATGCCATTTGCAAACTGTGGCCCATGCCACGGCCAGACTCAAGATAACCATCAAAATCCGGCAATGCACCAAGGTATTGCCATAACTGCAGTTCTCTTTTGTGGGTGCCTGAGTCGTCACCGCGAGAGATAAACAGTTGGTTAGACGCCTTAATCAAAGACAGTCCTTGAGTCACCGTACGGGCTCCACTGACTTTCGCTTTATCGTCTTTTGGACCCACTAAGACAAAATCATTGTGCATTACCCTTTGGGCTTCAATTCCAAAGCCTTGATCAATAAAACGGGCTTCAGCACTGGGGGCATGGGTCATTACCAAATCAACATCACCATTCTCACCCATCTTTAAGGCTTTACCCGTACCTACGGAGATTACTTGCACCTGAGTATTGCTCACTCTTGCATAGTGACTCAATAAATTATCCGATAGGCCAGAGTTATAGGTGCTGGTGGTAACGGCTAATCGAATGCTATCGGCCCAGCCTATCACGCTCACGAGAGCTAATACGGCCGCTAAGACAGTGCGCACAAGCAGTAATTGGAGAGATTTCATGGCATTTTAATTTGGCAGGTTTAGGGATTTGGCATTTAAGCAAATTGGCGCAGCATAAGGGGCAAGATTAGGGTCATCACACTTTCCCCAAATATTATAGATTAAAGTTTATCTAATAACTGATTTGAAGGGAGTGTGAGGCCGCTCCAGAACCAGACTGATAGTATAAAATGACGTCCCAAAACAAGTGATCATAGAATCACTAAATTCTGGTTATTCAATTCAATAAGTATGATTCACTATCTTCAAAAGTCCATAGGGCTGTAGTTGAAAAATTACTTTCAGGTGAGTCTAACTGACAGTGCACTTGCTTAGTGCACTGTCATATTAGTCTTACACACTCAATTCTAAAAAAGCATTTACTCGTAGTTAAAGACATCTGGCCTTGGGTCAGAGATAAACCCATCTTTGTTCGGCATATCGATCATCGGTAAGCTTGTTGCATTTAGAGTTGCTGTTTTATCAAGTATATTAGCCTCTCCAAGCACATAAGCGACAACTGCATAAACTTCATCGTCGCTTAAAGAACCCGGAGCATTAAAAGGCATTGCCCGTTTAACATAATCAAACACGGTGGAAGCATACGGCCAGTAACTTTCAACTGTTTTTTTAGGCTTGCCACTCGCAAGAGAGTCTCTTCCACCAATGAGTGCAGCTGCTCCAGTGCCGGCTACACCGCCAAGATCAACACCGTGGCAAGCCATACAGTTTGAAGTGTAAACAAGTTTACCCGTATTGTAATCACCACTACCTGGTGGTAATCCTCGACCATCTGGCATTGCATCAATATCAATCAAGGCTATATCGGCTGGGCTAGCTGGAGTTCCAAAGTTGTATGGCCCCCCATAGCCAGAAGCTGCTGACGACTTAATTGGAACAGCCGCTAGTATAAGAGACAACGTAAGCGTACTAAAATAGTTTGAAGTTTTAATATTTGTGAACATTACTAACCCCTCCATCTGCTGCAACAGCCCAGCTTTGAATAGCATTCAAATGATAAATCGAACCATATTTTCCTCCATCAAGACCACGTACGCCAACCAGATCCTTTATAGTGGGTTGCACGTAACCAGTTTCATCTTGGCAGCGACTCTGTATCACTGTCGGCTTTCCGTCCCAACGCCATGGGAATCGAAATCTTGTATGACAAATGGGTAATACAGGTGTTTGTAGTTCGGCAAGCTGCCAGCTAACGCCACCATCGACTGAGACTTCTACCCGTTTTATGCGACCTTTGCCAGTCCAGGCTAGACCACTTATCTCATAGAACCCAGCCCCCGGGAGTTTCATTTCCCCTGAAGGAAAAGTAATAACAGACTTTGCTTCCATCGTGAAGGAGAATTGACGTGCCTTACCACCATCTAACAAATCAGTATATTTTGAAGTTTCTTCTCGAGTCATAAACGGCTTATCGCTAATCTCCAAGCGTCTTAACCATTTAATATGAGTGTTACCTTCAAACCCCGGCAAAAGTAAACGCAATGGATAGCCTTGTTCTGGTCTTATTGCCTCACCGTTTTGCGCATAGACCAGCATGGCATCGTCCCAAGCTTTGTCTAGAGGAACACTACGAGTCATTACGGCTGCATCGGCACCTTCAGCAAGTATCCAGGCGGCACCATCCTGCACACCCACTTCTCGTAATATGGTTGATAAGGGAACACCTGTCCATTCAGTCGTGCTGGTCAAGCCATGCGTGCCTTGAACAGTTTTTAGAGTGGGCTTACGCCACTCAGTGAGACCATTACCGGAGCACTCAATAAAGTGAAATCGTGAAACAGAAGGGAATCTTTTTAGATCTTCCATGGTGTATTTTCGTGCACCATCGACCATGCCATGGACAACCAATTCATGTTTGTCTGGGTGGATATTTGGAATACCACCATGGTGTCTTTCAAAGTGCAAAGCAGATGGAGTCACGATACCACTGCCACTATCAAGCGGTGTCATCGTCCAAGAGGACTCTTTTGTTGCCGTAGGGAAGCGCCATCGGGATTCAGTTTCAAACTGCGAGCGGGATCCATAACCGCCATCATCATTAGTTAATCGACCTTGAACCTTGGTCGGATCCCCCTGTACCGGATAGTCTATTGAGCCAGCAGGAACTGCAGCATTCGCTGCACTGCCAACAGCTAGTGCAGCGGCACCAGATGCTGCTGACGCTAAAAACTGACGTCGACTAGCTTTTGGTGGGGTTTTACCATTCGGGAACATACCATCCCTACATTCACATTCTTCTTCAGGGGCTGCTTGTTTTTTTCGACTAGCGATAGCATGTTCTTCAGCTTCGACCATGCCCTGAATCAGGCTACGGGTTTTTTCATCATATTCTTTTTCCAAAATATTACTATCCATACCATGCCACCTATCATTATTTTTATTAGATGCAGTGTGTTGAGCGTATAAAGCCCACCTATCATGTATATGCGTCAAATCTGCAAGTTTATTGCCTCTGTAATGTGCATCTAACTCGATCCTCTTTAACAGGCTAATCCGCCTATATCGTTTGAGTTATGAAGCAACAGCTTAGCTGGACCCAAGGCAACCACTTTTTTGGTCCTAACAAAATTACTATAGCATCAAGAAATTTAGTTGTAATATAATATAAAGTAATATGCGATTACATTTCGTATATATAAAAACTTTAATACATAATGTACGCATATACGCCTGTATTTCTGGGGAGATACGCGGAAAGTTGGAAGGTGTCAGATCAAGGCAGCGCAATTGAGGTTGGCAAGTAAAGTCCATCTGTGTGGAAAAATTTTATTTTTTGGGATTGACTAATGCTAGTATTTTGTATGAAACGGATCATTGTTGTTAATCATTTTTATGTAATTCTAATTACCCACCAGTGGCGTTCATAAATCGGAGGATTTGCGGTTTCTCGTTTAAATCAAAATGGTGCTTCTCTGGTTTCAATGCCATGGATGCAATAATGGCTTGTTTTAAAGGTTCTACTTGCTCAGGCTGGCCACGCAGTATTGGCATAAGATCGACGCTGTACTCATTGCCTAAACATAACAACAAACGCCCCTCTACAGTCACCCTTACACGGTTACAGTCGCCACAAAAGTTATGACTGTGGGGAGAAATAAAACCAATCCGAGTATTATGATTTGCCATACTGTAGTAGCGTGATGGGCCTGCTGTTTTTTGAGGATGATGAATTAATGGGTAACGTTGTTCTATAATTTCACGTACATCATCACTGGAACAATAAGTAATCGCTCTATCATGGCTTTCGATTGTACCTAGAGGCATTTCTTCGATAAAAGCAATATCAATGCCTTTATATCGAGCAAACTCAACCAAGTCGAGCACTTCATCATCGTTACTGCCACGCATCACAACTGCATTAATCTTGATACGCTCAAAACCTTGTTCGATAGCTGCATTAATACCTTGCAATACCTGCGGCAATTTTCCGGTGCGCGTCATGGCTTTAAACTTGGTTTCGTCCAAGGAGTCTAAACTTACATTTAGACGTTTTACACCAGCCTCTTTTAGCGCTTTCGCATGGCGTACAAGTTGGGAACCATTGGTTGTAATGAGCAATTCATCCAAACCTTCAAGTCGGCCGATGTGATGCAAGTTATCGACTAAGCCTCTACGAACTAGAGGTTCTCCTCCCGTGAGACGGATACGACTGACCCCCAACTCCACAAATGCACGGGCGACCAACTCAATTTCTTCAAGGCTCATGATGTTGTCGCGGGGAAGAAAGGTCATCTCCTCTGCCATACAATACACACAACGAAAGTCACAGCGATCAGTGACAGAAATCCGCACGTAATCCACTTGGCGCCCAAAGTCGTCTATTAATTGATGTTTCATAGCCCCACTCATGGCCAAACTGAATGGCCGTTTTAAAACTAAATGACAGATTACTGTACCTGCCCTTATGCTTTTTTTCTAACTTCGGCACAGCAACGTTTCGATTAGACTACACTTAACCGAGCCACAAGTCATACTACATTCGATTCTTAATTGCAGACATTAGGCCATCTTTACTTACGTTTCTGCTCAATCAGCTCGGCCAGAATAAGCCACCAGCTCTATTCTCGTAGGTACAAAAGGTGCATTAACTTCAAGCGATGTGGTTTTTGTTGGCCTGCCATATCCCCAATCAAGTATCGCATTAGCCGCTGCAATCCTAGCTGAATCACTCTGGCTTGATTGCATGACATCTACAAGCGCATCTAAGGCATCATGGGTGTATTCACGAGCCAACTCTGACAGATTCAACTTAAGACCTGAGGTTGCCTTATTAACTGCGCCTGCTGGCCTACCAGAACCTTCTCTCATGCCGCCATGTGATGCCATGTTGATATACCTTTGATAAATCTTTCAGGTGTATTTTATCACATTAGGTTAATCGCATGCATGACCAGCCTAGCATCTACCTCGAGCTTTAGATGCCACCCTTACCTACTTCACACACGCTCTAACATCGATTAAGCACCTTACAGCTATACTTTAAACTACGTTCGCTCATCTAGCACTGCAATGCTACCAATGTTCATTAGCTCTTCTTAGAAAATGCTATAAGGCTTAGGTCAGAAGTCTTCCTATATCAATGACAACCTCATATTAGTAGCATTTTCATTAAGCCAAAGTCTTTAATAAGCCTCCTGCAATGGGGCAATAGGCATCGAACAAATGATGGATACATTTTATGCAAAGAAGTTTGGAGCTACTGACCTAACTGGGGTTTTAAAACAGCTCAGCAGTAATCGCCATGCGTGTGCAAGGTTGCTAGCAAATTTAGGAAAAAATCCTAGAGGATAGGTGATATGCTGTTAATTCAAGTCTGAGGAGCATGCGGCTGGTTTGAACGTAAAGTTGGTCGTCTAAGGACTGGGTTAACCGGACTATAGCTTATAAGGAGAGTACCATGGGGTTAGCAACTGATTCGTTAGACAATTTTAAAAAAGCAATTGATGAAGGCAATACAGCACCATTAGCAGACATGCTGGCAGATAATGTTATCTTTGAAAACACGGAGTGTGAACAAGAAGATAAAGCAACTGTTTTGGCTTGGGCTGGAGCAGGTGGTTTCACAGTCGGCGACTGGGTCGTTTATCACGAAGATGAAAGTACTATTTGCGGGACCCATAGCATGACTCCAAAGGAGGGGCCAGCGTTGTCCATAATGTATTTTGCAAAGTTTGAGGCTAAGAAATGTGTGTTTTGGAAAGTCCATTCACACCTGCCTTAATGAGCAGGCGCATAACTGCATACACACCGAATTATATTTTATATGCGCCCTACTTTAGATCGGCTAATGCTTGCCGTAGATAGGCTGCTTGCAATATTGCGTCACCTAGAACAGCGTCTCTTCAATTCAGGCAGATACATTGACAGGTGCATAGGCCTGTGCAAAGGGTGAATAGCCTTGAAGTGCCCAACGGCCAGGAAAACGAAAATAAGCCAACATAAAGCGCGTGCTCAATGCTGGCAATAAAGCAATCAATAAAGCGCTGGCCGAAACACTTAAAGACACTCCAACGATCCCCCACAGTTGAGGATCTCCACTCAAGAGTTGGGCGATAGCATTACTACATCTAGTCCAAAAATCATTCATTTTGTTAGTTATTTAGCCGAAGGCACAAATAATACCTCACCATTAATACGGAAATTTCCAATCGCCTCTTGGCCTGCTGAACTCACCAGCCATTGGACAAACTCACGAGCCGAATTGATATTGGCGTGACTATGACGTTTAGGGTTAACCAACATCACCTGATATGGATTAAGTAAACGTGGGTCACCTTCAAGTACCAAGGTTAATTCAAGCTTATCTTTTAGAGCCAACCAGGTACCTCTGTCGGTCATGGCGTAGGCACCCATTTCAGATGCCATTTGCAAACTGTGGCCCATGCCACGGCCAGACTCAAGATAACCATCAAAATCCGGCAATGCACCAAGGTATTGCCATAACTGCAGTTCTCTTTTGTGGGTGCCTGAGTCGTCACCGCGAGAGATAAACAGTTGGTTAGACGCCTTAATCAAAGACAGTCCTTGAGTCACCGTACGGGCTCCACTGACTTTCGCTTTATCGTCTTTTGGACCCACTAAGACAAAATCATTGTGCATTACCCTTTGGGCTTCAATTCCAAAGCCTTGATCAATAAAACGGGCTTCAGCACTGGGGGCATGGGTCATTACCAAATCAACATCACCATTCTCACCCATCTTTAAGGCTTTACCCGTACCTACGGAGATTACTTGCACCTGAGTATTGCTCACTCTTGCATAGTGACTCAATAAATTATCCGATAGGCCAGAGTTATAGGTGCTGGTGGTAACGGCTAATCGAATGCTATCGGCCCAGCCTATCACGCTCACGAGAGCTAATACGGCCGCTAAGACAGTGCGCACAAGCAGTAATTGGAGAGATTTCATGGCATTTTAATTTGGCAGGTTTAGGGATTTGGCATTTAAGCAAATTGGCGCAGCATAAGGGGCAAGATTAGGGTCATCACACTTTCCCCAAATATTATAGATTAAAGTTTATCTAATAACTGATTTGAAGGGAGTGTGAGGCCGCTCCAGAACCAGACTGATAGTATAAAATGACGTCCCAAAACAAGTGATCATAGAATCACTAAATTCTGGTTATTCAATTCAATAAGTATGATTCACTATCTTCAAAAGTCCATAGGGCTGTAGTTGAAAAATTACTTTCAGGTGAGTCTAACTGACAGTGCACTTGCTTAGTGCACTGTCATATTAGTCTTACACACTCAATTCTAAAAAAGCATTTACTCGTAGTTAAAGACATCTGGCCTTGGGTCAGAGATAAACCCATCTTTGTTCGGCATATCGATCATCGGTAAGCTTGTTGCATTTAGAGTTGCTGTTTTATCAAGTATATTAGCCTCTCCAAGCACATAAGCGACAACTGCATAAACTTCATCGTCGCTTAAAGAACCCGGAGCATTAAAAGGCATTGCCCGTTTAACATAATCAAACACGGTGGAAGCATACGGCCAGTAACTTTCAACTGTTTTTTTAGGCTTGCCACTCGCAAGAGAGTCTCTTCCACCAATGAGTGCAGCTGCTCCAGTGCCGGCTACACCGCCAAGATCAACACCGTGGCAAGCCATACAGTTTGAAGTGTAAACAAGTTTACCCGTATTGTAATCACCACTACCTGGTGGTAATCCTCGACCATCTGGCATTGCATCAATATCAATCAAGGCTATATCGGCTGGGCTAGCTGGAGTTCCAAAGTTGTATGGCCCCCCATAGCCAGAAGCTGCTGACGACTTAATTGGAACAGCCGCTAGTATAAGAGACAACGTAAGCGTACTAAAATAGTTTGAAGTTTTAATATTTGTGAACATTACTAACCCCTCCATCTGCTGCAACAGCCCAGCTTTGAATAGCATTCAAATGATAAATCGAACCATATTTTCCTCCATCAAGACCACGTACGCCAACCAGATCCTTTATAGTGGGTTGCACGTAACCAGTTTCATCTTGGCAGCGACTCTGTATCACTGTCGGCTTTCCGTCCCAACGCCATGGGAATCGAAATCTTGTATGACAAATGGGTAATACAGGTGTTTGTAGTTCGGCAAGCTGCCAGCTAACGCCACCATCGACTGAGACTTCTACCCGTTTTATGCGACCTTTGCCAGTCCAGGCTAGACCACTTATCTCATAGAACCCAGCCCCCGGGAGTTTCATTTCCCCTGAAGGAAAAGTAATAACAGACTTTGCTTCCATCGTGAAGGAGAATTGACGTGCCTTACCACCATCTAACAAATCAGTATATTTTGAAGTTTCTTCTCGAGTCATAAACGGCTTATCGCTAATCTCCAAGCGTCTTAACCATTTAATATGAGTGTTACCTTCAAACCCCGGCAAAAGTAAACGCAATGGATAGCCTTGTTCTGGTCTTATTGCCTCACCGTTTTGCGCATAGACCAGCATGGCATCGTCCCAAGCTTTGTCTAGAGGAACACTACGAGTCATTACGGCTGCATCGGCACCTTCAGCAAGTATCCAGGCGGCACCATCCTGCACACCCACTTCTCGTAATATGGTTGATAAGGGAACACCTGTCCATTCAGTCGTGCTGGTCAAGCCATGCGTGCCTTGAACAGTTTTTAGAGTGGGCTTACGCCACTCAGTGAGACCATTACCGGAGCACTCAATAAAGTGAAATCGTGAAACAGAAGGGAATCTTTTTAGATCTTCCATGGTGTATTTTCGTGCACCATCGACCATGCCATGGACAACCAATTCATGTTTGTCTGGGTGGATATTTGGAATACCACCATGGTGTCTTTCAAAGTGCAAAGCAGATGGAGTCACGATACCACTGCCACTATCAAGCGGTGTCATCGTCCAAGAGGACTCTTTTGTTGCCGTAGGGAAGCGCCATCGGGATTCAGTTTCAAACTGCGAGCGGGATCCATAACCGCCATCATCATTAGTTAATCGACCTTGAACCTTGGTCGGATCCCCCTGTACCGGATAGTCTATTGAGCCAGCAGGAACTGCAGCATTCGCTGCACTGCCAACAGCTAGTGCAGCGGCACCAGATGCTGCTGACGCTAAAAACTGACGTCGACTAGCTTTTGGTGGGGTTTTACCATTCGGGAACATACCATCCCTACATTCACATTCTTCTTCAGGGGCTGCTTGTTTTTTTCGACTAGCGATAGCATGTTCTTCAGCTTCGACCATGCCCTGAATCAGGCTACGGGTTTTTTCATCATATTCTTTTTCCAAAATATTACTATCCATACCATGCCACCTATCATTATTTTTATTAGATGCAGTGTGTTGAGCGTATAAAGCCCACCTATCATGTATATGCGTCAAATCTGCAAGTTTATTGCCTCTGTAATGTGCATCTAACTCGATCCTCTTTAACAGGCTAATCCGCCTATATCGTTTGAGTTATGAAGCAACAGCTTAGCTGGACCCAAGGCAACCACTTTTTTGGTCCTAACAAAATTACTATAGCATCAAGAAATTTAGTTGTAATATAATATAAAGTAATATGCGATTACATTTCGTATATATAAAAACTTTAATACATAATGTACGCATATACGCCTGTATTTCTGGGGAGATACGCGGAAAGTTGGAAGGTGTCAGATCAAGGCAGCGCAATTGAGGTTGGCAAGTAAAGTCCATCTGTGTGGAAAAATTTTATTTTTTGGGATTGACTAATGCTAGTATTTTGTATGAAACGGATCATTGTTGTTAATCATTTTTATGTAATTCTAATTACCCACCAGTGGCGTTCATAAATCGGAGGATTTGCGGTTTCTCGTTTAAATCAAAATGGTGCTTCTCTGGTTTCAATGCCATGGATGCAATAATGGCTTGTTTTAAAGGTTCTACTTGCTCAGGCTGGCCACGCAGTATTGGCATAAGATCGACGCTGTACTCATTGCCTAAACATAACAACAAACGCCCCTCTACAGTCACCCTTACACGGTTACAGTCGCCACAAAAGTTATGACTGTGGGGAGAAATAAAACCAATCCGAGTATTATGATTTGCCATACTGTAGTAGCGTGATGGGCCTGCTGTTTTTTGAGGATGATGAATTAATGGGTAACGTTGTTCTATAATTTCACGTACATCATCACTGGAACAATAAGTAATCGCTCTATCATGGCTTTCGATTGTACCTAGAGGCATTTCTTCGATAAAAGCAATATCAATGCCTTTATATCGAGCAAACTCAACCAAGTCGAGCACTTCATCATCGTTACTGCCACGCATCACAACTGCATTAATCTTGATACGCTCAAAACCTTGTTCGATAGCTGCATTAATACCTTGCAATACCTGCGGCAATTTTCCGGTGCGCGTCATGGCTTTAAACTTGGTTTCGTCCAAGGAGTCTAAACTTACATTTAGACGTTTTACACCAGCCTCTTTTAGCGCTTTCGCATGGCGTACAAGTTGGGAACCATTGGTTGTAATGAGCAATTCATCCAAACCTTCAAGTCGGCCGATGTGATGCAAGTTATCGACTAAGCCTCTACGAACTAGAGGTTCTCCTCCCGTGAGACGGATACGACTGACCCCCAACTCCACAAATGCACGGGCGACCAACTCAATTTCTTCAAGGCTCATGATGTTGTCGCGGGGAAGAAAGGTCATCTCCTCTGCCATACAATACACACAACGAAAGTCACAGCGATCAGTGACAGAAATCCGCACGTAATCCACTTGGCGCCCAAAGTCGTCTATTAATTGATGTTTCATAGCCCCACTCATGGCCAAACTGAATGGCCGTTTTAAAACTAAATGACAGATTACTGTACCTGCCCTTATGCTTTTTTTCTAACTTCGGCACAGCAACGTTTCGATTAGACTACACTTAACCGAGCCACAAGTCATACTACATTCGATTCTTAATTGCAGACATTAGGCCATCTTTACTTACGTTTCTGCTCAATCAGCTCGGCCAGAATAAGCCACCAGCTCTATTCTCGTAGGTACAAAAGGTGCATTAACTTCAAGCGATGTGGTTTTTGTTGGCCTGCCATATCCCCAATCAAGTATCGCATTAGCCGCTGCAATCCTAGCTGAATCACTCTGGCTTGATTGCATGACATCTACAAGCGCATCTAAGGCATCATGGGTGTATTCACGAGCCAACTCTGACAGATTCAACTTAAGACCTGAGGTTGCCTTATTAACTGCGCCTGCTGGCCTACCAGAACCTTCTCTCATGCCGCCATGTGATGCCATGTTGATATACCTTTGATAAATCTTTCAGGTGTATTTTATCACATTAGGTTAATCGCATGCATGACCAGCCTAGCATCTACCTCGAGCTTTAGCTGCCATAGCCCCTACCCACTTCACACCCGCTCTAACATCGATTAAGCACCTTGCAGCCATGCCCTAAGCTGCGTTATGTCTTCTAGCACTATAGCGCTAGTGATGCTAACTAGATCTGATCTACAGACCTCCTAGTGACTTATGCATGTCTGCTAAAAGCTCACGCATGCCAATAACTTCTTTAGTTCTAAGGCCATGAGTATACCTGTGATGGTCCTTCCCAAAAGCTTGGTTAATCAGCCCTGTGGAGGCCCCACTGTGGCGTTTGCATCGGCCATTACGGAATGTTGCCCTTGTGCTTACATAAGCCGCCTGATCGCGTTCTGGCCCCACAGAAGGGTAGGGGGTATTTAGGTCAAACTGATTAGCCACTGCGATGCTGTTTTTCAGTCCAACTTTTGAAAGCTCCTACTGAAATGATTATTCAAAAACAGAACCCTTGTGATTCACTGGGCTTGCACACAAAGGTATAGTCATTTTTTTGGTGTATTAAGAAGAGCTATAAAATGAATTGAATCACTAAAAAAACATACAAACCTAATTGAGTCTCAAATTGTTGCTATCATTTTAATTCCTGCAACCGGTTTCATTTCTAGGGGTGTCATACTGAACATCGCCATAGCTGCCAAATATCCTGAAGCACCCCCATGCCCTACCGATGAATATAATGTAGCAGCTACGAAAATCAAAGCCGCAAGAGTTACAATATTTTCAAATCCCACTTACCTTCCTCTTTATAAACCTAACATCAATGAAGCTTTATTATTACTGACTTAATAGAAGTCATAATCAAATACTGCATCACCTTGGTCACCATGAACCTGGACATTAAACGAAACAATAATACGATCCTTTAGGCCTATATATGGCATTGCTGTGTGTTTTAGATGTGCCGGGAATATGCACAACACGCCTTCTTCTGGTTTAGAATCAAAGCCAGTGGACTGCAAATAGAGATTACCTGAATCCATGTAACCGCCACCAATAACATCCATGTGATGACTATAAAAACGGGTAACTCCGTTCATCGCACCAAGTACCTTGTTACTCTCACGTTTTTCATTATCATCGACCTGAACATAATAAACACCTGACCATGCGCAATTACCATGGGTATGAGTTTCATGATAACCGTGACCATTTTGAATCTGGAACCAGGCGCCAACAACTTCCATATTCATCTTCTTCGATTGGCTGTTTTTCCATATTTCACTATTCATTGTGCTGGAAATTTCAAATACAGATTGAGAAATGAAAGCAAATAACTGGTTAAGTGACGAATTATCATACTGCCTTAACAAATCATCAGTGCTTGAATAGATGGGAGCTTCAATATCACTGTTTTTATCTGCGATACGATGCTCACAAAAAAGTTTTACCAATGATTCGTTCACTTCTTCATATTGCGGGAATTTTTTACGTAATATAGGTGTAGGCCAAAGCATATGGATATTTTTATTTTTGCAGGAACTCTCACTCATTACATTAAACTCAACCGTTATTAGCTCTAATATTTATTATTGAAGACCATTTAGCATTTATCAGGTGCAATACGCTAGGTCAATATTCTGCTCGAAGTGCATCATCCAAAGCCTCCCATGCAAGTAATACGCATCGTTTTCTTGCAGAGTGACCGCGTACAGCCTCTAATGCTTTCAAAGCATCAACTGGACACTCACCTTGGCCACCAAACCAGGATTTCATACCTTCAGCTAATTGATGTGCTTCAACCTTATTTTTACCTATAACGGTCTCTGTCATCATAGAAGCAGAAGCCAGACAGACAGAACAGCCACGCCCTCTGAACCTCACCTTGGATAGCATTTTATTATCAAGGTTAATACCCACTTCTAGGTCATCACCACAACGAGGGTTAGTGCCACGGTGCACTGCATCGGCATCAGACAAGTCACTTTTATTACGTGGATTTCGGTAATGATCCATTAATACGTCTTTGTATATGCTCTTATCCGTCACAAGAAAGACCTACGCAAACTTACTATGTGCTTCATTAATAGCCTCAATTAATACATCAATGTCACTATAAGAGTTATAAGGAGCAAAGCTAGCACGTGCAGTAGCAGCAACACCTATATATTGCATAAGTGGTTGGCAACAATGGTGCCCTGCTCTGATTGCAACACCCAGCTCACCCGCAATTTGCCCAACATCATGTGGATGTACATCTTTTAAATTAAATGAAACGATTCCAGCACGCTGTTGAGCATTGCGTGGGCCATAAATTTCTATACTATTTAACTTAGACAAACTATCCAGAGCATATTGAGTTAAGCCCATAACATGTTTATGCATCACAGCCATGTCATTTTCGTGCAGCCAGTTGATTGCTGCGGCAAAACCCAAAGCGCCTGCTAAATTTTGTGAGCCCGCTTCAAATTTTGCAGGATATGGCATCCAGACACTGTTACATTCATTAATGCTGTCAACCATGCCTCCGCCAAGCAGGAGTGGTTCCATTTCAACAAGTCGTTCAGCTTTTCCATAAAGCGCACCAATGCCTGTCGGACCAAACATTTTGTGTGCTGAGAAGGCTAAAAAATCACAGTCAATATCAATGACATCAACAGGTACATGTCCTACAGACTGTGCTGCATCAACCATAACAACAATACCCTGCTCTGCAGCCTTAGCACAAATTTCTTTTACAGGGTTAATTGTGCCCAATACATTAGAGGTATGAGTAACAGCAATTAGTTTAGTCGTTGAATCATAGAGACCAATGCAGCTATCTAAATCGAGACTACCATCTTGTCTCAATTCAATAATTTTTAACTTTGCATCATTTTCGTTACATAAGGCTTGCCAAGGTAGGTAATTTGCATGGTGCTCCATACGTGTTACCCAAATCTGATCCCCTTTGCTCAGGCGTGAACGTAACCAACCTTGTGCCACCATGTTAATAGACTCGGTTGTGGAGCGAGTGAAAATTAACTGATCATCAGGAGCGTTAATAAATTTAGCGAGAGTAGTACGTGCATTTTCGTAACGTTGACTGGCTTCTTCGGCTAAAGGGTAAAGTCCACGATGAACAGGGCCGTAATGTTCGCTATAACAGTTACTAATAGCATCAATCACTGCATTGGGTTTTTGGCTTGTCGCAGCATTATCAAGATAATGTAATGAATCTCCAGCATTCATTAATAAGGGGAAATCAGCACGAATTTTTTCTACCTGAAAGGTATCGTCAAGTAAGCTATTTTGAACAATCTCATCCAACATCAAATTAAGCCCTTACCAGTTCGGTTTGGGTTGCTTCCATCATTAATTTATCACGCATGCGCATGCCACTACCCTGACGACGCACCATAACAATTTCACTCATGACGCAAAGAGCAATTTCTTCTGGCAACTTCGCTCCTAGGTCAAAACCAGAAGGAGCCATAACACGCTCTAACTCTTTTTCACTAAAGCCTTCGTAACGCAAATAATCAAGCACCAGGCGTGAACGTTTTCTACTTGCAATGAGTGCTATATATTCTGCTTTAGAGGCTAATGCACGTTTCATCGACTCATGATCTCCTTTATGTTGAGTTGCAATCACGACAAAGTCACCCACTTCAGGCAACAGCTGATCGTAATCAAAATCATCAGTAATCAATTTTTCTGCTGCTGGGTATTTTTCCCAACTAATGACTGGATCATTGACAATAACATTTATACCCATTAAATCAGCCAGTTGACACATCACTTCTGCTACGCGACCGTGCCCCATCAACCAAAGAGTTGGACAAGGTAAAACTGGCTCAACATAAACTTGCATACTGCCTCCACATGGCATACCTGCACCTAAAACCTCATCATCGAGATCAATATCAATAACTGTGCATTCGCCGCTTTCAATATTTTTAAGGCCTTCTTCGCAAGCAGTCGATTCCGCACAGCCTCCGCCAACCCAGCCAGCAACCACTAGGCCATCTTTATCTATAACCGCTTTAGAGCCTGTTTTGGCTGAAACCGAACCAATGGTTTTAACCACAGTTGCCACTGCGTAAGGTTCACCCTTTTCACGCATATCTTTTAATACATCAATGATTTCTTTAGCCATAACTATATTCTCTAATTTTTATATGGCCGAAGCCTTATTAATATTTTCTGTATAAGCAGAGTATTGTTTCGGGGTATCAAGGTCGAACACCACGTTGTCATTATTCATTTCAAAAACATTAACCTCTTCAGGGTTTTTTTCGATCAATTTTTTACAACCTAAATTACGCTCACCGTTTAAAATTTCCTGACGATGTAGATAGTCAAAAATAATCGGGTTTCCCCGTTTCCCTTTAAAAGCCGGCACTAAAATAGAACCATAGCTACGCTTACCAAAGGCCTCTATCAATACGTTAACATCTTCCGTCTTTAATAAAGGTTGATCCGATAAACAAATCATCACCCCATCACAAACTTCAGAGAGCGAAAATAAGCCCTTATAAACAGATGTCATCTGACCATCACGATAAGCGTCGTTTTCAACAAAATTAAGTGGCAAACCTTTAAGTATAGCTCGCATTTTTTCAGCTTCATGTCCAAGCACAACAACAACTTTCTTTAAGTTTGAAGCCAATAACATTTCTGCTGTACGACGCAGCAAAGGCATACCATCAACTAGTAACTCAAGTTTATTAACCTCACCCATACGGAGAGACTCACCTGCCGCTAATAATATTGCAGATACTGTTTTCATGCGCTGACATACTTCCTTGGTTCATTTTGAAAACGGTGCAAACACCCACCACAACAAAAATAATAATCTTTATCGTTATACTTACTATGAAATTCAGCGTCTTTTACTTCAACTGACATACCGCAAACAGTGTCAATAGCAGAAATCTCTACTTCACGACTACCGCCACAACAACTTGCTGATTGAACCTCTTCCACTTCTACAGCCTGTCGTCGAGCCTTAACTAAACCGGCCAATACAGATAACGCTATTTCTTCTGGTGTAACTGCGTCAATTTCAAGACCAATGGGTGAGATAATGGCATCAACGCGAAGTACATCGCCACAGCTCTCTTTTAAGTAACTTTTAAGCTTATCCGATTTAGTTTTACTGGCAATAAAGCCAATATAATCAGCACCAGTAGTAATAGCTGCCTCAAGCCCTTGTTCATCAAGTTTGCCTTGAGTTGCAACGATAACAAAATCAGGAACAACATCTGCCACATCAAAGCCATCAATTATATTATCGGCTTCTGGAAACATCTCTGAATCTGCACCAGGAAAAGCCGCTGTAACAGAAAAGCCAACTCGTTGCGCTAGTCCAACTAAGGCCTGCGCTGCTGCTGTAGCGCCAATTAATAATAAAACAGGACGAGCAATAACAGGGTCGATAAAAATATCCAAAGTGCCTCCGCTATGGCAAGCCATTCCAAAGTTAGTAATACCTTCTTCTACATATCCATCTTTAGTTGGACTAATTCTAATTAAACGAGCCTGACCTTCCTTTAATACTTTTTTAGCCATTTTAATCACGGCAGGTTGCGCGCATCCACCACCAATCCATCCCTGAATGACCCCATCCGCTTCAACAATTGCTTTAGCTCCAGGCTTTGCTGAAGTTGGTGATACAGCCCGCACTACTGTTATCAGGGCAAAAGGCTTTCTTTCAGATTTTAGACTGGCGGCCCTATATAGTAGTGCATCACTTTCCATTCTCATTGTTTATTTCCTAAAGCTTCATTAATTCAGGTTCTAGTTTCATTAGGCTTTCTAAGTTGTGTGCCGACGAAAAAAGATCCAGCAATGGCAAAGCGGCTTGCATACCTTTTGCAATGGGTTCATAACCATCACGCCCTAATAAAGGATTGAGCCAGACAATTTTTCTGGCTCTCTGTTTCAACTGTTGTAATTGTTCAGTCAGTTGCTTGGGTTCACCAGTGTCATATCCATCACTGATAATCATAACGATTGAGCGTGAGTTAACTATGCGTCGACCATACTCATGATTAAACATCTGTAAACATTCACCAATACGCGTGCCTCCAGACCAACCAGATGACATTAATGCCAACTTCTCTTTTGCCTTTGTCATATCACGTTCACGCAATGCATCTGTAACATGTACCAAGCGTGTGTGGTAAACAAAAGCATCCGAATCTTTAAATGCTTCAATAATGCCTCTTGCAAACCGTAAAAAAAGAAAACTATACAAGCTCATGGAACGGCTCACATCTAATAATAATATTAACCGAGGCGCCTGTTTTTTACGTTTCATGAATGCCAATTCCAGCGGAGTACCACCGTAACGTAAACTATTACGAATGGTTTGGCGTAAATTAATACGATTACCCTGTCTCTGTACACGCTGCCTACGTGTCATACGACGACGCATCTTTTTAGCCATACGCTCAACTAGCAATTCCATTTCACGCATTTTTGAGTCATCTGACAATTGTCGAAAGTCGGTTTTCGCTGTCACTTGCTGAACACTGGCTCCACCTTTACTGCCACCTTCACCAGCATCATTATCATCGCCTTCTTCAGCGTGATCGGCCTCAATCGCTTCATCTCCACCACCACCCTGCTGCCCACCATCAAGACCTTTTTCACTCTCCATCTGCTTCGAATAACTGGAAGCCTGTTCGCGCGTACCGTTAGGTGTTATCCAAAAAGCGTCAAATAATTCATCGAAGCGCCGCCAGTCATCAGCACATGAACATAACAAAGCCCGCAAGCCCCAACGCAAACGCTTCTGCTGTAACAGAATGCCGGACTCGGCCATTTTCATCACATCCAACTCTTCTTGAATTCCAAGATGAAAACCATTACTACGCATGTGATGTAAAAAACCCAATAAATGATCAAGCAACGTATCTGCCAACTCAAAGTCTTCTTGCTGGCTTAGGTTAGCCATTATCCCGACCTAGCAATTAAACGGTCTGAAACATCTCTTGTAATCAAATCATGATCTTCTTTTGTCTTTAATAAACACATCAATGTATTCATGATCAATTCAGGGTCTTTATCTAACGATGACAAGTTCAACTTTAACAATGCTGCCGTCCAGTCTAGCGTTTCTGAAACTCCAGGAATCTTCCGTAAGTCCATCTTTCTCAGTGACTGTACATATTCGACAACTTGTCCGGCCAAACGTTGGCTAACTTCGGGCATTCTAGTTGTGATAATACGTAACTCTTTATCAAAACTAGGATAATCAACATAGTGGTAGAGACACCGCCGACGCAAAGCATCACTTAATTCACGAGTCGCATTAGAAGTTAAAATTACGTGAGGCTTTGTAATGGCTTTGATAGTACCCAACTCAGGAATGGTAATTTGAAAATCAGAAAGTACTTCAAGAAGAAACGCTTCAAATTCTTCATCAGCTCTGTCAATTTCATCTATCAATAGGACTGGAGACTTGTCCATCGTAATAGCTTGAAGTAGTGGCCGTTTTAGTAGATATTTTTCACTAAAAATATCTTGTTCCTTACTGGCCTGGCTATCACTCGCTGACTCCTGCATTTTAATGGCAAGCAACTGATGCTGATAGTTCCATTCATAAACTGCAGAATTCACATCCAAACCTTCATAACACTGTAAACGGATTAATGGACAGCCAAAAATCTTTGCTAGCGTTTTAGCGATTTCAGTTTTACCAACGCCAGCATCACCTTCAAGCAGTAGAGGTCGATGTAATTTAGTTTGTAATAATAGCGTTGCAGCCAGATCTTTATCAGCCACGTAATCTGCCTCAGCTAAACGCGCTTGGAACACCGTAAGTTCTTTCATGCTATAATAATAAACCTATGCGGTTAGATATAAGGACCTACATTAAATGGCGAGTTATGTTTTCTTGCCGGTAAGGCTTTTAAGCATGCCGATAAATAAACCCCAAACAAAAGCCAATCCATTCAGCTCCTTAGGAATTTCAGCTGCTTTTACCGCTGCTTCTTCTGCAGCAGCACCTTCACCCATAGCGAGTACGTTATTTACAAAATTAGCACCAAACTGATTTAGAATCTGATCTGCAACCTGATTCATCATCCGACCGCCCATACTCGCCATTTTACCGGTGACAGTAATAACGGCCTCACCAACAACTTCACATTTTCCCACTTCTGTTTCACGAACATAAGCTGTCAGATCCATGGTGGCCGATGATGAACCTTTTGTGTCCATGCCTTTACCTTGCATTGTCATTTCACACTTATCAGCATCGATATTCTGTACTAAAATTTTTCCATTAAAGGCCATTGTAGCAGGACCTACTTTTACCTTAACTTTACCGACATAATTTGAGTCATCAACTTGCTCAGTAATTTCAGCACCAGGCATGCAACCCGCCACACCAGCAATATCCTGTAAAAAAGTCCAAGCATCGCTAGAAGGGGCATCCATTGGAAAAACTTTATTAATTTCTACTTTCACTTTATTTATTCTCTTGATTAAATAACTGAAAAGAATAAAGCGAACTTATGACACTACATCATAAGCTCGCTTTATCTTGATTCGCTTAAACTAAGCCTTTACTAAAACCCATTCCGTTTCAGAATAATAAACATCATTTGTCTTTTATTTATTTAGACCCATTTCTTTTATCGTTTTCCATACACGGAATGCGTTATGTGGCATATCAATATGCGTCTTAGCACCAAACTGCATGAATGCATCATTAATAGCATTCGAGAAGCATGGAATACTACCAACATGTGGAGACTCCGCTACGCCTTTAGCGCCCATTGGGTGATGCGGTGATGGTGTTACCGTGTAATCCAGTTCCCATTTTGGCGTTTCCACCATGGTTGGCCAGAAATAATCCATAAAGGTATTACCTGAGAGGTTACCTTCTGCATCGTAGGGTAGTTCCTGCCCCATCGATACTGCAAAACCTTCATTTAGACCACCATGTACCTGACCCTCGATAATCATTGGGTTGATACGAGTACCACAATCATCTAGAGCATAGAAACGTCTAACTGCAGTTACACCTGTGAAACGATCAATATCAAGAACACAAAGGTATGCGCCGAATGGGAAGGTGAAATTCGGTGGATCATAATAGTCCACAGCTTCCAATCCCATTTCCATGCCATCAGGCACATTGTTATAAGCAGCCCATGCAATCTCTTTCATGGTCTTGACCTGATCAGGTGAACCAATAACGCGGAACTGATTAACATCCCATTCAAGGTCATTTTCACTGACTTCAAGCAAGTGAGCAGCGATCTTACGAGCTTTCTCACGAATTTTACGTGCCGCTTTAACTGTCGCGGCACCACCGACAGGAGTCGTCCGTGAACCGTATGTACCTAAACCATAAGGTGCAGTATCGGTATCACCTTCTTCGATCTGAATCTCTTCTGAAGATATTCCGAGTTCCGTCGCGATAATCTGGGCGTAAGTGGTTTCATGACCCTGCCCCTGACTTTTCGTACCCATACGAGCTATAGCACTACCGGTTGGGTGTATACGAATCTCGGCACTATCGAACATACCAACACCTAAAATGTCACACGACTTACTTGGTCCGGCACCTACAATTTCGGTAAACGTGCACAATCCAATTCCCATCAGTTCACCTCGTGCAGTTTTCTCAGCCTGCTCTTTACGCAAACCTTGATAGTCAACGGCCTCCATCACTTTTTTCAGTGCAGCAGGATAGTTACCACTGTCATACTCCCAGCCTGTAGCAGAGTTGTAAGGAAATTGCTCAGGCTGGATGAAATTCTTCAGACGAATTTCAGCAGGATCCATTTTGAGTTTTTGCGCCAGTACATCGATCATTCGTTCAACGACGTAAACAGCTTCAGTAACACGGAAAGAACAGCGATAAGAAACACCGCCCGGTGCTTTATTGGTAAATACACCATCAACATTCGCATAAGCTGTTGGAATATCGTAAGAACCAGTACAGATACCAAACATACCCGCTGGCCATTTGGTTGGCTGGGCATGCGTGTTAAAAGCACCATGGTCAGCTAATACGTTGACACGTAATGCTTTAATGTTACCTTCATTATCAGCTGCCAGTTCACCTTCCATATGGTAATCGCGAGCGAACGCTGTGGTTGATAAGTTTTCAGTACGATCTTCAATCCATTTAACTGGACGACCCAAGACGATAGAAGCAACAATCGCACAAACATAACCTGGGTAAATGCCTACTTTATTACCGAAACCACCACCAATGTCTGGAGAAATAACACGGACCTTACTTTCTGGAATACCTGATAGCATGGTAATAACTGTACGTACTATGTGCGGTGCTTGTGAAGTAATGTAAACTGTCATATCACCTTTAACTTTATCAAAAGAAGCAACGCAGCCACAGGTTTCCAGCGGACAGGCATGAACACGTTGGTTAATCATATCCTGTTTAACTGTAACGTCTGCAGATTCAAAAGCACGATCAGTCGCGTCTTTGTCACCGACATTCCAATTAAAGATATGATTATTATGTTTACGAGCACCCCCACCTGCTTCATCTTTCCCCACAAGATCATCACGGACAATGGCGGCATCAGCATCCATTGCATGATGAGGATCAACCACTACTGGTAACTCTTCGTATTCAACTTCTACAAGATCAGCGGCATCCACTGCGATATAACGATTATCAGCAATAACAAAGGCTACTTCCTGATACTGAAAGCTCACTTTCTCATCCGCTAACACTGCACAAACATCACCAGCCAAAGTAGGCATCCAGTGTAAACCGAGAGGTTTCAAATCGTCAGCTGTTAAAACAGCATGAACACCTGGCAAAGCTAAAGCAGCTTCTTTATTAATTGAAATTATTTTTGCGTGAGCAAATGGACTACGTACCACTTTGCCAACCAACATTCCGGGTAGCTTAACGTCATCAACATAATTACCCTTACCTTGAATGAATCGAGGATCTTCTTTTCTTTTTCTTGAACAACCAACACCCTGTAATTCTTGTTCGCGTTTATCTTCTGTAGCTGTAGACATGATCCGCTCCGTTATTTAGCTTGCAGCTTTACAGCCGCTACTTGAATGGCTTTGACGATGTTTTGATACCCCGTGCAACGACATAAGTTACCCGACATCCCTTGACGAATATCTTCCTCCGTAGGGTTGGGATTTTCCTGTAGGAACCGATAAGAACGCATCAACATGCCCGGAGTACAAAAACCACACTGCAAACCATGCTCTTGCATAAAAGCTTCCTGAACGGCATGCAACTCCCCACTCGCTGCAAGGCCTTCAACTGTTGCTACCTCAGCACCATTAGCTTGCACCGCTAAAATCGTACATGATTTTAGCGACTCTCCATTCAGATCGACGGTACACGCACCGCAATGACTCGTTTCACAGCCAATATGGCTGCCCGTTTGTCCCAGTTGTTCACGTATCACGTGAATCAAAAGTTCACGCGGCTCTACCAATGTTTCTACTTCTGAACCGTTCAATTTAAATTGAATATGTGTCTTCGACATTGTTTATTCCCCTTTCGCATTCGTCAAGGCTTGACGAATAGCACGCCGTGCCATTTCACCTGCCATACTTGTTTTATATTCAATATCACCACGTAAATCTTCAGCAGGATCACAGGCAGCCATGACTTTTTCAGCGGCTTCACTAATCAACGATTCATCAATGATTTTTCCTGTCAAATATTCTGATGCATCAGTTGCTATAAATGAGCACGGAGCTACGTTTGTCAGAGAGATAGTAATATTAGAACAAACATCACCACTAAGTTGTAACTGAACAGCAGCAGCGGCGGTCGCATAATCACCGGTCTTACGTTTCAATTTACTGTACCCGCAGCCACTACCTGCTGCTGGAATCGGCACCTGAATCTCAGTCATCATTTCACCTTCCTCTAACAAGGTGAAATAGGTCCCAAGAAAAAAATCACCCGCAGGTACTTTGCGTTCACCATTAGGGCCCACCAATACAAATGATGCGCCTAAAGCTAACATGATGGCGGGGTGATCATTCCCAGGATCACCGTGCGCAATATCACCTCCAATCGTGCCACGATTTCTTACTTGAGGGTCAGCAACTAGTTTTGCTGCTTGAGGAATGAGAGGACATTTATCCCATAACAATTGCGACGCAATAAGTTGGTTTTCGGTCGTCATCGCACCAATGCAAATATTACCACCTTCTTCTCGCACACCGCGCAACTCTTCGATACCATTTATATCTATCAAATGAGCAGGTTCAGCGAAACGAAGTTTCATCATAGGCAACAGACTGTGCCCGCCAGCTAATATTTTTGCTTCTTCACCATATTGTCCAAGCATCGACACGGCATCTGCCACACTGGTCGCTGCATGGTACTCAAATGCACTTGGTATCATGAGTTTCTCCATTTATTGTAGTTATTAAATCTGAAGATCTTTATGTAACAAAGCATTCCAGATTAAATTAAGCATACCTGTAACATATATTTAACAACAATTATACTTTGGTCCTACAATGATGCTTTAGTCTCTACAATTATACTTTAGTCTGATTAAAGTCAGCGTTGCCCCCTTTGTGAAAAACCACTAGGGTCAAAACCACCGCCGCTCGCGCATGCACCAGTGGCAATATTTACGCATGAAAAGACAATAGAAAATCATTTTGAATAATTACATAGCTTATTGGTCTAGGTTATCCTGCCACTCGGCCTAATGTGATGGGTTTTTTAATGACTTATCCATTGCTGCTAAAAGCTCACGCATGCCAATAACTTTTTTAGTTCTGAGGCCGTGTACATACCTATGGTGGTCCTTTCCAAAGGTTTGGTTCACCGGCCCTGTAGAAGCCCCTCCATGGCGTTTACATCGGCCATTACGAATGTTGCCCTTGTGCTTATCAGATCTTTAGAAAAAACGAAATACTCATTTACTTAAGCCTAAATACTGTCAGCATGCTACAGAATTCACCTCAAAGTTAAATAGTATGTGGCTCAGGTCGCTTTAATAGATAAAAACTAGCAGCAGCGATTAAGCAGGCTATGCCCGCCAGCATAAATGATGGAACATAACTACCTAGCATGTCACGACTGACGCCAGCGCCATAAGCCATTAAGCCAGCCGCCACATGATGTGCAGCAAAAATCCAACCAAAAACAGCAGGCCCCATCTCTCGACCAAACTCGTTCACCGTAAGTTTGACCGTTGGTGGCACGGTGGCAATAAAATCTAAACCATAGACGACGGCAAAAATGATGAGCATGGCATAGGATGGGTCGGAGCTCACTAGCCAAATCAGCCCTAAACCTCGCAGTCCATAATAAAAAAATAATAGCCATCGATTATCATATCGGTCAGACAACCAACCTGAACCCATGGTGCCTATTAAATCACTGACTCCAATCACTGCTAACAGCCAAGCCGCGGCGGCAAAGGGCACCCCCAGATCCCCACAAAATGGGACAATATGAGCCTGCGTAATACCGTAAGAGGAAATGCCACAAATGGCAAAAGTCACCGCTAACACCCAAAACACCCAGCTTTTAACTCCTAATGCCAATGCGCTAAATGACAAAGCCACAAAATTGCTTGTATAGGGTGCAGGTACAGGGGCCACTTGCTGTTCGCCAAAGCGAGGCAAGTTAATGTCTTCAGGTCGGTCATGAGCAAAAAAGTAAAACAATGCAAGGCTGAGGATACAGCCCACGGTTGGGATAGCCATGGCTAGACGCCATCCATAGGCTTCACTAATCATGGCTGCCAGAGGCATAAATATCAACATACCCGTGGCCGTTGCACCCATCATAATACCCAGCACCAGCCCTTGCCTGTCTGTGAACCAACGTGATGCGACAACAGAAGCCAGTTGCATTGCAGTAAGGCCGGGGCCTATCCCTAATAGGAACCCCATACCTAGCCAAAGTTGCCACTTTTGGGTCGTGGTGATGGATAATACTAAGCCAATGATTAATAGTATGCCCGACAAACCCACCATACGGCGTGGCCCATAACGCATCATCAAACCCCCTGCGAAAGGTGCAGACAACCCAAATAAAGCCATGCGCAGTCCCGTTGGCGCGGCTAACTCGCCAATACTCCAGCCCAAATCCTCAGCCATAGGCACAATTAAGACACTGGGCACCCCTACTGCTGAAGTGGCAAAGAGCGCATTCACGAAAGCTAACGCCACCATGACCCAGCCAAAATGAATGCCACGTTGCTCTAGGGCATTCGATAAGCGGTGTCTAGCAAGGTTCATAGCTGGCATGAATACCTCCTTAGTACGCGAGAAGGTTGACTAAGTTAAAGCACTAAAATTGTGTATATCATATTAATCCAACTGCTGCTCTTAATTTAGTCAGGGAAGTGTTGGGCCCAGATACCTTTTACAGCGGGCCGAGCACGCACTGCGTCGCAGAGTCTGGCTAACTTAGGGAGGCTTGCATATAACACTTGTGGATTTTCGTGCCAGTTGGTGATCAACCGCTGGCGTGCCTTCCCCTACCCTTGGATGTGGCATTGGCTATGCCCGTTTTAACTCACCAGGTAATTGGGCTGGAAAAGTGTTAACTTTGCGGTTATCCGATGGCACCGATCATGCTTGTGAAATCGTTGACTTGCCATTTTTTGACCCTGATAAAAACATAGTGCGTGGCATAGATCGCACCCTACCGGAGTAAATCAGACCTATGAAAAATCTAACGAAATTCTATATTGATGGCGCTTGGGTTGAACCCCATTCAACTGACAGGTTAAAGGTGTTAAACCCAGCGACAGAGGGCCAAGTAGGTTCAGTTGCCATGGGTGATGCAATGGATGTAAATCGTGCAGTTGCGGCGGCGAGCAAAGCCTTCGAAAGTTTTTCCCAAACTAGCAAAGCAGAACGCTTAGCTTTGTTACATCGCCTCAAAGAAGTGACTGAGGCGCGTTTTGAAGACCTTGCTCAGGCCATGTCTCTGGAAATGGGGGCGCCTATTTCTATGGCTCGTGAGGCCCATGCCGATGCTGCAGTGGGTCACCTACAAGGTTTTATTGACGCCTTAGAAACACTTGAAGAGCGCCTGACCCTAGACAATGAAGATGTGCTATTGCGTGAACCCATTGGTGTCTGTGGTTTAATAACACCGTGGAACTGGCCCATGAATCAAATCGTGTTAAAGGTTGTGCCAGCACTAGCTGTTGGCGCTACTTGCGTTTTAAAGCCGTCGGAGCACACCCCAATTTCAGCGATGATTTATGCTGAGATCATTCATGAAGCAGGTTACCCTGCTGGGGTATTTAACCTCGTCCATGGTGATGGTCCCACAGTTGGTGCAGCCATGTCTTGCCATCCGGATGTGCAAATGATGTCCTTTACTGGCTCAACTCGTGCCGGTATTGCCGTCACCCACGATGCGGCAGACACTATTAAACGGGTAACCTTAGAGCTGGGCGGAAAATCACCCAACCTCGTTTTTGCCGATTGCGATTTAGTACAACGAGTGACCGCTTCTGTGGAGGAGTGTATGTACAATACAGGACAGTCTTGTGATGCACCCACTCGATTGCTAGTCGAACGTAGTTGTTATGATGAGGTATTACAGATTGCCAAGGGCGCTGCAGAAGCGACCCTTGTGGGTAACCCAAGCGAAGAAGGCGAACATATTGGGCCTTTGTTTGACAAAATTCAGTTTGACCGAGTTCAGGCTATGATTGAGGTTGGCATCAGTGAAGGTGCCACGCTTTTAGCAGGCGGTTTAGGTCGGCCTAAAGGTTTAGATGTGGGCTGGTATGTTAAGCCCACTATTTTTGTCAATGTGTCCAATAACATGCGTATCGCGCAAGAAGAAATTTTTGGCCCCGTACTAGTGATTATTCCATTTGAGACTGAAGACGAAGCGATAGCCATTGCTAATGATACGCCCTACGGATTAGCCTCTTATATGCAAACTGGTAGTACAGATCGAGCCGCACGTGTGGCTTCCAAACTACGCGCAGGGTCAGTGCATATCAATGGCGCTGGAATCAATTATGGCACTCCTTTTGGGGGCTATAAGCAATCAGGCAATGGCCGTGAAGGTGGTATGATGGGACTTGAAGATTACCTCGAAACCAAGACCCTACATGGTCTAACCTAGGGTAGTTGATAAGGACTAGGACTTGATGTTGATTGGTCTATTATTGAGGCCACAGCTAGTGCATGTGTAGAATTTTAACCCGTGAGGCAGTGAGCTACTTTTTATTCTTTTAGCGGTACAGAAAATGGACTAGTTTTGAATTAGATGGCGCCATATAGTGTGGTTTAGGATTAAAAATCAGTACTAATTGGGTTGATCATTGCTGATCGCCTGAAAATTTATATAACGAATGTTGGATTAAAAAATGATTGTTAAACTTACACAAGATCTTGCTCGTGGCTTCGTACCATGGAAAGAAATGTTTTTTGAAAATGAGTCTGAGTTAAATGCCCTAGGCGCTAAGTTAATCTTTGCAGGTTCTGAAAAGGACGATGACAACAAGATGATAGTATTAATAGACTTTGATTCACCTGAAGCCATGAGGGTTTAAAAGCAAAGCGAGCTGCCGCAGGTGCTTTACTAGAAACCACCACCATCACCATTATGAGTGACGAAGCCTTTACCCGAAGTTAGATTAACCATACGTGCCAATCGGTGCAAAAAACGAAGAGTGCTAAAATGAAAACCATCATGAATGTTGAATTGTCCCTAGGTTATGCGCACTGGAAGAAACTGATGCTTGAAAATGAAAGCTTCAGACAAGAAAACCAAATGAATCTTCTTGCCTATGGGCATGAGGAAGGTAATGAAAATAAAGTGTGGGTGGTCATGGACGTCCCATCCATGGAGCATATGGCTGGGGTTATGAATAAACCTGAAATGATTAAGATAAGACAAGAAGCAGGCGCAATTTTAGCCAGCCAACAAATGATTAAGCTGGTTGAGTAATCATTGTGACACAAAAATCGAGAGCTTCAGTTGCCTGGCAATGTAAGACGACTTGGTTTTCAAAATGAATGAAGAATCAAATGCGCTTGACTGGCTGCATGGCCCTAAGCACGATGTTTTAGCTTATCGCTAGTGGCCCATGGCCACTGGGCGCAAATATTTTAATAATAAAAGGAAATATTATGAGTTTATCTTTAATCTTTAGACTGCAGGCGGCTTTTGCTGGCATGTGGGCTTTACAGTTAGTTTTCATTCCCGAAATGGTTTTTACTCAGTATAACTGGACTCCCTCTTTTGAGTTGGTTGCCCTGGCTCAAGCCTGCGGCACAGCCATGGCAGGTTTGGCTATTATCAACTATGGTTTACCTAAATGGACTAATGCAGATCAGCTTAAAACGGCTGCAAAATCTGCTGCGTTGATTGCGGGTCTATTTAGTATCTTACAGTTGTATCAAATCCTTGGTTCTGGGGCTGCCCCCGGTGCAGCAATGGATTGGATAAGTACGGTCATCACTATTGGCTTTGCGGCCTTATTTTTCATCAAGTCTAATCAGTCAGCCTAGTATGCATACTCTTTAAAGGAGGTCGTTGTTGATCTTCTTTAAAGAGCCATAGAGATGGGCACCCGTATGGCTAGTGTTGAGTGGTACTTGCGTCATTTGACGCCACACTTGTGCACAGATATGCTCACAGGCAGAGGATATAAGATAACCAGAGCATGCAGACGTTATTAAAGAAAGCGGCTATTGAAGAAGGCTGCGATTAAATGTTGATTTTTAAGTAGGTGTAATCTTGAACCAAGGTCAAAAAATAAAGGCACACTATTCAACTTGTACTCGGCGCAAATTTAGTCTGAACCTTGGAGTTATTTCTCTTGCTTTGGCTATTACAGGAGGAAAAATAATGGCCGGTGACACTTTGCAATCTAGTCAATTAACCCTTGAAGAAAGCCTTGAGATTGCGTTGAGGGCGATTGGGTCTGATTTGACCAAGGCGGTTGCTGATAATCTTGCAAAAGGTGTGATTGGTTTGCCCACTTTAAATGTCCATTTGCGTAATGCCAACATGACCGCTGCTGATGCAAAGCTCATCGCAAATGCTTTGGATAGAACACCCGTTTTGGAGCTGGCTAGGCTTGGTTCATTTAGCTTGAGTTACAATGCCATTGGTGACGAAGGGGCTAAAAATTTAGCTAACTCTTTGCCTGCTACTTTGACAGAACTTGGCTTGGTCGGATGTTCGATTGGCGATCGAGGGGGTAAGGCAATCTTAGATTGGGCAAAGCATGCTAATGGATTGCACATGATCTGCATTGAAGACAACAACATGTCAGACGAAATGCGCAAACAGTTTAGTAGTTTGATAGGCATGTCCGTATTTGTCTGACAAGGCCATTATATTTATTGGCTAACTAAATATGCACTCAGCAAATGACCATGGCTGAGCAACATAGTGCCTTATAGAGCCACCCATTATTTGATCACTTGCAATTAAAGGCGATTAATTTTGTTACGGATTATTTTTTGGAAACTGGGGTTTGAGTGGGCAATGCTACTCAGAATTATTAGACCCTGCAGCGATCAACGAGTGTATTATTTTGCTTTTGGCGCCAACCTTAGTCCCGACATATTGCACCTTAGGCGCATTGGTGTTTATGAAACCTTCGACTATGTGCTAGAAGATACTGTATTAAATTTTAGTCAAAGAGGCTTTTATAAGAACCACGGCTTCGCCTCGGCCGATGCCTCAGTGGGTGACTGTGTCTATGGTAAAATGTACCTCATCAGACAGAGTGA
>Ga0209710_1000586_pt1 | contig 32598 bp, 34 predicted proteins | sample ArcticOcean_MG_C_5_FD_187436 | JGI IMG/M metagenome (GOLD analysis project Ga0209710, IMG submission 187436) | Marine microbial communities from western Arctic Ocean - ArcticOcean_MG_CB4_138 (SPAdes) (version 2) | ecosystem: Environmental > Aquatic > Marine > Oceanic | place: Arctic Ocean...
ATATCTGCTATTGGATTTGAAATATTAATATCATGCACTGAAGAGTAGGAAGAATTTAAATCAAATACTTCTGCAGTACTTAAATTATATTTTGGATTAACTAATAAAATTTCATAAGACTTGGCTATATCTATTAGTTTAATTACTGAACCTTTTTCATTAACTAAGGCTGATTTGTTATATAAAAAAAATTCAATATCTGATCCTAATTCTCTAGCAATACTAACAGTATCAATATTATTTTTAACAATTTTAAGTTTTTTTAGTGCGCTAATAACAGTTGCCACGTTACTAGAGCCTCCCCCTAGACCAGCGCCAACAGGTATATTTTTATCAACTGTAATTTGATAATCAAATTTATTAATCAAATCTTTTTTTTGTAACAAAAAAATTAATTGTGAAATATTATCGTTAATTATTTCATTGGACTGTAAACCATTGTAAATAACCTTAAATTTGTCACTTTTTTTAAATGTAATTTTATCGAAAAGATCAATACGACTTAATAAGCTTATAATATTGTGATAATCATCATTTCTTTTGCTAAGAACATGCAAGAATAAATTTATTTTTGCATAAGATTTAAATTCTATTGTATCTGACACCATAAATTTATAGTGCTTCAGTAACCCTTTAGCAATTTAACTTTAATCTTATTAGTAAGCTCAATTCCAGGATCAAGATCTAAGGCTCTATTCCATTGATATCTAGCCTCGATATATTTTCCAACTTTCCACAGTGTGTCACCATAATGCTCATTAATGACAGCGTCAGCTGGCGCAAGCTGAGATGCATAGCTTAAAAGTGAGTTAGCTTGCTCATAATTACTTACTTTAAAATAGTACCAAGCAAGGCTATCAATAAAATAAGCATCATCAGGCTTTTGCTCTAACGCTAATTCAATCATATTCTTTGCTTTAAGCATGTTTTTGTCACTATCAATCCATGAATAGCCAAGATAATTTAAAACATCAGGTTGATTATTATTCAACGCAAGTGCCTTAATAAAATCTTTTTCAGCTAAATCCATTTGTTTGTTTCTTTCATGGGCAATACCTCTTCTGTAAAAAGTATTCCACAGATTTGGATCTAAAGCATATTTTTCATTTTCTATAATTTGAGTGTAAGTTTTTTGTGCGTTCTCCCAGTCGGATTTATATCGGTAGTGATCTCCTAGTGTCATTTTAACTTTAAAATTATTTTTTACTTTCAGGTAATCTTTTAAAGCTTTTATTGCCTCATCTTCTTCATTATTCAAATTAAGTAAGCTTGCAAGCTGTATTACCGCCAAAGAACTTAAGTAATGATTATGTGGTATGGCTTTATATAATCTAATTGCTTCTTCAGAAAACTCCAAGCTATACAAAAGGCTAGCAGATAAAAAACCTACTTCATGTAGGTTAGGATAACTATAGTTTGCAATATTTAGAATACTTCTTGAAAGCTTCATATCTTCAAAACCAAGTTGTTGAGAAGCTTCATAGAGAACCAAACCTACTCCATTGGATTGGCTTTCAATAAGTCTCGTGTCTAGTAAAATATTATTATTGATAGATATTTGATAATTGCTATCCGCATACAGCTTTTGTAAAAACTGTTCTTTTTTTTTGTTCTTATTATTTCTGTGCAAGAAATTTAAATAGTAATTAATTAAGCTAACTTCTTGCCTATTAATTAAAGCTTGTTCATAAAAAATTTCTGCAAGTTCTACTTCATTTACAAGATCGTATATTAATGCCTTATGCATAATTATTTCATTAGAATTACTCTCTGATCTAATGCCATCTAAAGTTTCAATGCTTTGTTTGAATGTATAGAAATTTGCTAATGACCATGCCTTTAAAAGTCCTGCATATAATTCATTTTCTTCGAAATTTCTGATTTTAGAAAATGCTTTTAATGCCTTGTTGTTTCTATTGTTTTTTAGATCAACAATTCCATTTACTAAAGGTCCTATAGACTCAAGAAAATTGATACACTCTAAATTTGAATTGTTACATCCAATTTTTTTTAATTTGATATAATATTTATTGGCTTCTTCGATCTTATTGTTCAATAAATTATTTTTAATAATCTTAAGGTATAGATTGATGTTTTTTTTATCTTTCTTAAGCAAATTTAAATAATGAATATTAGCAGCATTATAGTCGTTAGCCTGAGAAGAAATTTGGGCAATTAAATAATCGCCTACTCTAAGTGCACTATCTTTTTTTGCAGCACTTACATTTACTTGAAGAAATACTATTGAAATTAAGCCGAAAATAAATAATTTGATCTGAACCATTTTATTTACATATTAGAATATTTAGGTCCACCACCACCTTCTGGTGTTACCCAATTAATATTTTGGGATGGTTCCTTAATATCACAAGTTTTGCAATGTATGCAGTTTTGACTATTAATAATAAATTTTTGTTCTGAAGTTGCCTCATCTTCTCTAACCTCATACACGCCAACTGGACAATATCTTTGAGCTGGTTCAGCAAATTTACTTAGGGTGTAATTAATTGGTAATTCAGGGTCCTTTAGTTGCAAATGAACTGGCTGGTTCTCAACGTGGTATGTACCAGACAAATATACTGAACTCAGTCTATCAAAAGTTAAAACTCCGTCAGGTTTCGGGTATTCAATTTTTTTTACATCAGCTGCTGGCTTTAAACATTCATGATCTTTGTGTTTATGTTTAAGTGTAAAAGGAAGTCTTCCTCTAAAAAATAATTGGTCAATACCAGTTAAAATTATTCCAATCAATAATCCAAAGCTCATAAATGGCTTAACATTTCTAGCGGTATAAAGTTCTTTATAAGCCCAACTATTTTTAAAATTAACTTCGTATGAGGACAAATCTTTTAGTTTATTGGTAAATTTTTCATGAATAGTTTCCGCGGCAACTATTCCACTTTTTAATGCAGTATGAGAACCTTTGATCTTTGGCATATTTAATGTTCCAGCATCGCAGCCAATTAATAAGCCGTTTGGCATGTACATTCTTGGTAGGCTTTGTAAGCCACCTTCAATTAAAGCCCTTGCACCATAAGATATTCTTTTGCCACCATTCAATATTTTAGATATTGCTGGATGTGTTTTAAACCTTTGAAATTCTTCAAACGGTGAGAGATATGGATTTTTATAATCTAGGCCAACAACATATCCGATAAATATTTGTTTATTTTCAGCATGATAAATAAAGCTTCCACCATAAGTATCATTTTCTAAAGGCCAACCAGCAGTATGCATTACAAGTCCTTCTTTGTGATTTGAATCTGGGACTTCCCATATTTCTTTCAACCCAATGCCATACTGTTGCGGGTCACTATTCTCAGCTAAGTCATATTTTTCAATTAAAGATTTGCCAAGGTGTCCTCTGCACCCTTCTGCGAACACGGTAACTTCTGCATGTAGCTCAATTCCTGGCTCATAAGAATCTTTCTTTTCATTATTTACATCTATCCCCATATCATTAGTTGCAACACCTTTGACAGAATCATCTTCGTTAAATAAAACTTCAGAAGCAGCAAAACCAGGATAAATTTCTACTCCAAGATTTTCTGCAACTTGTCCTAACCAACGACAAAGATTTGCAAGACTGATTATATAATTACCCTTGTTATGCTGTACAGGAGGTAAGAATAAAGTAGGAAAACTAAAATAGCTTTTTTTGGATAAAAATAGAAATTTTTCAGAATTGACTTTAGTTTTAACAGGACATCCATCCATATTCTTCCAATCAGGCAGTAGCTCGTCTAAGGCTTTAGTCTCAAATACATTTCCACTTAATATATGGGCACCTACTTCAGATGCTTTCTCTACTACACATACATTTGTATCTGCATTTAATTGTTTAAGTTTAATGGCTGTAGCCAATCCAGCTGGACCAGCTCCGACGATCACTACGTCATATTCCATCGACTCGCGTTGATTTTTTGTATCCATATAAATTATCTAATAGTATTATTTAAATTACTGATACAATAATTCAATCATATGATTCAATTTCTTTAAAATAATGGTGGGAAAACTTATAAAAAGTAGCATTAAAACTTTAAGAGTGCTTAAAGAAAGCGGTGTGACTGATAATTTAACCAAATTTCCTATAAATAGATTTGAAATTAAAGAATCAAAAAAGCTAACCAATGCTGCCAATAACCTAGATAACATTGAAATAATGAATTCAAAAACTGAAAAACAATTATCGAAAGTAAACACTATTGATGAGTTAAAGACTTACATTGAGAGTTTTAAGGGCTGTCCTTTGCATAAAGATGCAACTAATGCAGTTTTTTCAGATGGAAACCCAAAATCAAAAATTATGTTAATCGGAGAAGCTCCTGGTCATGATGAGGATATTGAAGGCAAGCCATTTGTAGGAAGAAGTGGAAAATTATTGGACAAGATGTTGAATGCAATTAATCTTGATAGAGAGAAAGTATATATCGCTAATATTATACCATGGCGACCACCAGCTAACCGAAAGCCAACTGAAGAAGAAATCAATATATGTTTACCGTTAATACATAAGCACATTGAACTTATAAGCCCTGAAGTTTTATTACTTTTAGGTAGTACGTCTACTTATGCTTTACTAAAAGACAAAACACCAATCACAAAAATAAGGGGGAAATGGTTCCCTTTAAATATTAATGGAAAAATTATTCAAGCTATGCCTACATTTCATCCAGCATTTTTATTAAGACAACAAAAACAGAAAAAATATGTTTGGGAAGATCTTCAAAATGTTCGAGATAGTATAAATAAATAAGTTGGAACCTAGTTACAAATTTGATGAAGCTTATGAGTCTCCAATTATAGGCGTAGATGAGGTTGGTAGAGGTCCTCTTGCAGGTCCCGTTATATCTGCAGCTATCATTCTAAATAAAGAAATTATTCCCGAGGGCATTAATGACTCAAAAAAACTTTCTAAGAAAAAAAGAATTATTATTAACGAACAATTAATTTCCCATCATAGTTATGCAATAGGCATGGCAACAGTTGAAGAGATAGATAAAATAAATATTTTACAAGCAAGCTTATTGTCTATGAAGAGAGCTATCCTAGGGCTAAATATTGCACCAAAATCAATATTAGTAGATGGAAATAAATTACCTGACCTGGAATATAAAATGTATCCGATAGTAAAAGGCGATAGCAAGTCCGTATCAATTGCAGCAGCTTCAATTATTGCAAAAGTTTATAGAGATAAATTAATGGAAGATCTTTCTATTCAATACCCAGGATATTATTGGGAAAAAAATTCTGGATATGGAACAAAGCAGCACCTTTTAGCCCTTAATAATTTAGGGGTAACCCCTATCCATCGTAAAACTTTTGCCCCTATATACAACATGTTGAATTAAGAAAATCTTGTAACTTATTGAGTCCATTAAGTTATTGACCAAAAAAATATTATGAATCATATTATTTTTTATGAAAACGGTCAAAAATCATACATTGCCTTTAAATCAAATTCTTCCCGGTGAAACGATTGAACACTTAAAATCGCTACCTGAAAATAGTATAGATGTGATCTTTGCAGACCCTCCTTACAATCTTCAGCTTGAAAATGAATTATCTAGACCTGACTCTTCTAAGGTTGATGCTGTAAATGATAAATGGGATCAATTTGAAAGTTTTAAAGCTTACGATGATTTTTCAAGAGCTTGGTTGACAGAAGCCCAAAGAATATTAAAGCCCAATGGAACAATTTGGGTAATTGGCTCATATCACAACATATTTAGAATTGGCTACATACTTCAAGACTTAGGATATTGGATACTAAATGATATAATTTGGCAAAAAGCTAACCCAATGCCAAATTTTAAAGGCACAAGATTTACAAATGCACATGAAACAATGATTTGGGCTTCAAAAAATAAAAACTCTAAAAAATGCGTATTTAATTATGAAGCAATGAAGTCATTAAATGAAAATACGCAAATGCGGTCCGATTGGTTTTTACCTATTTGTAATGGTCATGAAAGACTAAAAGATAAAAATGGAAAAAAAGTTCATTCAACTCAAAAACCAGAGTCATTACTTCATAGAGTAATCATTTCTTCAACCAATCGTGGAGATACTATTTTAGATCCATTTTTTGGCACTGGTACTACTGGCGCAGTGGCAAAAAGGTTATGTAGAAATTTCATAGGTATTGAAAGAGAAGCTAAGTATATTTCATTCGCAAAAAATCGAATAGCTAAAATCATTCCATATGATAATGACTCTATAGCTATCACTACATCTAAAAAAGCTGAGCCGCGAGTTCCTTTTGGGTGGCTCGTAGAAAGAAAATTAATTGAGCCTGGTGATAATCTTTATGATTCAGCAAAAAAATATAAAGCAAAAGTCAGGGCCGACGGTTCCATAGCTTATAATAAAAATACTGGTTCTATTCATCAAATTGGTGCACAAGTTCAAGATGCCCAGGCCTGTAATGGATGGACATTTTGGCATTTTGATGTTGAGGGTGAATTAAAGCCAATTGATTTACTTAGACAACAAATTCGATCAGAATTAAACTAAATTAAATTATTATCTAACAAAATTTTCTTTGTGAGCGTTACTAGTGGATATTTATGTAATGCTTTTATACTGACCCATTTAAAGTCCTTATCAAACAAATCTATTTTAAGGCTTATATTTGCCGTATAAGTTTCATTTAGTAAATTTATATGACTGAATTTATAATTAATTTTTTTTCCAGTTTCAGACCATTTTGCTTTAAATGGTGCTTGGGATAAAAGTTTTTTATTATTACTTTGATTAATCCAATCGCTAGATGGAAGCTGCCACATATTTTTTAACAGACTTTCATTTTTTCTTTTAGCAATTAACACTAAATTATTCTTATCGATTGCCAGAAAAGAAGCGCACCTTAAGTTTTTTTTATTAGTTTGAGTTTTTGCTTCAGGTATTTCTAAAACAAGCCCCTGTTTTAGAGATAAACAACCATGACTCACTATGCAATCACTACAACTAGATTGTCTTGGTGTACATATTAAGGCCCCAAACTCCATAATCGCTTGAGAATAGTTTGCGTTACCTTTATTTGGAGTTAAATATTTAGCCAATAAAGATATATCTTTTTCATTATCTTTAAGCTTTCCACTGAGAGCAAAAAATCTTGCTATTACTCGCTTAACATTTCCATCTATGACAGTTGCTTTTTTATCAAATCCAATCGATCTAATTGCAGCCGAAGCATACGATCCAATTCCGGGCAAAGAAAGTAAGTCATCTAAATTATTTGGAATGATACCATTGTAATCTAAATCGATTATTTTTGCTGACTTAAGCAAGTTTCTTCCTCGACTATAATACCCTAATCCTTGCCAATATTTTAAAATTTCATTTTCAGATGCTTTTGCTAAAGATTTAATATCTGGCCATTTAGCAATAAACCTTTCAAAATAAGGTATTACTGTCTTAACTCCTGTTTGTTGTAACATAAATTCACTAACTAAGATTTTATAGGGATAATTGGGGTCTTCTTTGTTACATCTCCATGGTAATTGCCTTGAGTTTTTAAGGTACCATTTCTTTAAATCTTTACTAAAAATTAATTTAGATTGCTCAAGATCATGATAAGGTAATTTTAAATTAGTATTCATGGTATATAAAAAAAGACATTACGGATTAAATTCATTATCCAAGTTTCTTCCAGAAGAAGCAAAAAAAATTTTGAAAAAAAGAGGTTTTTTTGAAATTGAGCTTTTAAAATCATGGAGAGAGATTGTTGGAGAAGAGTACTATAAATTATCAAAACCTAATAAAATCAAAAAATCACAAGTAAGCTTAAAAGATACTGCCACGTTACAATTAAAAGTAGACCCCACTATTGCTTTTGCGATTGAACATGACCAAACTAAGATCATGTCGAAAATTAATGGTTTTTTTGGATATAAAGCAATTAATAAAATAGAGATTATTCAAGAACGCATGGAGATAGATTCTCTTACATTAAATGATAACAACAAGTTAGATGAAGAAGTTCATATTGATTCTAATAGATTTAAAGAACTTGCAGATCATCCAAGTTTGCAAACAAGTTTTCAAAAAATATTAAATAAAGTTAAAAAAAGTTAAATTTCTGACACAATTTTATCTACAATAATTATCTAAGAGGATTGAGATTCTACTGTATAATTATGCAAGAATTGAGTATATTCAACATATTGTGCATTAAACATCGCATAAAGCACTAAATATAGATAAACGGCCAAATGAACTACATTATAAGAATATTAATTTTTTTCTCTCTTTTAGCATCAACTACTGTGCTTGCTAAAAATAAGTGGAACTTTGATAGTAATAACAATCTTGTTGAACCAATAATTATTGGCAACATAGATGCTGAAGTTAACATCATAGAATATAGATCATTAACTTGTAGTCATTGTGCAGAATTTGCAAGTAACGGCTTTGTTCATTTAAAAGAAAAGTACATTGATACCGGTCTAGTTAGTTTTGAATTAAGACCTTTTCCATTAAATGCTGTTGATCTAAATGCATTTAAACTGCTTTATTGTGCATCAAAAGAAAACTTTCATAAATTGGATAAAACACTTCTAAAAAATCAATCCAAGTGGATTGATACTAGTGACCAAGAAAAAGTTTTAGAAAATAGTACTGCCGCACTTACAAAGCAGGCTGCACTATTTGGAGTTTCAAGTGAAGATTATAAATCTTGTCTAGAAAATGAAGAGATTACAAATTTTATATTAAAAAGTCGTATTGATGCAGTCAAAGAGCATCAAGTTAATTCAACTCCATCATTTTTAATAAATGGTGATCTGTATGCTGGAAGTTTATCTGCTGATAGAATTGATGAACTGCTAGAAGGTTATCTTAATTAGATATGAAATTTAAAAAAATAAAAGTTACTGGCTTTAAGTCTTTTGTTGACCCAACTGAAATAACTATTGAAGAGGGTCTTACGGGCATAGTTGGTCCCAACGGATGTGGCAAGTCAAATGTTGTTGAGTCATTACGATGGTGTATGGGTGAAACTTCTCCTAAGAGTATGAGAAGCACAGGAATGGAAGATGTAATATTTTCTGGAACATCAGATAGGCCTGCTAGAAATAATGCAGAAGTAACAATATCTCTAGATAACAAAGATAGAACTGCTCCCGCAGAATTTAATGAAGAAGAAGAAATACAAATTAAGAGAAAGATTGAAAAAGACCGTGGATCTGAGTATCGAATTAACGGTAAAGAAGTGCGAGCTAGAGATGTTCAAAGGCTATTTGCAGATCTTTCAACTGGAGCCCATTCTCCATCTTTAATAAGTCAAGGTAGAGTTGGCGCTCTAATAAATGCAAAGCCTATTGATCGAAGAGCTGTATTAGAAGAAGCTGCGGGTATTTCTGGTCTGCACTCTAGACGGCATGAAGCAGAGTTAAAACTTAAAGCCGCAGAAACAAACTTACAGAGACTTAAAGATATAATGAGACAGCTTAACTCTCAAATAACTAATCTAAAAAAGCAAGCACAGCAGGCAGAAACATATAAAACAATATCTTCTGAGATAAACCGTCTCGAAGGCGTTGTGATGTATCTTAAGTGGTACAATTTAAAAGAATCTTTTGAAAAATCTAATGAGAATTTACAGTCAAGTGAATCTGAGATTCGAAAATATACACTAGAAGTAACTCAAGCTACAACAAGTCAGGCAAAAGCTAATGAAAAAATTCAACCCTTGCGAGAGAAAGAAATTGAAGCAGCAGCTAAACTTAATAGGATTAATCTTGAACGAGAATCCTTAGATCATGAAGAAGAAAGAATAAAGGAAGCAAAGAATAATCTAGAAAGAACAATCCAACAAATTATAGGTGATTTTGAGAGAGAGCAATTTCAACTAAAGGATGCTTCAAAAGATCTTGAAATTTTAAATGCTAAGAAAAATCATACTGATAACGATCAAGGTATTCATGAAGTGGATAATGAAAAAATAGATTCCTTGAAAGAAGAAAAAGATCAGCTTGAAGTTCAAATTGCTGACTTAGAAAAAAATATAGAACAATATAATACAATTAAAAACTCAAAAAGAGATGACTGGCAAAGAACAATAGTTTCGAATGAAAACATAATGTCTAAGCAATCAACTCTTAAAGAAGTTGAAGGATATGATGATACATCAAACTGGACAAAAATATTTACTGATAAATTTTACGCAAGTTTAAGTGAAATATCTCAAAAAGTATCTGAGGCTGAAGAGATTTCTAATAAGGCAAAGACAGCTTACGAAAAGGCTAGCAATGATGCCAAAGATGCAGCAACGCTATCATTGGAACTAAGAGAAAAGCTAAGACAAAAAGATATTGAACAAAAATATAGTGATTGGACTTATGAATTCCAAAGACTTAATAAATCTATAAAATCTGCAAATGAACATATTGAAGAACTTACTTTAAGAAAAAAGAAATCAGAAGAAGAGTTAAAAAAGATTTCTAGTCGTCCTGAAGAAATTGCTCAGCGCAGAGGTCAATTAATTGAGACTAAAGGCTTTGCTGAAACTGAAAGACAATTTGCAGCTGACAGACTTGCTGAAGCTGATAATGAATTAAAAAAAATTGAAGGTAGCTTAAGAAGTGCTCAAAATGATCTTGCTAATATTAGAGAGTCAAAAGGACGAACAGAAGCTACAAAAGAACTTGCTGAATCAAGATTAAAAGAATTAGACGAAGAATCTCAAGAAAAGTTTTATTGCAAACCTCAAAATATAATTCAAAAGTTAGAAATTACAGATGACTTGGAGGCAATGCGATTTAATATGGATAGAAACGAAGCTAAGCTAGATAGACTAAAACAACAACGTGAGACAATGGGTGCTGTCAATTTAAGAGCGGATTTAGAGACAAAAGAGATAGATGATGAGTTAGAAACTATGAGCACAGAAAAAAATGAGTTAGATGCTGCAATTAAGAAGATGAGAGAATCTATTGAGGAATTAAATAAAGAAGGGCGAGCTCGATTACTAAAAGCCTTTGATACAGTAAATAATCATTTTAAGGATGTTTTTGTTAAACTATTTAATGGTGGTAAAGCTCATCTTGAACTAGTTGATGCAGATGACCCTCTCGATGCTGGACTTGAAATGATGGTAAGTCCTCCAGGTAAAAAATTGCAATCAATGTCTTTACTTTCAGGAGGTGAGCAAGCTTTAACAGCTATGTCTTTAATTTTTGCAATTTTCCTTACAAACCCATCACCAATTTGTGTATTGGATGAAGTTGATGCACCCTTAGATGATGCTAATGTTGAGAGATTCTGTAACTTACTAGACGATATTAGCGCTAAAACTCAAACTAAATTTATGATTATAACTCACCATGCCTTAACCATGTCTAGAATGGATAGATTATTTGGCGTTACCATGGCTGAAAGAGGTGTAAGTCAAATAGTATCTGTAGATTTAAAGCGTGCTGAGGAAATTGGCGCCGTTGCTTAATGCCAGAAGAAAAAATAAAACTTAAAAATTTAGAAAAAAGAATCGATGCTGCCAAAGATCATATAGCTGAGAAAAATTCACCAAATATTAAGCCCTCCCCACTTGGACAAGTAATGAAATTGGCGGTAGAAATTGTCGCAGCTATGGCCATTGGTCTTGGGATTGGCTTGATTCTTGATAACTATTTTAGTACTAGGCCTTTATTCACAATTATCTTCTTTTTACTCGGAAGTTTGGCAGGAATATTAAATGTTTTTAGGGTTGCAAAATCCATGCAAAATAACTAAAAAATACAACAATGGCCGCTGAAAAAACACCAAATTTAATTGATCCAATTCACCAGTTTGTAATAACTAAGATTGCAGATATTCAAATTGGAGGAGTAGATATTTCTTTTACGAATTCATCTCAATTTATGGTCATATCTACAATAGCTATTATGTTCTTTTTTATGTTAGGTCTTTCCAAAAGATCGATAATTCCAAATAGATTTCAGATTATGTGTGAACTCTCATATGAGTTTATTGCTGATTTATTAAGAACAAATGTTGGTGATCAGGGAAGAGCTTTTTTTCCTTTTGTGTTTTCTTTATTTATGTTTATTTTTTTCTGTAACTTAATTGGACTAGTTCCCTATTCATTTACCGTAACAAGTCATTTTGCAGTAACCTTTGCATTCGCAGGTTTAATTTTCATTGGCGTTACCGTTTTAGGTTTTGCAAAGAATGGATTTGGCTATCTAAAAATGTTTTATCCTAGTGGAGTACCTATTTATATGGCTCCTATAATTATACCAATCGAAATTATCTCTTATCTATCTAGGCCTGTGGCACTTTCAGTGCGTCTAATGGCTAACATGCTTGCTGGACATAGCATCATCAAGATTTTTGCTGGCTTCATTGTAATGATGGGATTTTTTGGCATAATACCTTTAGCTGGTCTCGTTGCCATCTATGCACTTGAAACTTTTATAGCTTTTTTACAAGCTTACATATTTACAATACTAACATGCATTTATTTGAATGATGCACTACATCCGCATCATTAAAGATATTAATTAATTATAAAAAACGAAAGGAAGAAAAATGGAAGTAGAAGCAGCAAAACTAATTGGAGCAGGATTAGCAACAATTGGAGTGGCAGGACCTGGTATTGGACTAGGAACTGTATTTGGAGCATATATAGCAGGTATCTTTAGAAACCCATCTGTTCAACAGCAAGCATTTGGCCAAGTACTACTTGGATTTGCTTTAGTTGAGGCGATTGCATTATTTGCCCTAGTTATAGCCTTTTTAATCTTGTTTGGATAATACCTAACAAATAGATAAAGACTTATGAGTTATATTAAAATTTCAACTAGTGCCATCTTGACTATGTGGTCAGCAAATTCATTTGCTGCAGGTCAAGGTGGTGGTTTGCCACAAATGGATATTGGCAGCTATCCATCTCAGATTTTTTGGCTGATTATAACTTTTGGAGTGCTATATATATTCATGTGGAAGATTGCCATACCACAGCTAAGAACAACAGTAGAAGAACGTAAAGACAAAGTATCAATGGATTTAAATGATGCAGAACAACTTAAAACTGAAGCCAAGTCTATTTTAGAAGAGTACGAAGCTAAGATTACAAATAGTAATCTAGAGGCATCATCAATCTATACAAATACTAAATCAGATATAGATAAGAAAATTGATTCATCTAAGAGAGAAACTGATGAGAAGATAAGAAAATTGATAGAAGAATCTCAATTAGCTTTAGAAAAAAAAGAAACTGAAGCTATTGATGAAATAAAAGCCAAAACAATAGAAACAACTCAATCTATCGTTGAGAAATTTATTGATCAAAAAATTAGTGAAGAAGAAATAAGAAAGTATTTAAATTAATAGTATGGAATTTTTTTCACAACCAGCATCATGGACACTAGTTGCATTTTTAATATTTATAGGGATAGCTATCTACTTAAAAGCACCATCAATGATTACAAAACTGCTTGATGATCAAATTGAAAGAGTGAAAAAAGAATTAAGTGATGCCATCGAGTTAAAAGAGGAAGCCAATTCTTTATTAGCTGAATATCAAAGAAAAAAAGAGGCTGCTGAACAAGAAGCTGTTTCAATCATTGCTGCTGCAAAAGAAAGAGCCAATGCTTACGAAAGCTCAGCTCTCATAAAAAGTAAAGAGATCATTAAACGTCAAGAAGCGCAGTCAATTGAAAAAATTAATCAAGCAGAAATTCAAGCAATGTCTAGGATTGGTAAAACTATTATTGATCAGTCTATTAATTCAGCAGAGAAACTTGTTTCCGAAAAAATCTCTTCTGGGAAGTCAGATCAGATCTTTGCTGATAGTCTAAAAGACCTAGATAAGCTAAAAATCTAATCAATTTAGTTTTATTAAAACTTCATTCCAACTCAATAAAACATACGCTATAAGTGTCTAATGGCAGTTTATACAGACATAAATAAGAACGAACTAGATTCATTTCTAGCTCTTTATAATATCGAAGAGATTGTAAAATTCACTGGCATAAAAGAAGGTGTGGAAAATTCTAATTTTCTTTTAGAAGGCAATAGTGCTAAATACATTCTTACTATTTTTGAAAAAAGAACAGATGAAAATGATTTACCGTTCTTTTTTAATCTCATGAATCACTTAAATGATAATGAAATTAAATGTCCTCAAGTAATAAAAGACAAATCAAATAAGTTATATAATTTCATAAAAGATAAACCTGCTGTGATAACTTCTTTTCTTAATGGAATATCTATTAAAAAAATTGCGCCTAAGCATTGTGGAGAGTTGGGTGAAAACTTAGCTAAGTTTCACCTTGCATCAAATAAACTTGAAATTAAAAGAGATAATACTCTTGGTATTAAAGATCTTAATAAATTAGTTATTGAGATTAATAAACTTAATTTAAAAGAGTATGATAATTTAATATCTATAATAAATAACGAATATGATTATCTTAAGGATGAAATACCATTTAATCTTCCATCGGGAATTATTCATGCTGATCTTTTTCCTGACAATGTCTTTTTTATAGAAGATCAACTATCTGGAATTATTGATTTTTATTTTGCCTGCAATGATTATTATGCATATGAGCTAGCTATTTGTATCAACGCCTGGTGTTTTGAAAGAAATAATGAATTTAATGTTTCAAAGGCAAAATCATTCTTACACCAGTATAATTCTATCAGGAAGATAAGCGCAGATGAACTAAAAGCTCTGCCTACATTAGCTAGAGCAGCTGCTTTAAGATTCTTATTAACAAGGCTTTATGATAAAATTCATCATAACAAAAATGACTTAGTATCCACCAAAGATCCAAAAGAATATTATGAAAAGCTTAAGTTTCATCAAACAGTCAAAAATGTAAGTGAATATGGACTCTAATAATATAATTAACATTTATACTGATGGCGCTTGCTCTGGAAATCCAGGTCCAGGTGGTTGGGGCGCTTATATTGACAATGCTGGTTTAGTTACTGAACTATCTGGAAGAGAAGAAGATACTACTAATAATAGAATGGAGCTTAAAGCAGTTATTGAAGCACTAAATTCATTTACGAGTAAAACCAATTTAAATCTCTATACAGATTCAAAATATGTCATGGATGGGTCAAGCAAATGGATTGAAAATTGGAAAAAAAATGGATGGAAAACAGCACAAAAAAAAGCGGTTAAAAATCAAGATTTGTGGATCGAATTAGATAAACTTGTACATTTCCACCAAATACACTGGGTTTGGGTTAAAGGTCATGATGGAAATTTAGGTAATGAAAGAGCTGACTATCTAGCCACTTCAGCAATTTAACTATCCTATAATTTCAAGCATTTTTGCAGCACCACTATCTTCTGCTTGTCCTGGCTTACCTTCGACGTTAATGCTTTTGACAACAGAGTCTTCAATTAGCATTGAATATCTTTTAGATCTTACGCCTAAACCAAATACTTCCAAGTCAGCATCCATTCCAACTGCTTTGGTAAACTTAGCACTTCCGTCGGCAGCAAGAATTACCTTATCTTCTGATTTCTGATCTACAGCCCATGCGTTCATGACAAAGTTGTCATTCACTGATACACAAATTATTTCATCAATTCCTTTTTCTTTAAATTTATCATGATTTTCAATATAACCTGGTAAATGTGTTTGGGAGCAGGTTGGACTAAATGCTGCGGGAACAGCAAATAGAACTATCTTCTTTCCTTTTGAAAATTCCTCTAAATTTAATGGCGCCGCCCCTTTTTCTTTTGAGGGAATTGTTAAAGGCTCATTAGTTATCTTATCACCAACTTTTATTGTCATGTCTTCATTCTTTCTAGGTAATTAATTATAATTTACCTTATATTTAACTTGATTATGAATAGTATCCAGCAAACATATATAACAGGCAAGCTATTAATTGCAATGCCTCACATGCCTGATGATAGGTTTAAAAATTCAGTTATTTTTATTTATAATCATGATGCCGAGGGGGCTTTTGGTTTAATTCTCAATAAGCCATTAAAAAAAATAAATTTAAATGAACTTTCAGAAGATTTGGGATTAAAGAAGATAAAAGATAATGATTACAATCTAGATATTTTCTTAGGAGGTCCCGTTGATATAACTAAAGGTTTTGTTCTTCACTCAAATGATTACACTGAAGAAACTACTCAATCAATTACTCCTGATATAAAACTTTCAACTAGTACTAATGTTTTAGAAAATATGGGTAAACAAGAAAACCCAGGTAGCAAAATAGTCTTATTTGGCTACGCCAGTTGGGAAGCTGGGCAACTTGAGCAAGAAATAGCTGACAATGAATGGCTAATAGCTGATGCATCAAAAAAATTTATATTTGATTGTGAATCAAGTAAAAAATGGAATAAAAGTATTTCTAATTTAGGCGTTAATGTAACTTATTTAGCATCTTTTGGTGGAAATGCATAAATACTAAATCAAACTAAAATTAAGGAAAATAATATGAAAAACTTATCTGGAAAAACATTATTTATAACTGGGGCAACTCGTGGAATAGGATTTGAGATTGCTAAAAAAGCAGCAAAGGATGGTGCTAATATTGTAATTGCTGCAAAAACAGATACACCCCACCCTACACTACCTGGAACAATACACACTGCTGCTGAAGAATTAAAAGAAGCTGGTGGTGATGCAATTGGTATTAAGACTGATATTAGATTTGAAGATCAAGTAAATGCTGCAGTTGAACAGGCTGTAAAAACATTTGGTGGTATAGATATCTGCATTAATAATGCGAGTGCAATAAATTTATCGTCTACTCTACATACAGAAATGAAGAGATACGATTTAATGCATAATATAAATACTAGAGGTACTTTTATGGTATCAAAAACTTGTATTCCTCATCTTAAAAAATCCGAAAATCCACACATACTTAATCTTGGACCTCCACTTAATATGGCATCTAAATGGTTTAAGCCACATGTTGCATATACAATGGCAAAATATGGTATGAGCATGTGCACTTTAGGAATGTCGGAAGAACTTAAGCCACATGGTATTGCAGTAAACTCCTTATGGCCTCGAACTATGATTGATACATCTGCTGTAAGAAATATTCTAGGTGCAACACTTGCCGACAAAGGTTTAAGTCAATGTCGTAAACCAGAAATTATGGGAGATGCTGCATATATAATTCTTACTCAAGACTCTAAAAAATTTACAGGAAATATGTGCGTAGATGATAGTACGATAGTTGCTTCTGGTAAGACTAATTTAGATGAATATCTTGCAACACCTGATGCAAAACCACTAGAAGATTTTTTTGTTGATGATGGTGATGGAGAAATTGAATTATTTTAATTTTTTAAAATCATCCACTATGAAAGAAAGCACAGTATGATCTTGCCATTTATCGTTTATTTTCAATAATTTACGTGCTGTGCCTTCTTTAATAAATCCATTTTTTAAAAGTACTTTTAATGATGGCTTATTATGAGGTAAGCAAGCTGCTTCAATACGATGTAACTTTAGTTCATTAAAAATAAATTTTTTAACTAATTCTAGAGACTCACTCATCATACCTTTGCCTTCACAATCTTTTGCAATCCAATAACCAATCGCACAAGATTGAATTATTCCCCTCTGGACATTGCTAATATTAACTTCTCCAATAAAATCTTCATTGTCAGACTTGAATATTAAAAAAGAGTACGCTTGATCATTGTGTGAAAGTCTTTCAAACATTCTAACTCTTTTTACAAATGAGCTTCGTTCTAATTCATTGATAGACCATAAAGGTTCCCAAGGCTGTAAATATAATTCATTTTTCTTTCTTTCATCAGCCCAAGTCCTCCAATCATTATATTGCGGTGGTCGCAGTATTACTTTTTGACCTGCAATTTCAAATAGGTTTTTCTTTAGGCTATATGCATTTAGAAAGGACATTGATTATTATTTAGAATAATTATCTTTAATAACTTTTCTAACTTCTTCAGCTGAATTCATAAAACTATAAAATTTTTCTTCATTTTTATACATTTCAAAAAACTCATTAGTAGATTGCATTGGATGCCCTATTGCTTTTTCAACTGTATCTGAAAATTTAATTGGATGTGCTGTTCCTAAAATAAAATTATTATCGCCTCTTTCATTTAATACTCTTGAGGCTCCAAGTCCAATAGCTGTATGAGGATCCATTATATAATTAAATTCTTTATAAGTTTCTTTGATTAAATCATTAACTTCATTTTGATTAATTTTTTTTGATGAAAATGTTTTTTTTACCAAATTAGACTGTTCCTTGGTTACACTAAATGATCTATTATTTTTTAATTCATTCATTTTTTCAGACGTCATTACACTTGATCTTTGTAACAAATCAAACAATAAACGCTCAAAATTACTGGCTATTGCAATATCCATACTTGGACTAGTTGTCTTAGTAACACCTTCTATTGAATAACTGCCAGAATTAATAAAGCGATCTAAAATATCATTTTCATTAGTTGCAATAATTAATTTATTTACTGGTAAACCCATTTTTATGCCCACATAACCAGCATAAATATCACCAAAATTTCCAGTTGGTACGGAAAAATTTATTATCTCATCCTCAGAAATATTATTATTAATTAATGTATAAAAATAATAAACAATTTGAATCATTACTCTAGACCAGTTTATTGAATTTACTGCAGCTATTGAAAATTCCTCCGAAAAGTCTCTATCTACAAGAATTGATTTAACTATATTTTGACAATCATCAAATGTTCCATCTACTTCAATTGGAAAAATATTATCGCCATGTACTGTAGTCATTTGTTTTTTTTGAAAATCAGAAATCCTCCCTTTTGGAAATAAACAAAAGATATTAATTTTTGAACTTTGATGTACTGCATTAATTGCTGCTGACCCAGTATCACCTGAAGTTGCTACTATTAAGTTTAGTTTTTTATTTTCTTGTAACAGGTAATAGTCAAAAATAGGAACTATAAGTTGCATTGCAAAATCCTTAAATGCTAGCGTAGGACCATTAAACAACTCAACTATGTGTTCTCTCTGTTTAAGGTTTTTGAATGTAATTATTTTACTCTTACTAAATTTTGCATAAGCGTTATCTATTAGGCTTTTAAGCTCTGACTTTTTAATATCTTCTCCAATAAATGGATATATAATTTCTAACGCCAATTCAGAATAACTATCAATTTTTTTTAAAGCATTATAATCAATTTGTGGCCACTCATCAGGAACATATAGGCCTCCATCTGAAGCTAGGCCTGAAAATAGTATATCTTTAAATGTAAGATCTTTTTCACCACCTCTAGTACTTAGATATTTCATTTTTTTAAAATATTTTTATAAATATAAATTATGTACATGCCCGCTATAGAAAGTGCTAAAGCGAACCATGTAATGGCATATTGTAAGTGATTATTTGGAATATTTATAGCTGTAAACTCATTTAATAAATCTGAGTAATATTCTTGTTCAAGAACTCTAAAGATATACTTTTCACTATTTAAATTTGTGTATTGATCCATTTCTTCAATATTCATTAAGTACCAACTGTTCTTAATAGTATCTGGCTCAGGAGAGAATGCTCGTCTTTCTTTTGAATATATTAGTATGCCTTTAAAATCAAGTTCACCATCTAGAGACCTGAACATGAATTTCTTAGAATTAATATTTGTAAAGTTAGTCCATCCTAAATCAATATATACTGTTTTTTCTTTAGTGAGCAATGGCACAATAATATTGTAACCTGACTGCCCATATGAATTAATATTAAAAAAATGTAACTCTTTAGAATGATCTAATTTTCCTGATATATAAGATTTTTTATAAGAGAAATCATTATTTTTTATTTCAAATGGATATTCAATATAGTCTTCTATTTGACCATCTTTGATTGTACTAAGAAGTTCTGTTTTCCATTCTAATCTATGTAATTGCCAGTAGCCTAAATACACAAGAGAGACTAATGCGCATAAAAATAAAGAATGAAATGTTAAGTTTTTTATCAAAGATTAACTCTTTAATATGAGCCCCATACATATATAGATGCAAATAAAAATAGCCAAACAACATCTACAAAATGCCAATACCATGCAGCAGCTTCAAATCCAAAGTGATGGTCCGGCTTAAAGTGCCCAACCATTGCTCTACCTAAACATACAGCAAGAAATATAGTACCAATTATTACATGAAAACCATGAAAACCCGTTGCCATAAAAAAAGTTGCCCCATAAATATGCCCAGCAAAATCAAAGTGTGCATGCATATATTCGTACGCTTGGAATCCCGAAAATATTACTCCTAAGACTACTGTAATTATCAAGCCTTGAATAACCTCTTTTCTATGTCCTTCTTGAAGCGCATGGTGCGCCCAAGTTACTGAAGTACCAGATAAAAGCAAAATTAAAGTGTTAATTAATGGAATGTGCCATGGATCTAATAGCTCAATATCTAATGGTGGCCAAGTAGAACCAATTTGCTCAGTTGGATATAAGCTTGCATTAAAATAAGCCCAGAACCAAGCAACAAAAAACATTACTTCAGATGCAATAAAAAGTGTCATCCCATATCTTAAACCTAGTTGCACAACCAGCGTATGGTGACCGTCTTTTTCTCCCTCAATTATGATGTCTCTGAACCACATAAATGCAACATATATAACGGCTAGCAAACCGATAACCATAGTCCACGCGTTATCAGTTCTAAAATAGATTACAGCGCCAAAACATAATATTAATGCTCCTATAGATGCTAATAGCGGCCATGGACTTGGGTCAACTAAATGGTAATCGTGTCCTTTTGGATTATTTGAACTCATAAATTCTTGTTATCAGATGTTTCATAAAAGGTATAGGATAAAGTTATCTCGGATAAATCACCTATGAATTTATCATTAACTATTTCTGGATCAATATAAAAATTGATTGGCATTACTTTTTCTTCTCCTGGTTTAAGAGACTGCTCATTAAAGCAAAAGCATTCTAATTTACTAAAATATTTCCCTGCATCGTTAGGACTTACATTAAATGATGCAGTGCCACTAATTGCAGTATCAGAATTATTCTTTGCTATATAATTAGCTGTATAATCTGCCCCTATTTTAAGATCAAAAGTTTTTCTCTCAGGGTAAAAATCCCAATTTAAATCTGATGAAACATTAGCATCAAATCTTACTTCAATAGTTTTATCTAAAACATAATCACTCTCAATTTGTGTGATGTTAGGTGTCCCTCCGAATCCAGTCACTTTACAAAATAGATTATATAGTGGCACTGAAGCATACGCCAAAAGAAGCATTGCAAACACTAGGGTTAAAAGGCTCATAGCCACACGATTGTTCTTATCAGAAATATAATTTATTAACTTATATTTCATGATGGGTAAGCCATATTTGAAATTTTATAGATTGTATAAAGAAAAAAAATAACCATTAAACTTGCTAAGAATAAAGCAGTATAAATATTTTTCTTTTTTGTTTTTTTATCTACCATTTACATTACCACGCTATCAATTAATAAGATTGCAAATATATTAAATAAAAAAATAATCGTAAAATAAAAGAATTGCTGCGCTTTTTTTTCAAAATCTTTATCATCTACAGGAGTATTTTTTAATTTTAGAGACAGATAGACAAATATAACACTTAAAGCTGTTGCAGAAATTGTATAAAAATAAGAGTAAAATAAACCAAGGCTAATTGTTACTGGAAATAATATAATACTATAAGTAACAATCATATTTAACGTTCTTTCAGGACCAACAATAACTGGCATCATTGGAATTCCAGCTTTTTTGTATTCTCCCGAACGATAAAGAGCTAGCGCCCAAAAATGTGGAGGAGTCCATAAGAAGATAATTGTAAATATTATTAAAGGCTCATAAGAAAGAGTTCCAGCTATTGCTGACCACCCAATCATTGGCGGAAAAGCACCAGCTGCACCACCTATTACAATGTTTTGTGGAGTTCTTCTTTTTAGCCAGACAGTATAAACAAGGACATAGTACACAATTGTTAAGGCTAATAGTGATGCAGCTAATAAATTTGAAGCATAATATAAAATAACAATAGATATGATTGATAGTACTGTTCCAAATGTTAAGGCATGATTAGGTGCAATAATTCCAGCTGGAATTGCTCGATCCATTGTCCTGGTCATTAGTTTATCGGTATCTCTTTCATACCACATATTTAATGCTCCTGAGGCACCTGATCCAATTGAAATTGCAAAGATAATTAAAGCACTAGAAGTTAATGACACTTCACCTGGAGCAATAACCATTGCAACAAAACTAGTAAATATAGAGAGTGACATCACTCTTGGCTTAAGAAGAGAAAAATAAGACTTAAGTGTAAAGACAAAACTATTCATAGATCGTTTGCCTTCATCTTGCTCTAGAGCTGTTATATGTGACAAAATTGTCTCCTATATTACTTGATAACAGGTAATTCTTCAAACTGGTGAAATGGTGGTGGAGAAGACAATGTCCATTCCAGTGTATCCGCACCTTCACCCCAAGGATTATCTGCACATTGTTCGTTCTTGATAAATGCATGAATTAACATGACAAAAAATACTAAAAGTCCAACAGAAGAGAGATAAGATCCGATTGAAGAAATATAATTCCAACCAGCAAAAGCATCTGGGTAATCAGCATATCTTCTTGGCATTCCAGCAAGGCCTAAAAAATGCTGTGGGAAAAATACAATATTAACCCCAATAAAAGTTAGCCAAAAGTGAAGTTTACCAAGCCACTCTGAATAATTTTTTCCAAACATTTTGCCAAACCAATAATAAAAAGCTGCGAATATTGCAAATACAGCACCCATTGAAAGAACATAGTGAAAGTGAGCAACTACATAATATGTATCATGTAATGAATGATCAATTCCTGCATTGGCTAAAACAACACCTGTTACACCACCTACCGTAAATAAAAATATAAAGCCCATTGCCCATAACATTGGAGTTTTAAGTTCTACCGAACCACCCCACATGGTTGCGATCCAAGAAAATATTTTAATTCCAGTCGGTACTGCAATAACCATTGTTGCAAAAACATAATACGCCTTAATATCCGCACTCATTCCAACCGTATACATATGATGTGCCCATACAATGAAACCAAGGAAACCAATAGATACCATTGCATATGCCATACCCAAATAACCAAATATTGGTTTCTTTGAAAAAGTTGAAACAACGTGACTTATAATTCCAAAGCCAGGTAATATTAAAATATAAACTTCAGGGTGACCAAAGAACCAAAATAGATGTTGGAAAAGTACTGGATCACCTCCAGCTTCTGCTGCAAAAAAAGCTGTACCAAAGTTTCTATCGGTTAAAAGCATAGTGATTGCACCAGCTAATACTGGTAAGGATAGTAGTAATAAAAAAGCCGTTACTAAAATGGACCAAACAAACAAGGGCATTTTGTGAAGTGTCATTCCAGGGGCACGCATATTAAATATAGTAGTGATAAAGTTAATAGCACCTAAAATTGAAGATGCACCTGCTATGTGAAGTGAAAAAATAGCTAAGTCAACTGCAGGACCTGGAGCTCCAATAGATGAAGATAAAGGAGGGTAAAGTGTCCATCCACCGCCAACACCTTGTCCACCAGCAGTTCCCTCAACAAATAATGAGGAAAGCAAAAGTATAAAAGAAGCAGGTAATAGCCAAAAAGATATATTGTTCATTCTTGGGAAAGCCATGTCAGGTGCACCAATCATCAAAGGTACAATCCAATTACCAAAACCACCTATCATTGCAGGCATAACCATAAAGAAGATCATTATTAAGCCATGATTTGTAACCAAAACATTATAAAGATTATGATCGCCGCCTAAAATTCCATCGCCCGGGTACATTAATTCCATACGCATTACAACTGACATTGCGCCACCAATTACACCAGCAACTATTGCAAAAATTAAATATAATGTTCCTATATCTTTGTGGTTTGTAGAGTATAAATATCTTCTCCAACCAGTTGGGTGATGATCGTGTGTATGATCTATAGTATCAGGTGTAATATCTACCATTATTTTCTCCTTAATTATTTAGCAGCTAACTTAATTTGAGTTGTCTCTAGTGAGGCATACTCTTCTTTAGCAAACTCTATCCATTGATCGAATTCTTCTTGTGACACCACTTTAACATTTATTGGCATAAATGCATGTCTTGGTCCACAAAGCTCAGAACATTGTCCATAGTAAATACCTTCTTTATTTACTTTAAACCAAGTGTCATTTATTCTTCCTGGAACCGCATCCATTTTAACAGCAAAAGCTGGAATGGTCCAAGAGTGCAAAACATCATCTGAAGTAATTAAGAGCTTAACAACCTTATTAACTGGCACAACAATTTGAGTGTCTGTTTCTAGCAACCTTAACTTTGGATCCGATAATTCACTATCGTCAAGCATATTTGCATCTATTACAAAGTCGCCATAATCTGGATATTCATAACTCCAGTACCACTGATTGCCTGTAGCTTTAATAGTAATATCTGATTCTGGGATTGTTTCTGAAACATATAAAATTCTAAAAGATGGGATTGCAATAATAATCAATAAAACAACCGGAATAACTGTCCAAAGTATTTCAATCAAAGTATTATGAGTTGTTGTTGATGCAACTGGATTTCTGACACTATTAAATCTATAATAAATATACAATAGAAGTCCCAGAACAAAAACGGAGATAGCAGTTATAATTGGCAACAAAATATAAGTGTGAAAATTTATTACATCTGCCATTAGATCGGTTGCTGGTTCTTGAAAACCTAACTGCCAGTCTGTTGGTAAGTTCTCTGCAGACACAATATTTGAACTAATAAATAGTAATGTTAAAATTTTTAAAAATAATTTCATATTCTAATCTTGATTTACTAGGTAAATATAGCTATTTTAGTCAATTGCAATAGCAATATTAATGACATAAATAATTAATTTAATAGATATTTTTTTGCGACAGAATGACGCAATTTTTAATCAAATTTGGCTAATTTTTAAACTATATAAATAATATGAGCGATAAAATTAAAAAGAGTGAAGATTTAACGAACATTAGCACTGAAGACCTTTTCTTTAGTGATAGTGATTTAACATCTGGCTCTATTAACAGTATTGTTAATGATTCTCTTCACAAGGCTGATGATGGTGAATTATTTCTCGAATATTGTGAAAGTGAGAGTTTTGTTTTTGATGATCAAAAATTAAAAAGTGCTTCATTTGATGTATCAAAAGGATTTGGTTTACGTGCTATTGCTGGAGAGGCAACGGGTTATGCGCACTCATCTGATATTGATGCTAAATCATTAAAAAAAGCTAGTGACACTGTAAGTTTTATAACTAAAAATAATAATGGAAGTTTTAATTCGAATTTTACTCGAACAAATAAAAAACTTTATACAGATTTAAACCCTGTTAATTCAGTGAATTTTGAAAATAAAATTAAAACTCTTGAGGAAATTGATAGGTATGCAAGAGCAAGAAATCCACTAGTCAAGCAAGTGTCATCATCTCTTAGTGGTGAATGGCAAGTCGTAAGAATATACAGACCTGATGGAGTTTTCGTTGAAGACATAAGACCCCTTGTACGTCTTGGTATCTCTGTAGTCTTAGAAAAAAATGGAAGACAAGAAACAGGAAGAATGGGTGTTGGAGGAAGAGTAGATTACCAAAAATTTTTAGAAGAAGATTATTGGCAAAAACAAGTAGACGGAGCTTTAGCTCAAGCAGAAGTTAATCTTCAATCAGTAGATTCTCCAGTGGGTGAAATGGATGTTGTCTTGGGTCCAGGCTTTCCAGGTATTCTTCTCCATGAAGCGATAGGTCATGGCTTAGAAGGTGATTTTAATAGAAAAAAAACTTCGGCTTTTTCAAGCTTAATGGGTGAAAAGATTGCCCACGATTCAGTAACAATCGTCGACGATGGAACTATTGATTCTAGACGTGGATCAATAAGTATAGACGATGAAGGAACTCCAACAAATTGTACTACTCTAATTGAAAATGGAATTCTAACTGGTTACATGCAAGATAGACATAATTCAAAATTAATGGGAGTTAGTCCTACAGGCAATGGAAGGCGTGAGAGTTATGCTCATGCACCAATGCCAAGAATGACAAATACTTACATGATGTCAGGAAATAAAACTCCAGAAGAAATTATAAAAACTGTTAAAAATGGCGTTTATGCTGTTGATTTCAGTGGTGGCCAAGTAGATATTACTAGTGGAAAATTTACATTTTCATGTACCGAGGCATACAAAATTGTTGATGGTAAAGTTGAGCAACCAATAAAGGGTGCAACTCTTATTGGCAATGGTCCAGATGTTTTAAAAAGAGTTTCAATGGTTGGAAATGATAGTGCAATGGATACTGGTATTGGTACTTGTGGCAAAGCTGGCCAAAGTGTGCCGGTGGGTGTTGGGCAACCAACTATGCTTGTAAATAATCTAACTGTAGGTGGAACTGCTTCAAGTTAACTAAAAAGATAACTCTTCATAAAGTTTTTTAAAATCCTTACCCCAATCATCATTAAAACTATTTAATATCTTGGAAGCTGTTACCTGTTTAGTATTTAAAATATTAAATAAATACCCTAAAAATAAAGTTTCATCTTCACCACTGAGATTAAATTCTTTTCTTTTTTTTAGTCCATGAGTTGCTATCTCGAGAACTTCTTCGGTAATTCTCCAGCCACTTTTATTTTGAATTAATGCATCTAAACCAGTTTTAGAACTTTCAATTTTAAAATTTAAAATTTCATTTAAGTGCCAACTTTTTATAATATCATTTGCAGCATCTAATGTTTCATTATCATATAATAATCCAGTCCATAAAGCTGGTAAGGCACAAAGAGATTTGTAGCTACCAGCGTCTGCTCCACGCATTTCAATATATGTTTTTAATCTTACCTCAGTAAAAATTGTAGATACATGTGTTTCCCAATCATCGATCGTAATTTCATCAGGCTTAATATTTTTATTTTTTCCATCCATTAAATCTCTAAAAGTAAAATCTGTAGAGTCGATGTATTCTTTATTTCTTACAATAAAATATACAGGCACATCCAGAAGATAATCTGTATACTCTTCAAAGCTAAAGCTTTTATCTAACATACTTGGCAAAATTCCAGTTCGATCTTTATCTGTGTCATCCCAAATAACACTTCTATAAGATAAGTATCCATTAGGTTGTCCATTCTTAAAGGGTGAATTTGCAAATAAAGCAGTAGCTAATGGTTGCAATGCGGCAGAAACATTGACTTTTTTTGACATATCTTTTTCAGATAAAAAGTCAAAATTTGCTTGTACAGTGCAAGTTTGATACATCATTTCAAGACCGAGACCACCAACCTTTCTCATGTATGGTGTCATAATTTGCTGGTATCTTTTTTTAGGAACTTTTGGCATATCATCAAAATTTCCAAGTGGAATAAAACCTATTCCTAAAAATCCAATATCTAGCTCCTCTTCGATTGACTTAGTAAAACTAAGATGGTCATTTATTTCACGACAAGTCTCATGAAGATTATTTAAAGGGGCGCCAGAAAGTTCAAATTGTCCACCTGGTTCTAGCGTTATGCTTGCACCATTTTTGGTTGCGCCTACAATCTGACCCTCCTCTTTTACAGCAGTCCATCCATCTTCTACAAATTTTCTTATGACAGTAGAAATACTTTTATCTCCACTAAAAGGGATTAATGATAGATCGTTTTTATTATAAATAAATTTTTCGTGCTCTGTTCCTATCTTTTCAGATCCTTTTAATTTAATACCATCTGAAAAGTATTTAACTAAATCTATTTTTTTTAACATTGAGATAAATTATCCATTACTAGAGCAGATGCAACTATTGTAGCCGTTTCACCTTTTAATATATTCTCTCCCAAAGAAGCTTCAACAATATTCTTATGAGATTTTATATTGTCTAATTCTACTTTAGAGAAGTCTCCCTCTGGACCAATTAATATAGAAATATCTTTATTGAAATTATTTTTTATAATTTGCCTAATCGACACATTCTTACATTGAACAGTGCACGCTATAATTAACTCATCATTTTTTATTTGTTTAAGAAATTCTTTAAAAGCTATTGTTTGATTAATAGTGGGAATTGTTAATTGTTCTGACTGCTCAATTGCCTCTGAGGAAATTAACTTCAATCGATCTACATTAACTTTTGAAATATTAGTATGTTCCATTGCTATAGGTTGAAATATATTTACTCCGATTTCAGTACATTTTTGTATTAAAATTTCGTTTGGATTTCTTTTTAAAGGTGAAAAGTAAAGCTTTATTGGCCGCTGCTTTAGAAGGTCTTTTATTTTTTTTTCTACACTTAACTCTATAGCTTTAGATCTAATATTTACAATTTGCGCAAGCCACTCACCCTCATTAAAAATTAAAATTTTTTCATTAATCTTGCATCTAAGCACATTAATTAAATAATGCGCCTGTTTGTCTTTTATAATGATAATCTTACCAGTTGATATTTTTTCATCTAAAAATATTCGATTTCTTGGTTTCATATTATTTTAGTTATTATTAGCTAGATATTGGCTATAGTTTTCTTAAATATGAATCATAAATTAAAATCATACATTTTACTAACAAGATTAAATAGGCCTATTGGGTCATTATTATTAATGTTTCCTTGTTTATGGGGATTAATAGCAGCCTGTAATTCAGTATTAGATATTAAACAAAATGTATTCTTATTTATAATTTTTATTATTGGTTCATTCGTAATGCGTTCAGCTGGTTGTGTTATAAATGATATTTTTGATCGAGATATAGATATTAAAGTTGAAAGAACCAGATTCAGACCTCTAGCAAATAAGTCTTTACCACTTCATGATGCAATTATCATATTTATTGCCTTATCTCTAATTGGACTATGTATTCTTTTGAGTCTAAACTTTTTATCAATAAAAATTGGCTTTATATCTTTCTTATTATTAATAATTTATCCCCTAACAAAAAGGGTAACTCACTGGCCACAATTTTTTCTGGCTATCACTTTTAATATTGGAATTCTAATTGGATATTCCGCTATAGCTAATAGTATATCAATTGAAATTTTATTTCTCTATTTCGCAGGAATTTTTTGGACCTTGGGTTATGACACAATTTATGCACACCAAGATATAGATGACGATCTTTCAATAGGAGTTAAATCTACAGCCATTCTTTTTGGTAATAATACTAAATATTGGGTTGCATTTTTTTATTCGGCTATGACAATGAGTCTTTTCATTTTTGGGGTAATGGCATCTCAAAAATTACTATTTTTTCTATTTTTACTAGCTGTTTTTACTCATCAGTTTATACAAATAGCAAAATTAGATATTAAAAGACCCGAGGTATGTCTTGCATTATTCAAAAGTAATCAGTATTTAGGGTTACTTATTTGTTTAGGCTTATTATCGAGTTATATTTAGCATTATGGAATTTAAAAATTTAGCAGATCAAATTATTACAAAGACAAAAGTTGCTGGAGCAACTGATTGCGATATAGTTCTAGCTAAGGGAACAAGTAAATCAATTGCATATAGATTTGGTAAAATTGAAGATGTTGAAGAATCTTCCGGTAAAACATTTGGAATTAGAGCTTTAATAGGATCAAAGCAATCCTTTGTCTCATCTTCAAACTTTGATGTAAAAAATATAGATACACTTGTAACTAAAGTAGTTGAAATGGCAAAATTAGCTCCAGAAGATGATACTGCATGCCTAGGTGATCCCACACAACTAGAAACAAATTTTATAGATTTAGATTTATGCCAAAATTATGAAACTGATACAAATTTAATGATTGATAACGTTAAAAAATGTGAGGATGCTGCTTTAAGTATTAAAGGAATTAGTAACTCTGAGGGCTCAGGTGCATCTTTTGGAACTAGTGAATTTTTTTTAGCAACAAGCCATGGCTTTATGGGTGGTTATAAATCATCAAGCAATTCTATATCATGTTCAGTTATCGCAGGTGATGGTGTTAATATGGAGAGAGACTACGATTATGCCTCTGCTATTCATTATGAAGATCTTGATGTCCCGGAAGAAATTGGAAAGAATGCTGCAGATCTTACCTTAAAAAGAATTAATCCAAGAAAAGTTAGCTCTTGCAAAACCTCTGTAATTTTCGATAAAAGAATTAGTAACAGAATAGTTAAGTATGTAGCTGGTGCAATATCAGGAAATTCTATCGCACGTGGAACTAGTTTTTTAAAAGATAGCCTTAATAAACAAATTTTTAGTAAAGATATATCTATAATTGATGATCCTAAGATTTTTAGAGGTATGAACTCAAGCTTATTCGATGGTGAGGGAGTCAAAAATAAAAAAACAGAACTAGTTAGTAATGGAGTTTTAAAAACATGGCTACTAAACACAGCTACAGGCAAAAAATTAAATCTTAAAACAACTGGTCACGCCTCTAGATCTATCGGTTCTCCGCCAGGCACTAGTACCAATAATTTATTTATGGCGAATGGCATGGTCTCTTACGAAGATCTAATTGGATCTATTAAAAGTGGGTTTTATGCTACTGAACTTATGGGCTCAGGTTTCGATCTAATAACTGGAGATTTCAGTGTAGGAGCAAGTGGCTACTGGATTGAAAATGGAGAGTTAGCCTTTCCAGTTAGCGAAATAACTATCGCTTCAAATCTAACTGAAATGTTCTTAAATTTATCAGCTGCTAACGATTTAGAGTTTAAATATGGCTCTAATGCTCCCACTCTTTGTATTGAAGGCATGACTTTAGCCGGAAAATAGCCTTATTTTTATTATTCAATAATTGGAACAGCGACAATGATACTGATAGTATCCTATTTTTACTTATGACAAATTCAGAAATCTTAAAACGACTTTTTAAAGAGAATATCAAACCTCAATTAGCCAAATTAAGTACATCTTTTATATTCATGATAATTATAGCTTTAGCTACTGGTGCTACAGCATGGTTATTAGATCCCGCTATAAAAAAAATATTTTTGGAACGCGACGCTCAAATGGTTTTATTAATTCCATTGGGAGTTATAGGGATTTTATTTATTAAAGGAGTAGCAACCTTCTTTCAAGTTTCAATACTTACTGAGATTGGACAAAAAATAATTGCAGACATTCAAATTAATATGTTCACAAAAATTACTTATGCTGATCTTGGTTGGCTTCAGATTAATCACTCTGGAAAAATTATAGCTAATTTTTTATATGATGTTAATTTACTTCAATCTTCAGTAAGCGATAATCTAGCTAATACATTTAGAAACTTATTAACCTTAATTTGCCTTTTGGGTGTAATGTTTTATCAAGACATAACTTTATCATTAATAGCTCTTATAGCCATTCCATTAGTTGCACTTTTATCAAAACGCCTTGGGAAAAGAATGAAGAAGGCATCTACGGGTACACAGATTGAGACTGGCGTTTTAGCCTCCTTACTCTCAGAAAACTTAGATGGAACTAGAATAGTAAAGGCTTATCAACAAGAAGAAGCTGAGATAAAAAAAGTTTCACAATCTATTTATCGAAGAATGCAACTTCTTATTAAAACAACAAAAACAAAAGCAGCCGCAGCTCCATTTTCTGAATTCTTAGCAGGATTTGGTATTGCTGGTGCAATGTATTACGCCGGTCTTAGGGGTATTCAAGGCGAGCTTCCATTAAATGAATTTATATCTTTTCTTGGGGCTATGATGTTGGCATTTCAACCACTGAGAAGCTTGTCACAAGCTAATACAATCATGCAGGAAGGTTTTGCTGCTGGTAAAAGAGTTTTTGAACTTTTGGATCAGCCATTAGAAATAATTGAAAGAAATAATGCAGAGGAATTATTGGTAAAAAAAGGCAAAGTTGTATTTAAAAATGTTAGCCTTTCATATAACAAGGAAAACATTGTTTTAGATAACATTAGCTTAACATTAGAGCCAAATAGTATTACGGCACTAGTAGGCCCTAGTGGATCAGGAAAAACTTCAACCTTAAATTTGATACCAAGATTTTATGATCCTCTAAATGGTGAAATTTTAATAGATGGAATGAGTACTAAAGATGTGACTCTTTATTCTCTCAGGTCTTCAGTTGCATTGGTGAGCCAGGAACCAATTCTTTTTGACCTATCAATTAGAGACAACATATCTTATGGAAAGAAAGATGCTAGCGAAGAGGAAATAATTACAGCAGCAAAATTAGCATCGGCTGATCAGTTTATTTTAGATTTTCCAAATGGTTACGATACAATGATTGGTGAAAAAGGCTATAGTCTATCTGGTGGTCAAAAACAAAGGATTTCAATTGCAAGAGCCTTCTTAAAAAACGCACCTATACTTTTACTGGACGAAGCAACTTCAAGTCTAGACTCTGAGTCGGAATATGCAGTTCAAAAAGCAATTTCAACACTAATGAAGGATAGAACAACATTGGTTATTGCACATAGACTAAGCACTATTGAAAATGCTGATAAGATTATAGTATTAAATAATGGTACTATTGAAGAGACTGGATCGCATGAACAATTAATTCAAAATAGTGGTTTGTACAAAAGATTGTATGAACGACAATTTTAATTAGATGATCAAAATTATTTTAAAAAATTATTTTGTCAAAAAATTCCTTTCTCTTGTTGGTGCATTTTATGTTTATAT
>Ga0209710_1000587_pt1 | contig 32558 bp, 27 predicted proteins | sample ArcticOcean_MG_C_5_FD_187436 | JGI IMG/M metagenome (GOLD analysis project Ga0209710, IMG submission 187436) | Marine microbial communities from western Arctic Ocean - ArcticOcean_MG_CB4_138 (SPAdes) (version 2) | ecosystem: Environmental > Aquatic > Marine > Oceanic | place: Arctic Ocean...
CGTATTATCAAGATGCCTAGAAAAAAATGGGACGATTTTTTTGTGCGGGAATGGAGGGAGTGCGTCGGATAGTCAGCATATTGCTGCAGAATTAGTTGGAAGATTTAAAAAAGATCGTCGTGCACTTAAGTCCATAGCATTAACAACTGATACCTCAATACTCACCAGTGTAGGCAATGATTACGGTTTTAAAGAGATTTTTTCTCGACAAATTGAGGCTTTAAGTTCTTCGGGTGATATTTTAATTGGAATTTCTACATCGGGAAATAGTGAAAATATTATAAGAGCTTTTGAAGTGGCTAAAGGTTTGGGCGTAACAACTATTGGGCTTACCGGGAAAGACGGAGGCAAGTTAAAAAATATTTCAGATCACTGTCTTATGGTGCCTTCAGAATCAACAGCACGGATTCAAGAGTCACATATATTGATTGGACATATTTTGTGTGACTTAATTGAAAAAAAGCTTCAGCTTGTTTAAAAGTAAAAAAGGCTAAAAGGCTATTTTATGAGTTTAGAAAAAAGTAAGCGATATGCAGTAATCTTATGTGGAGGTTTCGGAAGTAGATTGTGGCCATTATCTAGAGCAATCAGACCAAAACAGCTACTAGCACTTAATGGTGAAAAAACATTACTTCAACAGACAGCCTTAAGATTAAAAAAGTTAGTAAATCCTGCCAATCTTTATACAGTTACGCATGAAAGTCATAAGTTTGAAGTGTTAGGACAATTGTCCGAAGTGCTTCCAGAGTATAGTTCTAATGTAATGAGTGAGCCAGAGGCAAAAAATACACTCCCAGCAATAGCTTTAGCAACTTATAATATCTACAAAAAAGACAAAGAAGCTGTTGTGGGTATATTCGCCTCAGATCATTCAATAAAAAATGATCAAAAATTTGTAGCTGCATGGAAGTCCGCCGAGGCTATCGCTGAAGATAATTTTTTAGTGCTAATAGGTATTAAGCCTGATAATCCTGCTACTGGGTATGGATATATAAAACCTAATAAGAAAATTTCTATAAAAGCAGATCTAGATATTTATGAGGTTGATTCTTTTATAGAAAAACCAAATATAAATGACGCAATGAAATATGTGGATGACGGGTATTTGTGGAACAGTGGGATGTTTGTTTTTAAAGCCAAAGTATTTATGGATTTATTAAAAAAATATCAATTAGAAATGTATAACTCTTTGCTAAACGTTTCAGATACTAATATAAAAGATGTTTACGCAAGCTTTCCAAATCTTTCTATGGATTATGGTTTGGCTGAGAAAGTAAAAAAAATTGCTGTTGTACCAGTGGCAATGGGTTGGAATGATTTAGGTAGTTGGAATTCAATCTATGAGAATGGACAAAAAGATAAAGATGGAAATTTATGTCATGGAACAGTATTTAATTTGGACACTAAAGATAGTCTTATATGGTCAGAAGATAATTTAATAGCAACTATAGGGTTAAGCAATATAATTGCGGTACAGACTTCAGATGCAATTTTAATCTCTGATAGAAATCGATCTGAAGAAATTAAGTTATTGGTAGAAAACCTTAGGCGTTCCAACCCAAAAGTCATTGAAGAAAATGTTACTATATATAGGCCATGGGGAGCTTATCAAGTACTATCAGAAAATGAAAATTTCAAGGTAAAACGCATTATTGTAAAACCAAAATCTAAACTCTCACTTCAAATGCATAAGTATCGTTCAGAACATTGGGTGGTAGTATCAGGAACTGCTACTATTATTAATAATAATAATGAAAAATCCACGCTAAAAATAAATGAATCTACTTATATACCAAAAGAACAAAAACATCGGTTAATGAATGATACCGATAGTGATCTGATTATTATTGAAGTTCAATGCGGTGAATATGTGGGTGAAGATGATATCTTAAGATTTGATGATTTTTATGGAAGGGAAACTGATGGGTAAAATAGCATTAATAACAGGTGTAACAGGTCAGGATGGAGCTTATTTATCGGAATTTTTACTTGAAAAAGGTTATCAAGTTCATGGAATTAAAAGACGAAGCTCAATGTTTAATACAGCAAGAATCGATCATTTAGTTACTAACTCTAATGAGCAGGAAACCCCGTTTTTTCTGCACCACGGAGATATGACTGATTCTTCAAGCTTAATTCATATAATACAAAAAATTAAACCCGATGAGATATATAATTTAGCTGCTCAAAGTCATGTTCAAGTTTCATTCGAGGAGCCAGAATATACTGCAAATTCTGATGCTTTAGGCCCCCTAAGAATTTTAGAAGCAATTAGAATTCTGGGTTTAGAAAATAAAACTAAATTTTATCAAGCGTCAACGTCTGAAATGTATGGGTTAGTTCAGGAAATACCACAGACTGAAAAAACTCCATTCTATCCAAGAAGCCCTTATGCGGTTGCTAAACTCTATGCTTATTGGATTACTATAAATTATCGAGAAGCCTATGATGTTTTTGCTTGTAATGGGATTTTATTTAATCATGAAAGCCCTGTTCGTGGCGAAACTTTTGTAACAAGAAAAATCACGATGGCATTGGCAAGAATAAAACTTGGACTTCAAGACTGTTTATTTTTAGGTAATATGAATGCGCTAAGAGATTGGGGGCATGCAAAAGACTTTGTTGAGATGATGTGGTTAATGATGCAGCAGGAGAAGCCTGATGACTACGTTATTGCTACCGGCTCTCAATATAGCGTTAGAGATTTTGTAAACGCAGCAGCAAAGAAACTAGATATAGATATTGAATGGAAGGGGGAGGGTACAAATGAAAAAGGGTATAACTCTTCGGGTAAGTGTATTGTTGCCGTAGACCCTTTGTATTTCAGACCTACGGAAGTTGAAACCTTATTAGGCGATGCCAGTAAGGCAAAGAAAAAATTGGGCTGGGAACCTAAAATAAGTTTTGATGGTTTAGTTGGGGAAATGGTAGAAGAAGACTTAACCCATGCGAAGGAAGATCAATTATTGAAGAAGCACGGGTTTTGGAAAAAAACATTATGAGTTTCAAGCATGAATTAGCAACGAGCTCTTGGGGCGATGGTGAAATTAGTGCTATGAATGATGTAATAGCTGAAGGTAATTTCACTATGGGCAAAAGAGTGAAGTTATTCGAAAAAAAATTCTCTGAATTTATAGAAGCTAAACACTGTGTAATGGTAAATTCAGGTTCTTCAGCAAATTTATTAATGATTGCTGCTCTTTTTTATTCAAAACAATCAAATTTAAAGCTTAAGCGTGGTGATGAAATTATTGTCCCAGCTGTGTCGTGGAGTACAACCTATTTCCCCTTATACCAGTATGGATTAAAAATAAAGTTTGTCGACATAGATTTAGAAACATTAAATTATGATTTATCTAAATTAGAAACTGCTATTTCTAAAAAAACTCGAGCGATAATGGCGGTAAACCTTCTTGGTAATTCAAATGACTTTGGCCATATCTTGAACTTAATTTCTGGAACAGATATTGTTTTAGTCGAAGATAATTGTGAGTCAATGGGTGCGGAATTCTCAAATAAAAAGACTGGAACCTTCGGAGTAATGGGTACATTCAGCACTTTCTTCAGTCATCATATTTCCACAATGGAAGGTGGAATTATAGCTACGGACGATAAGGAGTTATATCACATACTTTTATCATTGAGGGCTCATGGTTGGACGAGGGATTTACCAAATAATAATTTAGTTTGCTCAAAAAAAGATACTGAATCTTTAAAGGAAGATTTTCGTTTTGTTTTGCCTGGGTACAATGTTAGACCGTTAGAGCTTCAAGGAGCTATTGGAATAGAGCAGATTAAAAAATTATCTATGATAATTTCAGGACGTCAAAAAAATGCAATATTATTCAAAAAAATTCTAGCAAACCATCCAGATCTAATGATGCAGAAAGAGATTGGGAAAAGCTCATGGTTTGGTTTTAGTCTAATAATAAGGCCTGAAAGTAAATTAGATCGTGCATACTTGGCAAAAAAATTATCCTCTTTAGGGTTCGAATATAGACCAATAGTTACAGGTAATTTTGCCAATAATGAAGTTACTAAATATTTTGACTCAGAGGTGCATGGCGAACTTAAAAACGCTGATTACATCGATAAGAATGGAGTATTTATTGGTAATCATCATTACACTATGTCAGATGCTTTTTTAGCCCTTGGAAAAATTTAGATAAATTATTAAATGAAACATTGATATTAAAAATAACAGAAAAGGATTTTGGAAATGAATCATAACTCTAAAATATATGTTGCCGGACATAATGGCTTAGCAGGATCAGCAATTTTATATAATTTGAAAGAAGCTGGATTTAAAAATATTATCGTAAAAAGTCATGATGAGTTAGATTTAACTGATCAACTGGTAACTTCAAATTTCTTTAAAACTGAAAAACCGGAATATGTTTTTTTGGCTGCAGGGAAGGTTGGCGGAATATATGCCAATACCTTGTTCCCAGCAGATTTTATTTATCAAAATATCGCTATTCAATCAAATGTTATACATCAATCATACCTTCAAAATGTTAAAAGATTACTCTTTCTTGGGTCAAGTTGTATCTACCCAAGAGACTGCAAGCAGCCAATAAAAGAAGAATATATATTGTCTGGCCCTTTAGAAAAATCAAATAGCCCTTACGCCCTTGCAAAAATTTCAGGGATTGAGATGTGCTCTAGTTATAATCGCCAATACAAAACAAAATATCTAGCAGCAATGCCTACGAACCTTTATGGACCTGGTGATAATTATGATCTTCAGAGTGGGCATGTTATCGCTGCTTTGATTAGAAAATTTGCTGAAGCAACAAAATCTAATACCGAAAGTATAGAGGTATGGGGCTCTGGCAAGCCTAAACGTGAATTTCTATGCAGTACTGACTTAGCTGAAGCGTGTGTTTTTTTAATGAACCTTGTTGATGAAAAGTTTAACTCTCTTCTTAAGAATGATTTAAGTGAAAATTTATATCCGATAATTAATGTTGGAGCTGGAGAAGATATTAGCATCAAAGACTTAAGTTTACTTATTGCTAAAATTTCTGGATTTAAAGGACAGGTGATCTTTGACAATACAAAGCTTGATGGGACGCCAAGAAAGCTATTAAATGTAGATGTTTTAACTAAACTAGGATGGACGCCTAAAATTTCAATCTCTGATGGTATAAAGAAAGCCTTACAAGATTTTTCTTATTCTTAATTATATATTTACTTCTGGTAATAACGCGCTATATTTAATGGACCAAATATACAGTCCAATAAATAGTCATCACACCATTGCAAAAATTAATAAAGTTACAAATATGAGCCAATACGAGCCATATTTATATTATGTTGCTGTATTCTCTGGGTTGATTTTAATTTTAGGAATTTTACTTTTAATTGCCTACAAAGCTACCAGCAAAAAAAATAATTAATAAGAATATAATCTTATTGCTTAAAAAAATTATATAATTAGCACTGATTTGTTATTACTAAAGTTAATGTAAATTATGTGTCCAGCTTGCTATCTTAATGGGTTTTTATTTTTAATATTTGGTGCGAGTAGTGCAACTGTAGCAAATAATCCTTGGATAATTGCTTTTGCTGTACTTTTAACAATGATAGGATTTTATTGGATATGGAAAGCATGGAAAAGAAGGGGGCCTGGTAAAGCGTTGAAAAATATCAAAACAACTATTATTTATTTATTAGTATTTGGTGCTGGATTTATTACAGCCTCATTTATTACTCATGATTATTTTAAAAATAAATCTGAAGAGCAAGTAATATTAAAATCTTTGGAAATAATACCATCTGCTATGAAAGAAGATATATATATAAACTCCCCAAGGAATGGTGAAATTGTTAGTAATCCAGTAAGGGTAGTTTTTGGTCTGAAAAACATGGGAGTGGCTCCAGCTGGATCAAAAATAAACAACACAGGCCATCATCATTTGTTGGTCAATCTAGATAAACTTCCAGATTTGACACTACCTTTACCAAGTAATGAGAATTTAATTCATTTTGGTATGGGTCAAACAGAAACAGAAATTATTTTAAAAAAAGGAATCAATACACTTCAGTTAATTTTAGGTAACTACATGCACACACCTCATCAACCACCATTAATTTCAAAAAAAATTAAAATTATTGTAAAATAATTAAATCGCATAAAACAAAAATAGGGTCAAAATGAAGCTTAATCAATTCGATTATTTAAAACAAGAATTTCCAAGTGCATACAAAAAAATAGTCTTGAAGCATAAAGCGGTGAATAAGGTATTGTCATTCTGTGATACAAATAATCAATATTTTTTATTTACAGGAATGTTTTCCGAAGTTAATAACGGTAAAGGAATTTCTGAAGAGCTAGAGACTTATCTGGTTAATTTTTTAGTCAAAAAATACGAAGTTACAGCATTTGCAAGGGCTTCAGCATATGTGCTAGAAGATCAAACATCATTTATTGGTTTTGATTTTGTGAGCATAAATAATGATATATGGGCACAACAAAATATTTTTCATGCTAATCAAGAAGGAAAGGTTATTGATGTGAATGAGGAATTCACCAATAGTAGTGATACAAACAATATATGCCCATTAGTAAGTTCTTACTTTGAAGGTATAGACTTTCCAGATGATACTAAAGAATATTTAAATAATCTTTATGAACAAGTAAAACCAAGCTTTCACATAATTAAATTAAAGAAATAACTTACTTAGCCCACGGACGATTGCATCTAAACATTGAAAAAGTAGCTTTTCCGGGCTCTGGAGATTTGCTTTTAAAAATAGTGTTTGCTTTAACTGTTACTGCACTATTTTTAGCTAGCTGAACTAAATCTTTATTGATGTCTTCCTTACTTCTCTTAACATATGCAAATTCAGCTAGAACGATGGCATCAACTGTTCCTTTTGAGAGGCAACCTGTCGGTTTTGTTTTTACAAATAATATTTTATCTGAACCATCTTTGATATCTACATACTTGGCACAGCTGACCAGAAATAAAAAAGATATAGCCAATAAAGCACTACTTATAGTTATTTTCTTTATATTCATTTAATAGACTCCAATTATTTTTTTTTAGTGTTTGATATTATTTTTTCTTTACCATCACTTGGATCATCAATGGTTCTTAAATAGTCTTGATGCTGGATAAATAACTCTACATTGTATATCTCTTTAATGTCTTCGGATAGTACATGTGTAGGAACTACAACCTGCTTACCTTTCTGCCAATTCCCAGGGATGGTTACATCATATTTTTTAGCCAATTGAAGGGCATCAATTATTCGAATAATTTCATTGAAATTCCTACCAATACTTTTAGGGTAAGATAGAATCGTTTGAATTTTTTTATCTGGATCAATTATAAAAACAGACCTAATTGTAGATTTATTGGCATCTCCAAATACTCCTTTACTTGGCTCAGCTTTTGGGTGATACATTCCATAAGCTGTCGCTATTTTTAACTTTTTATCTGCAAGAATTGGATAATCAAGATCAGGTTTTTCCAAGCCTGTTGTTATAGTATCTTTTTTACTTACCCTGATTAAGTTTTTATATTTATCAATATGAGTCACCCATTCTAAGTGATCATCAAGACTGTCAGCACTTAAGGTTATAATTTTCGTTTGCCTTTTTTTAAATTCTGGCTGCAGAAATGCAAGCTCAGCTAATTCAGTTGTGCAAATAGGAGTAAAGTCCCCAGGGTGAGAAAATAAAATAGTCCATTTATTCCCGATCCACTCATGGAAGTTAATTTCCCCTTTGGTTGATTGAGCAACAAAATTAGGCGCCTTATCTCCAATTTGAAGAGCATTAATGCTTCCTGAATAAATAAGGATAAATACTAAATATAGTTTTCTAATTGTATTCATTAAATTTACCCTGTTAACTCGTCTCTTGTTGAAGCGAAAGCTGAAATAGCTTTATCCAGGTCTTCTTCGTTGTGAGCTGCTGAGATTTGCGTTCTAATCCTTGCCTTGTCTTTAGGAACAACGGGAAAGAAAAATCCTATTGCGTATATACCTTTTAATAATAACTTCTTACTCATTTCTTGCGCTAGTTTCGCATCTCCCAACATGACTGGTACGATTGGATGATCACCATCATCAACTGCAAAACCTACCTTTTGCATACCTTTTCGGAAGTAATGCGTGTTATGTTCTAGACGATCTCTTAATTCTGTATTGCTGCCTATCATTTCAAGCGCCTTGAGTGTTGCAGCACATATTGAAGGAGCCAACGTATTTGAGAATAAATAAGGCCTTGATCTTTGCCTAAGCATATCAATGATTTCCTTTCTTCCTGAGGTAAATCCTCCAGAGCCACCACCCAATGCTTTACCAAATGTGCTGGTAATGATATCTACTCGATCCATTACTCCTCGGTATTCATGAACACCTCGACCCGTTTTACCCATAAAGCCAGTTGCATGACAATCATCATGATGAACCATTGCATCAAACTCATCAGCGAGATCACAAATCTTATCTAACTGAGCTATTGTCCCATCCATTGAGAAGACTCCATCGGTTGTGATTAGTATCCTTCTAGCCCCATTTTTTTTGGCCTCAATTAGCTTATCTCTTAGATCAGTCATATTATTATTTTTATAACGATATCGAGCTGCCTTACAAAGCCGAACACCATCGATAATTGAAGCGTGATTAAGCTCATCAGAAATAACTGCGTCTTCATTTGTTAAGATTGTTTCGAAGAGTCCAGCATTGGCATCAAAACAAGCTGCATACAGGATAGTTTCTTCCATACATAAGAACTCACTCACTTTTGCTTCTAGCGTTTTATGTATTGTCTGAGTTCCACAGATAAACCTCACTGAGGCCAGACCAAAACCCCATTTGTCGTAACTAGCTTTTGCAGCATTTATAATTTCACGGTTATTAGCTAAACCCAGATAATTGTTAGCACACATATTAATTACTGTGCTGCCATCACTTAAGGTAATTTCATTTTTTTGATCTGAGTTAATATGCCTTTCTGTTTTCCATAAACCTGCAGATTTAATATCATCTAGATCACTCACCATACTTTGTCGTGTAGATTTAAAACTCATTAAAGATCCTTATTAAATTATGATTCCCAATTTAGAATAACTTTTCCTGACTTGCCCGATCTCATCACATCAAAACCTTCTTGAAACTCATTAAAACTGTAACGATGAGTAATAATTTTTTCTAAAGGCAACCCACTTTGGACCATCATTGATCCTTTGTACCATGTCTCAAAAATTTCCCGGCCGTATACACCTTTAATTGTTAGCCCTTTAAACACAACTAAATCCCAATCAATCCCTGATCCTGCTGGCATGATTGCAAGCATAGCAATTCGACCACCATTTATCATTTTTGATAACATATCAGAGAAAGCTACTGGGGAGCCAGACATCTCCAAACCTACATCAAATCCTTCGTAAATACCTAAAGATTGCATTAAGTCTTTTGAAATTGAATCTTTTTCAACATTGACTGTAATTACTGCGGGTAATATTTTTTTAATCAAATCAAGTCGGTATTGGTTTATATCTGTAATTACAATATTTCTTGCACCTGCATGATTTGCAACCATTGCAGACATCATGCCAATTGGCCCTGCACCCGTTATAAGAACATCTTCGCCTACCATATTGAATGACAGTGCTGTATGAACAGCGTTTCCATAGGGGTCAAAGCAAGCCAAGAGGTCTGTTGACATCTCCCTACTTGGTTTGAATATATTTTTTGCTGGAACAGATAAGTACTCTGCAAAAGCACCAGTTCTATTAACACCAACTCCAATTGTATTAGGGCATAAATGTATTGTTCCTGCCAAACAATTTCGACAGCGCCCACAAGTGATATGGCCTTCACCTGAAACTATGTCTCCTATTTTTAAGTCATCGACATTGGAGCCAAGCTCAACAATTTCACCAGCATACTCATGACCAGTTATCATTGGAATAGGTATAGTTTTCTGGGCCCATTCGTCCCAATTGTAGATATGAATATCGGTGCCACATATTGCAGTTTTTTTAATTTTAACTAGAACATCATTATTACCCACATCTGGTTCGGGCATATCCTCTAGCCAAATTCCTTCTTTTGCATGGCTTTTTACTAAGGCTTTCATTAATTCCCCATTAAATTAGTTACAATAGAAACTTTTAAGAAGTTATCATTTTATTTAATTATAAATAAAATGATAGCAGTATTTTTAAACTATTATTTGAACCAAATAATTTATTTAGTGACTATATCTTATGAATTTAATTAAAAAATATATCTTACCTTTTATTTTATGCATTTTATGCATTTTTTCAATCCCAAATAGCTGGGCTTTAGAGAATTATGTTGAAGAATTATTTAAAACTGGTGAGCCTATTTCACTTTATACTGCGACCCAAGCAAAAAAAGAGAAAGAAAATTCAATTTTTTGGGAAATTGTTGACCTTAATGGAAAAAAACATTATCTGTTTGGAACTATTCACACTGATGATAACCGTGTGTCAAATTTCAAACCCATTGTCAAAGAAAAACTAAAAGAGATTGATATTTTTGTGATGGAAACTGATGAAATTCTTGATCGATCGATACTTCGTGTTGATCCAAAAGTATACGAAGGACAGTTAAGTGCGGAAGAATTAGAGAAAATTGATTTATTAGCAGATTTTCATACGATGCCTAGAGAAAATATGTTATCGATGAAGCCTTGGCTTTTGGCTGTTATATTTGATTCACCAAGACCGATTACACCCTTTAATCAAGATAATTTATTAAAATCTAAGGCTGAGGATTATATGAAGATTACCCAAGGTCTTGAGTCGCCAAGCGAACATTTTAAAGCTCTAGATAGCTTTACTATAGATGAGCAAATGGCATTACTTAAAGCTGTTTTAAAAAAAGAACTTGAGCAAAAGGAAGCAAACTACGAGACGTTGATATCTGCATATTTAACGTTTGATACAGAATATATCTTAAAGATTGATAGTGAGCTTACAAAAAGTCTTGTTTCCAATGCCATCTGGGAGAAAATGGAATACCATTTCCTTACCAGAAGAAATAAGTTTTTTGGTGAGAGGGTTAAGGAATTAATAAAGGGCAATAGAATATTTATTGCTGTTGGAGCATCTCATTTGGGAGGGGAGACTGGTTTACTAAATCAATTTAAAGATGCCGGTTTTAAATTAAGACCAATCCAAGCATTTGATTGATATATAACTCTTATATGGAATAATGCATAGATGAATGAAAAATTAATTGAGTCAAAAAGTAACCCTTTTTATAAAAATTTAAAAAAACTTTATTCCAGTTCGTCTTTTAGAGAAAACCAAAAGCAGACTATTTTAGATGGCCCTCATTTAATCCAATCATTTTTACAATATGGATCACCAGTAGCATTCATCAAAGATTTAAGTATCAATAGCCCTGAAATAGAAAGTTTAGTCTCTCAGATTAATTGTTCTAGCTATTTTCTGAGTCATGAATTGTTTATGCAAGTAAGTGAGTTAAAAAGCGCAACTGGTATTCTGGCAATCGTTGATACCCCAAAAGCCATCCCTGAAAAACCTGATGGGCTTATTTTATTATTGGATGGTATTCAAGACCCAGGGAATTTGGGTAGCATCTTAAGAACTTCTAAAGCAAGCAATGTTAGCTCTGTTATTTTATCAAAAACATGTGCTGATTTATGGTCACCTAAAACACTTAGAGGGAGTCAGGGCGTGCAGTTTTCACTACAATGTAGCGTTCAGGATTTAGATCAGTGGATTCTAAATTATAAGTATGATGTTATTGCACTAACACTGAATGGCGAATCTATTTTTAAAAAAAGACTTAATTCAAATATGGCCATTTTAGTAGGTAACGAAGGTAACGGAATTTCTAACCACCTGCTTAAAAATGTTACAGATACTATCTCCTTGCCTATGCACAAAGATGTCGAATCAATAAATGTTGGAGCAGCGGTTAGTGTATTTGTTTACGAGCATTATCGACAATTAAGCGCTGATTAGGTTTTAATTCAATACAATTTACTTGTTCAATTAATCCAACGTCCCAGTTTTCTGAAGCATACAAAAGTATTTCTTCATTACTTGCATCCTCAATACTTTTTTCAATTTTTTGATTAAGAAACCGTAGCCCTTCAATTAGTATTGATGAAGTATTTAGAGTTTTTAGTTTGTCTCCATTACCTTTACTTAATTTTTTATGATTCAGTGTGGCAATTGGTATATGCGTGTAGGTTTTTTTTGAAAAATTTAAAAGATTATTTATATAACATTGTTTAATTGTTGAGCTTAGTAAGTCAGTACCTCTGACAATATTATTTACAGATTGTAACTCGTCATCGATTACTACAGCTAACTGATATGCGTATAACTGATCAGACCGTTTAATTGTAAAGTCTCCTATTGATTTTTTAATGTTGTACGATTGAAGACCCTGAACTTTATCAATGAAGCTAGTTGATTCATAATTGGAAATTAATCTAATTGCTAAATTATTTGATGAAGGATATTGCTTATTTCGACAGTGATTATTGTAGATTGGCTCGTTGATATTAGATGCGTTTAAAATTGCAATTTTTTTTCTAGTACATTTACAGTTATAAGTTAGATTTTTTTTGTTTAATATTTCAAAATTATGGTTATATTCCTTAATATTTTCACTTTGTCTTGATATATCTCCGTCCCAAATTAAACCTAAACTCTCTAGCCTTTTAAGAATAGATAGCTCTGCACCTTCTTTAGTTCTGGGAGAATCAATATCATCAATTCTAATTTTCCATAATCCATTATTATGTTTAGCGTCTAAATAGCTAGCTAAAGCAGCAACAACAGAGCCAAAGTGCAGAGGGCCGGAAGGGGTAGGAGCAAAACGTCCGATATACAAAACTAATTATCTCTTTGAGGGTACGGAGGCACATACCAATCTGTTAGTGTTTTTCCTGATATAGTAAGTTGACAATGATGCCTGCTATCTTTGTCAGCACTTACATGAAAATAATAAACTCTTTTTATTGAAGGCCAATTTTCTGAAGTTCTGATTAGACTGATCTTATTACAATGAACTGAATCATCTAGTAATTGTAAATTAAATTGTTTGGCAATATTTTTACCATGGAAAATAGCTATCTCTCTTTTGGTTGCAGTTTCAAACCAAAAATAGACGAGAAGAACAATTAGAAAGATAAAGAAATAATCGAGCATAGACTTTAACAGTAGAACCCTTTTGCTTATAAAGCGTTAATGGTCAAAATTGCACTAAATTGATGCATTTTTAATTTTATTTATATGTATTAATTAAAATTTTACATTAAATCATAGTAACAAATTTAATTTTGTGGATAATCAATCTAATTTAAAAAATTAGGAATTTATTGATGGAAAATTTAGCAGACCAAAGTAACGTTCTTTTTATACTTCTAGGAGCAATTATGGTACTAGCAATGCATGCTGGCTTTGCTTTTTTAGAAGTTGGGACGGTGAGGGAAAAAAATCAAGTTAATGCATTAGCTAAAATTATGGCTGATTTCTCAGTATCCACAATAGCTTATTTTTTTATTGGTTATAGTTTAGCTTATGGAGTTAACTTTTTTGATGCAGCCTCTACGCTTAGTGAAAAAAGTGCCTACGAGTTAGTAAAATTTTTCTTCTTATTAACCTTCGCTGCTGCAATACCTGCAATCATTTCTGGAGGAATTGCTGAAAGAGCAAAGTTTAACCCTCAAATGATTGCTTCATTTCTTTTGGTTGGATTTTTATATCCCTTTTTTGAGGGGGTAATTTGGAATGGAAATTATGGTTTTCAGGAATTTTTGGCTAATAGTTTTGGCGCTCCTTTTAATGATTTTGCTGGATCAGTTGTTGTTCATGCAATGGGTGGATGGATAGCTTTGGCGGCGGTAATTTTATTGGGTGCTAGGCATGGAAGGTATTCAAAAGATGGTAAATTAAACGCATTTCCTCCTTCAAGTATCCCATTCTTAGCTCTCGGTTCATGGATCCTAACAGTAGGATGGTTTGGTTTCAATGTAATGTCAGCTCAAACTCTTGATGGCATTAGTGGCTTGGTTGCAGTTAACTCTCTTATGGCTATGGTCGGAGGCACTCTTGCTGCTTTAGTTATAGGTAAAAATGACCCTGGGTTTCTTTACAATGGCCCATTGGCAGGTTTAGTTGCTGTATGTGCAGGGTCAAATCTTTTTCATCCATTAGGTGCTCTTGCAACAGGGGCGATAGCTGGAGCTTTATTTGTTTGGACATTCTCACTTACGCAGAATAAGTGGAAAATAGACGATGTTCTTGGAGTTTGGCCTTTGCATGGTGTGTGCGGTGCCTGGGGTGGTATAGCTGCTGGTATATTTGGTCTCACTTCACTTGGTGGGTTGGGGGGAGTAACTTTTTACTCACAACTAATCGGGACTATTGCAGGCATTTCGGTTGCTTTTGTTGGCGGTTATATTATTTACTCAATTGTTAAAATTACAGTAGGTATTCGACTTACTGAAGAAGAAGAGTTTAATGGGGCTGATATTACTATCCACAAAATAAATTCAGTTTCAAGCGATAAGTAATTAATTTCATTCTTTGACATGCTAAAATTTAGCATGTCAAAGATTCATGTAATTATTCCTGCAGCAGGATCTGGTTCGAGGATGAGCCAGGCAACCCCTAAACAATTTTCATACTTTCATGGAAAAACGTTAATCGAATGGGTTGACTTTATTTTTTCAAATGTTGCAGTTGTTGATACGATTTCGATCGCATTTAGCTCAGATGAAAAAAATAATATTGAGAATTCGAACTACACTTTTTCTCATAAGACTAAAATTTATTACTCTGGTAGAGATAGTCGGTCAGAGACTGTTTTGAAAACACTTAACTCAATAGAAAGTTTTGCATCTGATGACGATTGGATTATGGTCCATGATTCAGCAAGGGTTGGAATTACGGAGTCTTTTATAAATTCTTTTATTAGAGCGGTGAGTAAGGATAGCGTGGGTGGTATAGTGGCATTACCATCGGTAGATACAATAAAAAGAGTTGATCAATCAAATAAAATTATTAAAACAGAAAATCGTGACACTTTGTGGTTAGCGCAAACTCCACAAATGTTTAAGTATAAACAACTAATTGAAGCGCTTAATAACTTTCCTGGAACGCCTACAGATGAAGCTGAAGCAATCGAAGCAATAGGATTAAAGCCAATGGTTTTTGAGGGCTTGACTACTAACTTCAAGATCACATATCCAGAGGACCTAGTAAATATGAGCCAGATTTTTAGTACGATAATTCAAGGAAATACAAATGGCTAGAGTAGGCCAAGGATTTGATGTTCATAAATTTATATTAGGGCGACCACTTATTATTGGGGGCGTCAATATTGAACATGCGTATGGTTTAGAAGGTCATTCAGATGCTGATGTACTAATTCATGCAATTATTGATGCTTTATTGGGTGCAGCTGGTTTAGGCGATATTGGTCAACATTTTCCAGATACTGATGCGACGTTTAAAGATATCAACTCACGTAAATTATTAAGAACCGTGATCGAAACTTTAAAATCAAATAATTATATTATTGGAAATATTGATGCAACAATTATATGCGAAGCACCAAAGATGAAATCCTATATAAATAAAATGGTTGTTAATATTGCCGATGATTGCAGGTGTGGTCTGAATAGTATTAATATCAAAGCAACTACTACAGAAAAGTTAGGTTTTATTGGGAGGGCTGAGGGTATTGCAGCGCAAGCAATTTGTTTAATTGAGACAGCTTAGTTATATTCTTTAAGTAAGACTACAACCGCTCCACTTCCTCCATCATGGTTAGGGGCTTGAGCGTATGCTATAACTTCATCTTTTTGTGCTAACCAATTCTTAACTTTATTCCTTAAGACAGGCTCTTTATTTTTAGACCCAATACCTTTTCCATGAATTATTCTAATACACCTTATGTGTCTTTTTTTGCACTCTTGAATATAATCTACAATATAAGATTTTGCTTCCTGAGAAATCATTCCATGAAGATCGATTGAGCCTTGAACTACCCAATATCCTTTTTTTAATTTATTTAAAATATCCGGCGAATGACCATGTCTTAGATACAATAACCCATCTTCTGATTCAATATTTTCATAAACATAATCGTCACTTATAGAATCTAGTAGTACTCTTTTTTCATCTTCTATGAGCTTCTTTGCAATTGGTTTTGGTTTGGTTGCAGCTACCTCAATAGTTTTTGACTTTATTTTAAGGGGCTTAACATTTTTAACAGCCTCTCGAAAAAGATTTTCATCATCATTATGCATTATTTGCAAGATATCTTTCTGCATCAAGAGCAGCCATACAGCCAGTACCCGCACTCGTTACAGCTTGTCTATAAATATGATCCTGAACATCACCAGCAGCAAAGATACCTTTTATACTGGTTGCAGTGAAATCACCTTCTCTTCCACATTTTGTAACAATATAACCATTTTCCATTTTTAATTGACCTTCAAAAATATCTGTATTTGGCTTATGTCCTATGGCAATAAATACACCATTCAACTTAATATCTTTTATTTCGTCAGATTTTGTATTTTTAATTTTAATGCCAGTTACACCAGAATCATCACCAAGAACTTCATTAAGCTCACTAAATAATTCTAACTCTATCTTTCCTTCTTTTACTTTTTCGTGAATTTTATTCATCTCTATTACTTCAGCCCTAAACTCATCTCTTCTATGAATTAAAGTCACTTTACTTGCAATATTTGCTAGGTATAAAGCCTCTTCAATCGCAGTACTTCCACCACCAACAACAGCTACTTCTTGATTTTTATAAAAGAAGCCATCACATGTAGCACAGGCCGAAACCCCCTTACCTAAAAAATCTTTTTCGCTTTGTAAACCAAGATATTTTGCTGAAGCACCTGTTGATATAATCAAAGAATCACATGTGTATTCATCGTTATCACCTAAAAGTCTAAATTTTTTTTCTTTAAATTTACATGTATGAATATGGTCAAATATAATTTCAGTGTTAAATCTTAATGCATGCTTTTCAAATCTGCTCATCAAGTCTGGGCCCATTACACCATCTGTATCTGCTGGCCAGTTATCAACATCAGTGGTTGTCATTAGTTGCCCACCTTGAGCTATACCAGTTATTAATAATGGTTTAAGGTTCGCACGAGCTGCATAAATCGCTGCTGAATATCCAGCAGGACCTGAGCCAAGTATAATAAGGCGTGAATGTTTCGACATAATTTAATACTTCCTAGAATCTAATTGAAACATAATTCTAGTTTAGACTGAGCATCTAATCAATTAATAATAATGTTTATTGCGATATTTATTTAAATCATTACGATTAGTTTTATTAATCTTTCTATTTAAAATCTTTTATATATGAGTTCAATTTTTGATTTAGCCTGATATAATTTAAAATATTTTATAGAGTATTCTTAATTGTTTTCACGACGTAAATCAAACAGTAGTAAAAAATTGTCCTTATCCAAAAAAGCGCCTAGAGATTTAGCAAGCAGAGTAATCAGGGAGGCATCATGGTTTAGTTTGTTATTTATTGGTTTATATATAATACTCGCACTAGCTAGCTACTCTGGAAGCGACTCCTCTTTCTCTCACAGTGTTGATGTTGGAAAAAATATAAACAATTTAGCAGGTGTAAGTGGAGCTTACTTCTCCGATTTCTTTTTAAATATTGTAGGTTTGTCTGCTTGGTGGCTTGTATTCTTAAGTATATATAGTATTTTCTTGATTTACCCAAGAATTGAGAATGAAAATTATGAAATAAAACACCTTCTAATCATTCACTATTTAGGCTTTTTATTACTTTTATTGTCATCATCAACTTTTGAGGCCGGCTATGCGATTAATTTTTCCGCGCATTTACCTTCTGAGCAGGGAGGTCTTTTAGGGAACAATATTTATGGGTTCTTAGAGAAAGCAATGGGGTATATAGGAACTCTAGTATTTTTAGTGATCTCTTTCGCTATTGGTTTTAGTTTGTTTACGGGCTGGTCTTGGATAACAATTTCAGAAAGTATAGGTAACTTCATATGTAATTTATTTAAAAGCATTATAGAAAAATTTGATGACTGGAAGGACAGGAGAGAAGGTAAAAAGTTTGAAAAACAGAGGACATCCTTTGTTGAGTCTGAGAGAAGGAAGCTAGAAGATCGTTTGCCTGTTAAAATATTAGACGTAAAATCTATCGCGAAAGAAAGCGTGAGGGTGAAAAGAGAAAAGCAAACTAATTTATTTACCGATTCAGACTCAACCCTTCCTCCACTTCATCTTCTGGATCAGCCAACAAATGAAGTATCTGTTCAATCAGCTGAAACCATTGAGTTTATATCAAGACTGATTGAAAAAAAATTATTAGATTTTGGTATTGAAGCAAAAGTTATTTCAGCACAACCTGGACCAGTGATTACTCGTTACGAATTTGAACCAGCAGCTGGAGTAAAGGGTAGTCAAGTTATAAATCTCGCTAAAGATTTAGCTAGAGCATTATCGGTTGTAAGTGTAAGAGTGGTGGAAACAATACCTGGTAAGACTTGTATGGGCTTAGAAATTCCTAATCCTGATAGGCAGATTGTGTACTTTTCAGAAATAGTAAGCTCAAAAATTTTCGCTGATACATCTGATCTTTTAGCAGTAGCCCTCGGTAAAGATATTTCTGGGAAACCTGCGGTTGCCGATATTTCTAAAATGCCGCATATATTAATTGCTGGCACCACTGGGTCCGGAAAGTCTGTTGCTATCAACGCTCTTGTGCTAAGTCTTTTATATAAAGCCACTTCCGATAAAGTTAAGATGATTCTAATTGATCCTAAGATGTTGGAGTTATCTGTGTACGAAGGAATCCCTCATTTGTTAGCTCCAGTGGTAACCGATATGAGGCAAGCAGGCAATGCATTAAATTGGTGTGTTGCTGAAATGGAAAAAAGATATAAATTAATGTCTGAGTTTGGAGTTAGGAATCTTGCAGGCTTTAATCAAAAACTAAAGGAATCGCATGAAAAGGGAAAACCTTTAACTAATCCGTTCTCATTAGACCCTGAGAGCCCTGAAGTTTTAGAAGAACTCCCATTAATAGTTATTGTGATAGATGAACTAGCAGATCTAATGATGACAATGGGAAAAAAAATTGAAGCGCTAATTGCGAGGCTTGCACAAAAAGCCAGAGCATCAGGCATTCATTTAGTTCTTGCAACTCAACGACCATCGGTAGACGTTATTACGGGGCTGATCAAAGCAAACATTCCAGCTAGAATAGGCTTTCAAGTTTCAAGTAAAATCGACTCGAGAACGATTTTAGATCAAATGGGTGCAGAAGCACTTTTAGGCAAAGGCGATATGTTGTATATGCCACCTGGAACTAGTTATCCAGATAGAATTCATGGAGCATTTGTTTCGGACCGAGAGGTTCATAAGGTTGTGAGTTTTCTTAAATCAAAAGCTGAGCCAAATTATATAGAAGAAATTCTCAACCCCAATGATAGTGCTAATAATATTTTAGGGGAGTCAGGACCATCAGGAGAAAAAGACCCTCTTTATGATGAAGCCGTTGAGATTGTACTTAGAACAAAAAAAGCATCAATTTCTTATGTGCAAAGAAATTTGCGGATTGGCTATAATCGTGCAGCAAGAATCATTGAAGATATGGAGAAAGCTGGGTTAGTAACCCCTATGAATAATTCTGGAAACCGAGAAATAATAGTAAACAATAAAAATGATTAAATTTTTTGTTATTTTGATATTTTGTTCAAATGCTTTTTCAAGTCCTAATTCTGATTTAGTGGATAAACTAGATGATATGAAATCGATGACTGGTGATTTCAAACAAAAAGTTACAGATCAAAGTGGAGCAATCCTTCAGGAGGCTTCAGGCCAGTTCTTTTTTAAAAAACCTAATTTATTTAAATGGGATTATCTAGAGCCTTCAAAAAGTCAGTTAATAAGTGACGGTGAATTGTTGTATCTTTACGATCCTGATTTAAAACAGGTAGTAATAAGCCAATTAAAGAAGATTGGGGGGGTAAGCCCAGCGATGCTTTTAGTAACGAGTGATGTAGGAAGCCACTTTGAAATAAGTAATATACAAGATTCAAAAGGAGTTAGTTGGTTTAAGGCCTTACCGCATGAACCGAAAAAAGCTAACTTTAAAAAGGTATTTATCAATTTCAAACAAGGTAAATTGCAAAGAATGAGGATTATTGATGGCTTTGATAATACAACTGAAATTAACTTTATCAAAGTCAATCAAAATCCAATTATCAATGAAGCGTTCTTTTTATTTAATACCCCCGAAGATATTGATGTTATAAAAAATTAGATGAATTCACAATTATCAATGCCATTAGCTGAGTTTTTGAGGCCCAAAAATATTAAAGATATTGTAGGGCAGCAGCATATATTGGGTGATGGTCAATCTCTCAGAGTTGCAGTTGATTCAGGCAATTTACCATCTATGATTTTATGGGGGCCACCAGGCGTTGGAAAGACTACAATTGCTAGGGTAATTGCAGATAATGTTGATGCTCAGTTCATTTCTCTTTCTGCTGTGCTGTCAGGAGTTAAAGAAATAAGAGAATCCGTTGCAAAAGCTCAATTCGTATCTGAACAGAAAAATAAAAAAACAATACTTTTTGTTGATGAGGTTCATCGTTTTAATAAAAGCCAGCAAGATGCCTTTCTTCCCCATATTGAATCAGGCTTAATAATATTTATTGGCGCAACTACTGAAAATCCATCATTCGAAGTTAACTCAGCTTTATTAAGTAGATGTCAAACTTACGTTCTGAAATCTCTTTCATCAGAAGAATTAACAGATATTATTAACAAAGTACTTCAAGAGTATAAAAAAATAACGGTTGATAATCTTTCTAGAGAAATGATACTTGTATATGCCAATGGTGATGCAAGGCGTTTGATAAATTTACTTGAGATGCTTGTCAATACTTTTGAACCAGATCTGAGTGGTGATATTACTAGTGAACTAGTTGAGAAGATAATATCTGACAAAGTTAGAAAGTTTGACAAGGGTGGGGAACAGTTTTACGATCAAATATCAGCAATGCATAAGTCTGTAAGAGGTTCAAATCCAGATGCTTCAGTTTATTGGTTGTTAAGAATGATTGATGGCGGAGCTGACCCTCTTTATTTAGCCAGAAGGATAATAAGAATATCTATCGAAGATGTTGGGTTGGCGGACCCAAAAGCTCAGACAATCGCTTTAGAGGCTTATCAAATTTTTGAAAGATTAGGTTATCCAGAAGGCGAATTAGCTTTAGTAAATGCTATTCTATATCTCGCATTAGCACCCAAAAGTAACGCATCATATATGGCTTATAATGAAGTTAAAGGATTTATAAGTAAGCATGAGCAGTTCGATGTTCCTCTCCATTTGCGAAACGCGCCAACTAAGTTGATGGAGAGCTTAGATTATGGGAAAAATTATCGTTATGCACATAACGAACCAGATGCATATGCTGCCGGTGTAAAATATTTTCCTAATGAAATGGGGCAGGTAAATTTTTACAAGCCAACAAATCGTGGTTTAGAAATTAAAATTAAAGAAAAATTAGAATATCTAAAATCATTGGATGATTCATTTGTTAATAATCAGGATAAAAAATGATTGATATAAATTTGTTAAGAGAAGGTAGTAAGGAAGTAGCTAAATTGCTTAAACAGAGAGGGTTTGATTTAGATATTCTAAAATATGAATCTTTGGAAAAAGATAGAAAAGTGATTCAAGTTAAAGCTCAAGAGCTTCAAGGGCAGCGAAACCAATTTTCAAAAAATATTGGTATTGAGAAAGGAAAGGGTAACGATGCTTCCGATTTAATGACACAGGTAAATATTATTGCGGAAACGTTGAAAGAATTAGAAAGTCAATTGGTAATTATTCAATTAGCATTAACTCAATTTTTATTAGATATTCCAAACATACCTCATAATTCAGTGCCAAATGGAATTACAGAGAAAGAAAATAAAGTTGTTAAAGAATATGGGGAGCCTCGAAATTTTGACTTTGAAGTTAAAGATCATGTAGATGTCGGGGTAAATCATGGCTTAGATTTTGAATTAGGAAGTAAGTTGTCAGGAGCCAGGTTTGTTTGTATGAAAGGTAATATGGCAAGACTCCACCGAGCAATAGGTCAGATGATGCTGGATGTCCAGACCCAAGAGCATGGCTATGAAGAGTGCTACACACCATATTTAGTTAATGAAGAGTCATTAATTGGAACAGGCCAATTACCGAAGTTCTCTGAAGATTTATTTAAAACAAGCAAGGGGGATGAAGACTCCCTTTACCTCATTCCAACAGGAGAGGTTCCTTTAACAAACTTCGTACGAGACACTATAGTAAATGAAAATGATTTACCATTAAAATTTACAGCACATACACCATGTTTCAGGTCTGAGGCTGGTTCGTATGGAAAAGATACGAGAGGTATGATTCGCCAGCATCAATTTGATAAAGTCGAGATGGTTCAAATAAGCCACCCTGATTTTAGCTATAATATTCTTGATGAAATGGTAACTCATGCTGAGAATATTCTTCAAAAATTAGACTTACCTTATAGGGTTGTTTCTCTATGTAAGGGTGACATGGGTTTTGGGGCAGCTAAGACATTTGATATTGAAGTTTGGATTCCATCACAAAATGCTTATAGAGAAATATCCTCCATATCAAATTGTGAGGACTTTCAAGCAAGAAGACTAAAGGCTAGATATAAAAATAAAGAGGGAAAGAATAAATTTTTACACACTTTAAATGGTTCTGGCCTGGCTGTTGGAAGAACACTAGTTGCTGTTCTTGAAAATTTTCAACAAAATAATGGTGACATTATTATTCCGGAAGTATTAGTTCCATATATGAATGGTGAAAGGGTTTTGATTTCTGATTAAATTTCGTATTTTTTAATTTCACCATTATTAGCTACGATTGCAGTATTAACAATATTTAAAAATATACCATGCTCTAGCACACCAGGAACTTCAGATAATTTTTTTGATAATGATGAAATATCGCCATATTCAAAATTGCAATCTAGGATTAAATTACCATAAGATGAAATAGAATAACCATCACCAGCACTATTTTTTCTCAAATCACACTTCACTGCAAATTCTTCAATAATTTTTTTAGTTATTTTCCATGCAATTGGCGAAACTTCGACTGGAATCGGAAAATTTGTACCAATTTCATTTACTATCTTTGACTTATCACCAATAATAATACATTCATGACTTGCACTAGCTAATAATTTTTCTCTAATCAAATCGTAACCACGACCTTTAAGAACTGCTATTGAATCATGAACAGTAATTTCATCAGCACCGTCAACATAGTAATCAATTGTTTCAATTTGATCAAAGGAAATACAGAGCAATCCAGCTTCAACTGCTTTAATGTTACTAATCGTTGAGCTAGCCACTACTTTGATGTCTAGATTTTTTTCTTTTATTTTTTTTGATAACTCGTCAATAAAATAATTTGCTGTTGAGCCAGTTCCGAGACCAACTATTATATTATCACTTCGTATCACCTGTGTAACTGCGGTTTTTGCAACTAATTCTTTATCATTCATGTCTTATTCCGTTATGTAAGTAATAATTGTTTATAATGTTTCGTCCCTTAATAAAGATAGTATTGCATGACCACAAAAATAGTAAATCATAAATTGCAAAAAGACATCTTTCTTGAGGTTAAGACCTCATTAAGCCATTCGATTGGTAAGTATTTTGAAGAATTTTTGAAACAAGATCAAAAATCACTAAATATTATTACTTGCTCAGTCTTTGATGCTATTCGTATTAAGGAAGAAATTGCATGGTTCTTCCCGAGCCTAAAAGTAAACCTTCTCCCAGACTGGGAAACATTGCCCTACGATCAAATATCACCTCATCCTGACTTAATTTCAGAAAGATTGCTGACTTTATATCAAATGACAAAGAAAGAATTCGATATTAATTTGATACCTATAACAACAGCACTTCATTTGGTGCCACCAAGAGAATATATTGAAAAGTATAGTTTTCAATATAAAAAAAATGAAAATGTTGATTTAAATAGCTTCAAAGAAAGGTTGATAAATAATGGTTATTTAAATGTCGAAAAGGTAATTCACCCTGGGGAATATGCAACTAGAGGTGGTTTAATTGATTTGTTTCCAATGGGCTCAACAGTGCCATATAGAATTGATTTTTTTGATACACAAATTGACTCTATAAGAACTTTCGATCCGGACACACAAAGAAGTTTGTATCCAACAAATGAAATAAAATTATTACCTGCAAGAGAATGTCCGATTGATGAATTAGGTATTAAATTATTCAGAGAAAATTATAGGGAAATGTTTGAGGGAGATCCTTCAAAATCTAAAATATATAAGAGCATAACTAAGGGAATACCATTCGCTGGAATGGAATGGTATTTACCACTATTTTTTGATGCTCCAGATACAATATTCAATTATTTAGATATAAATGACCCTGTATTTGTAGCAGAATCTTTAGCTTCTGCGGCCCAAAATTATTGGTCAGAGGCAGAAAAAAGATTTAAATTGTACGCTTACGACATAGAGCGACCTATTCTTCGACCCAATAATTTTTTAATTCCTTCAGATATATTTTTTAAAAATGTAGGTAAATTCCATAAGTTAAAAGTTAAGAGCCAGGCTCCAGAAGATATTTTTCCAGATATTAGTGTGGATAAATCGAATAAATATCCATTAAGAAATCTTCAATCCTTCATTTTAAATAAAAAAAATAAAATATTGATTTGTGCAGAGGGTTTAGGTCGAAGGGAAACATTAGGAGAGCTTTTAGTTCAAAGTGAAATTAAATTTTCTATTGTTGAGAATTGGCAAAAATTTATAGCTTCAAGTGATATGGTTAATCTTATTGCAAGCCCACTTCACAGTGGTTTTATCTCAAAAGATATTTGTGTTATCACCGAAAATGAAATATTTCCAAACTTTATAAAGCAACCAACAAGAAAAAATAAAGATAAGAATTTTAATTCCGATATTATCGTCAAGGATTTAACTGAACTTAATATAGGTGACCCAGTAGTACACGAACAATATGGCGTTGGTCGGTATCAGGGACTCACTCACTTAGACTTTGATGAGGATCAGACAGAATTCTTATTACTTTATTACAAAGGAGAAACTAAATTATATGTACCAGTCTCTCAGCTTCACTTAATTTCTAGATATTCAGGCGGCCCAATGGAATCTGCTCCATTAAATAGCCTTGGAAGCGGTAGCTGGGATAAGGCAAAAAAGAAAGCTCTTTTGCAGATTCATGATACTGCAGCAGAGCTTTTAAGCCTTTACGCAAAACGTTCATTACAAAAAGGAACATGCCAGACTGTTGCGCTAGCTGATTATGAATCTTTTGTTGAAGAGTTTCCTTTTGAAGAGACACCAGACCAGCTTGATGCAATTGAAAAAGTAATAAAAGATCTAGAGGCACCGAGACCTATGGATAGGTTAGTTTGTGGGGATGTCGGTTTTGGCAAGACTGAAGTAGCTTTGAGAGCTGCTTTTATTTCTGTAATGAATTCTAAGCAGGTAGTTATCTTGGTACCAACGACACTTTTAGCTGAACAACATTTCAATACATTTATAGATAGGTTCGCAAAATGGCCAATCAAAATTGAGGAAATATCAAGATTTAAAACTAGAAAGCAGCAGAATGAATCTTTAATTAATTTAAAAGAGGGTAAGGTAGATATAATTATTGGCACCCATAGACTTCTACAAAATGATGTTAACTTTAAAGATCTCGGACTTGTAATTATTGACGAGGAACATCGGTTTGGGGTGAGGCAGAAAGAAAATCTTAAATCATTTAGGGCAAATATTGATGTTTTAACATTAACTGCTACTCCAATACCCAGAACTTTATCAATGGCGATGGAGGGACTAAGAGAATTTTCAATTATTGCAACTCCCCCTCAAAAAAGATTATCCATAAAAACATTTGTACATGAATTCAGTACTGGAATAATTCGTGAAGCCGTTCTCCGTGAATTTAATAGAGGCGGGCAAGTATATTTTCTTCATAATGAAGTAAATACAATTCAATCTATGTATGAAAGGCTTTCTAAACTAATTCCTGAAGCCAAGATCGGTGTAGCGCATGGTCAGCTAAGAGAAAAAGAATTAGAACATGTGATGCAAGACTTCAACCAACAAAGAATTAATATTTTACTGTGTACCACTATTATCGAAAATGGTATTGATATACCTACTGCAAATACGATCATCATGAATCGAGCAGATAAATTTGGCTTAGGCCAACTTCATCAGCTTAGGGGGAGGGTAGGTAGGTCGCATCATCAGGCTTATGCTTATTTACTATTAGATCAAGATAAGAAGATATCATCCCAGGCAAAAAAGAGATTGGATGCAATTCAGTTATTAGAAGATTTAGGGGCGGGGTATTATTTAGCTATTCATGATTTAGAAATACGAGGAGCAGGGGATTTGCTTGGAGATAATCAGAGTGGCCAAATTCATGAAATTGGATTTAATCTATATATTGATATGCTAAATCAAACAGTCAAACAAATTAGATTAGGTAAAAAGTTAGATATAAATGCACCACTAATTAAACATAAAGAAATTAATTTTCATGCACCAACAATTCTTCCTGAGAGCTATTGTCGTAATATAAACGAACGACTCATTGTTTATAAGCGTTTATCAGACTGCAAGAATAATGAGAGCTTAATAGAATTGAAGGAAGAGTTAATTGACCGCTTCGGTGTTATGCCTGATCAAACAAAAAACTTGATTATTTCTCATCAATTAAGAGTTGATATTGATCAGTATGACGTGATAAAAATAGATGCAAGCGCCTCGTCTGTTGAAATTACTTTTCAAAAAGATGCCACAATTGATCCTGTTAAGTTAATTGATCTTATTCAGTCAAATAAGACATTAAAAATGAACGGACCAGATAGGATCAAAGCAATAGTTTCTATTGATGACTTAAATGAAAGATCAGCCTACATAAAAAAACTTTTAAGGGATGTATCTTAAATCAAGACTAAACTTCCTTGAGCAACAAAGTAAATAGCTTTTTTAATAGGATAATTATTATCAAATAAAGATTCATAAATCTTTAGCTGTTCAGTATGAGTTTTTGCTTCAGTTTCTAAATTTAATTCATCATCAAATACAGTTTTGTAGTCAATAATCCACCTGACATCATCTTCAATAAAAGTACGATCTGGGATGAGTGTTTTGATTTCATCATTTATTGTTTGAAGGTAATTAACCTCCATACCTTCTTCTTTATGAAGTTTATAAATCCACTGCCCAGCATTACTTTTTTGTAGAGAGATTAATGATTTCTTTACTACCCCAATTGCAGAATTAATTTCAGACTCTGAAAAATTATTTGTAATAAAAAGACTGTAGATATAAGTTAATTTATTACTTAATAATATATTTATATCTAACTGTTTTTTAATGATTAATTCATAATAATTATGAATTAATGTACCTGTAAATGTATATATATTATCTGTAGATATTTTTTGATTTTTTATTGCTTTGCTTGATAAGATTTGTGTATTTATTTTTATCTTTCGATCAAAAAATTTAATTTTAAGACGCCTTAATTTAGGTACGAATTCTTCACTGGGTACTTTTTTATCACTATCTTCAGTTGTATCTATTGGCCACAATATCTTAAGGAAGCTATTTTTAGTTGGGCTTATTTCACCTTTTGAGTTTTCTGTTACAGTTCCAATTAAATGACAGTCTTGACTAGCTCTTGTGATAGCAACATAAAGCAGCCTGATTGTTTCATTCTGCATTCTTATTAGTTCTTTACTTCGATGATAGTTATAAAGATTATTTTTGTCGTTTTTATTGTTATTAAGTGACAAAATTCCATCATCATTAGCAATTAATGTGTTGTCATCTGCTTTTGGCACTCGCCCTAGTCCAGGGATGATGACACATTGGAATTCATCTCCTTTTGCCTTATGAATCGTAAAAAATCTGACTGGGTAGAGCTCATTAGATCTGTCATCAGTATGTAAATCTTCAATTAGCCTAGTTAATTTTTCAAAATCAATAGATAATGGTGAACTTGATTGATCAATGAGATCTAAAAATTTATCAATAAGTTTCATATCATCGGTATCAACCATTGTTTCAAACCCCAATAGCTGCCTCCATACTGATTCAATAAAAAAGCGGTGTGAAATCCTACCTCGAAATTGCAAACTCTTACTGATGACATCTATTAGGCACGTTAGCCTTTTTTTACCGTCACTGGTTAAGTATTTTGTTATCGAGGGACTATTAATAATCTGCCATGGAGTCTTACTTGTTTTATCTTCAAATAAAGAAGTTAAATCCTCAAGCTTTAATCCACACCAGGGGGCTCTTAAGATACCAATCCAACTAACCCTATCATTTAGGTTATAAAGTGCCTTGGTTAGACATAGAATATCTTGGAATGCTTGGTTGTATTTGATTGAATCAATTTCATTTGCTTCGATCGGAAAACTATCCTTCCTCATGAGGGTTAAAAGACTAGTTAGATGTGATCGATTACGTGCTAAGACAACAATTTCAATATCTGATTGTTTAGCCTTCATCTTCTTAATTGTTTGAAAAATATAATCAGCTTCTTTTTTTTGCTCAGTGTAAGTATCTTTGGTTTTATTTTTAAGTATATGAAATTGAACTCCATCACCTTTTATACTTAATGGCCCAATGCAAGAAGGGTGATATTTTACTAACCCCCTGTTCTTATCATTAACCTCTCCGAATACCTTTACGTATTCTTTATTTAACCAATCAATAATTTTTCTATTTGAGCGAAAATTTACTTTTAAGTTACGTGCCTTCACTTTGATATCGCCAAACTGTTTTGTATTTTGTAAATTATGAAAAATACTTACATCCGACTTCCTGAAACGATAAATAGATTGCATTGGGTCTCCAACGGCAAAAAAAGACTTTTTTGGGTCACCTGAAAAATTCTGAGTAAGCAGCTTAAGAAAGTCTTCCTGCTGCTTATTTATATCCTGAAACTCATCAATAAGAATATGTGAGACATTCTCATCAAACAGCTGAGCAACGTCTGTAGACTCTAAAGTAACGATTGCATTTGTAACTGACTGGGTATAATCCAATTCACCTCTTAACTTAAATTGCTCTTGAAGTTTAATGGTTAGTTCTGATAGGAGGATAGAGGCGCTAGACATTTTTCCTGGAAATATATCAGTTATATCTTTCTCATATACTAGATGATTTATATCTTCTAAAATATTGTTTATATTATTAATATTTAATATATTTATCAATTTTTCTTTATAAAATATTCCTTCTTTGTTTTTGAGAAATCCTTCTTTTGGACCAAATCTCTTTCGAATTTTTCCATCCTTGGCCATTATTAAATCTCTAAATATAAGCCAAAAATCGATTTTATTTTCGTGTTCAGAAAAAGTGGAGTCTATATAAGAAAGAATGCTTTTAATGTCATCAATTTGTGTTTTTTTGAATAAAAATGTGAGCTTTGTGACCCATTCTTTTGTTTCGTTTGAGTAATATTCTTTCGTTTTACTTTCAATAAGGTTTGGATTATTTTTATAATAATCTATCTTATCTATCCATTGCTCTCTTGTTGCAAGTTGAGCAATTAATTGTTTTTCAATCTTCTGATAGTCATAATTAAGAAATGAAAATAATTCAGCTAACTGCTTATTATTTTTCATGGTTTCTTTTACTGCAGCTTCATATATTGCATGAGAATCTTCAGTTATATTCATAAATAATGATTCACTCAGAATAGGGGCTTGGCGAGTAATTCTAGATGCAAGACTATCAATTGTCATTATCTCTAATAAGTCTATAAAATTTTCATCCCATTTGAGTTTTTTAGCTCTCGCAGTAATTTTTTTAACTACTTCTTCATTCTTTGAATCGTCATATTGCCTTAAAACTTTGTGATGCATTTCTGCAGCTGCTTTGTTGGTGAAGCTGAGCGCAATTATTTCTTTGGGGTTCTCAACTACCGTTAAAAGTTGAAGAATTCTTTTGGCTAAGGTTGTTGTTTTTCCAGACCCAGCAGGTGCTTGAACTACGAAGGAAGATTCCGGTTTGAGGACTTCTTCACGAGTTTCTTGATCTATTGGTAATTGTTCAATTGGTTTATTCATCATCTTTCTCTTTGAGGAAGCGTCTTTCAGCTATTCTTAGAAGCGGTCTTACTGCGCAATACTCAAGCTCACTTTCCTTTCTGAACGAAACCTCCGCATTCCCACTTAAATATCCTGATACAAGATCATAAATATTATTACGCCATTCATTAATAAGGTATTGCCATTGATCCTCATCCTTTTTTGACAATGAACAGTCTTTTAAACCGCCATCAATTGGATCCTGACCATGTGATGATAATCCCACAAGCTTAACGTTTTTATTGTGAATATAAGCAATACCGGCTGCACTGACATTCTCGATACCTGTGAATGCTACATAAATAGGCATTTGTAAGCTTGTTATTGGGCTTTTCTTCCATTGTGATACTGGCACCTCAGCTCCTGTTTTATAATCAATAAGAAGTCTTGAGCCGTCTTCATATTCATCAATTCGATCAATTTTCACATTGAAAGTAATTCGATCAATCTTAATTTGGTACTTTTTCTCAGACTCGATTACGCTAAATCGTGGCCTCTCGGTTTTTTCGAATGAAAGCCATTGGTAGAGTAAATCATTGTAATAATGACTTTCAAGCTGAATTTGGCTGGGTGTTAAATGAGGCTTGCTAACTTTAAAGTCTGACATGACTTCATTAGTTAAGGTAGATATGTTTTTTTTCAGCACCTCAACAGTCATGTCGGATAAATTAATAGAGTTTTTGTGCTCCCTCCAAAATCTTTCTAAAAGTTCATGAACAAGATTACCTCTTGACATCTTAGAAATTTCATCTTGTTTATCCTCATAAAAAGAATTTGCGTGTAGTCTATTTTCATAGAATGCCCATGCTGGAGATTTTTGATAGTTTTCAAGAGCACGAAACCCACCTGACACAGAAATGTCATCTCCCAAAATTTTAGGGGCCTTATGGTCATCTATTTCCTCGAAATTGTGATTTTCAATTTTCTTAGTTTTGTTAGACACTTCATTAATATTTTTACCCTCAAAATATCCTGGTGTTTGAATTAATTCCGTTTCACCATCTTTTTTTGAGAACGAGATTGTAATATCTCCACTAAAATTATTTAGCCTAGCCATTCGTACATCATCTAGTTTTTTTATGTAAACTTCGTCGTAGATATGATATTTTTTTTGAAGTTTTTGGGGTAAAAACGGATTAAATTCAGCCTTTCCTGGCCAGAACTTAGTGTTCATATTCATAAGCCAAATAGCATCATATTTTTTCATTGGATTTTCGGCAAAACCGTTAATATCGACATATGAATCATTTGGATCTTTGGGAGCAGGACTGTTTGATAAATGAATAAATAGTATTTCCCAGTACTCTTCAAACGAAATGGAATAATCAATTATTTGATTTTTTTTAATCTGATTTAATAAATTAAATAATCTATTTATATTGTTGATTTCAAACAATAATAAATTATTTATTTTAGATATTTTAATTTCTGTCCAGTACTGTTCGGTAAGATTAACCCATTCGTCAATTGCTCTATTCTTGCTCCATAATATTTGATTCTTCTTTAATAAAGATAGAGTTTTAAGCAGGGAGTCTAGGTTTAATTCTTTTATGTGGGGGTCATTTTTTATTAATTTAATTAATGAATTAATTGATATTTTTGGGAATTTTTTATCATTAATATAGTTGGCTAGCTCCTCTCTATCTTTATATCCATCAGTATCAATCCAATTATTAAATAGTAATGATTCATAGAAAATCTTTGTGCTTGTTTGATTGGTATTATTTAGCTTTAGTAAGTTTATTGCTGCAGTTATTATTGGCTCGTTTGATAAAGGTCGCTGTAAATTTGAATTGTATATATTATTTTTATCATATTCGTTATATATATCTGGCTGTACCTGGCGATCCAATTCATTTTGTAATTTTATTTGAAATCTATTCAATGCTGGACTAATGATTAGTAATTTTTTTTTGGGGTTTTGTTTCACCCATTTAGTGACCTCTTTAATTTCCCCCTCAACATCCTCACATTTTACTTCTTGCCGCTTTATTTTTTCTGCTTGTTTAACTTTATAGTCTTCTACATTATTTTTTTCATTTAAAACACTAAACAACTCTTCATAAAGTGGGCTTTTATTGTCAAAGCCGATTAACATTAATTCTTTGTTATCAACTAAAGTATGTTCCATCTGTTTATCTATAAAAAACTCTATAAATTTTAATCTGCTAAGGAGTTTATTTTGTTTGCAATAACTATTAAATTCATTCAGCCATCTGTTAAATTCTTTTTTTTCTATATTTGTCTCATGTTTCTTTAATTCATCATTCTTAATTTTATACTCTCTAATTAGTCTGTCTGCACTAATGACTTTTTCTGTGATGTTATCGATTTGTTTTTTTTGA
>Ga0209710_1000596_pt1 | contig 32011 bp, 23 predicted proteins | sample ArcticOcean_MG_C_5_FD_187436 | JGI IMG/M metagenome (GOLD analysis project Ga0209710, IMG submission 187436) | Marine microbial communities from western Arctic Ocean - ArcticOcean_MG_CB4_138 (SPAdes) (version 2) | ecosystem: Environmental > Aquatic > Marine > Oceanic | place: Arctic Ocean...
TGGAAATTGAATTCCTTATCAGTCCAGAAGCCATTGTGCATAGCGTTTACAAATTCATCTGTCCATGGATAGAGATTTGGTTTCCTTGATACTTGTTCCTCGAATAGCATACCCATGAATTTACACCTCCATATTTAAAAGTCAAGTATTTTTTAGAAAAAGAAAAAAATATATTTTAGGTCTTGACTTTCCGTGTATTCGTCGTATAATCTATCGTATTGCGAGTGAGCGAACGGAGTGAGCGAGTGAGTAATACATATATATTAAGTATTTAAAGTATTTATAAGATATTTAATAAATATATAATAAAATAAGACAAAAAATTGTCTTGACTTATTTGTTTTAATGTATTTATTAAGTGCTTAATGATCAAATTAGAACAAGATATTAACGACTTCTTTTTTTGCACTAGTGCCGACTGGTCTACAGTCGTAAAAGCTAAAAACGAAAATGAGGCGGCAAACAAAGCTGTAAGTAAGGTTATGGACGAACTCAAAGAAGGAGCGTTGATATCCCCGTGCTTAAGGGTAAAAAAAATAAAAGAAAAATTTGAAGATTCAGATATTCTGATTAGAATAGATAAAGTTTTAGCAGATATGGGCATGCACAAGGAATCTAGATCTATGTCTGAAATTTTAAAAAATTTAAAAAAATGATTGGAATAAGCGGATTAGCGAGATCGGGGAAAGATACATTGGCCAATAATTTGGCCGATATAATAACTACTGAACTAGGTGTAGAGGTGAAGATACTATCTTTTGCCGACAGGATAAAGCAACAAATGAAAGATGTGATTAATGATAATTACAAAATAAACCCGTATACCGAAAATACAGATGAAAAAAGAATAATTAGAGACCTCTTGGTTTGCCACGGAGAGACTATGAAAAAGGTTTATGGCAAAACTATTTGGGCCGATTCTGTGATAAGTGATATTAAAAATAGTAAAAAGAAGTTTTTTCCTATAATTTCTGATGTTAGATTTGATTTTGAAGCAGAAAGGGTCAAAGAGAATGGGGGATTCATTATTCATATATCAAAAGGGGGCAATAAACCGCCAAACGAAATAGAAGCAAAGAACGACCCACTTGTTCAAAAGGTTTCGGACATTTGTCATTTTTGGCCTGAATACGAACCCAATGACATGGCGGAATGCAAGGATCATACTCAGATTTTATGGGAGATGCTAAAACACAATAACAAAAAATGGAAAACGATATATACTTAATAGATAAGGTTAAAAATTATGCCGATCAAGACTCAATGAAGGAACTCATTGGTAGACACTCTGGCATATATATAGAAATGGTAAATAAGTATCTTCCAGAGTCAAGCGAGGGCCTCAATAAAGAGGACGTTCTTCAAGATAAAGATTTTTGTATATACGACGCAGCTATAAAATTTGATGAAAGCAAAAACGCAAAATTTAGCACATACATAGGTAACCTAGCAAGATGGAAGTGCTTGAACATTTACAATAAGAGTATTAAATTTCCTCAATCTTGTATTTCTGAAATCTTCGACGACTCGGTTAGTTGTGAATCTGACCTGAAAAGAATGGAAAAGGAAGAACTCGTAAAAAAAATATTCAGCGGAATAGATAGCATGGAAGATAATAGAGTCAAAAAAATATTTACAATGAGATATCAAGATGGAAAAAAACTTACTCCTTGGAAAAAAATTGCGAAAAAGCTTGACTTATCAATTCAAGGATGTATAAATATTCACAACAAACATTTAACAGAGATAAAAAAATATGTATAGTAATATAACAATGGTGGGCAATCTCGCAAGAGATCCCGAATCGCGTCAGGCTGGTGAATATAATGTCACACGCCTTGTAGTAGCAGTAAACGATGGTCGTCAAAAGGACAAGGTTTCTTATGTCGACGTTGAAGCTTGGGGTAAGCTAGGCGAAAATTGCCAAAAATACCTCACAAAAGGTCGTCAAGTCTTAGCGGATGGCCGACTTGTTCAGGATACCTGGGAAAAGGATGGGAAGAAGAATTCCAAGCTTTATGTAAAAGCTAATAATGTCCAATTCTTGGGAGGTAAGGGAGAGAAAGCTGAAAGCTCCTCTTCACCCGCTCCATCGGGCTCTGACGAAGAAATTCCATTCTAATGGATTTAGTCGTAGACGCTCCTATTAATTCCCTATCTTTTGGGAATGTATCATATAACATCCTCCGCCAATTTTGGCGGAAGGGTGTCAATGTGAACCTTTTTCCACACGGAGAAAAAGGCGACTTTAGTGCTTTTGATAAAATGGATAAAGAATTCTTAGAATGGCTTAAAGAATCCTCATCAACAGCAACTTTAAAAGTAAGAAAAGATACACCGTCTTTTAAACTCTGGCATTTGAATGGCTCTCAAAATAGAGTAGGGCCAAAGCAAGCTCTTTATACTTTTTATGAACTTGACCAACCTACTGAGGTAGAAATTAATTTAGCAAAACTTCAAGATAAAATTTACTTCTCAAGCGAATATTCCGCTAACCTTTTTAAAGAAAAAGGGGTAGATGCATTAGTTCTTCCAGTTGGATTCGACGAGGATTTTCACAGAACAAACAAAACATACTTGAGCGAAGAAGTGGTTCATTTTGGTTTGATGGGAAAGTTTGAACACCGCAAACATACTGAAAAAATTATCAAGTTGTGGTTGTCAAAATATGGCAACAATAATAAATATCAACTTTCTGTATGTGTCACCAATCCTTTCCTTAACAAAGAAGAAATGCAAAGCGTTTTAGCTAACTGCTTGGGCGGTAAACGTTATTCGAATATTAATTTTCTCCCTTATTTAAAGTCCAATACAGAAGTCAATGAATTATTGAACTCAATTGACATTGATCTAACTGGGCTAAGTGGTGCTGAAGGATGGAATATGCCAGCATTCAATTCTACATGCTTGGGCAAGTGGTCAATAGTGTTAAACGAGACCGCCCACAAAGATTGGGCTAATAATTCAAATTGTATACTTGTTGAATCTGATGGCAAGGTTCCAGCTTATGATAATAAGTTTTTTAAAGAAGGCTTACAATTTAACCAAGGAAATATATATACTTGGGATAGTGACATTGTGGCAGAGTGCATGGATACCGCTGTCTCAAAAAAGGGACAGACTAACGCAGCTGGAGAAGAATTAAAAGATAAATTTTCTTATAGTCGCTCTGTAGACCGCTTGCTTAAAGGGATTGAAGAAATGTCTTAATGTTGGCATGAGCCTTGCAAAAGGGGAAGCCTATGTATTCAAACTTATTAAATCAAATTGAAAGCGCTTTCTATGAAGGCTTTAGTGATAACTCTTTTCAAAAACACGGAAAAGGTTATGTCGGTCCATTAGATATTGAAGATGAAGAAAATCATTACCTAGTAAAGAAGGTCATTGTCGGATTCGAGTCAAAAGAAATCACCGCAAATGTTCGCAAGAGCGTCTTGAAGGTTTCTCTTAATGACGAAAAAGGTAAACCCAGTGAAGTCCTTAGCTTAAGGATTGATAATGATAGTATTGATGTTACTAAAATTTCATCTAATCTTAAAAACGGAATTCTTAAAATAAAACTTCCGAAATCAGAAAATTCTAAAACTGTTAAAATTTCAGTAGAATAAATTAAAACCCTCGATAGAAATTGTCGAGGGTTTTTTTATAATCAGTTATGCCATTATACTTATACGAAAATACAGAAACTGGAGAGGTCTCAGAGGTACTACAAGGGATGAGCGACATTCACGAGTACCATGGGGAGGATGGATCAGAGAAAGGCCTCTGGAGGCGCGTGTACGTCAACCCTAACATGTCTACAGATACAAAGCTTGACCCTTTTAGCGCATCATCATTCAGATCCTCAACTGTTGGCAAAAACGATACATATGGGCAACTTTTTGAGCGTAGCGCTGAAGCTTCTGAAATGAGAGCTCAACAAGCTGGAGGAGTCGATCCAGTAAAACAAAAATCATATGACGATTATAGTAAAATGACTAATGGCAAAGCGCACCCAAATCAAATGAAAGAAAAAATGAATAAAGCAATAGAAAAAGCCTCAAAAAAAGGTATAAATATAGAAATTTAAAATTATTATAAAAAATGAAAGCCATACTAGAAGAAAAAGAAATAAATCTTATTAATCAAATCCTTACAGATTTTCCAATTAGAGAATTAAATAAAGTTCAACAAATAATGAATATTATCGAATCAAAAATTGAAACTGAAGAGGCTGAAGAGGCCGACCCCGAAGAAAGTAACTAGACTAGGGCTGATACCTGCACCTTGCCCCAGCCAGAGTCTCCAGTCTTTATAAGCAAGAATTCTCCACTGTGCATAAGGGATCCTGGAACACCATCGTTTGGAGTTGTATTTGATGTATCGCCCGAAGGGAGATTTAAATAAGTTCCACTGTCGAAGTCTAAGAAAAGAGTATCTTTCCCCTTAGATTGTGTTGCTACTGTTTTAGAGTCCTTAATTACAGACCCAGCCTTATGTGTAGAAGTTATATTAGTTCCGAAAACCAAAGTGTTAGTCTCGCTTGATTCTATGTCTCTTCCAAGGAGCACAGAATTACCCAAATCTTGTGCATTAATATTCCGCCCAAATATGAAGCTGTCACTAGACCCCGTTACTTCAATATTGTTGCCTCTAATAAATAAATTTCCATAAGACGTTGCCGTTGAAACCGACAAGTCTATGTTTTTGCCAAAAATATCACAATTAGTATATGTTCTAGCTGTAGAGACTCCAGTAAAATTAATACCAGATCCAAATATCTTTGAATAACTTACGTTTATTTTTTCATCTTCCAATTCAATATTATTGCCTTCAGCACTTGAGTAGTCGAAATCATTATTTATTTCCAAGCCAACGCCTCTAATTAATGAATGGCTTGCTCCACTTATATTACTGCTTGTTAAATTTAAAAGACAAGATTCTCTGATGTCAGACAAAGTACAACTTGTAGTATTGTTTATGCTACTCTTAGTAACATCTGATACGGTAGTAGTAGCAGCATTATGAAAGGAAGATGATTGAAAACCCGAAATATTAGATGCATCAATATTTGACGTCGATGACTTGTTTAAGCCAGAGAAGGAAGAGGTGGTTGCATTAACTACGGCTGAGTCATTAGAGTTTGTAAGCGTAGATCTCTCAAAGTTAAAAGCAAAAAAGTCATAAGACGAGGTAAACTTATTGTCATCAGCGGGAAGAATTTGATCTCCCGCATCATCAAACTTATGGCCGCCAACAACAAACGCGCTAGAGCAGGATTCAAGTCTATTTTTTCTTCCAAATATATAATTTCCGTCTTGTCTTGAAGTCTGCGTAGTGAATGACGTCCCGCTCATACTATTATCCTCGCCAAACATAAAGGAGAAAACTGAAGTATTACTATAGGTATCGGCAGTAATAATATTGTTCTCTCCAAAAGCTAAATTATGATTACCAGACAAAATATTTCCAGTGCCATTTATAATTGTACTTTGTTTACCGTGAATAGTATTATTCAATCCATTTAAAATTGTAGAGTATGTGTTATTGTGATAATCTGTAAGTTCAATATTATTAGTAAAATCAGATAATATTTTATTTTTATTTCCATTTAAAACAGTAGAATTAGAGATCCCAATCTTAGTGCCACCCGTTGCTGATATTTCATTTCCAAACCCATTGAAAATCGAAGAATAATTGGAAGCTTTAATTGAAGATCCAAGACTGTTAGAAATATTACAAAATACTGGATAATTACTACTGGATTGAGACTCATTCCCCCCCACCCGAGACCCAGTTTGTATGCTTGAATTTATAGAATTACTTATTGATGAAAGTTGTCCATGCATGCTGCACTTAACTGAAGAAGAAATTAAAGAATAGCTTTCCCAGGTTTGCCTCATGCCATTAAAATCTTTAAGTAAATCGCTTTCTTCTAAACCAACTAATTCTGGTTTTGTTGAATCAATACCATTCCTAAAGAGTAATTTTTTATACATGGAATGAGTCGTCGCATGTATGTCGTTTCTTCTGCCGTTTAATATGGTGCCACCTATTCCGTCTATGCTATTTTCTTCTCCTCCGAATATATGAGAATTTTTGTTTTGTACGCCTTCAATAGTCGTTTTCGTTAAATTAACATTGTTATGAATAGTATGCATCTCACTCGCTTTATTTGAGCCTATTACATTGTTTTCTCCATTAATTATCGTGTTGTAGTTTTCATAACCTCTGTCGAAGAACTGGAATCCCTTACTTAAATCTTCTGTAGACGACCCAGTTAAAAAACTCAAATTAATTGTGTTCCCTGTGCCTCCAAATATGTAAGAATTGTGCCCAGAAGCTTTATTGTTTATTCCAGCTACTATCGAGTTCGCTCCAGCTAACTCATTTCCAGATCCATTTAAAATAGTAGAAAAATCAGACTGAACTTTATTATCTATTCCATTTAAAATAGATGCATATATAGGCTCATCAAAGTATTTTTGCTGAAACCAATAACCCGAAATCCTCTCATAACCATCTTCATTAGAAAAAGTATATTCGGGGCTGGGGTACCTTTCGTCAAGTTTTATAACTTGCTCGACATCCCGAAATGGGAATTTAGTAAAGTCTGCACCAAGCCCGACCTCTATGACTGCTTGTCTAGTTTGTGAATAGTCTAAACCAGCATAAGTAATTGCTACGTCCGTATTCGCATTTATAATAGAATTATCTGCAGCCCCAACTAAAGAGTTGCTGGATTTATTTATTAAATTTCCACTGCCCGCTCCAATTATAGAACGGTCTGAGTTCTGTATTTCATTGTTTTGTCCCACAAGAATAGCAGACCTTGATCCGAGGTTGATAAAATTGTCGTGCCCAGCGCCAATCAAAGACGTCGAGGCTGCGGTTATTGTATTTTCAGTTCCAGCATTAATTAAAGACGTAGAACTTGAAAGATTTATTAAGTTACCTATTCCAACATTAATTGCTACGTCAGATGATTGATCTATTGAATTTTCTTTTCCTCCTCCAATAGTAGAATTACTGCCGTTTGATATTTGATTGCCAGTACCAGCAGAAATACTCGACTTTAAAGATGACGTTACATCATTTAAATTTCCAGCCACTATTGAAGAATCATCAGAATTTAAAAGTTTATTATTTCTTCCAGCTATAATTGACGAAGCTGTTCCAGTTATATTATTATTTTCTCCAGCAAAAATCGTTATGAATTCTCCAGACGCTGTATTATTCTTGCCGCCAACCAAAACCACTTCATCTCCAAAAACAGAATTTGCACTGCCGCCGACCAGAACACTGCTATTGCCACTAATTACATTAGATGTTCCACCAAGTAAAGAAGATCCAGTTGAATCTTGAATAAGGTTACCAGATCCACCACCTATTATAGAAAAATCTGAATTTTTAATTTCAGTAGTAGATCCTCCAACAATAGATGAATAGTCTGATCCACTTATCGAGTTTCCACTACCTACTCCAACCAAACAACCATCTGAATTCTTTATTTCATTTTCAACCCCAGCGTTTATAAATGAATCATCGGAACCGCTCAATAGGTTGTGTCTCCCAGCGCTTATAGATGAAAAGTCCGAGAATTTTAATGAATTCCCAGTTCCAGCAGTCAATGAAGAATAGTGCGATCCACTTATAGTATTATGTCTTCCAGCTAATACAGCACTTCCAGTTGAGCCTGATATAGTATTGTATTCGCCTATATTTATAGAGGAATAGTACGAGAGAATCACTGAATTCTTTCTGCCACCTAAAATAGATGACATCAAAGAGGAAAACCCGACACCTGAAATTTCATTATATTGCCCACCCGCCACGAATGAATACCACGCGCTAATTACTTTATTTGAAGCTCCACCCAACGAAGCAGAGTGGCTAGATTGATAAAGTTCATTGCCCACTCCTCCTATCATGCCAGCGGTACTAGATGATTCAAGCCTATGGCCAGCTCCGCCCATAATACCCGCATTATCGGAACCGTCGGCCACATTGTTTTGTCCGCCTCCTATAAATGATTGTATTCCATTTGCGGTGGTATTAGCTCTATCATAAATTTTATTTTGAAGGCCACCTACAATTGCAGAGCGAGATCCTCCACTTACAGTATTAAACATTCCACCCACAGTTGCACACTGATGAGCTTCCCAGATATTGTTATCACCACCAAAACACGCTGACTCTTCAGAATCGGTTATGTTATTAGATCTTCCCCCTAAAATGGACGAAGTTTCCGAACTTCGGATCATGTGCGATTCCCCGCCAATAATTGCACAATCATCTGATCCAGTTATTCTATTACTGTTTCCCGCGCCTATTAATGAATTATTTGAAGCAACAAGATGCGCATAAATGGGAACGCCATTAACGGTTGCGCTGCTGCTAAGCCACCCGCTGATTGAATTTCTCCATCCACCTAATACTACATTCCCAGTTCCAGCAGTTATTCTGTGATCATATCCAGCTACAATGGATGAATTATCTGCTAGTTTTATTTCGTTATTTTCACCAGCCGCAATTGATGAACTTTCGGACTCTTTAATATCATGTTTATATCCAGCGCTAATTAACGAATTATTTGACCCGCTGATATTATTCCCCGTTCCAGCAAGAATTGATGAATCATTAGAACCTTGTATGTCATTATCCCTACCACCTGCAATTGTAGACGCTATTCCAGTAACATGGTTATTTTCTCCAGCAAAAAGAGTTACAGACGTACCAGAGGCAGTATTATTTTTACCACCCACTAAGACAATTTCGTCGCCGATAGCAGAATTTTGTTTACCGCCGACAAGAACGCTCTTGTCCCCGCTTATTTCATTACCATCTCCACCCACAAGGGTAGACGCAATTCCATTTACGATGTTATCCTGTCCCCCAACTAAGGAAGAGTAAGACGAGCCAGTTATTAAGTTACCACTGCCGCCGCCCATTATTGATGAATTAGAATCTACAATTTTGTTATCAGCTCCACCAATTAATGAAGATAAAGGAGACCCACTGATTAAACCCCCTTCACCAACAGAAATTGATGAATTATTGGACAATGCAATTTGGTTCCCAGTTCCAGCATTAATTGCTGAATCATTAGAGCCGCTCAATATATTATCTCTTCCAGCTCCAATTAATGAAGTTGTAGAATTTGTTAGATTATTTCCAGTTCCTGCAGCTATAGAAGAGTCATCAGAACTCAAAAATGTATTATTATTTCCCGCATTAATTGAAGATCTTTTAGCGGTATTCATCAAATGCCCAGTGCCAGCCCCTATAGAACAATCTTCTGAATTATCTATATTATTTTTTCTACCAGCCACAATTGTTGAAGCTATTCCCGTTACATTGTTATCTTCTCCAGCGAAAAGAGTGACAAATTTTCCAGACGCCGTATTATTTTTTCCGCCCACCAAAACAATTTCATCACCGAAAACAGAGTTTCCGCTACCTCCTACAAGGACACTTCTGTCACCGCTAATTTTATTAGATACTCCTCCCACAAGAGAAGACTCTACCCCACTAATTATATTATCCCTACCCCCAACCAATGCAGATCCAGTTGAATCTTTTATAAGATTACCAGATCCAGCACCCATTATAGATGTGGTTGAGTTATTAATTTTGTTATCATCTCCCCCTATAATAGCTGAAGACTCTGACCCAGTTATTAAATTTCCACTACCTACCGATATTAAAGATTTATTAGAAGTTTCTAGTTTATTATCTACCCCAGCATTAACGGAAGAGTCGCTTGATCCACTCAATAAATTATTGTTTCCTGCCCCAATCAATGATCTCTGAGAGCCTGTAATATCGTTTGATTCCCCAGCCGCAACAGAAGAATCAATAGAATTATTAATTTCATTATTATTACCAGCATTTATTGAAGATGTATCTGAATCAATTAAATCATTGTGTAACCCCGCCCCAATTGAACAGTCGTCAGAATTTAAAATATCATTTTGTCTGCCAGCAACAATTGTAGACGCTATCCCAGTTATATTGTTATTTTCTCCAGCAAATAAATTTACAAATTTACCAGATGCTGTATTTGATTTACCTCCTATTAAAACTATTTCATCTCCAAAAATTTTATTCCCACTTCCCCCTACAAGAACACTGTTATTACCACTCACTGTATTCGAGTTGCCCCCAAATAAAACCGAACCAGTTGAACTTTCAATAAGATTTCCAGTTCCCGCGCCAATTACAGAAGTTTTTGAATTTTCAATTTTATTACCATCTCCTCCTATAAGTGCAGATGATTCCGATCCAGATACCAAGTTTCCGCTACCCACCCCGATCAAAGACTTACTAGAAGATTTTATTTCGTTATCAAATCCTGCCGTAATAGAAGAATCTGCAGATCCGCTCAACAGGTTTGAAGTTCCAGCGCTCACCGACGAATTATTTGACTCGTTGATAAAATTACCTGTTCCAGCAGCTATTGAGAAGCCTGTCGATTTGATTCCGCTATTTTCTATACCAGCGGCAATCGAAGAATCCTTAGAATCATTAATATAATTTTTTGTTCCAGCATTAACAACTGAATCGTCCGAATTTAAAAGTTGATTATTTCTTCCAGCTACAATTGTAGAAGCAGTTCCGACAGCTTCGTTGTTTTGACCAGCAAAAAGGGTCGTATACTTTCCAGACACCGTATTACTTTCTCCACCTAACAAAATTATTCCATCACCAAAAATAGAGTTTCCGCTACCCCCAACCAAAGAACTAAAAGAGCCAGAAATTGTATTGTCTCTCCCTCCCAATAATGCAGACTGATTTCCTTTTGTAACTTCATTTTGTCTACCGCCCAGTATGGAAGCCGAGTCTGTATTCTCTCCAATAAAGTTATTTTTTCCACCCAGTATAGAACTATTTTCCCCAAATCCTTCATTCATGAAGCCGCCGCCTACAATAGAATGATTTCCACTTACCACATTATTTTGTCCAGCCAAGATTGCAGACTTTTCTTTATGTATTAAATTTGACTGACCAGCACCAATAAAAGATGAATCTGCACTTATGTAGTTTCCGCTACCAGCACCCACGCAAGATCTCTTTGAACTTTCTACAATATTTTTCTGTCCAACAAATATAGAAGAATCTTCAGAATTGATCAATAAATTTTCTTTTCCAGCCGCAATTGCAGATCCAGTTGAATCGGTTATGCTGTTTTCTATTCCAGCGTTTATTGAAGAATCTTCCGACCCGCTTAAAGAATTACTTGTCCCAGCGTTAATCGATGAGTCAACCGATCCACTTATAGAGTTGCTTGTTCCAGCCAATATCGAAGAACCTGTCGAGTCGATTCCACTATTTTCTATGCCAGCGGTAATCGAAGAATCCTCAGACCCCTTCAGATAATTTTTTGTTCCAGCAACTATTGCGGCGCCAGTCGAGCTTTCTAGGATATTTCCAGTTCCAGCATTGATTGTAGAAACGCTTGAGCCACTTAATGTATTAACATTTCCAGCCCCAATAAAAGAAGAGTGGGATCCGCTTAAATGATTTCCAGTTCCAGCATTAACGGAAGAATCATCAGATTCTCCCAAGTAATTACTTGTGCCAGCGTTAATCAAAGAGCACTCAGACTCTTCTAATAAATTACTTGATCCAACATTAACGGACGAATATTTCGATCCGCTTAAAGAATTTAAACGTCCAGCGGTAATTGCTGATCCAGTCGATTTGATTACGTTGTTTCCAGTTCCTGCACCAATTGATGAATGTCTCGAACCTGTGATTTTGTTATTTATCCCAGCGACAATTGCCGAGCCAGTAGAGTTGACCATACTTACTCCACTTCCTGCGATAATTGATGAATATCTCGACCCTGTAATTTCGTTATTTCTTCCAGCGACAACCGCCGAGCCAGTAGAGTTGATTAAATCTATTCCTGATCCTGCGCCAATTAGCGATTGCCATGACCCGCTTAAAGAATTGCTCTCGCCAGCAGCGATGGACGATGTTTTTGAATCTACAATTTCATTATCATCTCCCGCTCCAATCGAAGAATCATCGGAATTTATTATATCATTACTTTTTCCCGCTACAATTACTGAAGATAGATAATCATTGTTTCCGCCAGATATTTCGTTATCTCTTCCAGCTATAATCGCCGAGGACCTTGCATACACTTCATTAGATAGTCCTGCCGTAATCGCCGAATATCCATCCGAGTGGAAAACCTTATTGTCTTTTCCGCCCAACAAAGTGTTATAATTCCCGCTTATAAAATTATCACTTCCGCCTGCAATCGAGTTCCAGTTTCCGCTTTGAATTTTGTTATCTTTACCGCCTAATATAGAGGCATAAATCGTATCTTCTCCGATTAAATTTCCTTGTCCGCCCAATATAGAACCTTCATCCCCCAAACCACTATTTAAATGTCCTCCGCCAATAACAGAAAGCTCTCCGCTTATTGAATTTCCACTTCCAGCTATAATCGCAGACCCAGTTTTGAATACTTCATTATTTTTCCCAGCGCCAATAAAAGAATAGTTTCCGCTAATAAAATTATTAACTCCAGCTCCAATTGCCGAACTATTCGATGCGGTTATATCATTTTCTTCCCCAGCAACAATTGCCGAACTATTTGATGCGGTTATTTCATTTCCAGTTCCTACATTAATTGACGAATATCTTGACCCGCTCAATAAATTTTTCTCCCCAGCGATGATGGCCGACTCATGCGAATTAGTTCCGCTGTTCTCTTCTCCAGCCCCAATAAAAGAAGAGTCAGATCCGCTTAAATAATTTCCAGTTCCCGCACTAATGGAAGAATCATCAGATTCGTTCAAGGTGTGTCTCTGGCCCGCATTAATGGAAGAATAATAAGATCCGCTTAAATAATTTCCAGTTCCCGCATTAATGGAAGAATCATTAGATTCGTTCAAGGTATTTAGAAATCCAACATTAATAGAAGATCTATCCGAACCGCTCAGGTAATTTGAACGTCCAGCAGTGATCGAGGCTTCAGGTGAATTGACTATTTTATTTCCAGTTCCTGCATTAATCGATGAAGAGTTTGATCCCGTAATTTCGTTATTTATTCCAGCAACTGCTACAACACCAGTCGAATTGATTATACTATTTCCTGTTCCCGCGACAACGGACGAATATTTCGATCCGCTTAAAGAATTTAAATGTCCAGCTGCAATTACAGAATCAGTTGAATCATCTATATTATTGCCCCCTCCCCCTACAATAGCGGATGTCGTTGCAGATACTCTGTTGCCTGATCCCCCCAACAAAACCGCCGAATCTCCAAATATTGAATTTCCGCTGCCTCCAACCAAAGAACTGTGATCCCCAGAAATTGTATTATCCCTTCCCCCCAATAATGCAGACTGAAGTCCTTTTGTGACTTGATTGTGCCTACCGCCCAATATAGAAGCTGAGTCCGTGTCCTCTTCAATAAGGTTATTTTTTCCGCCCAGTATAGAACTGTTTTCTCCAAATCCTTCGTTCATTAAGCCGCCGCCCACAATAGAACGATTTCCACTCACTACATTGTTTTCTCCAGCCAAAATAGCAGACTTGTCTTTGTATGATGAATTTCCCATTCCAGCACCAATAAAAGAGGAATCTCCACTTATATAGTTTCCGCTGCCAGCGCCTACAGAAGATCTTTTCGAACCCTCTATGATGTTTTTCTGTCCAACAATTACAGAAGAGTTTTCAGAATCGCTCAATAAATTTTCTTTTCCAGCTACAATCGCAGATCCAGTTGAGTCGATTATGCCGTTTTCTATTCCAGCATTAATTGAAGAGTCCTCTGATCCGCTTAAAAAATTACTTGTTCCAGCGCTGATTGACGAGTAGACCGACCCGCTTATAGAGTTGCCCGTTCCAGCCGATATCGAAGAGCCAGTTAAATCAATTCCGCTGTTACCTACCCCAGCATTAATTGATGAATCGCTAGACCCGCTGATAAAATTTAGTGCTCCAGCATTAATTGATGAGTCGCTAGACCCGCTTATAGAATTGCCTGTTCCAGCGGTAATCGATGAGTCGCTCGAGCCGCTTATAGAATTAAGTTTTCCAGCGACCATAGAGCCGCTCGATTTATTTATAGAATTTATGCTTCCAGCTACGATAGATGAGCCAGTAACATTTGTCAAATCATTGCCTGTTCCAGCGCTAATTACAGAATTATCTGAATCTTTAAGGTTGTTGTTCTCTCCAGCTATGATTGCAGAATTAATTCCGCTATCTAATACATTATTTTTTCCGCCAAGCATAGCGCCATCTTCACTAAAGAGGGAGTTATCTCTACCCCCAACTAAAGAATTAAAAGAACCAGAAATTTTGTTATCTTTGCCTCCCAACGATACAGAGTCATCTCCGCTTATTATTTCGTTATTACTGCCCCCTAAAATAGCATTATGAGTACCACTAATTTTATTACTCTCTCCACCGATTACAGCAGATTCTTGCCCATTAACTTCATTAACATTTCCACCGATTATGACAGATCTAGAGGCATTAACCTCGTTACTGGAACCACCTACTATTGCGCTTTGAGTTGAATTTATTTTATTTGAAAAGCCCGCTCCAATTGAAGATTGATCCCCAGAAATTTTATTGTCTATCCCTGCGGATACGGAAGAGTTATCGCCAGAAATGTAGTTATTTTTTCCTGCCGAGATGGATGAATTTGTACCAGTTATTTTGTTTTCTTCGCCAGCTCCCAAGTTTAAATTTAAACCTGTTAATGAATTTGAATTGCCAGCCCCAATAAAAGAATTGTCACCATTGATATTGTTGCCAGACCCAGCTCCAATAAAAGACCTATTGCCCTCTAATAAATTATTTAATCCAACTGCAATTGTAGAATGGTCGCCAGTTAATCCCTGACCTGTTCCTGCCAAAATTACTGAATAGTTTCCACTTAGATTGTTTATATTACCAGCCAATATAACAGATCCAGCAGAATTTACTGCTTTTTGTAAGCTACCTTCTCCTAATTCAGAAATAGCGTTGTTTTTGTATACAAGATCTAACCCTTGATACTTCGGCAACGAATCGAAGTTTTTAATTCCAGATATCTCTTGATTTCCAGTCTTTAAAACTATTTTATTCGCATCCCAATCTACGCTAGAACCATCACCATTTGTTATTATCGCTGTATTTGGGTCCGAATTCAACACATATACATAAGTCGAATCTATTCTTTTTCCTTGTAGGTCTGCCATATTTATAATTACACAAAAATAGAATACTAAGGGTTGATAGTGTCCCAAATAAAATCATTACTATCCCAAATGATCAAATTGTTCTGACTCCAAGTGTTTATAGAGGTTAAGTTGGTTAAAAGAGCCGAATTCTCTAAGGCAAAAATAAAATCCGCCTTTTCTGACAAATGAGAAGAAATTGATCCATTTACGCTTTTTGACTCCAAAAAAGCCTTAGAAACATCAATCAAAAAAGCTTTCCCATTGGGTTTTTCTCCGCTTATGCTAATATGATATTCTTCTGGATTTTTTAAAAAATTTATAAAAGAATCTCCAGTTTCTATATCTGAAAATTTATTTTCCAAAGATATCTTGCCAAAAAAAGGGGCAGAGGCTTTTCTGATCAAAGGAAAATATTTTCCTACTGAATTTATTCTTTTTCTATTCAAATCAATATCAATATTAAAAGACTGTATATTATTAGGTTTAATTAAAAAAGAAGTATCTGTGCCTATACCACTAACCTTTACAAATGTTTTGCAACCAGGGACAAACTCTCCATTGTAATTAGAACCTAGTATTTTTTCGCCTATTTCATTAAAAACAAAATTTCCAACAGGTTGCTGACTGCCAGTTAAAATGACAGAAGGAGCCTGCCCACTGCTGTATGCGTATTTATCGGTTCCGTTGATTGGAACCCCATTAAACTCTTGTGCTATTATATTACTGCCAACATAAGAATAATCACTTGTTAGTATGCCATTAACGCTTTGGTTCACACTCACTGAATTTAAAAAACAATTACCCACGGATACAGAACTTTTATAACTGTTTAAGGCTGTCCTTTTTTCGTCACCGTTCAACAAAAAATAAAAATTTTTGCCACTATTCAGATCACTTACTACACTTCCTCCAGTAAAAATATCCTCAAAAAGTGTTTCAAAGTTTTCTAATATAGATATATCTACGGAAACATCTGGCGCTTGATTGGGGTATATAATATTTTTTCTCTTTGAACCAATTGATTGTCTTTTTTCAGCGTTTCTAGAAAAATCAAATTTTAAATCTTGAACTGCTGGCAAAAAAAACATTTCGTCGCCAGCGTCCATCTTTGCTTGATCAAATTCAGCATTACTATAAAACACAGTAATGTCGTCATATTGATTTACTAGCTTATCGGCAGTCATTATACTTCTTTAAAATCAAAAGGATCAAAATCAAAAGAAAACGAAGAGTTTAAATTTTGGCCCAAAGACGCCGAATGGGAGCTAGATTTTAACTTTGCTCCAGTTATTTCAAAATTTTTAGCTGTCTGACCCATGCTTAAGAAGTTTAATTTGATAACGTAAGAATCGTCTTCATTTAAAAAATCTTTTAAATTAGAGTCGTTGCCAGCAACAACAAATTCTGAAGTTATGCACGAAATAGAAAACGAACCTTCCGTACTATATACAAACCTTTTTTGTATGGGATATTTTTTTCCCAGTGTAAATATTTTTTTTCTATCAAAAGGTATTTCAAAATTAAAATCCTGAATCATACCAGGCTTAACTAAAAATATGTCTTCCGACTGTACACCAGATATAGAAATATTAGTACTGTGCGCTGGATAAATTTTATCTTTTAAATTAGATTGAGCGTTTAAAATTGATTGTACATCTGGCAGGGTTGCTGTTAAATTTTGCAATTGAGTTCCAGTCAAGTCTATTGCTGGATTCGCTATACTACTCGACACCAACTCTTCTGCATTGACATTGCTACAACTATAAGAATACTTGGACGATAGAGCTTCATTTTTTGATTGAGACATTGAAAAACTTTCAATAAATGCGTTCCCAAAGTTTATCGTCTCATCTGCGTCAGAAAAATTATCAGAGTTCGTCTTTTTCCCTATTAAAGAATAAAAACTAACATCTTTATTTAAATCATCAAGAAGAGCGGCTCCACTAAAAAAACCAGAAAACATGTCTTCAAACGTTTCAAATAAAGTAATATCTAAATTTACGTCGACATCATATCTATTTACCCTTTTTGAATAAAATTTATCTCCAAGCGTTAGTACGTCTTCTGTTTTCGTATTAAAACTAAAAGAAAAATCCTGAACAAGCGGAATTAGGTTTATTGAAGAGGCATTGTTTGATGCATTTAAATATGAAGTCGCTCCGCCCTTGAGCAAAGAAACGTTTTCATAGGTTATTCTTGGTCTGATTGCATTAGTTGTCATACTTATAATTATCAAACATAGGGTCCGACTTAAACTTGACAACTTCATCCAATGTAATTTTTATATCGTTACAGTCCTTATATACAAATTTATGATCCATGGAACTGCAAACAAAGAATTTTTCTCTTGTGTATAGCTGCGGTATGGGTAATTCAAAAGGCATGTAATTTTCATGTTTTTCTAAAAAATGAATAATCGATCTGGTTTCCTTGTCTGTCCTGTTTTTAAAATTCAATGTTAATCCTTTTATTAAGCCAGCGTTGCCATTTGTTTTGGCGAAAGAATTGAACGAGTCCTTTAGCTTTATTATTTCTGATTTTTTGTCAGTAGACACCTGTATATCATCGTCTAAATCATAAAAGAAAGACCTGGTCCACTTCGTACTAACCCCCGTTGGGCTTGTGTCAACGCTCGAATTGTGGTCTTGATTGCAATAGTAAAATTTTTCAATCCTATTTGCGACGGTATCAAAATTTGAATATCCGACGGTATTATACTGCGGAAAATAAACAACATCAAATTTGGAATAAGCGGTAGCATCCGACCAAGTGCTGTGAAAATTTTCAGTATTTAAATATGAAGACCCGCTCCAGTTTAAAAAAGAAGAGTAGCCATTTTTGATGAGTTCTAAATCCACATCAAACAATCCATCATGGAATCTAAAATTGTAATTTTCTATATTAAATTCTTCCATATTTTTGTATATCTCTCCAGTTGGGAAAGATAACTCAACCCCTGCATCGGCGGTATTAAAATCAAAAATTCCTGAAGAACTTCTAGACACGTTTTCTATAAAACTTAAAAAAGATCTTGCCTCCTCTTCTGTTTTATTTGAATATTTTAAGCTTAATTTTATCTCTGTACCATTTAAGCCTTTTGAAAACTTTTTATAAAAATTATCAGCCGTAGTAATATGAACATTTTCGTTTTGAAATGACACAGTAGAGCCGTATTCTGGAACGAAGGTTTTAGCTTCGATAGTTCCAGTTATATTGTTATCTCTATCATAAGTTGCCAACACCTCACTCATTGTTATCCTTTATATAAATAATTAAGCGAACCCCCAGTTCTTGATTCTTCTTGTATGGTGGTTGTCACGGCAGATCTTACTCTAGCAGCAAACTCTTTTTGTTGTTCTGAAGATGATTGCCCGCCCTCTTGGTTGACTTGTCCACCTTGATCAATATTAAATGTAAAATCTGAGCTATTACTGACTTGATTCCCGCCCATCGCAGAATTACCAGCTTCTGCAGCGACTGGAGATACAGACCCTCCGTTTTGAAATCCTCGCATTGGCAATACCCCATTGTTTAAACTAGATAAGAATCCTGCTCCGTATTTATCTACCGCAGATTTTTTTACAACAAATTCTCCAGGAGTTAACATCGCTGGCACCGTATCTGTAGAACCTACTGAGCCTCCATTAGCGAACCCAACTGCGCCGCCATTTGCAAACCCAAAAAGTCCACCAATCATACTGCCGATACCACCTATTCCTCCAGTGATGCCGCCCATAAGTCCACTCAGCATTCCTCCTATACCTCCGCCTCCCGCTCCACCGCCAAACATTGAGCCGAGACTGTCTTTTAGGCCTCCAAATATATTGCCAAGGCTATCTTTTAGGCCTCCAAATAAATCGCCAAATTTACTTTTTAGTCCAGAGAAAAACCCTCCGCCTTCTTCCCCTTCTGCTCCGCCTTTTTTGTCACCAGTCAAGCCTTCTAAAACTCCACCAGCTCCTTCTTTGTTTAATGAAACATCTGAAACATACATTGGGGTAGCTGGAGTAGATCCTAAAGCTGCTCCTTTTTTACCTCCTCCAAATAGTCCAGAGAAAAATCCTCCGATCCCTCCCTTTTTTTCGGGTTCTCCGCCTGCAGTTGCGGCAACTGCTCCTTCGGCGCCCTTTCCTCCTCCGAAAAAACCTTTAACACCATCAAATAAACCTCCGAGTAAACCTCCCCCTCCTCCTGAAGCTCCCCCACCTCCGCCTCCACTAAACAAAGTGTGTGTAAATTGATCGGCGGCTTGTTGTAGAAATGCATCCCTAATATAACCTAAGAAACTTTCTCCAGCTTTTGAAAGAGCGTCACCTACATCTTCAGCTCCGCTAACAGCTTCGCTAAGAGCTGTGCCCAGATTATCAGAAAATTGTCTCGGTATATTTTGCCCCAACTCATCTCCAAAGAAGTCTATGTCGCCTTTCAGATCACCAAGACCTTTTCTTAGTCCTTCTCCAAATCCTTGTGGTTTTTTAAGGTCATTTATTTTATTTTGGTTTTTTATTTCATCTTCTTGTGCAGCTAACTCTCTATTTTTTAGTTCTAAAAGTTTAACCGCTTGCGTAAATTCCTCTGTTTTGAGAACACTTTTTTCTAACCCCAACGCTACTAATGCTTCTTGGATTTCTTCTAAATCTTTGCCTTTGTTCACCATTTCAATCATGAGATCAACTTCCTTCTCGTTAATGCTGACTGAATCTTCAATACTTTTAACGTACTTCTCTGTAATTTCAAATTTTTCTTCGCTTGATTTTAGTGCAAAATTTTCTAAAGCTATTTCATTTTCTAACTGAACTTTGCGCACTACAGAGATAGCCTTAGCTAATTCTAATTCTTTTTCTAATATTTTGGTTTTTCCGCCCTTTGTTGGTGCCACAGTAAACTTAGGCAGCCTAGCTTCTCCAGGGCCTGTTCCAATTACTTCTCCTTCACCTGGAGAGCCTTTTTGTGAATCAAATCCACGGGCCGCAAATCTGCCTGCAGCGAATTCATCTGAAATATTTTTCTTTGCGTTTGCTCCCGTTGTGAATTTTTCTTTACCAATTTTTAACGGCCCTGTTTCAAAATCTACTACAGATGCGAGTATGTTTGATCTAAGGTTTTTAATTATATTTTGTAAATCTTCCTCGTCATTACCTTTTTGAAATACTTCAGTCTGAATAGACCCAAGAGCACCTTTAAGAGCACCAAGCTGTCTATCGAGTACCTCTTGCGCAGCTTCTCTAGTGATTTGGCTACCATCTTCGCCTTTCATCTGAGACTCAACTTCCTCAACACTAGTAAACATGGTGGTGGCAATTATATCCTGTAGGCTTGCCGATATGTCCTCTGGAAGTTTTTTTGTACTTGTTACTTTTACTTCTCTACCTGATTTTGCCGACCTGCTCTGGGTTTGTTCGAATTTGGCTTTGTCGTCGCCAAAAAGCCCCCTTACAGTTGAATCTGTACCGCCCATTGCTTTTATTACCTGTGCTCCTCTTGCGGCTCCAGGACGCAATTTTTCATCTTTATCTGTTGCTAAAATTCGTCTTGCATCTATTTCTGATTGTTTTTGTGCAAGTTGAGATTGTAATTCAGTTCTTCCCGCTGTTATATTTTCAAAGACAGTTTTTCCTTGAGCGGTGGAGTCTCCTGTTGTATCTACATCTTTGCTTATTCCCTGAAATCTTAATGCTGCTTTTTCAGCCTCTGTTGAAACAAGACCCAACTTCTCACCCAAGGTTTTAAAAAGCCCTTTTCCAGTAAATGTTTTAAGAGCTATATCAAGCGCAGTAAAAGTTAAAGCTATTGGGCCCGCAACTGCTCGTAATTTACCCATAACGCCTACCACTCTACCAAAGGACTTAGCTAACCCCTTAGATCCAGCAAGTAGTTGGCCGCCTAGTCCAGCACCGCCTCTTCTAGCTCCTCTCGCTCCGCCCGCAAAAGCTCTTCCTAATCCTCCAGCTTTGCCAAGAGGACTTGCTCCTGTAGCTGATAAAATAATAAGGGTGTTAATTGCAGACATTGCCGCTTGGCCAAATCTGCTCATGACTGATTCCTGTTCTGTAAAGCTTGACGTCAATCCGCCCAGCGCTAACTGAAAAAGAAAAAGCTTACCCATAGCACCATCTAAACCTGAATTGAATCCATCAGTGCCGCTTTTACTTCCTATTTTTTTTGCAAAGTTTGGAATTCTTCCAGTTGGCTCATCTCTTGTATTTGTTACAGCAAGACCTTCTGGGTTTTGAGAGTTGCGGAGTTTGCCGCTTTGATTAATTCTAATTTGATTAATTGGTACGCCAGCATTTTTTTCTCTTTCAACAGCTTCGTCTAACCCACGAGCAAAATTAGGAATGTAACCATTAGAAGCCATTCCTGTTTCTTTAGCTATTTTTTTAGCAAAACTTGCAATATTATCTGGAGAATCACTTACTTTAAATTCTCCCTTAGACCTGCCACCCGTTGCTCCAAAAAGGTCTTTTAATTTTTCAGAAGCCGCTCCACTAGGATTTCTTATGTCAAAATCTCCCCCACCTTTTTTAACAGCGGCGTCATCTATTCCTAATGCCTCTGTGGTAGCTATTTCAAAAGCTGAACCTACGGCAGATCTTAATGCGCCAAATGCACCTTTTGTGCCACCAGAAGAAAATTTAGTCCTTAAATTTCCCCCACTTACCGTTCTGCCGCCAACTACCTTTGTTAACACTTGTGCATATTTTTGCGCATCGTTTACTAAAGAATTGGTTATGTTTTCTTCTAGCTCCTTATCTTGAGGATCTCCAGCTTCAGCAACTTTTCCTGGTATTTTTGGACCACGCGCCGAGAAATTAGTAAGAGAAAATGGAAAACTTTTTTTCCCCTTTTTAAATCTCCCCTTTATTGGTTTATCGTCAGTTCTCGAAAAATTAAACTTAGGAACTAGATAAGAATATATACCAGCGTCTAAATTTAGTTGTTTTTGCTTGCCCGCCGCCTTTTTCTTTTTTCTTGTCTCTAGTGCAGCTATGGCATCTTTGTCGCCCTTAGCCGCTAAATCGTTTAATCTCTTATCGCTTGCTCCGTTCCTTATATAAGGATTTTTGCTTCTTGCAAAATTCGGAATAAAACCACCAGAAGCATTTATTTTCTTAGCGCCAGATGGAAGACCGCTAGAGCGAATCATGTCACGATTAAATATTGCATCTCCACCACCAGCATAATTAGGAACAAAATATTCACTTGAGTTGGCGACCATTGTGCCGCGCTTACCTCCACCAAAAGCAAAGTTTGGAATCGAGACCACTTTAGAACTTGCGGGCGCTCCGCCAACTCCTCTAGATACATCACGAGCCTCGGCAGCAACATAACCGCCAGCACCTCTGCCAGTTTTGCCTACGCCGCCTTCGCCGCCTCTAAACCCTTTTTTAAATAAACCTGGAGTTACGACCGCGGCAGCCTTTTGAACCCTAGCTAAAGCAGCCGCCTGTTGATTATAAATTTTTAAAAGTAATTGCTGTTGAGCTACCTTATTACCCTCAAGGGCTAAAATCTCTCTTTGAATTGCTTCGTTTTGCAAAAGGGTTTGAAAGACCGATTTCTGAAGTAAATTTTGTTGTTCTGCCGCTTTATTTATTCCTAACAAACTTTTAAGAGAGGTTGATCCAAATTTTGCCAAGTCAACGAATAGCTTTATAAATATTGCACTTATTAACGCTAGCCCAGGGCCAGTTAAAATACTTCCAATACCTTTTACAAGTCCTTGGGCAAATTTAGCTCCTATTGAATCTCCCTGCAGCAAATCAGTAATTCCATTAACCACAGAAGAGAAAACTGATAAAATATCTTTTGCTGCGTCGGTAAATCCTAATTCTCCCAAGACAGCAGAAAGTTTTTGGGCCCCTGTTGTCAAATTATTTATTAATGCTTCTAGCGTATCATTTAACTTAGCATTTTTAGCGTCTAGCGAGCCAGCGGCACCTGCAGATACTTGTAAAGCTTTTGCAAATTGACTTTGACCAGAATTTAAATCTTCTACCAAGCTAATTAAAATATCACGTTGCCTAACACCAGCAACTTTTTGAATAACTTCTCCAGCTTCAAGGCTTTTCAAACCAAGCTTATCAAGTTCTACCGCGAGTTCTTGAAAAAGAGGTATAGCGCTTCTTACATTACCTTGCGAATCTAAAACTTGTATACCCAACTCTTCAAGAGCAACTAATGTATCAGTTCTACCAAGCCTAGCAAAAATAGTTTTAAATGCATTACCGATAACAGCACCACCACGTTGAGTTCTTTCTTGAACTGTTGTTATAACACCTAAAAGTTCATCAAAACTTACTCCAGCTACACGAGCCGAAGCGGAAGCTCTTTCTAAACCATTAATTAAATCTTCTGTAGAAACAGCAAACTTTGTATCAACTTCTGCTAGCTTATCAGCGATTGAGGCAACATTTAATCCAGCACCTTCAAAACCTTTTATAGCAGCAGTCAAACCAGCAACGGCCTGCTGCGAATCGATTCCAGCGACACGAACTAACTTCAATGCGGTTTCAACTCTAGACAAGGATTCTTCAACAGATAAACCTTGGCGAGCTAATTCTAATGCTCCTTCGGCAACTTGGTCAAACGATGTTGCTGTTTTTTGGGCAACCCTAAAAATACCATTTCCAAATTGCTCTAATTGTTTTTGGGTACCTCCAAGAATAGTATTAATTTTAGCAAAAGATGCCTCTACTTTAATAGTATTAGCAACTAATGCTCCAAAGGCTTGAGAAAGTTTATTAATGACAGCTACAGAAGCACCGAAAGCCAAAACACGAGCATTGGAAGCTTCTAGTGATTTTTGGAACTCAGAGGCCTGTCCAGTAATTTTTCCTAAAGGGCGCGATAATTTATCAATTGATTTGGCGCCATTGCCGAATTGTACACCTTTAGCTTGGGCTTGAATCCTGGCCAAAGCCGCCTCAACCTTTTTCGTATTTGGATCAAACCCTACTGGTACTCTTACCGCCATATAATGATATTACACTTAAACTCCGTGCAGTTTCATCATTTGTTCCATATTAAGAGAGCCTCCTTGCTTCTTTACTTCTTCATTTAAATCCACGGCTCTTTCATTGTTTAATTTGATATCTTCTAAGTCTTCTTTACTCGCTCCGAAGTATGCCGATCCACCCTCTGAAGATTGCGCTTTTGTTTTAGATCTTTCGTTTCTTTGATTTTGATAAAAACTAATTAAAAGCTCTGGATCTTTAGCTACATTGTCTGGAATCTCTTTCTGAGAGTTTTTAAATATATTTAAAAAATACCTACCAAAAGATATCAGCTTTAATTGATAACTCGTTAGATCGGCCAGTGGTTTACCAAAAACGCCCATTACGTCTTCGCAAAACGGCAGGTACATTGAAAAATATTCACTCAAAACAGCTTGAGAAATGTTTGAGTCCTCAAATTTTTCGAAGAAGCTTCTTTGCAGCTTAAACAGCTCTACTTCTTTCATACCCTCGTTTAAGTACAAATCTTCATAAACTCCTTTTTTAAATTCCCTATCATAAAAAAGAATTTTATTTACTATAGTCTTTTGCACTTTGTTTCTTGCATACTTTTCGCTAGTTAAACCAATAAGTTCTGATTTTTCGCCCTGAAGAGAGAGCATCTCTTTTTCTTTTTCTTTAGCTTGGCTTAAAAGCTTTTTTTGTTGGGACGGCAAAAGAGTTTGTGCAGATGTTTTCTTTAAACTACCAACTTCTTCTCTTAAGGTTTTTATTAAATCCTCATTCTCTAAAGACCACATATCTTGGCCTAGTATCTCCTGAAGACCTTGCTCTTCCGTCGGGAGGCCTTTCGACAAACCCTCCTTTTCAAAAATCTTTGATTGAGATAAGACTTCTCTTTGTTCGAATTGAGAAAGGTGTTTTAAATATAAAGACCCAAAAGTGCCCCTAACAACAGTAAGGCCTTGCAGTATCTCTGAAACTATTTCTAAATTTTTATCATTGTGCATCTTGCTCGATGAACGCTTCTATATCCTTTTTCTCTGCCGATTGGTTATAAAACCAATATCCCACCACTCTGCAAATATTTGAAGTAGCTTCTGATTCAAAGCTTTCTTCGTCTTCGTATTTTTCATATAAGTCTTCCAACTGTTCTTCAAAATCCATTCCCTTAAAAAACACCTTTTCTTCTTTCTCGTCTTCTGAAAAACGAGCTAACTGAATCGCATACCAAAGCAAGACTTCTTTTTCTGCCTTGGAGTCTGCTGTATGCTGATAAACAGATTGTAGAGAAGATTCTAATTCTTGCAGTTCCCTTTTTAGGACTACAATTTCCAATTCGAGTTCTTCACTTCTTTCTTTGCCCTCTTTTGTCTTTTTGACAGAGCACAATTTGTATTCATTTTCTAAATCGTTAAGATTTTTTAAGGATTTTAAAAGCAACTTGGACTCATCCTCCGATAAAGCTCCTCCATTGTCAGCATACTTTTTAATAAGCATTGCCTTTGTGACTATGCCCATCTTAATAGCCTTACTTAACTGAATCGAATAAAATACTTCAGCTTCGTCAGCCATACGCCTCGTCGGCTTTTTTACAAAAAACTTTACTGGTACACTAACCGTGCGATTTGACAAAACGGTTTCTTCTTCTCCGTCTTTGCCTTTTCTTTTGGTTTCTACCTGCTTTTTAATTTTTTTCTTTAATGTGAATTCGTAAATGTTTTCTTTTGCCATGTTTTTTTCCTTTTTCCGTAGTCTAACATTAGTTTCTAAATTTAAATTCTACTGTTAAGTTCTCTAACTCACTATTATAATCTCGCAAAACAGAATTTCCAATATCTAATATTTTTTTTCTATACATCTCGTAATGATCTTCGTCAAAGTAATCTGCCATCTCGACCAACGGCTGAGATTCTTTCGGCAAATTGCTGTACAGTTTTTCAAAATTTATCTCATGAACTTTTTGCATCTCTTCTAAAGTCAGCAAAAAAGACTTAAATAAATACCGAATGTGATGATCAGAGCGATCATACAAAAATTCTTTTGCAATCATAATATCCTTATACCCGAGTTAGTTTACACAAAAAAGTGTAAATATAGACATGGCCACCTCCTTGATATCAGATTCTCAAAAAAGTACGATCAAAGCTATTATTGACGACATACATGAAACTTTCGCTAGAAATATAACAGTTTATGAGGAGGGTAAGAAAATTTTAATATCTGCCAGCTCCGAATATAATGGTATATATGGAAAAACTTCTAGCGGTACAGCTAGCACTTCAAAAACCTCTGTTGCTCATACGATAAAAGCTAGAATAAAATATATAAACGCAAGAGAACAGAACCTTTCAGATGGAAACATTTCTAGTCAATTAGGTATAGAAACCATAGACGGCTCTGTTAGAATTACCGTAGATCAAAGCGGCTTCGTCATCTTAAAAGAAGCAAAAAGATGCGAATTTGAAGGAAGAAAATATACAATAGAAAGCAAAGGTAATCCTACTGGTATTTTTGGACCTCAATATTATCATTTTTATCTTTCTCCAATTGAAGAATAATGATATTAACTAGTTCAGATATATCTCAAATAAACAGGCAAATACCTAATCTTGCGAGAGGGCAAGTTCAAAAACTATTCGCCCCAGCTTTCCAAAAAATTAAGAACAAAATGATCGTTGAGTTCCTTAATCACCCAGTTACTCTCGAAATAAAAGGGGGCACAAGCTCTGATAATATTAGCGGAACGCTAGCGGGCGCTACAAATTTATTTTCATTTATAGGTTTTGAATCTGGCTCAGACCCGACAGATGCAATAGAAAAAATTCTATCTTCTACTAATTTCAGATTTACCAGAACAACCAGGAACTCGGTTCAGTTTGAAATTGATATTCCTGAAGCTGCTGAAATATTTGCCGCAACACCAATGCCTTGGGCGCCAGGAAGAAGTTGGGCGAAAGGAATAGAGACTGGAATATCTGGATTAGGCTATTACCTTAAAATAAGCAAAGATAGTAGTAGATCTGGCCTTGGCATACAATCACCCAGAAAAGTTAGAAAATCTGGGTCTAAATTTAAAAATACACAATATATATCAGCACTCATAAAGAAGTATCAAAAAGAATTTGCCAACCTTCAACTTTAACAGTGTAATTAATAATAAATGAAGCCTCAATATAAACATGAACTCATGACAAGCTTTTTGCTTTGGTTTGATCACGAACTTCTACAAGAAGGAGAAGCTTATTCTAATAAAACTGGCCAACTTTACAGCAAACCTGACTCGAGAATCCCTGATTCATATTCAGCTTTTCAAAGTAACTACAAACAATGGGTAAGCGATTCTTCTGTAACGGGGACTACAAATCCAGTTATTCCAACAGAGTTTAATGGAAACTCAAGAAGTAACGGTTTTATTTTTGATTTTGAAAATGGAAGAATAATAGAAACGGGTGGAGCTACAATATCGACCGACATAACTGGAACTTTTGCAGTAAAAGACTTCAATGTTTATTTAACAAATGAAACAGAAGAAGATTTAATATTAGAAAATAAATTTCAAATAAACAGCAGATATGGAGACCTGTCAATGAGCGGTATAGATGCATACGATAAAGTTGTTCCTGCGATATTTTTAAATTCAGAGTATATGAGAAACGAAGGGTTTGCCTTTGGGGGCGAAGACTTAACTAAAAATATAATAAAAGCGGTAGTTATTTCGGACAGTGAATATCAACTAGACGGAGCTCTTTCTATTTTTGCAGACACGGCTCGTAAAACATTTTCCAAAATACCTTTCTCTGACCACCCCTCTACAGAATATGGTGACATAAAAGGCGGGACATATAATTATTTAAGCCTATCTAATTCTCATTCGTCAGAAATCCCATATTTCATAGAAGATGTCACCGTTTCTAAGTTCTCCGAAAGAGCTCAAAGTAGATTACCTGGCAACCTAAAAGTAGGTTTCATTGACTTTGATGTTTCGACTAGTAGATTTCCCAGGTCTTAATTTCACATTTTAAAACTTTAACTGTAAACAAACATATATAAATTATGAGTAGAAATAGAGTCATTTATCAATCAGAAGCTCTCTTCGCTAGTAAGGGTGTTAACTCCACTGGCAAAGCAGATCACATGCAACTTCGCAGAGTTCAATCAGCGAATTATTCTTTTAATGTAACCCGCACCGACCTGAATCAGTTTGGACAATTGTCCAGAATTGACTCATTGATCCTAGAAGCACCAACAGTATCTGCTGATGTTTCTTATTATCTTGGAGACGGGTATAATGAAGAAGTCTTAAATTTTGCCAATTCAGACCTAAATGTTGGTTTTGTTTCTGGACAAATTGAATCTTCCAGTGGTCAAAACTTATACATCATGACGGCGCAAGAAGGTAAAGACGCTAATTTTGGTACCCTAACTGGTGTTGGTGCTATTGGTATTGGTAATGCTTTCGTAACAGATTACTCGCTAGAAGCTTCAGTTGGTGGATTTCCAACAGTTACAGTTTCTTTCGAGGGCTCTAACATTAATGCATCTACTAACATAACTGGAAGCCCATTTGGTGGATTTACTGGATCTGGTTTTTCAGGAGCTGGCATCGACCCTACTCTTGGTACTCCTCTAACCGAACAAATCGCAGCGGGCGGTATTAAAATCAGACCATCAGATCCTGGTACTGATGAAGGAGTTGTATCGGCACTTAGACCATCAGACATCTTTTTTGATCTAGCAGATGCAAATGGTAAGACTATTTCAGAAGTTGGTACCGACGGCGCTCACATTCAAAGTGTTTCTTTAAGCGTCCCTCTAAGCAGAACCCCAATTGAAAGACTAGGAACAAGATTCCCGTTCGCTAGAACAGTAGACTTCCCGATTACTCCAACGCTTAGTGTTTCTGCAATTCTCAGTGAAACTGAAGAAAGAGCGCTAAGTAGCATCATCTCTAACGATAGCTTCATCCCTAGCGCTACGATTACGATTAAAGACGGTACTGCTGACGCAAATAATGCTGCTGTTTTCAAGCTCACAAATCTTAAGCTTGATTCTGAATCGTTTAGCTCTAGCGTTGGCCCAAATAAAACAGTTGATCTTACATTTAGTCTTTCTGTTGGTGGTCCAGACGATCAAGAAAATAACATTTTCTTCTCTGGAGCAAATACCGACACGAAGTTTTCATTGCAGCGGATTGTTTTAGCTGGAGATAATTTAGGTGAGGGCGAGTCAGTAACTGTTAATGGAATCACGCTTACCAGCGGAAATGTAGCCGCTGGCAGTCTTGACACCTCTTCTGGCCCTCAAACTGTTGGATTTGTTCATGGACAAGCAGAAAGAAAATTTGTTGCTAGCTACGTTGGCGCCGATGATTTGGTGCTTACCTCTCCAGTAAACGCAACTATTAGTGGTAACGGCGCAAATCTTAAGATAACGGGCGTAGACGGCGCTGACAGCGGAAGCGGCTTCCTCTCCTTTAAGCCTACTGCTAGCGCGTTAACTCCAGGGAATGCGGCCTTTAACGCAAACATTACTGCTGTCCTCTCTGTAGCTGACTAATAACGGTTTTCGGGTGGAGCTAACGCTACGAAGCCTGATCTATTTACAAACCCCCTCATTAGAGGGGGTTTTTTTATGCACAAAAAAGCGCGACCTAAAAAGATCACGCTTAAAAAGATATATTTTTAAATTTTAATTAACTTTCCGTTTCGGCAGCCGCCTCTAAACCGCCAACTTGTCTTGGACTTGATTGGTATGTGTTGTAATTGCCCACAAGGGCCCCTAGGACGTCGTAGGAGTCTCTAGCTAGACTTTTGTATACCTTTGATACTTCGTTCTTATTGACGAACGTAATGGCGTTGTCACCGTCTCTGACGCTCACAATGTTGCCATTCGTATCATTAGCTATTCCACGAATAGTGTTTCTGGTTTGTTTGGTATAATAATGATAAAGATACATCTCTTTGTAAATATTCTGCTCTTCTAAATTTAGCCCACTGACATCTCCAGCTACTCCAGAAAAGCTAGTGTATAGAGCATTATTTAACTGCCCTAAATTATTTTCTAGCCATCCAGAAATAGATGTTACCGAGGGTGACCCAACTTCTGAATCGAATTCACTCTGATAGATTAAAGTCGCTAAATTTCCAATATTGCTCATTTACCTAAAAGAGTGTTTATCATTTCTTGTTTATTATCGGAAAAGGGGACTCCAAATTTCTTGCACAACTTAGCAAGTACATCAACGCTGCAGTTATTTAGTCTCTCAGGACTTTTTGTCGTAAGAGGTCTTGAGCTAACTGTTTTTTTTGCGGCTGTTTTCTTTGGCTTAGGTTCTTCTCTTCCATTAACAGTGGTTAGGTTGTTTAGTATGTTGTCTGATTTGTCCATAGAGTATATTACACTAAAATAAGCCCTTATGATTGACTTCTGAATTCGCTTACGATTAGATTAATAATTCTATCTCGGTCAAAGCCAGGATTGAAACCTAATCTCGCCGCCGTTGATTGTAAATCAGACAATGTCTTTGTTTTTAATTTTTCTCTCAAGGTAGAGGAACTTTTGGCACCTTCGAAGGCTTCGGCCAAAGCGCCTTTTTCTGGTTTTTGATTCGAGCTCGTTTGTATAAATCCGTTTGTAGAACTCCATGAATGAAAAGCCCTAAGCAGCTCTTCTTTTTGGTCTGCCTCAGAAGAGTACGTTCTTGCTGCTACCCTGTCTGCCAAAACTGTCATTTTGTCTCTTGACATTGTTTCTAGTTTTCTTTTAAACACTCTTACATCTGCAGTTTTAAATGGGCTTACAGTGTCAACTCCGTAAATCTTTTCCTGCTCTTCAGTAAAATCTACTTCATCTCTTTCTTTGCCATCAGCATATTCAAGATTTTCTAGTTCATCGCTTTTTTGCATTTCTTCGTTATTGACTTCGTCATTTTCGACAGCGATACTTAAGTCTTCTGTATTTTCATTTGCATCAGCTTCTGTAAATTCTTCGTTTAGCTCGTAAAGGGATTCTTCTTCGTTTTCGTTTGATATATTGTCCATAGGTTATTATAAAATATGTTTACTGTATTTACACAAAAAAAGCCGCCCCATACGGGACGGCTTAGTTTTGAATTGATTATTCCTATTAAACGACAACTCCAACAAGAGCACGATTGTCAAGAACAATACGGCCTTCTTCGAGTGAACCGAAGTAACCGATCTTGCTTTGGCGGATGCTATATTGGTCGTCAGCAATAAGATTAAACTCACCACCGTTTTCAGCGTCAACAGCAACTGGGCGAACCAATGATTCGCGGCTGCGGTCGATACCTAGTACAAGCTCATCATGCCCATCTGTGAATGCTTCTGCCACTGGAGTCGCATCGTCACTCTTCGCAGGTGTGATGCCAGCAGCAGTAGCGGCAGCAGCAAACGTTGTGTTAAACTTCTGATTTAGGCCCATTTCATTAAGCTCAATAACATTGATGCCGTAGAATGATGGAGCGCCAGCAGCGCTGTATGCTTCTTCAGCGATAACACTAGCATTTTGAATACCAGCCGAAAGCGGTTGGTAAGCAATAGCACGAAGCGACTCAACGATTTCTGGAGAAACCATGATATCGGTAACGCCCTTGCCTCTAGCTGCGTCTGGAGTACCACCACTAAAAGAGGTGATAATTCTCTTGGACTTAGTCATCATTGCATTCAAGTCAGCAAGTGTGAACTTGTCTTTTACAGCAGAAGATAGAAGATGGCTTATGTTAGCACCCCCTTGTACTGTCGAAGCATTTGCTAGGGCCGACATAACTACGTTAGCGGAGATCGAGTTTTGCTTAGCAAGAATTTCTTGTGCAACACGAGTCATTGTCTTAGCGACGACGTCCATGCGGCTCTTAGC
>Ga0209710_1000597_pt1 | contig 31988 bp, 23 predicted proteins | sample ArcticOcean_MG_C_5_FD_187436 | JGI IMG/M metagenome (GOLD analysis project Ga0209710, IMG submission 187436) | Marine microbial communities from western Arctic Ocean - ArcticOcean_MG_CB4_138 (SPAdes) (version 2) | ecosystem: Environmental > Aquatic > Marine > Oceanic | place: Arctic Ocean...
TAATAGAAAAAGCTTATAAAAATTTAGATTTTTTGACCAGCAAGGATGCCCGCCCTCTAAGAATTTTATCTGAATATCTTTATCCAAAATTACAACTTGAAGAACAAAAGGTCAAAGATACCATAGTGATTTTTGGATCAGCAAGAGCACCATCTCCCGAAGATCTAAGTGGAGAAGAAAGACTCAGTAAAAATACCAAATTAGCTGAGTACTATGATGCCACGAGAGAGCTCTCAAAAAAATTGACAGAATGGTCTCTTAATTTAGAAGTTCAGTATCAAAAATATGTTGTTTGTTCAGGAGGAGGTCCGGGTATCATGATTGCAGCCAATAGAGGAGCAAGCGATGCTGGAGGTAAGAGTATGGCACTTAGAATTTCTCTACCCTTTGAAAATATTCCAAATCCATACGTGACTCCAGAGTTAGATTTTGAATTTCATTATTTTTTTACAAGAAAATTTTGGTTTACCTATCCAGCAAAAGCCTTGGTGATTATGCCTGGAGGCTTTGGAACCATGGACGAGTTTTTTGAAATTCTTACACTCATTCAGACTGAAAAAATTACAAAAAATCTACCCATAGTTCTTTTTGGAAAAGAGTTCTGGAGTAAGTTAATTAATTTTGAAACCTTAGTTGAATTTGGGACAATAGACAGAAAAGACTTAGATCTATTTTTTGTTACCAGCAGTGTGGATGAGGCTTTTAATCATATTACATCTAGACTTCATTCCAAATAACTAAAACAAGAACAAGCTACGGAAGCAATTTTTGTAGGAGGAGTTTGAAGGCGGCTAATTGGATTCAACCTCGGGCCCGCAGCCCAACCAGTTTATTTCTTTTAGAAACCCTTAGTATTTGCCTTAAGAGATGAGGAAAAAATATCTATTAATAATTGAACATTTTTAAATCCTGTATATGACGGCCTTATAACTATTGCTAATTCCCTATGGGGTCCTGGCTCATCAAGGTGTGCTTTCTTGATCAAGGAATTTGAATTCACTAATTGCTTAATAGCCATATGCGGCACTAAGGTTGAACCCATATTTCCAGCTACCAGTTGTGTTAGTGTTGAAAGACTAGATGCCTCCATTGAGTATTGCTTATCAGCATCCATTTTACATGCAGCTAGAACATGACTCTTTAGACAATGACCATCATCCAAAAGCATTAAGTTAGATAGGTCTATCTCCTTTGCTTTTATTTTTATTATTTCTGACCCTAAATTTTCCTTATGACTAATATAATAAAAATCTTCCTCCCAAAATTTAAAGGATAGAAGTCCGTCAAGTTTGTAGGGCATAGCTAGAATAGCCATATCAATCTCACCATTATTTACCTTATCAATAAGAGTACTCGATTGAGCTTCAATAATTTTTAGCTTTAGCTCTGGAAATTTTTTTCTTATAGAGGGCAGAACTAGGGGGATAAAGTAAGGCCCAACAGTAGGAATAATACCAAGAGTGATTGGCATTGTTAGCGGATTTTTTTGACTTTCACCAAGTTGATTAATGTCACTCATGCTTATTTTTATAGCCCTAGCTTTTTTTAATACTTCCCTACCTAAACTAGTAACTATTACTTTTTTATTAGTACGTTCGAATATTTGAATGCCCAATTGAGATTCCATTTCAGAAATTGCATTACTCAGAGTTGATGGAGATACATAGCAAGCATCAGCAGCTTTTTTAAAATGTAGCTCTTCTTCAACTGTTAGCGCGTAATGTATTTGTTTGAGGGTGATCATTGATATTTTTTTATGTACACTATAATCGAACATAGAATTCTTTAATAGTGTATTTAATAATACATAAAAAATAGGTAGAGTGTACGTATATAATTTTTTTATTCTTCAGGGGAGTAATTACATGAACAATGAGACAGAAGGCAAATGCCCAGTAATGCACGGCGCTTTAACTACAAATAGCTCTACAGGAACATCAAATAGAGATTGGTGGCCTAATCAATTAAATTTAAGCATTCTTCATCAACATGATGCTAAATCCGACCCTATGGATGAAGGCTTTAACTATAGAGAGGAATTCAATAAAGTAGACTTTGATGCTTTAAAAGAAGATTTAAATAATCTTATGACAGATTCTCAAGACTGGTGGCCGGCTGACTATGGTCATTATGGACCTTTCTTTATTAGAATGACTTGGCATGCTGCAGGAACCTACAGAAGTACTGACGGAAGAGGCGGCGGTGGAACTGGTGCTCAACGTTTTGCTCCGCTAAATAGCTGGCCTGATAACGGAAACTTAGATAAAGCTAGAAGACTTTTATGGCCAATTAAGCAAAAATATGGAAAACAAGTCAGCTGGGCTGATCTTTTAATTCTGGCTGGAAATGTTGCGATAGAATCCATGGGTGGTAAAACATTTGGTTTCAGCGGCGGTCGTCCAGATATATGGGCTCCTGAAGAAGATATTCATTGGGGTGCAGAAAAGGAATGGTTGGAAAATGAAAGATATAGCGGCGAAAGAGATTTAGCTAACCCTCTTGGGGCAGTTCAAATGGGTTTAATTTATGTTAATCCTCAAGGCCCTGATGGGAATCCTGATCCTCTTGCAAGTGCTGTAGATATTCGTGAGACATTTGGACGCATGGCAATGAATGATGAAGAAACAGTTGCGTTAGTTGCTGGCGGACATACATTTGGTAAAGGTCATGGTGCAGGCCCTGACCATCATGTAGGCACAGAACCAGAAGGCGCTGCATTAGAAGAAATGGGTTTTGGTTGGATGAGTTCTTATGCTTCAGGTAAAGGTAGAGATACTATTACTAGTGGGTTTGAAGGCGCTTGGACTGCTAATCCAACTCAGTGGGATAACGGCTATTTTGACTTACTATTTGGTTATGAATGGGAAAAGGTGACTACACCAGCTGGAGCTATTGTTTGGCATGCCATCAACCCAAAAGAAGAGGATCTTGCCCCAGATGCTGAAGATGCATCTATTAAAGTCCCTACTATGATGACAACTGCTGATATTGCTCTTCGTGAAGATCCATCTTACAAAGTAATATCAAAACGTTTCCATGAAAATCCTGAAGAATTTGCAGATGCATTTGCAAGAGCATGGTTTAAATTACTTCATAGAGATATGGGTCCAAAAGTTAGATATATGGGACCAGAAATCCCATCAGAGGAATTAATCTGGCAAGATCCTGTTCCAGTAGGCAATACTAATTATGATATTGATTCTGTTAAAGCAAAATTATCTGAAAGCGGGCTTAGTATTCAAGAAATGGTAGAAACAGCATGGGCCAGTGCTTCGACATACAGAGGGTCTGATATGAGAGGTGGCGCTAATGGTTCTAGAATTAGATTAGCACCTCAAAAGGATTGGGAAGTTAATAACTCTAGCCAGCTTCAAAAAGCTTTAAGCATATATGAGGTTATTTCTAATGACACGGGTGCATCAATCGCTGATGTGATTATTTTGGCTGGTAATCTTGGAATTGAAATGGCAACAGACGCTAATGTTCCATTTATACCAGGAAGAGGCGACGCATCTCAAGAACAAACTGATGCTGATTCCTTTGCATCACTTGAACCGGTGTCTGATGGTTTTAGAAACTTTCATAAAGCTGGACTGGCTGTATCAGCTGAAGAAATCATGCTAGATAAAGCTCAACTTCTTGGATTGACCGCTCCTGAAATGACAGTTCTTTTGGGCGGAATGAGATCAATAGGTATAAGCTCATCAGGTCACGGAGTATTTACAGATGATAAAAATAAAATGTCCAATGATTACTTTAGTACTTTGCTAGATATGTCAGTTGAATGGAAGCCTAATGCAAATGAAGATTCATACGAAGCTTTTGATAGATCTTCCGGTGAAAAGATGAGAACTGCATCAAGAACAGATCTTGTTTTTGGCTCTAATTCTCAATTAAGAGCACTGGCAGAGGTTTATGCTTCTAATGACGGACAATCTAAGCTTGTAGCTGATTTTATTAGCGCTTGGAACAAGGTCATGAATAATGACCGTTTCGATGCTTAGTAAGACCCATTAAAGTAAGTCTATATAGGGCTGGTTAGATTAATTTAACCAGCCTTTTTTTAATTAAAGACTATAGTTTTAGTGCCATTAATTAGAATTCTTTTTTCTGCATACCACCTAACAGAGCGAGATAAGACTGTTGACTCTATATCATTCCCTTTTCTTGTAAAATCGTCAGTACTGTCACTGTGATTAACTCTTTCAATATTTTGTTCTATGATTGGGCCTTCATCTAGATCACTAGTAACAAAATGTGATGTCGCTCCAATTAATTTAACCCCCTTATCAAACGCTTGGTGATAGGGCTTGGCTCCCTTAAAACTTGGCAAAAAGCTATGATGAATGTTAATACATCTCCCTAGCCACTTACTACTGAAGTCAGCAGAAAGAATTTGCATATATCTTGCTAACACTATTAATTCAGCATTCTTTTCCTCTGCTATAGAGTTAAATTCTTTTTCTTGTTTTTTCCTAGACTCTTCATTTTTCTCAATCGGTAGATAGTGAAAATCAAAACCATGAAACTCTACAATCTCTCTATAAGTCTCATGATTTGAGATAACTCCAACTATTTCGATAGGCATATCTCTAAACTTAGTTCGATATAAAAGATCATTTAAGCAATGCCCTAGTTTTGATACAGCAATGAGAGTCTTTATTTTCTTTCCTTCAAGGTCAATTGACCATTCCATTTGCAGATCATTTGCAAGTTGCTCAAACTCATTAATCAGTTTTTCAAATTCATCGGAAAGCTCTTCGATAGTAAATACAGTTCTAGAAAAAAAAGTATTAGAGTCAATATCAGAATATGACTGAACATCTGTCAGAAAAGCAAAGTTTTTATATAACAAGCTTGTAACTTTTGACTGAATACCAGATGTATCAGGACAGGAGAAAGTTAATATATAGTTACTATTCATTGCACAAATCTTATAATAATTTAGGTTACTAAGATATTGTTTCTTCATAATAGTTATTAGGCTTATAATTCCATCATTATGGATAGAGATTTATGGGCGGTAATAAAGAATGAGATTGATCTCAGGGTAGAGGCTGAGCCTTCTCTTGGGTCATTTTTGCACTCGTTAATACTTTCACAAAAAGATCTTCTTGCAGCAGTAGCTTCCATTCTTGCATCTAAGCTTCATAGCGATGCATTATCTGCAATGGATATAAAGAAATTTATATTAGATGTCTATACTGATTGTGAGGAAATTGGACCAGCCTTGGAAGCTGATTTAAAGTTTTTTAAAGAACAGGATCCAGCTTGTAGCTACTACTCAACTCCATTACTTTTTTATAAAGGCTTCTTAGGTCTTGCTTCTTATAGGGCCGCTCACTGCTTATGGAATGATCAAAGACACACTATGGCATTATTCTTCCAAAACAGAGCCTCTGAAGTTTTTGGATTAGACATCCATCCTGCTGCAAAAATTGCAGGTGGTGTAATGATTGATCATGCTACTGGAGTTGTTGTCGGCGAAACAGCAGTGATAGAGTCCAATGTATCAATATTCCAGGGTGTTACTCTTGGTGGTAAGGGGTTTGAATCTGGTAAAAGACACCCAAATATAAAGAAAGGGGCGTCTATTTTTGCTTCAAGTACAATTCTAGGAAATATTACTATTGGAGAAAATGCAGTTGTAGCTGCTGGAAGCTTAGTCTTAAAAGACGTTCAAAGAGATACAACAGTAGCAGGGATACCTGCAAAAGAATTGAATAAACTAAATATTACCAATGATAGCTGGGATCCAGGTAATTCAGGACTATAAAAATGATTAAATATATTGGCAACACGCCACTTATAAAGCTTAAATACTATTCAGAAGAAACTGGATGTAATATTTATGGCAAAGCAGAGTTTATGAATCCAGGCGGCTCTGTGAAGGATAGAGCAGCAAAATATATTCTTGAAGATGCAATGTCTAAAGGGCTAATAAGATCAGGAGGAACAGTCGTAGAGGGAACTGCTGGAAATACTGGCATTGGCCTAGCGTTGGTTGGTAACGCACTTGGACTAAAGACTGTTATCGTTATTCCAGACACTCAAAGCGAAGAGAAAAAAGCAACAATAAGAGCATGTGGAGCTGAATTGATTGAAGTTCCAGCTGTGCCTTATAAAGATGAAAATAATTATGTTAAGTACTCAAAAAGAGTGGCAGAGTCTTTAGAAAATCCAAATGGAGTCCTCTGGGCTAATCAATTTGATAATACAGCCAATAGAGAAGGACATTACAACGATACAGGCCCCGAGATTTATAACCAACTTAATGGTGAGGTTGACGGTTTTATTTGTTCAGTAGGGACTGGTGGAACCTTGGCTGGGATAGCTAAGTTCCTAAAAGAAAAGAATGAATCTACACAAATAGGTCTTGTTGATCCTTTTGGAGCATCCTTATATTCATATTACAAAGATGGTGAACTTAAATCAGAGGGCTCATCAGTAACTGAGGGAATTGGCCAAGGAAGAATTACAAAAAATCTAGAAGATTTAAGAGTAGATTTTCCAATAAGACTTCCGGATCAAGAAGCTCTAGATGTCATGTTTAAAATGGTTGAAACCGAGGGTTTATATCTAGGGGGAAGTGCTGGTATGAATGTTGCTGGAGCAATTCATCTAGCAAAAGAGATGGGACCTGGGAATAATATTGTTACCATTTTATGTGATTCAGGATCTAGATATCTGAGCAAGCTTTATAACAGGAACTTTCTTGTAAACAATGAGTTGCCTTGTCCTGAATGGATCTAGCTACTAGCTCTCTGCATTAAATTCAATCTCTGATATATAGATATCAAACTTACTATTAAGATATTAATTAGTAACTGACCCATAAGAAGCTGAGTTGAAAGAATTTCAATATTTAGAACCCCTAAATAATAAATAGCTAGTATCCCGAGTACAGAAAAATTAAATATTGAAGCGTATGCGTATTTAGTTCCTTGAAGTAAGAAAGCGGTCAATGAACTAAGAGAAGTAATGGTAATAGCGAAAACAATTATTTCATTATAAGTATGCTGAGGTAGGAAAAATAATACTGAGCCTGATACTGCTATTGTAAATAGCATCTGAAAGAAACTAAAAACTTTAATATCGCTTGAAACTTCAGGATTATATTTTACATAAAACTCTTTTGGGTCTTTATCTTCTATGCAGTCTTCTGGCCTCCAATATGTTTTTGAATACCAAACTTTTACCTTATCACTCCATTTCTTTGTTTTAATCGAGTCACTAATCATAATGGAATAGACTTGAAGGTTTGCCCAGATAGGGTTCCAGCTCTTTAAAGCAGTTGCTGTTCCATAAACTGGGACGACATCTGGTAATCTCGCTGTATAAGTTCCAAACATTCTATCCCAGATAATAAAGACGCCTCCATAATTAGCATCTATGTATTCTTTATTTTTTGCATGATGTATCCCATGGTTCATAGGAGTAATAAATATCTTCTCTAAAATCCCTAAATGCCCTATATGTTCAGTGTGAACCCAGAATTGATAGACTAGATTTATACCAGCTACAGTTACAAAAACTTCTCCAGGGACCCCTAGTATTATCATTGGCATATAGAAAATCCATTTCCATAACCAACCTGTACTTGTTTGCCTTAAAGCGGTGGCAAGATTGTAATCCTCTCCATGGTGGTGAACGCTATGAGTGGCCCATAAAATCTTTATTTCATGATGTAGTCTATGCATCCAGTAATAAGAAAGGTCGTATAGAAGGAATGCAATAACCCAAGTCATAGGGTTTGCAATAGATAACAGCTTAAGATTTAAAGAGGAGCTGATGTACATAAAGATAATACTTTGCACCCCAAGATTTAACATAGTGGGGTATCTACTTATCATTCCAAGAGAGATGCTCGTAAAAGTATCACTTAGTCTATAAGTATTCTTACCTACAGATCTTCCATAAAAGTACTCTACAAGTATCAATAAAAAAAATACAGGAACTGCAAAAGTTATTATTAAAGATTTATCTGTGACTATCATACTTCCTCCTGCAAATTTATTATGTTACTAATTATATATAATTATACATATAACTACCTAGCTGGCTTCAAAAAAGATAGTGAGCCAATTGCATTAGCAAATTCTCTATTTTCAGTATATACACTTGTCACACCTGCAAGTTCTAATCTTTTATCTATAGCTGATGTAACAGATTCAAGCAAAGAAACTCTCCCTACAAAATAGACTTTATCAACACCAACAAGCAAGGCATTCAAATAAGCTATAGTGCCTATTACCTCTCCAGTCATATTCATAAGAGATGCTGCTATATCTTCATCAGCGAATTTTTTTAAATCCCTTGCTTTGGAAAAATTTGATGCAGTTATGTCAGGGTCAAGAGAGCCAATATCATTTACAACTTCACCAATAAGCATATCTAGACTATTTTTATCTCCATCAAAAGCCATACTGTCTATTTTTTTAGAATCTTTGGTATCAACTAGCAAGTTTGATAATCCCTGAAGAGTCCCACCACCAAAAGAAATACCACCTAAATGATGGAATTCACCATTAATGTAACTTACACATGCAGTTCCGGTTCCCGTGCTTACAACAACAAATGAATCTTCTTGGATGTTGTAAATTGCCTTTGCACCTCTCCCTATAGCAAAAACTTCATTCACCTTTGTTATGGGTATTGAATTATAAGATTCTGGGAGATTGCTTGATTTACCCCCAGTTACTGCAATATTCTCAATCTCCAAGTCAGTGAGATTCAATTTAGAAAAGATAGTATCTAACAGCTTAGTATCAATACTATCTTTAGATGCAAATGTATGAAATGTTGAAGTGCCATTATCCTCAATGACTAGATCAGTATTGGTGATTCCAAAATCTATACCAATATCCATTTTTAATTATGAGAGTTAATTTCTTTGTTTCTTTCCATTAAGTCTTTCATTAGATTTTTTGGATTACTGTTGCTTGCATTTGGTCTTAATCTTGCAGGAATCATTCTTTGTGGATAATAATTGTTTTCAATATCCGTATCAGCTATTTCCCAAAAAGGATCTACCACTATGGATGCTATTTTAATCTTAGATCTTTTTAGCCATTTAGCTTCTTTAGGATTTTTTCTCCAAATCTCGGCAGGAATCTTAATTACTTCGCTTGTTCCATCTTCATAATCTATTTGTAAGGGTATTGGCATTACTAGGCCACCAATATTCTTAAAATCTAAAATGTAGTAGAGCTCGTCTTTTTCAATAGCACTTTCAAGCGCCTTCTTTTTCCATTCAGGGTCGCTATTATTTTTATCGTAAAGATCATCTAAAATATCATCATAGTCTCCCATTTCCCTTTTGGAGGGAGTAAATGGATCATATTCATCATATATATCTAGCAGCTCCGGTCTAAGATTAACTCTTTCGGCTATTTGTTCAGACTTATTTCTTTCATCAAAAAGCATTTTTGGTTCATTATTAAAATCATTCCTATCTTTCTTAAGGTTGTCAGCAGGGTTTAGAGAGTCCAATGAGGCCTCATATACGCTCTTTAGAGCTATATCTACATGATCTGTAGAGAAGAACCAGCCATTCCAGAACCAGTCCAGGTCGACGCCAGAGGCCTCTTCCATGGTTCTAAAAAAGTCATATGGAGTAGGGCGTTTAAATCTCCATCTATTACAGTATTCTTTAAAAGCTAAATCAAATAACTCTCTACCCAAAACTGTTTCTCTTAAAATTACTAATGCAGTTGCTGGTTTAGCATAAGCATTATTACCAAACTGCAATAAAGATTCGGAATTTGTCATTATAGGTACTTGCTTTGAGCTTTTCATATAATCTGTTATCCATCTAGCTTCACCTCTTCTGGACCTGTATTCTAAGTCCCACTCTTGCTCTGCAAGATATTGTAAGAAAGTATTTAGACCCTCATCCATCCAAGTCCATTGACGCTCATCTGAGTTAATAATCATTGGAAAGTAGTTATGGCCAACTTCATGAATTACCACGCCTATTAAAAACTTCTTTTCACTTCTTGAGTAGGTTCTTGTTCCATCTTCTTCAAGGTCAGTTCTGGGTCCGTTAAAAGTTATCATTGGATATTCCATACCACCAACAGGTCCATTTACGCTTTGAGAAGTAGGGTATGGGTAATCGAAAGAAAATTTTGAATATACTTCCATGGTATGCATAACTGCTTCTGTAGAATATTTAGACCAAAGAGGCTCACCTTCTTTGGGATAAAAAGACATAGCCATCACCAAAGGATTTTTAGCAGATTCTTGCTTGAAACCAGCTGCATCCCAAATAAATTTTCTAGATGAAGCCCATGCAAAGTCTCTTACATTATCAGCTTTAAAGACCCATGTTTTCGTATTTTTTGATCTTGATTTTTCATTCTCAAACGCCTCATTTGGAGTCACTATAAACATAGGCTTTTCAGATCTCTTGGCCTTATCTAATCTTTTAATCTGTATTTTTGACAGTACATCATTTGGATTCTGAAGAACGCCAGTTGAAGATACAATATGATCTGAAGGTACTGTTATAGAAACTTCATAGTCCCCAAACTCTAAAGTAAATTCTCCATTGCCAATAAATTCTTTATTATGCCAACCTTCATAATCTGTATATGCAGAAATTCTTGGGTACCACTGAGCTACAAGAAAAATATCATTGCCATCTTCAAATGACTCATACCCATTTCTAGCCCTTACAGCATTTTCTTCAACGAGTTGATATTCCCAATCAATTTTAATATCTGTTGATTCGTTGCTCGTTAATGGTTTGTCTAAATTCACCCTTAACAAGGTTCCAACTAAATATGTTTTAGCCACTTTATTATCAATCTTGACTTCTAAGTTCTTAAGACCGCCATCAAAATTATCAGCAAAGTTATTTTTTCTAAGAGCACTAAAAGAAATACTATCTGAACTGCCAAAAGTAGCAGTTAAGTTTTTTATAGAGTCTTTTTTAAATATATTTTGATCTAACTGAATCCATACATACTTAAGATCAAGAGGTGAATTATTATGGTAAGTAATAGTCTCAGAGCCATTCAGAGACCTATTATCCTCATTAAGAGTAATATTAATCTTGTAATCCGCTTTTTGCTGCCAATATGCCTTACCAGGCTCTCCAGTTGCTGGCCTATATTGATTAGGGTCTGGAAACCTCTCTTCTAACTGTCGAAACTTATCTTCAAAAGAGCCCTTAGATTGATGGGTATCATGAGCAAAACCAAAAGATGAGAATAAAATAATTGCAAAAAATATTTTATTTATCTTCATCTATAACTTCCTCTGATTCACCTTCAATAATATTATCAGGCTTTTTTTTGCCAAATCTATTTATTCTGTTATCCCTGTCTGTTTGTTTTTTCGATGCTTTTACCTTGCCTAGATTAAAAAAGACAAATAACGAAAGAACTGCAAGGCCACCAAAAATTATTGAATTCATTATCTACTTCGTATTTTTGATAGCAGGCGAAGTATTTCTAAATATAGCCATACCAAGGTAACCATTAATGAAAAGGCTCCGTACCATTCCATATATTTTGGAAGTCCTTTTTCAACACCTTCTTCTATGTAATCAAAATCTAGAACTAAGGATAAAGAGGCGATGCATACTATGCCAATTGAAAGACCAATACTCATTAATGAGCCGTTAGTTGGTGATAAAAGACTTATGCCGGCTCCAAAAAAACTCATTACAAAGCTAACCATGTAGAGTATAAATATGCCTCCAATTCCAGCTCCAACCATCAACTTTAAATTTTCTGTTGGTTTTATTAGTCCGCTCTTATAGCAAATTAACAGGGAAGCAAGAATACCAAAAGTCAGGCCTATAGCTTGAATTGCAATACCATCAAATTGATTCTCATATGTTAACGTAATACCTCCAAGGGCAATTCCTTGAGCTAATGCATATAAAGGAGCAGTTGAGCCTGCCTTTTCTTTACTTCTAAAAATCGTAACCATAGCAAGAATGAAGCCAGTTATTGCAGCTGGAATTATTAATGAGGGAATATTCCATCCAATAATAGCGCCTGTAAAACAAAGAGATAGTAAAATCCCTGTCTTATTGACAGCTCCATCAAGTGTCATTTGCTCACTTAAGGGTAAGCTTTGTGTGTTGGCTTCAAAGCCTCTTGTAAAAGCCGGGTTAGCCGATCTACCAAAAGTATTTAGTGCTGAATGCTTGGACATATTAATTTTTCTCCGTAAATGAGGTTATATATTAGTTAGGTATGGTCATAAAGACAAATTTAAAGAGTTTTTATAGGTTTTTAATCCACTTTCTGATTAACTCTGTTCCTTCTTTGTGTTCAAGCGCTCTGCCTGATTCTGGCATCATTATACCAGGATCAAGTGACTGCATTCTATAAAATAGAATTGAGCTATCTGGGTCACCTGGAACAATTGAATAGGTGAGGTTATTACTTGCTCGTCCTGCAGCAATTGGTTTTTTGAAGACTCCTAGATGAATTTTTCTATTTTCTGTGAAATCTAGATAAAGACCAGTCGTGTCCGCCGACCCTCCCTTTATATGGCAATGCCCACAATTAATATCTAAGTAAGATCTTGCTCTGCTATTCATTGAGGCTAGTGTATTAGTCCAATCTGTCATCGCTTGAACTTTAATACCTTCTTTAATCCAGCCTTGCTTATGCCATTTTTTTAGTTGATTCATTACCCCGTCTTCATAGGCAACATCTTTATCTAAATTTCTAGCCTTAGGCCCAATAGGCCTGATAGTTTTTCCTGATTGATGACATTCTTTACATTGATTGATGTTCGGTACCCTGTACCTTACATTCTGAATATCACCTTCATTATTTACAAATTGAGTCGAAATAGTTTTTCCAGCAATATTTAAAAATGCATCATCCTGGGCTTTATTCCAAACATAACTAACGTTTTTCCATTTATCATCTTTCTTAATTAAAAGCCTTGTTTCAAGCAACTGTTTATCTAAATTTGATTCAATATGCTCATTAAGATAGGCAAATGTTTTAATTAAGACAGTCCCTTCGGGGAAATCAAAAACCTCATTAGGTCTATATTCTGCTAATCCATTAGAAGGCATATATATAAATCTTAGTTTATCTGCATAATCAGAGAAAAGCGGTGTAATGAGTTCGTATGGAAGGACTTCTTTAGAGGGAGATTGGGATACTAGATCTTCAAAAAATCCATAATCAGAGAGCTTTCTAGCAACTTCATCGTTTAGAATTATTGTGTCATTAACACCTGCAAAAGCTGAATCAAAACTAAAAAGAATAAGAAAAATAAATATTATTTTTTTAAAGCGTATCACTTAGATTTACTGGAGACAGGGGTTCTATATCCCCTCTAAATTTGTCATAACTTGTTTCAATAGGATCAAAGAATGGCAGTATATATTTAAGTCCATTTATTGTTAGAAATGTTGCTTCTCCGTTATCTCCCAAGACAATTTTATCCTCATCTGGTTGGCCAAATATTATTTGATGTGTCGGGACAATGCCATCCCAAAATATATCTGGCATATCTCCATTGGTTATTTCAAATAAGAACTTTGCAAGATCGCCTGTCTCAAGATCAGGATTGTAACCAGATTTACCGAATCGATTGCCATGAATTTGTATCGCTCTTGGATGAGGATAGTAATTTTTATCTTCTGTTTCATAGCCATAGGTCACAACGGCGATATTAATCGTTTCATTATCCCCAATATCATTATCAAATATCTCTACATGAGAGTTGGCTTGAACAATAATGCCAGTTCCTCTCGGAACCTCTCCAACAATATTACCTTCTGGAGCAAAGTTATCTGTATTGTTATTAATAGATTTATTTTTAAAAACTCTAATATGATGACCTCCTTGCTGAGGTATATCAGGTAGATCAAAAATTAAAATCCCACCAGTATTATTTGCTGCATAATTATCAAAAACATCTGCATAGTAAGAGTTTTCAATCTCAATACCAGCTACATTAAATTCAGCTCGTGAGTTTTTGACAATAATATTTTCAGATTGACCAACATAAATACCTGCATCAGATGCTCCTATTGCCACACAAGAATCAATAAGGACATTCTTGGATTCCACTGGGTAAAGTCCATAGGCACCATTATCTGAGCTAGGTCCGCCAGTCCATTCTGTTCTGACTCTAATAAAGCTTATTCCATTGACACCTTTAACCTTTATTGCATCTCCCTTAGCATCCTCTATGGCAAAATCTCTAAGGATTACACCATCCGATGTTACAGAAAGTCCCTGTGCCCCAGACTTTTGATTTTTAAATGACAGAACTGTTTTATAAAGACCTTCTCCTTCTAGGATAATATCCTGCACATCTATAGATAGGCTATCTTCCAGCTCATACCTTCCTTCAGTTAAGTGAATAATATCTCCAGGTTGAGCGAGAATTAAAGCTTCCTGTATAGCTGAATAAGGATCATCGGAAGGTGAGATAGATGTAATTGCTCCATAGCAATTAATGCTAACTATAGAGCTAAGAAGAATAAAATTAAACTGCTTCAGGTATCTCATCAAAACCTTCAAGAGGCTTTTCAAGTTCTGCCCAGTCACATTCAAAATCATCTGGAGCATTTTCATACTCTAATAATCCTAAGGCTTCAAACTTTGGTCTAACACTGTCAGTTAATAATCCAATTCTAGATAGGTTTGGAATCACTCTAGAAAATAAGAAGTTCCTAAACATAGCAAAAGTCTTAGTATTCATTTGGAATTCTCTAGCTTCCTCAGGAGTCATGCCCAAGAATTTCTGTTCAGCCTTAGTGTTGATTAATCTTTCTCTAGAAATAACACATGCCTCGTAGGCAAATTCTGCTCTTTCTTCAATCTCCTCTGGTGTTAGTGTCTTAATAAAATCTTCCAAGTAGTTGATCCCAAAAGTAACATGCCTTGCCTCATCTCTAATAACATAATGAAGTAATTGCTTTAATAGTGGGTCTTTAGTAATTGTTTTAAGCATCTGAAAAGCAGCCAGAGCCAATCCTTCAATAATAATCTGCATCCCAATGAACTTAAGATCCCATCTTGGGTCAGTTAAAATTTTATCCAATAAGGACTTTAAAGCTGGATTGATAGGGTAGTGAATACCTATTTTATCTTGAAGATATCTATTAAATACTTCAACATGCCTTGCTTCATCAAATGTTTGAGATGCTGCATAAAGTTTCGCGTTGTAGGTTGGTGCACAGCATGCTAGTTGAGACGCTACTAATAATGCACCTTGTTCCCCATGAAGAAATTGGCTCATTAATTCAGCTGTACTATGTCTATCAAATAGGATTCTTTCTTCTTCGCTTAAATTTTCATAAGCTTCTAATAATTCATGAGGAAGTTGTTCGTCTGGGTTGATTATTTTTTCATCTGCAGGATGGGTATATTCCCAATTTAAATCAATTGAGCCATTCCAGTTAAGCTCTTTACCAAGCTCATATAACTTTTTAATTCTGTTATCAGCTATTGTGTAATCCCAGTTATAAGCACCAGTTAAAGGCGTATTAAAGATCTCGACAACATCTTCAACTTGTCCAGGCGTTAGATTAACCTCTTCATCGAAGTAAAGTAAGTCTTCTGGAGGGCCATTTTGTTTGGTTATTTTCATATGATTTGTTTCCTTGTTTTTGCAATGTAAGCACTGCAAACATTCCTATATCATATAACAAATTCTAGTTTTTGAAAAGCTTTGTCAGCTCTTCAAGCAATACCTCGCCAAGTTCCTCGGCTCTATTGATAGTAATAGCATTCTTGTAATATTTAGTTACATCGTGACCAATGCCAATTGCTTGGAGTTCAACTGGACTATCATCCTCTATTAATGAAATCATTTTCTTGAGATGATTGTCTAAGTAATCTTCTCTATTTGCAGAAAGGGTACTATCGTCGACAGGAGCTCCATCTGAAATAACAATCATAATCTTTCTTTCCTCTGATCTTTTAATCAATCTTTCATGAGACCAAGCCAATGCTTCTCCATCTATATTTTCTTTAAGAAGACCCTCTTTAAGCATTGTTCCAAAATATTTTCTTGCTCTACGCCAGCTGTTATCTGCACTTTTATAAATAATATGTCTTATATCATTAAGCCTTCCAGGATTAGGGGAGCTCCCACTATTTATCCATGATTGCTTGGACTCTCCACCTTTCCATTGTTTTGTTGTAAATCCTAGAATTTCAGTCTTAACCTGACATCTCTCAAGAGTACTTCCAATAATATCTGCACAAATAGCAGCCAGGCTTATTGATCTACCTCTCATGGACCCAGAGTTATCAATCAAAAGAGTAACAATAGTATCTTTAAACTTATTTTCTGTTTCTTGTTTGTAGCTTAAAGGGTGTCCAGGCTCAGCAATTACTCTGTGTAATCTGGCAGTATCTAACATTCCCTCGTCAAGGTTAAAATTCCAGCTAGTATTTTGTTTGGCCAGCAATAGCCTTTGAAGCCTGTTAGCCAACTTACCAATCGTTGTTTGATGAGGCTTAATCAAGTTATCAAGCTGATTTCTTAACCTTATAGATTCGTCAGGGGTGGTAAGGTCTTTTGCATCAATTATTTCATCAAAATTAGACGTATAAATCGAGTAATCTTTTTTATTTGAATCTAAGTAATCATTTTGTGGATATGACAGAGCTTCAATTTCCTCATCTATTGATAGTCCATCAGATGCAGATGTAGCTTCTTGAACAAGATCATCCATTTCAATATCTAGATTCTCTATTGTTGTGTCAGAATCAGAATCACCGCTTTCGGTTGATTCATCTTCAATATCCTCTTGCTCAATTTCATTTGTAGAGCCTGGCGGGTCTATAGGATCATCATCAATATCATCATTAGATTGATCGGAGCCCTTTATAAGCTTAAGTCTTTTAAGAAGCTTTATAGAAATCCTTTCAAATAACTTTTGATCATTTAAAGATTCAGAGAAATCTTTCTCTAAGGATTCTATATTTTTTAAGTTATATTTTTCCTCAAACATCTCTACTAATTTTTTTGAGTTTGTATTTAACTTAAATCCCTGAGTTTTTTTAAGCCAAAGATTCGCACATAATGCTAAATAATTTGATGATTTTTCATCATCAGTACTTATGCTCTTTAATTCTAAGTACTCAGTTATATTCCTTTTGGCACCGGTATAGGCATTAGATCCTAAAATCTCAACCCGAGACATTTCCAATTCATTAAAAACCATTCTAGCTTGAAGGTTTAAGGCCACTTCGGATGTATTTTTATGATATTGATAATAGAAAGCTTGGAAATCAGATTCTCCTCTCCATGCAGCAAGGTCTTTTGTAGATCTAGGAATAGAAGAAATAATTGCCTGGCCTGAGCCTGGGGGTCTTTGTGATATTCCTATCTTTGAAGTTAAGTCTTTTCTTTTGGCAATAGCTTTTACAGAAGAAAGAGCTGCCTCATGAAGACGGTCTCTATTTTTTATCCAAGCCATGAATTATCTATTTCTCAGAGCCGTCACTTTCAATATCAATATCAAAACATCTCTGAAAATATTCACAAATAATTGGCTTTTCCATTTCATCACATTTGTTAAGAAAGGTTAATTTAAAAGAGCTGACCACATCTTTAAAAATCTTAAAATTTTGCGCCCATGAAATAACTGTTCTTGGAGACATTAAAATAGAAATATCACCATTACCAAAACCTGTTCGTGTAAGGTTCGCTAGCTTAATCATATTCTTTAGAATCTCTTCATTTTTTGAAGTTTTAAAATTACCTATTTGTGAAATTACAACTTTATATTCTTGCTTAGGATCAAGATAGTTTAGTGATGACAAGATATGCCACCTATCCATCTGACCTTGGTTAATCTGCTGTGTACCATGATAAAGACCCGTAACATCACCTAACCCAACGGTATTTGTTGTTGCAAAAAGTCTGAATGAGGAGTGAGGACTTATTACCTTGTTTTGATCTAGCAGTGTAAGTTTACCCTCTACTTCAAGTATTCTTTGGATTACAAACATGACATCAGGTCGACCTGCATCATACTCATCAAAGACTAGCGCAACAGGGTTTTGAATTGACCAAGGCAGAAGCCCTTCTTGAAATTCTGTAATTTGTTTTCCGTCTTTTAGTTTTATAGCATCTTTTCCAAGAAGATCAATTCTACTAATATGGCTATCTAAATTTATCCTGACACAAGGCCAATTAAGTCTAGCTGCAACCTGTTCTATGTGCGTTGATTTACCCGTTCCATGAAAACCTTGAATCATAACTCTTCTGTTATGTTCGAACCCAGCTAATATAGATAGGGTTGTCTCTTTATCAAAGACATATCCTTCATCTATCTCAGGCACCCATTCTGTTTTATCTTTAAATCCTTTAACAAATAACTTTGAATCAATATTAAAAGTCTTAGAAACATCTATTTTTATATTTGGTTTATTTGGAAGCTCAATTTTGCTATTGGTTGTCATGTATTTTCATGGTTTTTCTTAATGGTGTACATAATACTTTTAGAGGCGAAAAAGTTCTAGCCTTTATTAACAATAGATTAGATATTAAGCTTGCTATAATCTATAGGGACATCAACTAACTCGGAAACAAAAGAACAATGGAAGATAAAGGAAATCTCTTAAGTGATTGCTTGAAACTTTTTTCACTTAATAAAATCGATAGAGACATTTTTAGCTGGACAGGAAAAAATGTTGGTTGGGCGAGAGTTTTCGGAGGACAGGTCATGGCACAAACTCTTATTGCTGCATATGAAACTATAGAGAAAGATCATTATGCACATTCTTTCCATTCTTATTTCTTGAGACCAGGGCAAATGGATAAGCCTATTATTTTTACTGTCGATAGAATTAGAGACGGCAAAAGCTTTACTACAAGAACTGTAAAAGCTATCCAAGATGGAGAAGCAATTTTTAACTGCTCAGTTTCGTTTCAGAAAAGAGAAGAGGGCCTAAGCCATCAAATACCAATGCCTGATCTTCCAGGTCCCGAGGGCCTAAAAAATGAATTAGAGATCAGAGAAGATATATCCAAAGATTTAACAATTAATAAAGATGATTTACCGCTTTTTTTAAGAAAAAGAGAAGTTGAAATGAGACCTATTGAAATTTATGACTATGCAAATCCTAAAAAATCACCACCTTATAGGCATACCTGGATTAGACCAGATGGCGTAATGCCAGATGATGAAAAAATACAACAAGCATTCTTACTTTATATATCAGATATGGGACTTCTGGCTGCTGCAAATCAGCCACACGGAAGAAATTTTCTAACAAAAAACCTTCAAGTTGCTAGTTTAGATCATGCAATGTGGTTCCATCAAAAATTAGATTTTAATGATTGGGTTTTGTATGCAATTGATAGCCCTTATTCTGGAAATTCGAGAGGTTTTTGTAAAGGATCAATTTATTCAAGAGATGGTAAGTTAATAGCCTCATGTACTCAAGAGGGGTTAATGAGACTTTGGCCAGAAGATAAATAGAGCAACTATCTTTCCCTAATAATATCTGTTAAATAACTAACTTTTGCTGGATCTATATCTGGAGTAATGCCATGGCCTAGATTAAAAATATAACCAGGATAATCCTCAAAAGCATCCAATATTTTGTATGTCTCTCTTTTAATTATGTCATTAGATTCCAACAAGATCTTTGGATTTAAATTTCCCTGTAATGAGACTTTACCAGAGAGATAAGTAAAATCTTTTGGCTCCATACTCCAGTAAAGACTTAGGCAGTCTGTATTGGTATTTACTATGATTTCTGTTGAACACCTTGGCTCTCTAGCAAATAGAATTATTGGTGTGGATGAGGTTACGGGATCATTTTTCAATGAGGCTATCAGAGAAGAGATATAATTTAATGAATAATCTTGGTAGTCAGATTCGTTAAGAAGATTGGCCCAGGAATCAAATATCTGAATAACATCAGCTCCTGCTTTAACTTGCTCTCTAAGATATATAAAACATGCATCTGTAAGTTTTTGTAAAAAAATATGCGCTTCTGCATTATTATTTTCAATAAATTTTTTTGTGATACTAAAATCTTTCGATGATCTTCCTTCGATTGAATAAGCAGCTAAAGTCCAAGGACTTCCACAAAAGCCTATTAAAGGAATATCTCTTGGAAGGGCTGACCTTATATTGCTCACAGCCTGATAGACATATGAAAGTTTATCCGCATCAAAAGGTTCAATGTCATGAACATCCTGAGCATTCCTTATCGGATTATCAAAAACAGGACCTTCGCCCTCTAAAAATTTAACCTTTAGGTCCATGGCATCAGGTATTGTTAATATATCTGAGAACAAAATCGAAGCATCTAATTCAAATTTATTCATTGGCTGGAGTGCAAGTTCGCAACAAACATCAGGGTCTTTGCACATGTCGAGGAAATTCTTAAATCCTTTTCTTACAGCTCTATATTCAGGCATATACCTTCCAGCTTGCCTCATATACCAAATAGGGGGAGTTAAAAGTTTTTCCTTATTTAAGGCCTTAAGAAATATAGAGTTAGAAATTGTCATGACACATATTTTATAATACTTTTAGCCGCTTCACGTCCTTCCCATATAGCTGTAACAACTAAATCAGAGCCTCTGACCATATCGCCACCTGAAAATATTTTTTTATTTGATGTTTGAAATTTATATTCTTGATGTTCTTCTGCAATGACAAGGCCGCTGTTATGAGTGTTTATATTAAATTTATCAAACCATTCTGAAGGGCTTGCTCTGAAACCAAAAGCTATAACGACTGCATCTGCTTCATATATTGTTTCTGAGCCAGGAATGGGTATCGGAACCCTCCTGCCATTTTGATCAGGCTCTCCTAATTGTGTTTTAACAATTTTCACACCTTCGACTTTATCAGTGCCTATTATATCTATTGGTTGAATATTAAATTCAAACTGAACTCCTTCTTCCTTTGCGTTTTGTACTTCTCTTTTTGACCCAGGCATATTTGCTTCATCTCTTCTATATAAACATTGCACAGATTTAGCTCCCTGTCTTATTGCGGTTCTATTGCAGTCCATTGCAGTATCACCACCACCCAGGACTATAACTTTTTTACCTTTAAGGTTAATAAAATCCTTTTTGTTTTTTTGAAGCTTAAGAAGTTTCTTAGTACTTGAGATTAGATAATCGATAGCCTTATGAACCCCGTTTAGTTTTTCACCTCCAAAGCCTCCTTCTAAAGATGTGTATGTACCCATTGCTAGAAAAACAGCGTCATAATCTTCATATAATTTTTTAAAAGGAATATCTTTTCCAACTTCCTTTCCTAAATGAAATTCCACTCCCATTTCTTCTAGAATTTTTCGCCTTCTTCTCACTACAGATTTCTCAAGTTTAAATTCAGGAATCCCAAAAGTTAAAAGTCCACCTATCTCCTCATTTTTATCAAAAACATGACTGTGCACTCCCGATCTTGTTAGGACATCAGCACAGGCTATTCCAGCTGGGCCTGATCCGACTATAGCCACTTTCTTGTCAGTCCAATTTCTATAAGACATATCAGGTTTCCAGCCCATTTCAAAAGCTTTCTCCATTATATATTTCTCAGTTGATCCAATAGTAACTGCCCCAAAACCATCATTAAGAGTACAGGCACCTTCGCATAGTCTATCTTGAGGGCAAACTCTACCGCAGACCTCAGGCAGACTATTTGTTGAATGACATAACTCAGCTGCTTCAATGATATTCCCTTCATTTACAAGTTTTAACCAGTCTGGAATATAGTTATGAACAGGGCATTTCCATTCACAGTAAGGGTTTCCACAATCTAAACATCTATGAGCTTGGTTAGAAGCCTGTGTCTGATTATATTCACTATAAATTTCAACAAAGCTTATTTTTCTTTCATCTGGAGATTTTTTAATTGGATCAAATCGACCAACTTCTAAAAATTGGAAATCATTATCAAGCTTTTCATGAGCAATATATTCATCTCTTCCATAAGAGCTTTTAGAAGGGATTGATTGGGCTTCGAGGCCTATAATTTCATCCCGCCATTTATATAATTTAGCTTTAGCTTCATTTAAGTCGGAAATAGGGGCAAATGATTGAGTTTTGTACTTCCCATTAACTCTTAACTTGCCATAAAAATATGGAGACCTGGGTTGTGTGAAAAGTAAAAGACCTTTCTCAACTCTATATTGCTTATTTTTATTTTTCATATTTAGGAAGAACTTAGTATGACATAGTATGACATTTACAGGATGGAATTGGTATAGTTTTATGTTAGAATGAAGAAGATCAATATATTTATTACATGCCAGGACTATACAAAAAAGAAGACTTTAAAGATAACTGCGGATTTGGACTTGTTTCCAATATCGATGGCATTAAATCTCACAAAGTAATTACAAACTCTATAAATGCTTTAATTAGTATGACTCATAGAGGTGGCGTTGGATCTGATGGAAAGACCGGAGATGGCTGTGGTTTATTGTTTGATATAGATCATGATTATTTTAGAAACGCCGTATCCAAAGAATTAGACATTAAATTACCTGAAATTTTTGCTGTAGGTCAATTGTTTTATAACAAAAAAATAGAGGACATCCTTCCTGAAATAAATAAAATTCTTAAAAATGAAAAACTATCTTTATCTGCCATCAGAAAAGTCCCAGTTAAAAAAAATATTCTTGGAAAAATAGCTCTAGATTGCTCGCCAAATATATATCAGTTATTTATTTCGCCATCTGAAAAAGTCTTTAACGAGCAAAATTTTGATACCAATTTATTGCAAGCAAGAAAATTTATTGAAGAGATATTTTTTGATGATGAGATCTTATATTTTTGTAGCTTTTCATCAAAGACTATTGTTTATAAGGGGTTAATGTTACCCAATGCTATAAAGGAATTTTATTTAGATTTACAGCATAAAGACCTCACTGCCTCTTCTTGTGTATTCCATCAAAGGTTTTCAACCAACACGAGTCCTAGATGGCATTTAGCACAACCTTTTAGAATGCTTGCACATAATGGAGAAATTAATGCCATTCAGGGAAATAGAAACTGGGTAAAAGCTAGATCTTCTAAATTTATTACACCGCTAATTCCAAAAATTCAAAAATTCAAACAGCTCGTTAACGATACCGGTTCGGACTCATCATCTTTAGACAACATGATTGAGTTATTGATAAAAGGTGGAGTTAATATATTCAGAGCTATCAGAATGGTAATGCCGCCGGCATGGCAAAATACTCAATCTTTAGATGCCGATATAAGAGCTTTTCATGAATATAACTCGATGCATATGGAGCCATGGGACGGACCCGCTGGAATAGTAATGTCAGATGGCAAGTGGTCAATATGCATGCTGGATAGGAACGGGCTTAGACCTGCAAGATATCAAATTGATGATAAAAACATTATTACCATTGCTTCTGAAACAGGTGTAAATCCTATAGATAGCAAAAATATCATCGTAAAAGGAAGAGTTCAACCTGGAGGTATTATTGCTATAAACACGCAAACCGGTGAAATCTTTAACGAGAATCCTATAGATGACATGCTGAAAGATAAGAAGCCTTATAGAAAATGGCTAAAAGAGAATGCTATTTATATTGAGTCAAGTCTAGATTCATATGAAGGCCCTGGCTTAAAACAAATGCCAGCTAATGATTTTTTAAAGACTACAAAATTATTCTTACTTTATAAGGAAGAGAGGTCATCAGTTATCAAGCCACTTGCAGTTGATTCTCAAGAGGGAACTGGTTCAATGGGTGACGACACTGCGCTAGCGGTTATGAGTAAAATGCATAGACAGCTATATGACTTCTTTAGACAGCAGTTTGCACAAGTAACAAATCCACCTATAGATTCATTAAGAGAAGTTGGCGTCATGTCATTAGAAACATGTTTTGGCCCAGAGTTGAATATATATGAAGAATCTGAAAATCATGCAAAGAGGCTTGTTACAACATCACCTGTTCTCTCTTATAAGAAACTTCAATCCATTATTAATAACTCATATTTCAATTCAAAAGAAATATCACTTTCATATGATAGAAATATATCGCTTGAAAAAGCTATAAAGAACCTCCAAAAGGAAGTTGTAAAATATGTCAAAGCAGGCAATCCTATCATCCATCTTGTTGAAGAGCTTCCAGAGCCAGGAAAGCTTCCAATTAACGCACTTTTAGCAGTCGGTGGAGTTCATCAAGAGTTAGTGAAGATTGGATTGAGATCAGATGCAAATATAATAATTTCATCCTCTTCGGCCAGAGATACACATCAAATTGCATGCTTGATAGGCTTTGGAGCAACAGCAGTTTATCCAACACTGGCATATCAAACAATCTTAGATTTGACTCAAAGGAATGAGCTAAAGGGATCTCCACATGAAAATTGTGCTAGATATAGAAAGGGAGTTAACAAAGGCCTACTTAAAATTATTTCAAAGATGGGTATTTCAACAATCTCTAGCTATCGAGGATCTCAATTATTCGAGATAGTTGGGTTGGACAAGGATATTGTTGATTTATGTTTTAAAAATACAACAAGTAGAGTTAAAGGAAGAGATTTTAAAGATCTTGATAAGGAGTTACGTGTTCTTGACGATTATGCGAGATCAAATCTTTCTGATATGAGTGTTGGAGGTCTTCTGAAGTATATCCATGGTGGTGAGTATCATGCTTATAACCCTGAGATTGTAAAAAAACTTCAAGATGCTACAGCAACAGGATTAGAAACTACTTATCAAGAGTATGCTCATCTTGTAGATTCCAGACCCCCGGCAATGCTTAGAGATTTACTTGAAGTTAGTTCAAGTCATAAAAAAATAGACCTTAAAGAAGTTGAGTCAGAAAAAAATATCTTAACTAGATTTGATTCTGCCGGAATGAGTTTAGGAGCCATATCTCCTAAAGCTCATGAAACCTTGGCTGAAGCAATGAATGCTTTGGGCGCAAGATCAAATTCTGGAGAAGGTGGTGAGGCATCTGAAAGATATGGCACCTCAAAAATGTCAAAGATTAAACAAGTTGCATCAGGAAGGTTTGGAGTTACACCTCATTACTTAGTCAATGCAGAAGTATTGCAAATTAAAATTGCTCAAGGCGCTAAGCCAGGAGAGGGCGGTCAGTTACCAGGAGGTAAGGTAAATAAATTAATTGCTAAATTAAGATATTCAACCCAAGGAGTTACATTAATTTCACCTCCCCCTCATCATGATATTTATTCTATAGAGGATTTAGCGCAGCTTATTTACGATCTTAAGGAAGTTAATCCAAGGGCATTAGTTTCTGTAAAGTTAGTCTCTGAACCTGGTGTTGGAACGATAGCATCAGGAGTAGCCAAGGCGTACGCAGATTTAATTACAATCTCAGGCCATGACGGAGGAACTGGAGCAAGTCCTTTGACGTCAATAAGATATGCAGGTTCTCCATGGGAACTTGGATTAGCCGAGGCCCATCAAAGTTTAAGAAATAGTGGTCTTAGACATAAAGTCAGGCTTCAAGCTGATGGTGGAATGAAGACAGGGTTAGATGTAATTAAGGCAGCCATTCTTGGAGCAGAATCTTTCGGTTTTGGTACAGGCCCAATGATTGCAATGGGATGCAAGTATTTAAGAATTTGTCATTTAAATAATTGCGCTACTGGTGTTGCAACTCAAAGAGAAGATTTGATAAAACATCATTTTATTGGGGATAAAGAGAAGGTAATGAATTATTTTAAATTTATTGCTAATGATGTAAGGCGTCATCTAAGTGAAATTGGGGTAGAAAAAATTGAGGATATTATCGGGCAAACCCAGTACCTTGAAAAAATGAAGAGCTTGGATAAACAATATCAATCAATAGACTTAAGCGATCTTATTTACAAAGATAACTCATTGAATGAAAGCTTTTTCTGCACTTCCAAGAAAAATAATCCCTGGGATAAGGGGTTGCTAGCAAAAAAAATATTAAAAGAAGCTAAAGACTCAATTGACAATGAAAAGTCTATTTCTTTAGATTTCAGGATATCAAATACAGATAGATCTATCGGTGGTTTAATTTCCGGCTATGTTGCTAAAAAGTATGGCGAGCCTGGTTTGATAAACCCTATAAATTTAAATTTTGCTGGGTCTGCAGGTCAAAGCTTTGGGTGCTGGAATGCAAATGGTATTCAGTTAATGGTAGACGGTGATGCTAATGATTATGTAGGAAAGGGTATGAATGGAGGCAGAATAGTTATTAAGAATGAAACTCCTGTATTAGCTTCTAACGAGGAAACTGTTCTTGTCGGAAATACTTGTTTATATGGAGCAACTGGCGGTGAGCTCTATGTTTCTGGAAGAGCCGGAGAAAGATTTGCGGTAAGAAATTCAGGAGCTTCTGCTGTAATAGAGGGGGCAGGAGATCATTGTTGCGAATATATGACGGGAGGACAGGTTACAGTTCTAGGCTCTGTTGGTGCTAATTTTGGAGCAGGCATGACAGGAGGGTTTGCCTATGTCTTAGATGAAGACAAGTCTTTCTTTGATAAATGTAATAGAGGGTTGGTGAACTTGGAAAGAATTCATACGGAAGAAATGCAATCACACAGAAAGCATTTGAAAGAAACAATTGCTGAGCATTACAAGCAAACAAATAGCGTTAAAGCTAAAGAACTAATTGAGGACTTTGATAGGTTTGAGCCTTATTTCTGGTTAGTTGTTCCAGCAGCCTCAAATATTCAAGATTTACTAAAAGCAACCACAGCCAATGCAGCCTAGTTAAAAGCCTTCTGAAGGTTTCGCTGATTAAATTTATTGGTCTTGAACGCCTTCCCGGAAGAGTTAATTAATATTAAATTTAACTTTCCTTGAGAGACTTTTTTATCATTTAAAATAAATTGCTTTAAATCTTTGTATTTATATTTTTTATAGTCAGAATTTAACCCTAATGAATCAATAAGATTTATAACATTATCAAGCTGATAATTTTTTATATGGCCTTCATGAAAAGAAATTTTTGTAGCTATCACCATGCCTATGATTACAGCCTCGCCATGGGTAATATTTTTATATTTATTGAAAGCCTCTATAGCATGCCCAAAAGTATGACCAAAATTCAAGATTGCTCTTATGCCACTTTCCTTTTCATCTTCAGTAACAATCTTAGATTTTGTTTTTATTGATTCCTCAATGACTTCCTCTAAGATTTTTAGCTGTCTATTCTTTATAGATTCTGAATTATCTTTAAGTAATTTATACAGTTTTTTATTCCCTATAAACGCATATTTAACAACCTCACCCAATCCAGAATTGAATTCTTTTTCAGATAATGTCTCTAAAAACTTACTGCTTATTAAAACTAGACTTGGATTATTAAATGAACCAATCAAGTTTTTACCTTGTTTTATATTTATAGCAGTTTTACCGCCAACCGATGAGTCCACTTGAGATAATAAAGTCGTAGGTATCTGAATGAAATCAATTCCTCTAAGAAATGTTGCGGCACAAAATCCAGTTATATCTCCAACAACTCCTCCTCCAAGAGCAATCATACAGTCAGACCTATCAAATTTTAAGTCTGCTAATTTTTCCTGAATAGTTACATAAGAAGAGAATGATTTAGATTTTTCACCCTTTTCTAACACATGGACATAGTACTTCTTTTTATTTTTCAGGATCTCTTTCACTTCATTGAGATATTTTTTTGGAACACCTGAGTCAGTAACAATAAGGACTTTATTTTTAGTTTTTATGTGGCTTAATAAATTAGCCTTAGTTAAGGTATTTTTTGCAATAAGCACATTATATTTTGATGAAGCTTTTCCAACAGTAATAATTCTAGCCATAATTTTTTACTAGTTTAACAATTTCTGCTGCAACTTCTTGGCTAGATTTGCCTTCAGTGTTTACAACATAATCAGCAACCTCTTCATAAAGACTTTCTCTTGTTTCGTGAAGTTTTTTAAGGATTTCACCAGGGTCTCCATTTTTCAGGAGCGGCCTATCTTTATCTTTAGATGTTCTTTCAAGTTGAGTTGCAATTGGAGTGGCAAGATAGAATACTGAACCACGAGAAGACAACATCTCTCTGTTTGCTTCTGAAAGAATAATTCCACCACCAGTAGACAATACAATAGAATTTTTCTGAACCATCTCTTCCAAAACATTGGTCTCTCTTTTTCTAAAACCCTCTTCACCCTCTAGATCAAATATCCAATCTATAGATGCACCTGTTCTAGATTCAATTTCCCCATCTGTATCAAAAAACGTCAGGAAGAGCTCACCTGATATTATCTTACCGACAGTTGATTTCCCCGATCCCATTGGACCAACTATGAATATGTTCATTTAAAAAAATTATTTAAAATATAATAAGAATTTTAGCACTGAACTATATAAAATGGTCTATTAGATGATAAAAGATGTATTCTAACTAACTAAGCTTTAAGTGCATTATGTTAAAAATTATTAAAATTCTTTTCTATTTAGCTATTTCTAGTTGTGTACTTACAATTTTATTTATTCTTATCTCATACCTTACGTTAAAACCTAATTTACCTAAAATATCGCTTGTTGATGAGGTAAATCTTCAAATGCCTTTAAAAATTTATACTAAAGATGAGGTTTTGATTGGTGAATTTGGAGAAATCAAGAGAAGACCTCTAAAATTTGATGGAATTCCTTTAAATATTAAAAATGCTTTTCTTGCAGCAGAAGACGATGCCTTTTTTGAGCATCAGGGCATTAGCTATGCTGGTCTTCTTCGTTCTATAAAGAGATGTCTCAGCCCTCAAGGTTGTGTCGGCGGCGGCGGAACTATAACTATGCAGGTTGTTAGAGGTTATCTTTTAACAAGAGATCAAACATTGGAAAGAAAAGCTAAAGAGATATTTTTAGCTCTTGAATTAGAAAGTAATATATCTAAAGAAGAGATTTTTGAACTCTATATTAATAGAAACTTTTTTGGAAATCGTTCATATGGCATTGAAGCTGCTGCAAATACTTATTTTAATAAATCTACTTTAGATCTTAACCTTGCTGAATCAGCCTCCATTGCTGCAATGGCACAGTCTCCGTCCAGAGTTAATGCCATTAGATCTCCCGTAAGAACAAAGCAAAGAAGAAATTGGATTCTTTTTAGAATGCATAAGCTGGGATATATAAACAATCAAGAGTACGAAGAGGCAAAATCAGCACCTCTTGAAGTTGCTAAGAATATTAATCTTTACGACGTAGATGGTAGATATTTAGCAGAGCTTGCAAGGCAGCAGATAATTCAAAGATATGGATTGCAGGCATATAAAAATGGGTGGTCTGTTTACACAACTCTAGATTCTAATTTGCAAGCAAGCGCTCATAACAACTTAAATAAACAACTTACAAAATACCATAAAAGACACGGATGGGTAGAGTCACCTAATTTTGTGGATACCTTTAATTCTGAAGAATTAGATCAATTAAAAAATCTAAATAGTGAGTTTATTTTCTCAGAAATTAATAATGAAAATTCAGGAGATAGCGCTGATTCTTTCTTAAATAAAATAAACTCTATTTTTGATAACTATCCTTATTACCAGACTCATTTAAAAGGAATCGTAATTAATGCTTCTAATGACGAGCTTTACTTTTTAAATGAAAAATTTGAAATTCAAAATATACCTTGGTCATCTGAGTACAACTGGGCAAGAGGTCGAATAACAATCAACGAGAAGGGCGCTATTCCTAAATCCTTTAAAGATTTTTTAAATATTGGCGATTTAATATATTTAAAAAAAGAAAATCAATTTTTGCTTCTTGATCAAATTCCAGAGGCTCAAGCTTCTTTGATTTCATTTAACCCGAATACAGGTTCTGTTGAAGCGTATGTGGGTGGATTGAATTTTAGTAAGAGTAACTTTGATAGAGTGAGGCTATCTTATCCGCAATCAGGCTCTAGTTTTAAGCCTTTTTTATACGTATCAGGCTTAGCAAATGGTTATAACTTATCCTCATTAATAAATGATGCCCCAATCGTTTTTGAAGATAAGAATCTCGAAAGCGTGTGGAGACCTCAAAATTATACTGGTAAATTTTATGGACCAACCTCTCTAAGAGAAGCCCTAATTCAGTCAATAAATATTGTTTCAATAAAGCTATTGAGAGAGATGGGTATTAATAAGTCCCATGATTTTCTTGAAAAATTTGGCTTTGAGAAATCTAGACTGCCTTCCGACTTATCTTTGGCACTAGGTTCTGGAAACTTTTCACCAGTTGAAATGGCTAGAGCTTTTGGTGTTATTGCCAATGGAGGATTTCTAATTGATCCTTGGTATATATCAAGGATAGAAGACAGAGATGGAAATACTATTTATTCTCATGACAGCTATATCTCCGATAACAATGATGAGGACCTGTCAGCATTCCCTTGGCTCAATACTGTAGAGATGAATATTAAAAGTCCTTACTTTTTAATTAAACCAGAATATAAAAAAGATAGAGTAATTGATGAAAGAATTGCCTATCTTATGCAAAATAATCTTGAGGAATTAATAGCTAGAGGTTCAGCAGGGAGAAAGTCATCTGTTTTAAATAGAAAAGATATTGCTGGAAAAACAGGAACTACAAATGATGCTATTAGTACTTGGTTCTCTGGCTTTCATGAGGATCTAGTTACAACAGTATGGGTGGGTACAGATGATTTTTCATCACTTGGAGATAATGAGTTTGGATCTACTATCGCTTTACCGATTTGGGTTGATTTCATGAATAATGCACTAGAAAAACTTGAGGTTAAATCTAAGCCTATTCCAGAAGGTTTATCCTTTGTAAGGATAAACAAGTCTACGGGTCAAATAGATAACACGGAAAATAAAGACTCCTATTTTGAGTTATTTTTAGATGAAAATATCAAAGACTAGGTTTTAAATATATTTAAAGAAAGCAGTTCCCAAATATTTTCTATATAAGTACTCGGCGATTCTTTAAATTTAGATCTGATATATCTTCCAACATTCCCCTCAACACAAGTGACTATAAGCTGAGCAGAAATTCCCGGTTGAGCAATTAATTTATCCGAATCCTCTTGAAGCATTTGTTTTATGGATAGCTCAAATCTTTCAAAAAATTGATTAACAGAATCTGAAACATTTTGCTCATCTGATGAAAGAGCTTCTCTTGATACCAGCCTAGCAAAGCCTTTATTTTTCTCTATAAAAATCATGAAGAATAAAAATGCATTTTTAACTTTGTCCTTAGGGTCTAAATCTGAATTTTTTAACTCACCACATTTAGCAAATATAGCATCATCACAAAAAGAGAAAAGTTCAGCATATATAGACCTTTTGCTTGGAAAGTGCCTGTATAGAGCAGCTTCTGTGACCCCTGATTTCTCTGCCAAAAGTGCAGTTGTAATTTTAGATAAGTTTCGCTCCTCAAGGAGGCTAGCCAATGATTGCAGGATTATATTTTTTCTATCATTTTTCATTACTTAGTCTAAATTTATATCAATATCAGGACAAATGCGAGATAGTTCAGACATAAATTTACTTTTAATACCCTCCATTTCCTCTAATGAATTACCTTCAAATCTTAGAACTAGTTTGGGAGTAGTATTAGAAGCTCTAATTAAACCCCATCCATTTTCAAAATTTACCCTTAACCCGTCGATGGTAACTTTTTCACCTTCAAGATTGCACTGATCTGCAAAATCTTCAATGATCTTAAATTTTGTATCATCTGTAACTGAAATGTTTAGTTCGGGGGTAGAGATGGACTTTGGAAGTATGTCTATAAGTTGAGAGATTGATTGATCAGAGTTGTTAATAATTTCAACAATCCTGGCAGCAGCATAGTGCCCGTCATCAAAGCCATACCACTTATCATTAAAGAATATATGGCCACTCATCTCACCGCCTAAAAGCGCCCCAGTTCTTTTAATCGCTTTCTTAATATGTAAATGACCTGTTGGAGACATAACTGGCTCGCCGCCATTTTCAGAAATTATTTTATCTAAGTGGTCTGAACATTTAACATCAAATACAATTTTTCCTTTCTCACGAGAAAGAATATCTTTTGAAAATAACATCATTAGCTTATCAGGAAATACTGAATCACCCTTGTTTGTTATCAT
>Ga0209710_1000598_pt1 | contig 31946 bp, 27 predicted proteins | sample ArcticOcean_MG_C_5_FD_187436 | JGI IMG/M metagenome (GOLD analysis project Ga0209710, IMG submission 187436) | Marine microbial communities from western Arctic Ocean - ArcticOcean_MG_CB4_138 (SPAdes) (version 2) | ecosystem: Environmental > Aquatic > Marine > Oceanic | place: Arctic Ocean...
ACTTTTTAACATTGAATTTTTCTGAATGCCATAACAAATTTGTTGTTGTGTTTATAACCTTAGGTATGCCCACAATAGGGTCATTGTCCACTATTTTTGCTCTCGGATACGTTGCCAGATGTATCACTATGTCCGGGCTAGATCGAAATGCCTTCAGACAGACAAGCCTGTCTAGTACATCACCTTGGATCATTGATACGTTTTCGATGTTCCAGTTTCTTGTACGCCATACAAATAATTTGTTTAATTCCTCCTTAGTCATTATACCATATGTGTCATGACTGTCCACAACCGTGACCTTGTGTCCGTCATTGGATAGCATTTCAACAATCTTTGATCCTATAAAGCCTTTGCCTCCTGTTACTAGTATCTTCATTATAAAACTTTCACTTTGTATTTGTGTGTCCAAAGTTTACCATCTTTGGTGTCATTTACCATGGGCATGCCCTTGATGTTCAAACTGGTGTTCAGCAATATCGGACAACCTGTCGCTTTCTTCCATGCTTTTAAAAGTTCATAGAACCCTTCGTTATCCGTCTTAGACACGGTTTGCACCCTACTCGTGCCATCATGATGCAATATAGCCGGACAGTCTTTACCATGCGTGTACGCCGCTGTGTATTGCATATAGGGGGTACTTTTAACACCCGTAGGCAGGTCAAAATAGTCATTCACGTCCTCTTCCAGTATGGCTGGAGCAAAAGGTCTGAACTTCTGTCTTCGCTTGATACCATTTACTAAATCCTTGATCTCCTCACCCCTAGGGTCTGCTAATAATGATCTATTACCAAGTGCTCTTGGTCCAAACTCTGCCCTACCGTTTGCAACTCCCACCATTTTATTATCTTTCAATTCTTTTATTATCGCATCCACAGGATAGTCGCCCTCTATGTTGTGTCCTAGGAATGGGTTCTTCCAATTCAAATGTATTTTTTCCGAGGCCGCTATGCAACCCAAACTGGATCCTGAATCTCCTGGATTTGGTATTATCCATATGTTGTCAAACAATCCTAGGTTCGCAAGTGTTCTGTTTGCGGCACAGTTCAACGCCACCCCGCCGGCGTATACCAAATTCCTACTGCCATACTTGGATGCCCTCAGGAAAAGGTCTGCAAGTATCTCCTCCGTGACTGCTTGTATACTCGCGGCAATGTCCATTACATCTGCTTCTGGATGCCAGTCGCTCAATCCTCTGTGTAAGTTCTTCTTCATTTTAAATGGAGACTGATATACGAAGTCCTCGTATATATCATCTTTGTATATGGGTTTGCCATATGCGGCCATGCCCATCAGGATGTATTCTTCCTCTGCAGGTTTAAGTCCGCAACGATGTGTGAATGCTGAATACAGTATGCCCACCGAGTGTGGATAGTTGATTGTTTCTTTCCTGTCAATCCAAACTTTGTCAGCGGTGGATATGGAAACGGTCTCCCATTCTCCTATTGCGTCCACTGTTAGTATAGTTGCTCCCTCTTCCTTGAATGGTGATGTGAAATATCCTGCCGCGGCGTGTGAGTCATGGTGTTTGACATACTGGTCAATCTTTATCCCAAAGTGATCCAGGTGCCAGCTTGGTAGTTCCGTGTAACTTAAAGCATCTCCCCACTGTCCTGCATACAGCTGTCTTGTCTTCTTCAACCAGGGTCTCTCATAGTAGACCACTTTATCAAATGGACCATACGTCATTGCTTCGTTTACTATTTTCCAATTGAGGAAGTGATCATTCTTGACCCTCGAATAACGTTCACTGTGTGCCGCCCATAGTATCTCCCTGCCGTCCACCACAGTCATAGATGCGTCATGATTCATGCAGTTGATACCTAGTATTTTCATGCTTTCCTTTTTTGTTCTAACCAAATTATGTCTCTTATTTCTTGCACTACAAGGAACGCCCACATCTCTGCATCCTTTGATGTGACCCTGGTATTGTATTCTGTTGGTTCTTCGAACATCTTATTGGTATCCTCAAAACTACTTTCCTTAATGGTGTCCATCCATATTACATATTCTGCATCAAAATGTTCTCTTGTTTTTTCTGTGGGACAGATAAAGTCTGCCACTACTGTCCTGTTAGCACCAACAGCCGTTTCTGCCAGTGACCGCATACGTAAAGACTGTCTCATCCTACCGTCCCTTGAGAAATCCCAGTCATCCGCTTGTTTCCTTATCTCATCAGCATTAAGCCACACAGCATTCAATCTTGGTGCTATCATCTGTGCCAGTGTTGTCTTGCCTGATCCAGGTAATCCCATTATTAGTATTTTCATTTTATGTTGAACCATCCCTTGGCTCTTTTCTTGAACACTTCCCATGTTTCCAATTCAATGTCATATTCAAAGTTCTGTGTTGTTAGATGTTTTCCCACCAACTTGGCTCCATTCTTCAGGTGGAACTTCCTTGCCATGTCTGTCAGTGGACTCAGCGTGACTAATCTGTTAAGGTGATTGGATTCCTTTATCATCTTGTACACTTCGTTGACCATGTGCTTTCCGCCACCCTTCTTCTTTGCCCATACCGTGTATGCTATCGCCATAGAACCCTGCACACCTGCCCTGTGTACTGCCTGCATGGCGGCATCCCGGCTCATCGTGTCCATCTCTTCCACGCTCTTGGGGATGTCGTGCGTGAATGCGAAACACATCACTGCGGCGATGTCGCCTTCCTCGTCCTTGATCCCGTATATCTTCCTACCATGTGACTGTCTGAACTCCAGGCTCAACTCTGGTCTCACAGGATCCTCAGAGACATCTATGAATGGCATCTCCACCAGTTCGAACTTAGGTGCCTTTGCAAACACCTCCTTGATACGTTTCTTTAGTTGTTCCATATTATTTGTATATGAATGGGTCTTTCTTCTTCAATTCTTTCAGTCTCTTACGATAAGCAAGTTCTTGCTTGATCTTGTTGAATATTTTCTTTATCCATGTGAACATTATTATTCTCCTATTAGTTTTTTAAAAGTCGGTAACATTAATTGTACAGCATCTTCATGGGCCTTGTCTAGTGGATGTGTTGTGCCACGCTCATACTTTTCCATCAAAGACCATTGGTTGAATCCCATCATTCTTTCACCAAAGCTGAACCACTTGGTAAGATCTATCTCACTGTGCAGTGCGGCCATGAATGTATCTTGATCCTTAAGGTGCTGAAAATCCTGGTAGAACAGGCTGTTGTCTGCCAGCGTGAACATGAATGGTATTTTCTTCTTCTCGAGTATGTTCTGTAACCAGATTATGCTCTTCCAACTGAGGTATGTTTCGTGGTAATCGTTGGCCGCATTTCTGTATATGGCTTCAGCAAATGGTTTCACACCTGTTTCCAACATCGCTTGTTGTCTACGTTTCCAATGTTCCTGTTGTACTTCCGATCCTGCCAATGCTTGGTGTCTTTCTTCATCTCTCATATCAGTGTCCCATGGTGAAATTGTGGCCCAACGTGTGCCCTCTAGATCATTGTGCCTGGGCATGGCCCAGTCGTATCTGGATTTGAAACTCCACATGACCACTACACAAAAAATATCGTCTTCACCTTTCTCTTTGTTGGCATGTTGCGATACTGCATCAAAAACCCTACGTGCTATTCCGGGATTGCCCAAACCTCCCGTGGCCGTACAAATATAATTGTGTTTGATCAAGTAATTTAACGTTGGGGAAGGTTTGCGTGTCGCCAGATTCAACCCATAGGCCCATGACTTCCTGCTTGGTTCTTTACCGTTCACATCATCAGACAACTCGTTGCCAAGTGTGAAACTACACCCTCCTGCTATAAATTTACGCATATATCTCCAGTACGTTATTTAAAAGCGGAAAGACTTCTCCAAAATTTTCTTTCCTGTACTGATCAGTCTGCAGTATCCGGGCTTTACGTTGTTCACGCATGTCGGCCGTGTCCCTGTCAGCGGCATTCATGAACCTCAGCGTGGGCTGGAAGTCCGTCAGCATATGGTATCTCATGTTCACTATGTCCTTGACCTGTCGGGGCAGTGTCTGTACGTTGAAGTAGTCTGGGTCGAAGCAGGTGTTCACGTAGAAGAACTTGGGTTGAAACTGTGCCACCCACAGTGCTATCTTGGCCCAACTGAACACGTTGAATATAGAAACTGTTGTGCATATCTGGAAGTCCATGTTATCTGTCTTGCGTTCCTTGAACTTGATGAGGTTGGCATTCACTTCCCTCCAGTTTGCAGGATGTCGCTGGTACTCGAACTGGTCTCCCACGTCGTCTATGCTGAATGCTATCTCCACATGTTTGAAACATGACCACAGATCGAATATCTCCTGTGGTGGTAGCTGTGTGCCGTTGGTGTTGTAGTGGATGTCAATGTTCTTGGCATATCCCTTCTCCACACAGTGCATCAGTATCTTGAAGTGGTCCTTGATCATGAAAGGCTCTCCGCCCGTGAACTCGAAGTACTCCACATGTTTTAGGTCCTCCTTTAGATCCTCGAAGAACTGTGGATTCTTCTTGGGCCACCCGCCCTCACGTAGATTTTTCAATGCAACTGGATTCTCTCCGTAATCTAATTCTTCCTGAGCCCATTTCGAGGAACTCCACGATCCACAAATCCTACACTTCAAATTACACACGTTGCCTAACTTAAAGTCTATAAATTTAAGAGTTGGCTCGCTATTAGGTGTCCACTCTTCTAAACTTTTTTTCATCTTGTATAATGAATTCTGTCTCTTGGATGTTTTACCTGCATCTTCTTCCTGCCAACAACTCTGACATCCCTTGGGACGTTCACCGTTCCTGAACTGTGTCCTCAGGTTCTCCATGTATTCCGTTTGCTGTATCGATGTTAAACTCTGTTCATACACTTTAACATCAGGAACGTTGCCCTTGTACAAACAGCAAGGCGATGCTCCCCCGTTCACGTCAACTTCCAGGTGTGTCCACGGCAACGGACACACATTTGATTTTATATACTTGTCCACCATTCCAATACCTCTGGATCTATTGCTAATATCTTCTTAATGTCAGTTCCCCTACGCTTGTCGATATTTTCACATTGGTCTTTTCCGTCTCGCCAGCCCTGTTCACAAGTTTCCTTGTCGTATCTTTCATCGTTAGTTGGATGATTCATTAGATCTTGTAATCCTTCAAGGAACGCTAGGTTAAAAACATTCTTCTTTTCATCTTTGTATTTTTCTTTCACTTTCATTACAATCTTATTGAGCAGTCTCCTTGGCAGGAATAACGGACTCATGTATGTGTTTGGTGCAAACGTGAATACTTTCTTGCATAGCAAAGGTATTTTCAAATCCTTCTGTAACTCGTACATGTTTTCCAGATCAAACAACCCAGGTAAGGTCACAGTAAGGTCTAGTTGTAGTTGTCTAGGATGTTTTATCCATTTCCTAGCATAACGCATGTTCTCTAACCATTCGTCATATTTCAAACCTGTCCTGATGTATTCTCCGATCTCACCGGTTGCATCAATGGAAGCATTTATCTGCCAGTCTTGGAATTTTGATAACACATCATCGAAAAGGTTCTTCCCAAAATAATTAATCCTACTCATGTTAGAATTGTATCTAGCGAACACGCTATCAGCATATCCCAATTCCAAAACTCTTTGCATAGCGGTCCAGTGTATTTTCCACATAAGCGGTTCGCCACCGCACCAGTAGAACTCCTTCACTGTTTTGTTTTCCACTGCTTCCGTGAATTCCTTCACTACTTGCTGGTCGTGGAACTGTGCTAATTGTTTCTTTATGTCTTTCCTGGCCCATAAGTTTTTTGTTTCGTAATCAACACCATTTTTCTTGTTCTCCGACTCCCAACTACTGCTTAACATATCGCCACACATCCTACAACTGAAACTGCAAAGGTTTGAGAAACGGTAATCCCAACTAGAAACCTCCATAGAAGTTTTGCCATTCTCGTCTGTTTTTTCAAATGCTTCATCTATTTGATTGCTATAGAATCTGTTGAAATGCTGTCTGTAAACTTGGGCATTAAGAAGTTTATGATTACACGTTGCACATTGAGGGATCTCCTTACCGGCCATTAGATCTTTTCTCACGCCTTTCATGTAATCAGAATTCCAATGTTCTTCAAGTGAAAGTAATTTTAACTCTTTATTTTCGGGACCACTACTGTCAATGTACTGTTCGAAGTTAGTTGATTCTTCTAAGGATGAACAGCATAATCTTCTTTCCATCTGTGGCGACAGGTACGTGTGCGTCCACGGCGCCATGCAGAATGTCTTGTTGCCGTCTTTAGGTTTTATTCTTGTCATACTTGTCAAATAGTCCTTTCCATTCAGGGAACACGTCCAAGGTTTGCTCATTCCTCATTTTATCGTATTTTTTTGTTTGTTCTATATGCAGATCCAGATGCTTCTGATTGTCCTTAGAAAACATCCAATCCAGTGCTGATTCGAATCCCTTGGTTGCTCTCGTCAATGGATCTTTGTCCTTCAACCATTCTATGTGTGACTCAAATTTTTCCTTGACCTGCTGTTTATACTCTGGAGGTAGTATGTCCATCCTCTGCCATACAGGATGTTGTAAAAGATTGAAGTTAAAGTCTGCTGGCTTGATTAACCCTTGCTCTACCCAGCTCTTATGGAAATCGGTCACGTGTAAACTGTTGACTAGACCCACCGTCGAACTGATGTAAAAATCTACTTTTGGACAAACTTCGATCATACGTTTTCTATTAGCAACAATATCTTTCCAAACAGTTCCTTTACGCATTAGCTCTGCACGATCGCCTTCTGCATCTAGGCTAGCTCCTATGGACACAGAATCAAACTTGTTCCATAACTCGAATACGTCAATATCCTTGAACGTTGTTCTCATGAAGTTTGTGTTGTAGATCAATCTCACATGATACATTTTACGTCTGTCTAATTCTTTTAATATCCTATAATGCTCTTCCATTATGATCGGCTCTCCACCTGCAAAATAAAACTGCTCAGTGTGTTCAAATGATTCCAACATCTGTTCCCACATGTCGTTTGTGCTTCTTCCCACTTTCATTACTTTTGCATGTGGTGGTGGACTACCTGTTAATTTTTTGTGATCTTCATACCAGTTACTGCTGAACCATGTGCCACAACTCCTGCAGGCCATATTACATAAATTTGAGAAACGTATATCCCAGTACTTCATCACGAAGTCCGCTTCACCGTCTGGTAGTGTGTTGTGCACCAGAGGTACATTGTGTCCAAAATGCTTGTTGGAACTTAGACGCAGTGAAAAGAAACCTGACTTTTCTTGATCATAACATTTCATGCACTCACGTGATTTCTTGTTGTTCAACATACGTACCCGCAGTTCTTTCATCTTGTCACCGTTAAACACTTCCTTGAGACTCTGCTTGTTCAGATCGCCGACTGGATAAGGATCAAAAGAGAAACAACAGGGATATGCCCTGCCGTCGGGGTATGCATGTAGATGCATCCATGGTAGCATACAGAACGTATCACTCTCAATCAACAACTCCTTTTCTCTAGGAGTCATGTCCTTGATCTTTAGTTTCTCAGGCTCTTTAGCCCCGTACTCATATGCCATTGTACCATTCTCCTATTATTGGAAAAGTCTTTTCAAAATCTTTTCCACTTCGTTTGTCGTATTGACTGTAAAATGCTTTGAAATCTTTCTGTAACTTGTCTTGTTCTGCCGCACCCGCGTGTGGTGTTTTAACAACATCTAGATAATCTATCAATCGCTGTGTTTGATTGACTTCCATATGCTCCAAGTGCCTCACATTGTTATTTAAAAACTTCTGTATGTCACCTCTAAATTTATTTCTCAGGTCATCCGGTAACACAAGCGGTGATTGGAAGCTGGGGAACCTCAATATATTGAGTGTGTAGTTGAGTGTTGGTCCATACACCTTACTTGCACTCTTGAACCACACCATTTTCTCCAGTAGCTCAGGCAACGTTTCTAAACATAGTGCATTGATAGTACACATGTTGTGTATTTCAGACGGGACTTTATCAACCATCATGTGTAACAGGTTCGAGAACCAATCTCCGTAGTCCAAACCGTCCCTGATGTATTCTGCCTGTTTGTGTGTTGCTTCCATGCTGGTGTAAAGATGGAAGTTCTTGAATCCTTTTAGTTTTTTCTTGAATCTATCTATGATGCTCTGCTTTGCACCCAGGTTAGAATTTATCGCAATACGCATATGTGGATTCATCCTATCGCCCTGTGTTTCAATCCAGTCTAACAACTTCCATAGGTTGGGGCTCATCATGGGTTCTCCACCTGTTATCCTCAACTCATCTAGGCTCTTGTGTAGATCTGTTTCCCACCATTTGTAGAATGCTTCGACATACGGATTTGTCTCATCTTTCTTGTATGGCTCGGCCGAATCATGTGCATGGGTGAAGTGATTACGTCCATCTGTTTCCATGCCTGTGTATGGCCCTAACCTCTTGATGTTGTTTGCCCATGTGGAACTGAATGCAGGATTGCAATATGTACAAGCGAAGTTACATGTCCTATCAAATGCTATTTCTAAAGTTTTAAGATTCCAATCCGTGTCTAGATCTGATTTGTGTGCTTCTTCTAATGCTTGATCAGTAAATATTTTTGATTTGTAAACCCTGTCACTGATGTTGTCCCTGTTGATATCTTCTATCTTCCAACAGTACTCACAACCCTTGGGTCTGTCTCCGCACTGCATCTGTTTACGTTCTAATTTCTTTTGCTTCGTGTTGTGTATTGCACTTGGATTTGTTTTTATTTCTTCTAGATCAATCTTGTGTGGCAACGGGTGGTGACAGCTTGTGGTCATTCCACTACCTAACCATATGGTCGCATTGTACCACTTGGCTCCGCAGAAACTTGCACTCTTCGGATCTAGTATTTGTTTTTTATATTCTAGATCATTCATGTGTTCTTACACTCCATGTAAAATTCCTCCATCTCGGGAAAGATGTTCAGGAAGTTTGTACTACGTCTTCTATCGTGTTCGTTAAAAAATGCGTAGAAGTTCTTTTTTTGTTGCGTACTTGCGTCCGCATTTTCTTTCCAGTGTGCGAGATTACGTTGCATTTTTTGAATCTCGAAGTCCTTGAATATGTGTAGTCCGTTTTCCTCTCCAGAATTTTTCTGCATGTACTCTATGTTGCTCTCGTGTATGCTCTGGTACGACTCTGGTAGCAGTGTGATCTGTTGCCATGCAGGTTGTCTCAGCACGGGCACATCGAACCATACCCTCTGATACGTCTTGCTGTATTTGGTCCTCAGTTCCAGTATCTTCTCCAACAGCTTGTCCATACTGGTGATGCTTAGATTGTTGTATGTGCATATGAAAGTTATCGAGTTACGCACAGGAATACGCTCCAGGAACTCCTCCACGTTGTCCATCATGTAGTTGAAGTCAAGTCCATTACGTATGTACTCTGCTTTTTTGCCCCATGCATCTACGCTGACGAACTGCATCAGATGTTCCACTTTCTCATCCATGCATATGTTCTTGGCCATGTTGAAGTACTTGTCTTTCAGCTTCTTGTCTGCGGGACACATGTTTGATGTCACATTTAGATGTAGATCCTTCTTGGGATGGTCCATTATGTACTGGAACACCTTGTACGTGTTGACATCCATCATGGGTTCTCCGCCCGTCATACGGAAGTGCTTTAAATTCTTGTACAGCGTGGGCCACCATTTCCAGAAAGCAGTCACGTAAGGATTGTCCTCCCTGTTGGGTATGGGTTTGCGTCTTCCCTGGAAGTGTTCTGGTGCATTGTGGGGAGGAGATGTGGGATATTGGCCATACCTGTCAATCTCCTTGCCCCACGTTGTTGAGAACTGTGGAGAACAGTAACTACACTTTAGATTACAAGCATTGTTAAAGTTGACTTCCACATACCTCGGTGTCCAATGTTCGTCTATTGGATTCTTTCTGATGTCTTCGAAGTCCTGCATGGCCCATGGTTCACCGGACCTGTAGTGCCTGTCTGACATCTCCCCGGTCTTCTCCATGTTCCAGCAGTATGAACAACCCTCGGGTTGTTCGCCTTCGAGCATCTGTTGTCGTTGATTCAGTTTCTCTTGTGTGTTGTGCAGTGCCGCGGGATTCAGCTTGACTGCGTCTGCGTCCATCTTGTGCAGTGGTGGATGGTAGCATGAGTTTGTCAGTCCCGTGGGTAGATGCAGTGATGTCTGATTCCACTTGGCCAGGCACATAGTAGGTGATACCGTGGCCAGCTTCTCTTTTGCCTTCAGTGCGTCCTGTTTGTAATCACTAGTACTCACGATCTTGTACTCCCCTGTTCCTGTGTTGTGGCATCACGAACCTGTAGAACCTGCTGTCTGCCTCGTCCATTTCAGCAATAGGTATGTCTATCTGCTGTCTTAGACTGTTGCCGAACATTTGTAATTCCTCGTCCATGCTTTCTGTTGTTATTGATTCGTAATAACTTTTCATTTCATCCAAATCGCTGATCTTGAAAAGGTCGTTGTTGTCTTCTATCACGGTATAAAAACAACCCATCCGTGCACCTAGCATGGCATACTTCCCATGGTCAACATCTGCACCTATCGAACACCACGTGCTGAGTATCTGTAAGTTGTTTTTCCAGATAGATTTAAAATCCCCCGCAGGTATTGGTTTGCCTTTTTCCGTGCTCATCTTGACACCTTCCCTGTAACCTGCTATGAAGGCCTGTTGTGCAGTTGCATTGATGACTGTTGTCGAATAACAGTTGTGTAGATTTTCATGAGGCATCCCCCAACAGAAATCCATTCTGTTTTCTTCTGTTTCTGCATTCTCGTGTGTCTTCATGTTTAGGCAGGTTTCTTTGTTCCATCCAACAAGTCCACCGTTTCCGTACACCAACCCGTTGACGTTGTTCTTGGCCCTCCATCTGTGTACTGCTTTTTCATTTGTCTTTGTCCAGTCCAGTGTTTGCAACAGGAAACTTTCATCTATGATGTTGTCCCCATCCACGCTTATGAAGAAATCTGTCTCTGCTGTCTCGGCCGCGGCCTTGTGTGCTGAATCGAATCCCTTCACACCGTCCACACGTTTTGCCCATGGCACCTTGTTCTTGAGGTCTGCCCAATTCTCTTCCCGATTGGGTTCAGCATAACTGATGTACACGAAATCTAGATCACTTACTCTGATTCTGTCTGCCATGTGTACCCCTCCTCTGCTATTCTTTCTAACCAGAAAGGATCACCGTTGTGGAAATGACCGCCCGTTTTATCTTTTTTAAGAGTGGGCAATCTACGTTTTGCTTTTTTTTCCACAGGTTTTGGAATTATTTTATCCCCATCTAATATAAATGCATCTTCACCGTTCGTAGCTTTTAAGATTTCTAATTTTTTTTCGAGACTGACTTCGATGGTCTTTCCCTGTATAGTCACAGTGTGTATTTTCTTTTTAACAGGTGGTAGATTAGCTAGTGCTTTCAAAAGTTCGTTCACTTAATTCTCCTATCATTTTCTTGTTGTGGTAGTGTACTATCCTCTGCTGTCTGTGTCCACCCATGTACAGCTTGTTTCCGATCTTCATGGAATTCAGATAGTTGTCATTTTCGAATCTCTTGCCTATTTTGTTTATGTGCTGTTTGTTGTGCATGAACTTGAACCACTCATACTCTACCTTGTCCTGCTGTAAAGGATCCTGTATCTTGTTGGCCAGGGCATACACCACGTCTGTTGTTGGTTGCTCATCATGACAGTCCACTAGAACTGTTTCTTTGACTTGTTTCCAGTTTTTTGTAATTGTCTCACATAAGTCATAGAAATGTTTTGCTTTTGTGCTCTTCCTGAAGTAGTGCAAACCGTCATACACATCGGGAAGATCATTCCTTGCAAATAGCTTCCTATAGAAACTGTGTTTTATCACTTCGTCCTGATAGTTCCTGCAATGGTATGAGAACACTTGATCATGTTGCCATAGATAGTTCCACCACCAGTCAGTGTTCTGTGTGAATAACATATCGGCTGTGAGTTTTATGGTGTGCGTGAATGGTGTGTAGTGGAATACTTTGTATTCGTTATTCAGTTTCCATTCCTGATCTGCACTGTCATCTTGCTTCAATACCTTAACAAAATCAAACAGTCCGTCCTTGACCGGTTTGTCTGTTATCACACATACTTTGTTGTGCTTGTTAAATTTCTTTATGCTTTTGGCCAGTTCTCTGCTGAGCTCTATGTAATCTGTCGTTGAGTTGTTCAGTGCGAACCACACATATCCCCTATCCATTGCACCACTCCTTGTCCATCACATGTACATCCTGCCCTGTGGTGAAATTTACGTCATTATTGTACTTGAACACAATGCCGTCCCCGTCACTGTCTATCACATCCACACTGTCCGCCAACATGGTCATGGGTGTGGGTATGCGGTTTCCCAGATTCAATTGATGCAGTGCTATTGCGAAAGCATAATCGTTCCTGTAATTAATATATTTTATTCTGTACAGGTTCCTGTAGTGTGAATAATATTCCTGTATGTGTTTTATCATATCAAATATCGCACAGGTGTTTGCAGTCTTCTTGAAAAGTGTCACTGTTGCCCATACCAAGGGAAGTGTGCTTTCGTCCCTGCCCAAGATCATGTTTTTGCCTGTTAGGTCATGCACCCGGTCGTGCAACATCATGTCGAACTCTGTGTTTGCCAATTCTAAAAGTGTAGAAGAGAATACAAAATAGTCACAGTCCATCAGTATGGTTGTGTCGTAGGGCGAATGTTCATATGCCAAGGCACGTTCCTTGTTGTACCATGCCACACTTTTTCCCCTGTAAGGTCTTGTGTTGGTAGTGCTGTTTTCTACCAACTTGTAGTTAATCATTCCCAGTGGCTTAAACTTTTTGAAAGTTTCTAAATTGGTTACTATTGTTATTTCTAGTTTTAAGTACTTCCGTATCTGTTCCACACAACGTTCAGCCAAACGGTGATAGTTTAATTCAGGTGTGTCAAAACAGTACATCAGTACACCGGTTGTCATTATTTTCTCTTTTTTGCGAGATCTTGGTGTAGCTGTTGATAGCTGTTCAATGTTTCCTGGTTTCTTTCTATTAATTTGTTTAGGAAATCATTCGGATCCTTGACGTGACAAGGATTATCATTAACATCTAACACATAGAAATCTTTGCTGTGTTGTTTAAGTGTGCTTACTAGATTTATGGTGTTAGCATCTGCCATGAACAGCCTTTCGTTGTAGGCCATCAGCTGTCTTGAACGCAGTTTCTCCAGTGCATTCTTCTTAGCCTGTGCTACCTCGAAGTTTAGGTCCGAGTGTTTCTTAATATTGCCAATATCCATAACTCAATTATACAATTAATTATTGGTAAAATCAATACCTAAAAAATTTTATTACTTGATTAGATGCTTGTTTGTGAGGGTGCTGATACCAGTTACTAGTAGCACACCACGTGGTTGATCACCCGAGTGAACCAGACTGTGTACGAAGTCCTTGTTGTTTATGAATACTGGTTTGCTGACGTCTATCATTCCTGCATTCTTGAATTTGAACTTTACCTTTTTATGATCTCCCGATATACGTAACCATAACTGTGAAGGTCCGTCAATTATGTACTTGCCAGTGAAGTACGTGCAATCATCCCTGTGTATGGGTATCACTGACTTGGGATCTAATTCAACATAGGTCATCTGTAGGACTTCTACAAATCCAACCTGTTGCATGACCATTCTCAAATTTTTATTTTTTATTTCATCAACCTTCATGGTTGGCAGTCCAGGATTCTTTTTCCACGACTTACACTTCCCTTGACCGGTAAACTTCTCATCTATGAATTGTAGATCTTCATCTAGATCCTTGTCTGCATCTATCTCCGGTAACGGATCCCCGTCGTACTCGATGTATGGAAGTTTAACATAATCACTTTCCATGAACCAGAAAGGTCCATCTCCCTTTGCAAAGAACCTCTTTATGTGATCGGGCACGAAGTCACCCTCCACTTTCTCGTTCCAGCTCACCGTGTGCATGTACTTCTTGGATAGGTTCTTGAACCTCAGTAGGTCATCCTGTGCTATGCACTCTGACACCCTGTCGAACACTTCTTCTATGTTACCGTTCAGCCATATCTCGAATCCTTTCTCGGTCTTCTGTCCGGAGTTTATGAAATATTTTAGATCGGCACCACCTATTTCTATCTTGATGAGATCTTTTCTAGACAGGGGTATTGTTATCCTGTGCCATCCAGGTGCTAGATCAAATATCAAACCACGTATTACAGTTTCGCCGTTGAGATCTTGACATTCTATCTGTACATCAGTCTTGGTGTGTATGTGTACTTGCATGTGCAATATTTAATTGCATGTACAGTTGGCTGGAAATTATTATGCTGTGGTATTACTTGTTTCAGCACTGCCTGACAGTGTGTATACTGGATCTAATCCCTGTGCTGTCGTTGGTAATATCAGCTTGGTTGCGAAGTCTGTGACACCAATGAAGTTCTCGAACTGATCAACACTTGATACATTACCATCAGTGTAAAGTATGTCTCCACTGTCCGCATCTGTCAAACTCATCTTTATCGTGACGTTTGTCGTTGAACCTGCTGTGGCATTGCCCTTGATCTCGCCCTTCAAGGTCATTGAAGTGTATGTGCCGTTGGCCTGAGTCAGTAGGAACACTGTCTGGTATGATGTCGTCACGTCCTGGAATCCAATCGCAAGACCATCTGTCGTCAGTGTCTCTGTTGTTCCTGATCTTGTTGAAGCAATAGAGGCTATGTCGAAGTCGCCCATCGCAGTGATCATCTCATCGACTGAATCGTCCTTGGACGTTGCCGAACTGCCACCATTTGCTACCCTTGTAAGGTTTACCCTGATCTTGCCACCTGCGTTGAAGAAGAATCTCATGTTGTTGGCATTCGCGAATGTCACTGTGTGTTCCACTATGTGTGATCCTGCGAATCTTCCACTTGCCCTTGAACTCTGCAGTTCTGAACCTACTGAGATTGCCGTTGCATTGACGCTACCACCTGCAACCGAAGCCGCCAGTGTCGCAAGGTCTGCCACCACCGCTGATTTGATAGCGATAGTGTCTCCTGCCGTTACTGCCGTTCTGGCCGTCATGGTGTCGTTGGTATGATTTGCTATGCTGTCTAATCCTGCTAATAATGAATTCCATTGTGCGGCCGCAACTGTTGTCGTGCCTCCGGCTACCGTTGGTATCGCCGGTTGTCCCAATCCGTAAACCGTCGCACCTGTGCCTGCGAAGTGATTAAACCCATAAGGGTCACTCGAACTGGCCACGAATACATTAAATTCGTCGTCTAAAATTGTTTCACCTGCTACATATCCCATAAATCTATTTAACTCCTACTACACACTCTGTGAGTGCTGTTTCTTCGTTATATTTATCCTTGAGCAATCTACCTAGGGTGTTGAAACTGGTCGCTTCGCCTGGCTGTGCTACACGTGCCGTTCCGTAGCTTCCTGATACAATACGATCACCTGCTGATCCTTTGCCTGTAATCTTAACAGGAACCCGTCCTTTCAGTGCTATCGCTGGGTGTGTGTCGTTGTTGCCTGCTTCTGAATTCATCAAGTATGCTGGGGCATCTGAGACAACACCGAAAACTGCATCAGATTTGTCATCCATGCATTTCGTTATCTCTTCGTTTCCTCCCAGGCTCACTACTTCTCCAGTTTCTAATGGAGTATCTGTGGCATATCGTTCTGCCAAGTCAGCGTACTGTGCCGCTGTCGCTGTTGCGTGTACAACGTTGGCCCTGATGTCTACCAGTGTCGCGGCCGATAACTCTTCGCCTCCGCCTGATTTGAATGCTGTCCAGGCTCCGCCCGCGTTACCATGTATCGTTGTTCCGTCATCTGCGAAGGTCTCGTCCCACACCCAGTACAGGTCCTGCTCTGTTGCCGATGAGGTCTCTCCCCTGTTCACTTTTAAACCTGTGAAGTTGGGCATACCTGCGTTGTTGGATATGTTCCTGTTCAGTTCTATGATGTTGTCTTCCACTGAAAGTGTTGTTGTGTTGAATGTCGTGTGTGTGCCGTCGACCGTTAAGTTTCCTTTCACCCTCAGGTCACCCACTGTCGGTAGGTCCAGTAGTCCTGTTGATCCGTCCATGGTCATCATCGTGGTTGTTGTCCCGGCATCGTTGACTGTGAATATTATGTCCTTGTTCTGTGCTGTGTTGGCGATGGTCAGGTTGTCACCTGATAGACTCATAGTTACATCTGATCCTCCACCTAGAATTAATCCTGTGTCATTCAGTATACTGAACGAACTGTTTGTGGAATCGTTTTGGTCTGATCTCAGATAGTTGACCGCCGCAACTCCGCCCAGTGAGTCTGCGTTCGTTGCCGTTCCCCTGAATTTGGCACTTGCCACTGACGTTGATAGTTGTATGCCCTGTGCCACACTTGAGAAACCTGCACTTACCAGTGCCGTCGCATTGGTTTCTGTTGAGCTTGGTGTGAATGCCACGTTCGATACCACGCCTACCACCGCATCGTTGGCAACCAGTTTCAAGTATGATTGGTTGACTCCTGTGTTGTCTGATGCAATTTCTGAGACTACCTGTGTAACACCAGACCCAGCAACTGTTGTTGGTCCGATCAGTGTCCATGCTGTGCCATTGTACACATACAACTGTGTGTTTGCTGTGTCAAACCATGTGTCACCTAAAACTGCGTTGGTTGGTTGTGATGTTGAATTTGTTGGACCGCCGGCTGGTTTGAATTTCGTTCCGTCGTACACGTTTAATATTTTGTTTGTCTGATCAAACCAAAGTTGACCTTGAATTTTATTTGATGGTGCCGATGTGTTGCTGAAGTTCTCCAATAACTTGATTAGGTTCTCATTCAGTTTCTCCCCGAACCCCGCATAACCTTTTCCGATCAGTGTAAGATCAGTTGTGGCCACATCAATTGTGCCGTCCGCTAGTGTGACCAACAAGGTCCCAAATGTGTTGTTAATCTTGTATGCCATGCTCTAGTTGTTTGACTCGTTATCCCTGACTTCTGTTAGGAAACTAACATCTCCCACTAATTTGATCAAGATGGACGCCAATTCCGGGGTAAGCTGTTGATCTATTTTTGTTTGCTCTTCCGCCGTCCATGTCAACTCGTAGTTGCTGTTGATGTAATCTGCTACTTCTTCTTTTGTTGCCATTTAAATGTACTCCTTATGCTTATTTATTATGTTCTTCTATCTGCTCATCGTCTGATATCCAGGTTAAATCCTTGGAATACGATCCATCCAGGTCCCTCAGGAAAGTCTTGACGTTGCTCTCCGTAAGCACCATATCGTGGTATTTTTGATACCTTTTGTGCAGTGCTGGTTCCTTCGTGGCTGTGTACACCAACTGCATACCCCTATCCTTTGCCAGCCCCATTATGCCGTCGATACACAATTTCAAACATTTATGTACATTCCTCGGTTCTGCTGTCTTGTCTGTGACTATCCATTCCATGAAAGCGAACTGTGTTCCCTCTCCTATGTACAGTCCGCCTGCACACACAGGCTTTCCGTCCACTTCTACTATTATACCTGCAGGTGGTAGACATTCTTTTGGCACAGTGCCAAACTCCCACTGTGTCCACCATCGGACCAGTGTGTCATAATCCCGGTCTCTGTCCCACGCCCTAACTAACATTTTTTTGCATCACTATCTTGTTGACATTGAATGTTGACTCAAAACAGTAACGCACTGCTTCTGCAACTTCGTCTGCTTTTAATTTTGGTAGATCTTCCCATAATCCTTTTGTCATGTCTGTGTCCACTACATCTGGACAGACATCATAAACAGATAGGGGCTTGTTCATTAGTTCTTGTTGTAATTGTTCTATGTATTGGATCAAAGTTTTTTTATTCTTGCAGTATTCCACATATTCAGGATCCAACAACTCTTCATCTTCTCCCACAGGTGTGCCTGATGTGCTTGTGATCACTACGACTTTCTTGTTCTCGAAAACGAATTTGCCGTATATTCTTTTCAACAAGGTCATTTGCCCTCTGCCAACATACGCATTGAGTACGATCAATTGGCATTCATCCAACTGTTCCATTATCTCTATCTGACTACATTGTAGATCGTAACCGTTGCTACTGCTCAAGCCAACGACTGTGTAATTCTTTTTTCGATACAGGTCTGCTATGGCCTTACCTATCCCTCTGGTGTGCCCTATGATCGCGATCTTATTTTTGTTTCCTTGATTCATACACATCTGCTAGATTCTCCAAACCCTCAAACTCATCATTGTAGTGTTGGTAATAAGCTTCAAACTTCTCTTTAGTGTATAGTGATTCTTTGTAAAAGTCAATTAATAATGTGGTTCTTTCGCCTGGATTGTTGTTGTATCCGTTGTGCAGTTGTAGGTCTGGTTGGAAGACGAATGCATCTCCAGATTTCCAAATGTGTAGTGCTTTTTTCTTGGTCTCTATGTCCATGTAGTACATTCCACTGTCTGTTCCGCCACCGGCATCTATGCACAGCTGATATCTCCAGCCGCCTTCACTGTCCTTGTGATTTCCAATTTTCGTGTTTGGTCCTACTGTCATGAAAGCAACATTGGTCTTGTATGGGAATTTCCTGAGGATACTGTACAGCATGGGATAATCATTAAATTCTTGACCCTCGTATGTGCCTGAGCTTATGCCCAACGCTTTCCATTCACCCTGCACGTAATCTCCTTCACGCTCTGTGTCGCCTGGGTAGAACTTGTCCTTGTCCGTGTAATCTTTTGGGTCTCCCCTGACGCTGTTGGAAAAGTCCTCTGGATTTAGGAATATTTTATCAGGTTGTGATTTGAATTCGTGTGCTATTTCCTCGAAATGCTTTTCTAACTGTAGGAAACATTCACCCTGTTGTCCGTAGTAAAAACTCTTATCTATCATTGTTCAGTATTGTAACATCATCGACTCGTGTCTGTCTATCATGATCTTGCCAAATACCAAAAAATTTCTCACCAATAGACAGTAACTTTTGTTTCTCGTCTACCTCAAAGTAGTCAGTAAACTCGATACCGTTGATGATGATTCTTCTAAGTTCAGAACCAAATACGTAAACTATGTGTTCGTCGTCACCTAGTGATTTACCATGCTTACTGTCTGATACCCTTGTCCATGTGCCATCTTCTTTGACCATGTGTGTTCCTGAAACTTTGATTCCCTTGTACTCAAACAGATCATCGATCAAGAACTTACCTGTTGCGAACACAAATCCACCAACTGCAACTTCGTCTCTGATGTCTACCTGTTCTACTGCTTTGAAAGAACCATCTGCCATCGTGATCATTGTTCCTGCTATGAAACAACCACCCCCACCACTTGGTCCTGATCCTCCTGATCCTGAAGTAGCACCACCGGAAGAATTACCAAATCCGGCCGCTGTTTCAACAATGTTGATTCCTGAGTTGAATAGTGCTTTCCATGTTCCTGCTACTTTAACATAAGAGGCCGTTATCACCTTCCATGTTCCTGATACTTTAACGTAAGCGGCATTTATCTTCTTCCATGTTCCTGCTACTTTAATGTTTCCCTGTACTCCTACAGTGAATACAATAACTGCTTTTCCATCTGCTCCTGAGCCCGATCCAGTTCCTCCCACTGCAACTCCTGACGTGTAATTAGCTTCCCCTGTTCCGCCTGGTGTAACACCTGAACCATCTGAACTCGATCCTCCTGATGGTACTAGGTTCGATCCTGCTCTACCGCCGGTACCTCCACTATCATTAGATCCACCGTTTCCACCTGTACCGCCATCGACTCCTCCGCCTCCAGCTCCTCCACCACCACCGTCTCCGGAGTGACCTGCACCGTTTTCTCCCAGTGTACCTGGTGATCTAGCTGTTGCTGTATTTGTGGCGACTCCTGCACTTCCGTTGGAACTGTTACCCGCTCCACCGCCGCCTCCACCGCCGCCTGCTATCGCGACTGCTGTGCCATCTATGAATAATGTCGTGGCTCCACCACCACCTCCTCCTGATCCCGAAGATCCATTTGGACCTGAAGATCCACCCTGTCCACCTGAAAAATCTGTTTTACTTTTTCCGTTTGTTCCACCTGTCGCATTTGCCCCCTGATATCCACCTGCTCCGCCGCCACCAACTGCTACCTCAAGGGTGTCGTTGATATTGGATGTTACTGAATAACTTGTTTTTTTGACATGATGCCCAGCCGCTCCTGTGCCACCGCCACCACCTGCGTCTGAACCACCGCCACCACCTGCTCCACCCCAAAGATAGATGTCTATCGATGTTGTTCCAGGTGGTATGGTTGTTTGATTTATTGTTCCTGTGTGGTTGAACGTCTTGACTACTGCTACCATGGGATTAAGCCTCCCTTACAAAATAGAAGTCTCCGTCGACGCCATCTGAATCCGAAGGATCCGTGGTTGCTACTTGCTTAAATCTGTTGACAAAAGTTACTACTTGTCCTGTAGTCGGTACGCTCACGCTTGAAGTAGATGTTATTGCTGATCCTACTGCCGCCAAATTGACATTTGTCACTGTCACCAGTCCTGCCGCTGTTGTTTTTAAAACTGCTTCTTTGGTTGCGTTACCGTCTACTACCGCATCTGCTAATCTTATGACCTGTGAATATGATTGTCCGTGTCCTGCACTCCAGAAATTTTCAGACACGTCATAGAACAATCTAGCGTCGTCTGTGTCGCCAGTCTCGACTATAAGTCCTGCGTCTGCTTCTGAACCACCTGCGTTCACTTTAAGGAAAGTGTCGGAGTGTTCTACTATGTTGGATGATGTGTAGTTGTACGCACCACTCACGTTTAAATTTCCTACTATTGTAAGATCACCGGTGATGTCTACGCCGCCAGTTGCACCTGTCAATTGTAAAGGTGTTTTTGTTGTACCATCATCGTTTACTGTGAATTTTAAATCCTTGTCTTCTGAAGTCTGTGCTATCGTGACGTCGTTACTTGCAACTGTCACTGTCAATTCCTGTGATCCACCAACTATCAATCCTGCATTTGCATCTATTGTTATTGCACCTGTTGTGGTATCTGCCACATCTGATCTCAAGAAGTTTCCACCTGCAATTACTGTGCTCGAATTATTTGATGTTCCTGATACGAGGATCTGTGAAGCTTGTGTGCTTGTTCCATCGAACACTGCTCCCAGTGTTGAGTTAAGTGTGAATCCTGCCTTGACTGCCGCGAAACCTGTCTGTGTCACACTTGGTGTGAAATCTTCTTTTGAAAGTATCGCTACTCTTGTGTTTCCTGCGTACATAGAAGATACAACCTTGTTCCCGCCTGCACTAGCTAGTGTCTCTATCTTCCAACCTGACAGTGTCTGTCCTGCTGTGTAGACCGGTCCTACTAGTTGGAATGCTGATCCTGTATGGACGTAAAGTTGATCGTTGTCTGAATCATGCCAAAGGTCACCGGCCGATGGTGTGGTCGGTGCTGAATTTTGTGATTTTGCACCTGCCGATGGTTTGAAACTTGTTCCATCATAAACTTTCAATTGTGCTGTTGACGTGTCAAACCATAACTCACCTTTCAAAGGTGCTGATGGGGCCGACGTTGATGCTGAATTCTCTAGCAGTTTAACAAGGTTCTCATTTAGACCCTCACCAAACCCTGAAAAGCTCTTTCCGAAAAGCTGTACTGAAGTTGTGTTATCTACTGTACCATCCGTAATGGTAGTGATTGCTGTCCCGTCTGTTCTGTTAATTGTGTATGCCATTTGCTTGTATTTATTGTCTTCCGGCCACAATATTAATTGTGCCTATTTCGATTGAATTGTATTCTTCCAGTGCTTTTCCTATCACTGTTCCCATGGAAGGATTTGTTCCTTTCCTAGCCACACCTGGGTGTTGTGAATGTGTAACCAACATATCGCCTTTGCTAATTTGTCCTACTACTTTACATGGTACTTTACCTTGCAACGCAACTGCTTGTCCTGTTGCTTCGCTATTCATTAAGTATGCTGGATTTTCTGAGATAACTCCTGCTACCCTTGGATCTGCACCCATTGTAGACATTGTAATTTCTTTATCACCGCCAAATATAACAACTGTGCCCACTTCGTACTCCAAATCAGATTCGTATATCTCAGCCAAGTCAGCGTATTGTGCCGATGTTGCTTTGGCATGTACTGTGTTGTAACCAAGAGAGCTACTTCCTATGTCATATGTGTCACCATTGTCTGGTAGTATTGCTTTTGTTATTAGTGTTCCCGATAGTGTTGTTGCACCCAGACTGCTGGCACCTGACCCTGTAATGTTTCCTGTCACGTTTCCTGTGACTGCACCGGTCAGTGGTCCTACGAATGCTGTCGCTGTCGTTGTTCCTGCCACTTGTAATGTCGAGCTCGGTGTGGTTGTTCCGATACCCACTCTTGATGCGGATCCGTCCAACGTCATTAACGTGGTTGTTACACCTCCGTCGTTCATTTTGAATGTTATGTCTGTGTCTACTATCACATTTGAAACAATTACCCCTGTGGAGTCCACTGTTATTGATAGGTCACTGTCCGCACCTACAGTCATACCAGAGTCTGTAATTATTCCTAGCGTTCCGGCAGTTGTGTCGTTTGAATCTGATCTCAGATAGTTGGCCGCCGCAACTCCGCCCAGTGCGTCTGAGTCCGTGGCCGTTCCTGCAAATTTTGTACCTGATATCGCCGTGGTCAGTGTTATACCTTTCTTGATCGTTGCAAATCCTGAAAGAGTGGCCTTTGGGGTGAACTCGTCTTCTGATATTATTGCGATAAGGTTACCGTCATTGAACCACTTGGTTATGTTCTGTGATGCATCCGATGAATCAATTATTACATCGTACGTGAATCCGTTTGTGGTACCCGTAGAACTTGGTGGTCCTACTAGTATCGAAGTTGCTCCGTTGTAGTAGTACATCTGCCCTGTGTCTGAGTCTATCCATATATCTCCCTGTGCAGGGGCCGTGGGTTCCGATGATTGGTACGGGACGTTTCCGCCCGACGGTACGAATACTGTTCCTGAATATACCTTTAGCCTGCTCGTTGCACTGTCATACCAAAGTTGTCCCTGTACGGGTTTAGTAGGTGCTGTCGTGTTTGCGAAGTTCTCCATCAGGTGTAGGAAGTTCTCTGCGATCACCTCTCCGTAACCTGCATACCCTTTACCTATGAACGAAAGATCAGTCTGGGTGTTTACAACACCATCCTGCACCGTGTACTGGTTTGGTGATGCTGAGCTGTTTGACTTGTTTACAGTGTACGACATCTATTAGTATCCTGTGTTACCACCTGAAGTCGTTCCACTCACTGTGTTTGAAGTTGACAGTGCAGTCGAGCTTGTTTCGGTGAATGTTGTTAAACTCTGAATCCTTAAAGTGTAATCAATTTGTATCAACCTGTTTAGAGATTTCTGTACTGGATGGAATACAACGTGTGTCAACAGTTTGTTCGTTGATCCGTTCTCTGTCCCTTCCCATGATTTCAGTCCTAATTCATCAAACACATAATCGCCATTGAAATCTGTTGTGTTGTCAAACGCGGCCTGTCCTGTGGGCTCACCATAATCCAATGTGCAAGTCACAACAATGTCGGTGTACTTGTTACCTGCCGTGTGTCTCACTTCCATCTTGTTCCTCGTGGTGTCCTTGTTCGTACCAGAATTATCATCTACTACTTTATAATATGTTTGGTTGTACAAAGTTGCATTTGTACCTGTTGAGTTTGGTGTAAGATATGTGATTATACCTGTGGGATCAACACTTGTTCCGCCATTACCTAATGCCATCTCATGCACAAAGCCTGTTGTCTTGTTTGCCAGCGAATTGGCCAATGCCTGAGACATGTTCTCGTAGTGTATTGCGTTTCTTTTATCAACGATCACTTCACCCGTTTCTGGATCAAAGATCTTGATGTGTCCTGTCATCATAACACCTGTGTTATCCTGGGGTTTTTTGTTCTCTTCTTTATGCTCGTTTTGTTTATTGTTCTCTGTCATCTAGTGTATTTATTCAAGTGCATTTGTTGGTTATTTTATAGTTTCATCAAGATGTTTTTGACCCATAACCTCTCCTTGCCAATCTGCACCTACATGTGTTGGTTTTACGCCATTTAGCCAATGTTGAATTGAAATAAAAGCACCACCATTTTTAGATGCAACTCCTCCATGCCAATCATTAGGTTTTACTCTTATAGTTTGATATTGATGTTTTGGTATTCCTTGATGTTGTTCTAAAGCCATTTCATCATTTATTACAGTTTGATCAGAATGATTAAAATTCATTCCATATAAAAATAGTTCATAACTGTCTACGTTAGGGTGTTTATGTCTTGGGATAAAACAGTTAGGTACGCAAATAAATAATTGTATTTGAAATTGACCTTTTCTATATATGACCAGTCCAGTTATATCCTCAACAAACATCAAAGGTTCGTTAAAAGGTACTTGAATTTTATTATTAATTAAACCCTTGATGTAATAATCTTTAAACTCTGTTAACACATCTTTATTTTGGTTTTCCGTTTCCTGTGTCATCTAGTGTACTTATTCAGGTGAGTTTGTTGGCTCGTCGGCTATGAATTTAGCCTGTTGAGTGGTCGAAGCTTGTAAGCCCTTACCGTCACTAGGATTACTGCCTAATGTTGTATACCAAACCTGTCCTTTCTTGTGTAAGATTTTAACCTGTGTGCTGTCAGCTGGAACAGTGCTTAGAGTCACTGTCGTAGTAGATCCGTCCACAGAATAGTTAATAGTTGATCCGTCCTCGCTAGTGAGCAACAATCGTTGGCCACCAATGAATATGTCTAACTCACTAGCGGAAGCCGGTATCTGTGATAGTGCAAACGCAACAGTACTGCCATCACCTGTGAAGGTATTGGTGTACACTGTGTCCGCATAAGGGATGGTTTGAGTTCCTGACGCATCTACCACTTCTGCGCCTGAACCATGCTCCTTAATTCCTGTACCAAGCGTACCTCTTTTCAACTGTCCTAAAATATTTCCAGTTTTAGTGAAGTACTCTATTCTCTCCTTGTCTATGAAGATCACACCCGGCATGTTGTTTGATGCAACAGGTGTTGGTAAAATTGTTCCGTCGTTGACCGTGATCGTCTGCGATCCCTCTACTATGTCGTTTATTACCTGTGTCGTTGACGTTTTGCTGATACGCTTGTAGAAAGTCCTATTAAGCATATCTTTGAATATCCTAAATCCTGTGCCACCAATCGCTGTATCAAGTGCGAAGTACATCACATCTAGTCTGTCTGACGATGTTATTGTCTTGTTCACTACTGTGATCACGTTGCCGCTCAGTGTGTAGTCATAACCTTGTGTCAGTTGTACTCCATTCAACCAGACATAAGTGTACGTGGCGTTCAGTGGAGTAAATCTCAAATGGAACGTGTTGCTTGATTGTCCTTCTAGCACTTCTCTTCTTAGTTTCATTCCAAGTGCGTTGTTGAATGTTGTCACTGATATCACATCGTTAGTGGACAGTGGCTGGCCATTTGATGCCAACTGTGTTTGGTTTAATATTATGTCTGACCCTACGTTGTAGTAATGGTAATCCGCCAATGTTGTTATAGCAACTACATCCGTGCTTGCCGGGGCGGTGATAAAATTCACCCTGTCCGGTGATCCTGCCGAGTCCGTGGTCGTCGTAGTTGTGTCAGTCGTTGTTGACGATACATCTGTCGTGTGTACTCCATTTCCTAGATCTACTGTGTAGTGGGTGTTCAGTATCTGCTCTACTCCGTTCACGTGTATCTGTATCTGCGAAGTACTCGTGATGACCTTGACTGGATCTATCGTTGAATCTTCTCCCAGAGGTAGATCCTCTTCTATGTCCGTTGTGGTTGCAGTTGTGTCCGCTGAATTTGTTGTTGTGTCTGCCGTTACTTGTAGGCTTCCTAGGCCTGACAATGGATTAAAATCAAATCCAACAGTCGTTCCGTCTCCCATGTAGTAACTAACATCTGGTCCTCTCAGTACTTTTCCGTTTGCCTCGACGATTGTCAAACCTGATAGTGGACCTATCGATCCAGGTGGATAAGTTAGAGTGTATCTGTCTGTGCTACCATCATATGTGATCGCTTGGTTCCTGATGCTCGCAAAACTTCTTGTCGAGCTGGATGACTTGTTGAAGCCAGCTATCTGAATGAATGAATTTGCTGTCGGTGCCGTGTTGAATGTCACCGTGATCGTGTTCGCAGTTGTCGTGGTCGAGAAAGCTGTTGTAGGTACACCATCTACTGTTATGTACATGTCAGACACAGTTGAATCTAAATTAAATTCACCCCTCGTCGATGTAGTGAACGTGACTGTGCTTCCGTCTCCTGTGTATTGGTCTAGCACCCTGTAATTCTCTCCGCTTATTGCAAAAACTTTTGTTGACACGACTGAATACTCTGCAGGTGCAGTACCAAATGTGATTGTTTTATTAGCGACATCAATTGTGTAGTCTGTTGTTAATTTTTTAACCACACCGTTCACTGAAACTGTTACTGATCCCAGTGTTCCTGGATAATCACCGATGCTGAATGTTGTCGTGGAACCTTCAACTCTGTGATTCTTCTCAGATATAAATGGTACTCCCGATTCTGGAGATGTGTAAACTTTTATGTCCAGTGTGTCAAAAAGCTGTCCTGGGACTGTCTCTTCCGGTGCGTAGCTGGTGTCTGGTGATATGAAATCATCACCTTCCATTATGATGTCACTTGGTGCGTGTCCTAGTGCTGACCTGAATAATCCGCCCTGTACTATGGAGTCGAGTGTCCTGTCATCTGTTGGGGTCAACACACCGTCGTCATCGAACGGTATGAACTCCACTAGTACACCTGCGTCTGGTATAGCAGTTAAAGTAAATGCTGTTGTTGTCCCATCACCTCTGAATATGTCGTTTAATTTTTGCCTCGAGCTGTCACCAGCAGTTATATAGACCTGATACACATCACTAGTGGCCGGTGCTGGAGTGATAGTAAATGTTGCTGTCAGTCCATCGGCACTAAAGGCTTTTATCCTAGATTCACCATACGTGTCCCAAGGGAAATTATACCAACCTTCCTTGTCCCATCCTTGTCCCTGTGAGTATAATAAACCTGTGACCATTGTTCCACCGTAGTCAACTCCTGACATCACTTGTGAAAGTTCATTGCCTGCCATTCCCGATCCTGGTGTGTAGAAACCTTTGGTCCTGTCCGCGGCCGTTAATCCTGTTTCATCACCGTACACTTTGTACACATTGCCGATGTTGTCATCGAACACTGTGGTTGCTGTGAAGGCATTTGTTACCTTGTAAAGTTGGTTTTTATATCTAAGTAGATCATTGTACGCATAGCTAGTCAATGCCGTCCAATCGACCACTCTCGATGTGCTAGAAACCCTATCAAATTTTATTGTTGTGTTTATGTCCCTAACAAGATCGTTGCTAAGGTTCGTGTATGCTATAGCAGTGTCAGATGGTGTTGATCCATCAGATGCACCTCCGGTTAATACTACCATAGGTGTTAAAATGTAGTTTGCACCAGCACTTGTTACAGTTATTTTTGTTACTGTGCCACTAACAACAGTTGCCGTGGCAGTCGCCGCAGTAGTAGCCGGTGTTGTGTACATCTTGTATGCACCGGATATTGTTGACTGTGCATGATTAGAAATTTGACTGTCTGGCATATAGAACGTTCCTGTGTACCCATCAAATGTGTGAGAGTGTGATGTACCAGATCCGCCATTTTGCGAGTCCCAAATGTTAGATTGTTTAAGACTAGTGAACAATGGATAGTAGTAACCGTAACTGCCCGAAGACGCTCCACTCGAACTTGTTGCCAGTATCTGGAAAGGTCCTGTGGAACCTACTGTTCCTCCCACTATCGTGACTGTCGGGGCTGTGGTGTAGCCGGATCCACCTTTGCTGACTGTTATAGATGAAACGTATTTCTTGTGGTAGTCATTCCACATCTGCCAAGGATATTGAGTAAGTTTATCAGTATCGGAATCAACATTCAAAGATCTGATCTTGCCTGTCGTCGCATCATAGAATGTTGGATTGTCGAAGTCGGTGAACAAGCCGTCCTGTGTCTCTGCACCTGTGTGCCCCAATCTGTATTCTCTTAATTTTGTGTGGAAGGGTTTCACTTCATTGATGTAGCTCTCTATCCAACTGTCTGTGCCTGTTGTGTATGTCTTCCTCTGGTCCAGTGGTCTGACAGAGTTCTTGGCGTTGATGAATGATGTCTTAAACATCCAGTCAACATAGATCTGTTCTGAAAGTACCTTGCTCAATCCTATAAAGAACAGTGTGTTGTACTCGATCGCCAGTGCATTTATGAATATATCATCTCGCAGTGCCGTTAAAATATTTCTAGTCTCTATGGAAGGTTCTTGGTCAAAGAAGTTGTCATCAAAGTTGTCATCTCCAGCGAAACCAGATGCATCCTGTGAGTAGTCATAAAGTTTGGTCGATAGCCTGATCGTCCCGTTCTCTGTTCCCACATTTGTATAACCTGTCGTAGTCTTCATGAACAGTTTCCATCCACCTGTGTCTGCACTAGTAACTTTGACATGCTTACCTACTGCAAGTGACAGTGTGTCTAATTCGTATTCGTAGGTTACCTGTTTGTCAATTTTTGTATTTTCGCTATGGAGCATTCCATGTACAGCAGGATCTGTGCCGTACCAGTCTGTGTAACTCCAATACGATGATGTGTTGTAAGTTTGTATCTTTGTTCTAGTGAATTCTGTGCCGTCCCATGTGTATATCGCCCAGTATCCGTTGGCTGTTTCATCTGCTTTGACTAGGTATCTCACTGTTCCTGACAGATCCCTTGTGTCTATGTAAGTTAATTCTGCGTATGTGTCTATTGACTGATCCCATTCAAGACTTTGTACAGTTGGTTCTGGTTCTTTGGCATCAAGGTTGGTTAGGTTTATCTGACCAACCAACTGATTTTTCTTCAACACAGTGTTCGTGTAATCTATTATTTCTTTCAAAGCATTAAATCTGTCCACGTACCAACCCTGTCTCGGTCTCGTGCTGTTTCCGTATCTCTCGTTCACAGGGAGGTCTGGATCTGGCACTAGGTCTCCTGATACGTTCTTGCCTGCTAGTGAATCCCACCAACGTGACTCTATCCGTGCTCCTGGTCTGTAGTCCTTGTCCCCTTCCCTGGCCAACTTCCAAACAGAGTGTGCATCTGCTTCAAAATTATTGGTCCTGATGTCAACGTTTAGTGTTATTTCGTCATTGATAAGGTTGTTGACATTGTTTATAATAAAATTGGATGTGTCAGTCACTGAGTAATACTTGAAATCATACCTTTTAGGATTCGCTATTAGGTTTGCCACGTATGCTGTTGTGTTCTTCCTCATTACCACACTGTTCGATGGTATTGTTGATTTGTTCTTAACCCAATAGTAATAGTAGGTGACAAATGAATCTAGTCTGGAGTTGTATCTCTGTATCACTGTGTACTGCGAATCGTCACCGTTCAGTGCTGTCCCTGTTATCCTTTCTGTCGTGCCCTGCTGTGTAGAGGATCTAGTATTCCATTCACTAGGTAGGAATGTTGATTCCGTCCATTCATATATGTCTATGCTGGATCCCGGGAAGATTCTACCCCAGTTGTTTGTTTTGAATTCTTGGTCTCCTTGTTCGTACCATGTCCACTTGACTGCTGACAGATCCCACCATACCTCCCCTATGTGATTTCCTGCCCAGTGTGTTTTAACGTCGGCGTTTGTTCCAAAATTGTAGGTCGCAGGATCCCAAGTGGTCTTGATATTGATCTCTCTGTCTGCTACTCCTAGTATCCTTCCTTTGATGGGATCATAGAGTTCGTAGTAGTCTCTGATCTGTTTGGTGCTGTTGTTGAATTCGAAAACTTGTCCCAGTTTATCTATGTCGATCAATGCATCTTCCGTCACTATGTTGTCCCATGCGTACTTGCCGTTCACTGTTAGATCATAAATGTTGACCGTTCCGTCATTCGAGATCTTAGAACTTCCGTCACTGGTGTCCGTGTTCCCGTCGTCATTGGGGGATCCTACAAGAACAGTGTTGTCTATCATGCATACACCTCTCCCAAAGTCATCATTCTCTGACACGCTGACTGATACCAGGCTGTCGTCCATCACAAATTTGGTGTTGTACATCGTGGCCGTGTATGCACCACCTGATCCCGTGTTCAGATCAACCACCGTGGTGTCCTGTAGATCAAACGTGGTCCTGCCGGAGTCAAATTTTATCTCCCTAGCATTTGCAAAGTTTTCAGCACCTATCACTAGCCTCGTTCCTGAATCGTTTATGTCCAATCTCGTTCCAAATTTCATGTTGCTCTGTGTGTCTGGAGCACTTAAGGTCTGTTGTAGTGTGTATGTGTTCGTCGAACCATCTGCATTCCACTTGTAGTAGTATATCGCACCAGCGTCTGGTTGTTCTGTGCCGTCCACCCCAGGAGCTCCTATGATCAGTGTTGTTCCGTCCTTGCTCATTGCTATAGATTCTCCAAAAGCCGTGTTCACGGTCGACCCATCCGATGCAACACCTGTCAGTGTTTGTGCCAGTGCGAATGAGTTCTGTGAACTCCCATCGTTGCTCTGCGAAGTCTTGACGAATATTTCCACCTTGCCTGCGTTGCCTGGTGCTAACGAACTGACTGCCAGTATGTCTCCGTTGTCGTTGGCCTCAATCCTGTGTCCGAATCTTTGTCCACTACCGCCATCTGGTGCTTCTATCGTGTAATCCTGTGTCCACGTGGAATATGTTGATCCATCTGCACCGATACCCCAAGTGTACATGTACACCCTACCTAGGTCGCTGTCATGGCCTGGTGCTGAAACAAATAGATATTTCTGTGCCGTGCTTCTCACTGAACTCAATGTTGGTTCTGAAATCTTGTGTGCCCACCCGAAATTTAGATTCTCGTTTGAACTAGAGCCATCTGTTGGCGGTGTGACTGTTTCCAGTAGTCCATACTTGAATGTCGTTGGATCCCAAACATAGATCTTTAGTAATCCCGAGTTCAGTTGCCTAGTACTGCCGTCTAATCCGATCGTGTTAGTGTATGGCGCTCCCGCTACCACAAAGTTCTCATCCGTGCTCATAGACAACGATTCTCCCAATCTACTGGTGTTGTCGTTGTTGTCCGTCATTATGCCTACTGATTGCGACTGTAACAGTGTCCCTGCCTCCGACGAGACCCTGAAAAGGAAATTAATTTCTCCCTGTCCCTTGCCCGGTGCTGAAACAATAACTGCCCTGCCGTCATTCCTTGCCACTATCCTGTGACCGAACTCCTGGTCTACCGTTTCACTGTCTGGTGATAGTACTAGTGCTGTTGTGTATGGATCCTGTTTCTCGTACACACGCCACAGTCCTGAGCTGTCGGCGTCAGCGAATACCTTGTCTCCTTCTTTTGCGATGGCTTCGTCCTTGTCATTGTAGTCGGCATAGTTGAGCAGATCATTCACGTTGTCCATCGAGCCCAATCTCACTGATATGAACTTGTAGATATTGCCGTAACTGTCTGCCGTTGATCCATCTGCTAGTGACGGTATGAATCCTGTGTTGCCTCTGTAATCTATGATCACAGTCCTATGGTCTGGTATGCTGTCCACTCTATACACTCCGTTGAGTGTTACTTCCTCACTGTTCGATATGCCAAAGTAGTCGGCCTGTGTGCTAGTGGAACCTGCTGACAGGCCATGTGAACCCGTGAATGTTATCTCCAACTGCGTGACGTCATTTATTGGTAGCAGTGAAGCTATCTTGTATCCGGCTGATGTCAATCTAAAAACGTCCCAATCCCTGTTGCTCTTGTTGGCCACCCATACCAGATCATTGGACGTTATGGCGTTCATGTCTAGGTTCGCTAGATCGACAATGTTAAATGCCGTGTGCTGTACCTGGTTCAACTGTGGATATCCTGCTGTCTTGAACACCTGTGCGACATCCCTGTCCACTCCTTCTTGTGAATAGTCCAACCTGCTGAATGTTGTTGCGGCCGTGTAATCCACTGGCCTACGATACAGATCCGTTTTCGCTATGTAGTTGGATCTTGAGTATTCCAACGTGCCATTTGATGTG